>Ga0098074_1000037_pt1 | contig 160009 bp, 146 predicted proteins | sample 32_taG_FD_75064 | JGI IMG/M metagenome (GOLD analysis project Ga0098074, IMG submission 75064) | Marine viral communities from the Gulf of Mexico - 32_GoM_OMZ_CsCl metaG | ecosystem: Environmental > Aquatic > Marine > Oceanic | place: Atlantic Ocean: Gulf of Mexico | collected 2015-07-12 | reverse complement strand
ATTGATGAAGTGGTTGAGCGTAAATCATTGAGTATCTATCCAAATCCGTCGTATTCAACTGTAACCTTGAAAAATGGTGTGATTGGTGATGCATATTCTATAGTTGGATTAGATGGTAAAACAGTAGTAACAGGATTTATTGGTAGCGAAGAAGAAACCATCGATGTTCAGGATTTGAAATCAGGGATTTACTTGGTGAAAACAGGAAATGATGTGCTTCGTTTGATGAAGAATTAAGAACTTTGTTCGGACATAAAAACAGTATCGTTATATTTGTGCAGAACCAAATTGAGAATCTTGGATAAACACATCAATATTTCAGTAGTCGTGCCTCTTTACAATGAGGTAGAATCTTTACCAGAATTGCATGCTTGGATTAAAAAAGTAATGGATGAAAATAACTTCAGCTACGAAGTGGTTTTTGTTGATGATGGAAGTAAAGATGGTTCTTGGGAGGTTGTGGAACAATTAGCAAGCAATTTTCCTGAAGTACGAGGAATTAAATTTCAACGCAATTATGGAAAGTCAGCGGCCTTGCAAAAAGGATTTGAAGCGGTTGTAGGTCAAGTGGTGATTACCATGGATGCCGATTTGCAAGATTCGCCGGATGAAATTCCAGAATTGTACCGAATGATTACTGAAGGACAATTAGATGTTGTCTCAGGATGGAAGAAAAAACGGTATGATCCAATTACGAAGACTATTCCAACAAAATTGTACAATTGGACAGCAAGAAGATTGTCTGGAATTTACCTGCACGATTTTAATTGTGGTTTAAAGGCATACAAATTACCAGTCGTGAAATCAGTTGAACTTTATGGTGATATGCATCGCTATATTCCTGTTTTGGCTAAATACGCTGGATTTAACAATATCGGCGAGAAAGTGGTTCAGCATCAATCACGTAAATATGGAGTAACGAAATTTGGTTTGAACCGATTTGTCAATGGTCCTTTGGATTTATTGTCAGTGGTGTTTATGGGTAAATTTGGGAAGAAACCTATGCACTTGTTTGGAGCCTTAGGAATGGTCATGTTTATGATTGGTTTTGGAATCGCGTTTTATTTGATTATTGACAAAGTATTCATTGATACGAGTGCAAAGCTCTTGGCTCAACGTACAGAATTCTTTATTTCCTTGGTTGCGATGATTGTTGGAGTTCAGTTCTTCTTAGCAGGATTTATTGGCGAATTGATTGGAAGAAATTCTTCAACGCGCAACGTTTATTTGATCGAAAAAGAAGTTTAAATGAATAAATGGAATATTGATTCATCTTGGACACTTTTCTTAGACCGAGATGGAGTGATCAATGAACGCAAAATGGGCGGATACATTGAATCGGTGGAAGAATTTAAGTTCTTGCCCAAAGTCGTTTCTGCCATTGCAGAATTAAGTCGCCATTTTCAGCATGTATTTGTCGTTACCAATCAGCAAGGAATTGGAAAAGGAATTATGACCGAATGTAACCTTTTGGATATTCACACTTATATGGTCGAAACAATCGAAAATGCTGGTGGTTCAATCTCACATTGTTATTTTGCTCCTGAGTTGAAGTCAGCCAATAGTGAGATGAGGAAGCCAAATCCAGGAATGGCTTTACAGGCACAGAAAGATTTCCCAACAGTTGATTTTTCAAAATCGATTATGGTGGGAGATACGGATTCTGATATCTTGTTTGGTATGAATCTTGGAATGAAAACAGTGCGAATTAAAACGATTGAACCAATTACTGTTGAAAGTGATTTGACCTTGAATGGATTAAGAGAATTAGTTGAATATATTAGAATATGAAGTTTTTAAGTACAATAGTAATCACCTTGTTGGCAATGAGCAGTTTTGCTCAGCTTAATCAAGTTGATGCAAAAGGGAGAAAGCAAGGAGAATGGGCAAAAACATATCCTAAAAGTATTGTTTATCAGTATCGTGGACAATTCAAGGATGATAAACCTGTTGGAACCTTTACTTATTTTTATCCGAACAAAAAAGTGAAAGCAGTCATCAAGCACGAAGAAGGAAGCAATCGAGCTGTTGCCAACATGTACCATGATAATGGTGAGATAATGAGCATTGGAATTTACATCAATGGTAAAAAAGACAGTGTTTGGATGAACTTTGGACCTTCAGGAAGATTGAGCAACAAAGAAACTTACAAGGCTGATTCATTGCACGGCAAGAAAACAATTTATTATGTGCCTGCTGATATTCACGATAAATCACGAAAGGTATCTGGGGAATACAACTATGTGAACGGAACAATTGACGGACCATTCGTTGAGTATTTCGATAATGGAGCGGTTCAAAGAACAGGAGCATACATCAATGGTCGCCGACATGGTGAATGGACAACGTATCAATTTGGTGGAGCAAAAATGATGTTCGATCGATACAAGAATGGTGTCAAACACGGTTGGTGCATGGCGTATGATGAAAGTGGAAAAGAAATCAATCGCATCTATTTTTACAATGGTGAGGAATACAAAGGCGAACGTTTGAAATTGTTGATGTCTAACATGAAAGCAAACGGAATCAATCCGAATGAATAATCTCTTTCTATATTTAGATTTGTTTTTTTACGAAACTTGAGGTTGATTTGAATTATCCGTATTGATTTGGAAAACATCCAATCACAACCATTTTTTTCTTAATTTCGTTACTGCTATATAAAAGCAATCTTCGAGTATGAAAAAAGTTATAGTTCTTTTTACCATTGCATGTTTGAGTGTTATTGTATCTCATTGTAAGAAAGACACTCAAAAAGTGAATCTTCATACCGATTATTTTGATTTAACCCAAGGGCGTTATATCATCTATGATGTGATGGAAATTAGTCATTCCCAAGGCGCAGCAGGAAGCGATACATCTGTTTATCAATTGAAAACGGTGATTGGTGATACAATTACTGATAACGCAGGAAGAATTGCACGAAAATTTTATCGATATACACGAGACAGTGCATCGGGAGTGTGGGATTTGAAAGATGTTTGGACAACAATCATTGCAGACTACAGGGCTGAGTTGGTGGAAGAAAATCAACGTGTGGTGAAGTTGGTTTTTGCACCTACCTTGGAAAAAAACTGGGACGCAAATGCTTACAATCAGTTTCCAAAATTAGATTGTTACTACGACGAGATTCATAAATCATACACTGTTGGAGCACATCAATTTGATTCAACAATAACAGTTGAGCAAGCTGATGAATTGAACTTGATTCAGTACAAGCGCAAGTATGAAGTGTATGCCAAAGGAATTGGATTGGTGAAAACTCATTTTCGTGATTTAGAAATCAATAATTTCGATGTAACGGATATCGATGAAGGAAAAGAATTGTTTATGAACTTTGTAAGTGCTGGATTTGAGTAAGATGAAAATTTCTATTTTTTCTGCTTTTTATCCTTTTCGTGGTGGAATTGCTCAGTTCAATGCACGCTTGGCGCAAGAATTGGTCAAAGAACATACCATCAAAACATTTACCTTCAAAAAACAATATCCTCAATTTCTATTTCCTGGTAAATCGCAATTTGTCGACTCATCTGTTAGTTCAGATCCTGTTAAGGCTGAGCGCATTGTCAGCACCTTCAATCCTTTTACATACTTCGCGGCAGCAAAAAAAATCAAAGGAAGTGAATCGGATGTGTTCATTACCAATTATTGGATGACATTTTTTGGTCCATTCATGGGGATTTTTGGAAAGTATGCGAAGGGAATGAAGCGCATTGCTTTGGTGCACAATTTGGTTCCTCATGAAAAACGTTTTTTTGATTCATGGTTCAATCGCTTCTTTGTGAAACAATACGATGGATTTGTGGTACTCTCTGAAGCTGTAAAGAATGATATTCTCGCACTAGCTCCAAATGCAAAAATATTATTCATGGAACATCCATTGTACGATCATTTCGAAGCAAAATTGGAACAAACACAAGCAAAAAAAGAGTTGAAACTTCATTCAGATAAAAAGACACTTTTGTTTTTTGGTATTATTCGAGACTACAAAGGTTTGGATAATTTGATTGCGGCAATGGAGCATTTGAATGATGATTATCAGCTACTCATTGCCGGAGAAGTGTATGGAGATGATCACAAATACCTTGATTTGATTGATCAATCTTCAAAGAAAGAAAGTATTTTCCTGTTCAATCAGTTCATAGCAGATTCTGAGGTACATCGTTTTTTTTCTGCTGCAGATTTGTGTGTGTTACCATATCGAACGGCGACACAAAGTGGTGTAACAGCAATTTCTCATTATTTCGAATTGCCAGTTTTGGCAACAAATGTTGGCGGACTCAATGAAACAATTGCACATGGAGAAACGGGTTGGATCATTGAAAAATCAGAACCGCGACTCATTGCGCAAGGCATATCGATGTTTTTTAATGAGACCAATAAACAACAAGTGAAATCCTCTTTAGTAGAACTGAAAGAAGAACGTTCATGGTCGCAATTTGCTTCGAAAATCATTGATTTTTCAAGAACGCTCTAACTGTTTCTGAATCTTTTTAATTGAGAAATATCAACACTCATTCTTTTTCTGTTAAAAACTTCTTAAATGAATCCTCAAGTTTGTTGACTTTAATAAATGTTAATTCTATATTTGCAGGCTTATTAAATAACTAACGAATTTACGAGAATGCGTAATAAAGGATTTTTTTGGTTTTTAACTATTTTATTGACAGCGGTATGTGTTTACCAATTGTCTTTTACTTGGGTTTCCAATTCAGTTGAAAATAAAGCTGCGAAAACAGCTTCACTAGAAGTTGCTACATTGAAAGAGCAAGCAATGAAAAATGGTGGCTTTGCAACGATCAATGGGGCAGAAGTAGATTTCAATACACCAGAAGGTGAAGAAATTGCAAAAGCAGCAATCATCAATAGAATTTTGAAAGAAAAAGCAGAGTCAAAAGTGTATCCAGTTTTTGGTTCTACATTCTCTGAAGTGAAAAAGAGAAGTTTGGCTTTTGGTCTTGACTTAGTCGGTGGTATGTCGGTAACAATGGAGATTTCAATTCCTGAGTTAGTTAAAAGCTATGCACGCAGTGAGCGCGACTTAAAATTCAAGAAAGTGTATGAAGCGGCTAAAGCAGAATATGACCGTCAAGGTGGTGACTTTGTAGATATTTTCGTTGCAAAGCACAGAGCAATTAACGGAAATGAAGAAGTTGTTCGTTTATTCGCAATTACTGACATTGAAGGATTAGATGCAAAATCAACAGATCAAGATGTGATTGATTACTTGAAAGACAAAGTTACGTCTTCAATGGATGGAGTGGAAGAAATCATGAACCGTCGTATCAACCAATTCGGTGTTTCTCAACCTAACATTCAAAAAGATCCAGCAAACAATCGTTTGTACATTGAGCTTCCAGGAGTTCAGGATGAGGTAACTGTTGCTGAACAATTACAGTCTACTGCCAACTTACAGTTTTTCGAAACATATTTCCCACAAGAAATTCAAGCGCAATGGAGTCAAGCACAGTATTTGTCAACGCAACCAGAGCAGTCAATTGAAGAATTGGAAGCTGAGGAAGATGACACTACAAATGTAGATGGTGCTGATGATTCTAAATCGTTGGAAGAAACATTAACAGATTTGAAGAGCACGAAAAAAGGATTGGCTGATTTATTGAAGCCAGCTGGTGCTGTTTTAGGATTTGCTACTCCAGCTAACCGTTCTGAAGTTGAAGCAATCTTGAGAAGAAAAGACATTCAAAATGTTCTTCCTGAGGATATGAAATTAATGTGGGGAGCTGATATCGAAAAATATGGAGATAAAGGTGAACAAGGATATTATTTGTATGCAATCCGTGTTCCTGCTTCAGGAAAAGCACGAGTAGGAGGTAAAGACATTGAATCAGCGTCAACTGGGTTGAACCAAGAAGGTAAAATCACTGTGAACTTAAAAATGACAAATGATGGTTCAGATAAGTGGGGATTGATGACGTCTGAAAACGTAGATCGTTTAGTGGCTATTACAATGGATAACGTTGTTTATAGCGCACCAAACGTAAAAGGAGCAATCAACCAAGGGTCAACTGAAATTTCTGGAACATTTACAATTGAAGAAGCGAAGGATTTAGCAGGATTATTGAATGGTGGAGCATTACCAGCACCATGTGTGATCAAAGAGCAAACAAAAGTTGGTCCAACAATTGGAGCTGAAAATACACGTGCAGGTTTGATGTCATTTGGAATCGCACTTTTGTTAGTGTTCGTTTACATGATTTTCTATTATGGTAAAGCTGGTATCATTGCTGACATCGCTTTATTCGCAAATATCTTATTCATCTTTGGTTCATTGGCCTCTTTTGGAGCTGTATTGACTTTAGCTGGTATTGCCGGTATCGTTTTAACAATTGGTATGGCAGTTGATGCGAACGTATTGATCTTTGAACGTATTCGTGAAGAAGAAGCTGCAGGGAAAGACAAAAAAGCGGCGATTGATACTGGATTTAAGAAAGCATTGTCTTCTATTGTCGATGCCAACGTTACAACTTTGTTGACGGCAATCGTATTGAAAGTATTTGGTTCTGGACCAATTGAATCATTTGCTACAACTTTAATCATTGGTATTTTCACTTCGATGTTTGCTGCATTGGTTATTTCTCGTTTGATCTTCAACTGGATTTTATCAAAAGGTAAAACAATAGAGTTTGAAACGAAAATGACAAAAGGAGCATTCAAAAACTTCACATTCGATTTCGTTGGAAAACGTAAAGTATTCTACATCATCTCTTCGATTATTGTTGTAGGAGGATTGGCAGCAATGTTTGGAAGAGGATTCAACCAAAGTGTTGAGTTTTCAGGTGGACGTACGTTTGGCGTTAAATTCGAAAAAGATGCTGGAAAACAATTGAACTATTTGGAAACTAACTTGCGTTCTGTGTTTGATGCCGATGGTAACAAAACATCTTTGTTGACAAAGACAAAAGGAAGTTCTTACTTCGTGGAGATTACAACTAACTTCATGTTGGGTGATGAATCTGCGAATGCTACAGTTATAGAAAAATTGAGAGAAGGATTGGATAAATCAAAAGCGAACTTAGGGTCATACACGATTCAGGAATCTCGCTCTGTCTCTCCAACAATTTCAGATGAGTTGAAATCATCTTCATTGATTGCGATTGTGTTATCATTGATTATCATCTTTGCTTATATCTTGATTCGTTTCGGGAAATGGCAATACTCAACAGGTGCTATCTTAGCGATGACGCATGACGTAATTGCTGTATTGGCAGTGTTTGCATTGTTCCACGGAATCTTGCCATTCAACATGGAGATTGACCAAGCATTTGTAGCGGCTATCTTAACGGTTATTGGTTACTCAATCAACGATACGGTAATTGTATTCGATAGAATTCGTGAGAATTTAGGAATGCACAGTAACAAAACACAAGCAGAAGAAATTAATCAATCATTGAACTCAACATTGTCTCGTACAATTAATACATCGATGACTACATTCCTAGTATTGTTGGTGATCTTCTTATTTGGTGGAGTAGCAATTAAGAGTTTCGTATTCGCATTGATGATTGGTGTGTTAGTTGGTACATACTCTTCATTGTGTATTGCAACACCATTGTTGATCGATTTATCAAAGAAAATCAAAGCTTAAAACTAAGCGCTAAAACTATAGGTGAAACGCTTGTTCTGTTATTCAGAGCAAGCGTTTTTTTATGAATCAAAAATGCATTCAATTTTTTAACAAAAAGATAAGAGGAAGAATCCAACTTTTTTATCTTTTCTTACGTTTAACTTTATAGAGAAGGACAGTTCTTCTTGCTTTATAAATCGTTTAAAACTGTGTCAGATGATTGTGCTTGTTGGATTGGTAGTGTTGGCTGTATTGAGTACTATGATTTATAATACGCGACAATAGGAAATGAATTCAAAAAAATGAAGATTTAATGATTCAAGGATTCAAAGATTGATGTATTTGCGTAATCCGTTATTCGTATCCTTAATTAAAATAAAATCCGTTCTGGATCATTCTTCCTCATAAACACATTGATTATCGAACGTGCATCTCGGTCTTCATTGGTAATGGAAATAAATGTCTTCCAATGAATGGGAGCTTTACTGTGAAAGTGAAATGGAGCATATCCATATCCGGCATAACTTCCACGCTCTATCAACACTAAACTGCGTTCAGATTTGTGTCGCCCTTTATCCAAAATGTAAAATGAATCTCCATTAAAAGATAAATCATCAATCAATTGATCTGCACGAACATTGTAGGATTCATGGTCTTCTAATTGAATACACGCACCCTTACATTGTTTGATTTCATAATGAAAACAAGAACTCTGTGTTGGATATAACTCACACAATTTTTGACACAATTCGTATTTCTCACATAACTTTTCCAACTGATTGACGCCTTCCTTTTTAGACGAAAATGATGCCAATGGTGCATCTGTGTATTTAGATGTACTCGCTATATGAAAGTGAACATATCCTCCAGAATCAATGTAGTGATACAGACCGTAAGGAAATAAATTCTTACGCAATGCTCGGTTGTATTTCGGTTGATGTTTTTTGATCAATGTTGATTCCAATAACAAAGCAATCAATTCTGATCCGGTCAATTCATGTTCAATGCGTGCAATATCCTTGATTAGTAAGTTTCCTTTCAAGGTTTTTGTATTGCGTAAATGTTGATCTATGCGCTTACGAATGTGTTTGCTTTTACCAATATAAATGAGTTGGTTGGCATCGTCAAAAAACTTGTAAATCCCTGCTTTGTCTGGAATTTCATCCAATTCATCCAAATTCAAATTGGGATGTAAGATTTTTGTATTGATTTCTTCGTGGATGAAAGTCTGAAGTCCATTTTTGTCTTTTTCCATCAACAATGTAAACAACTTCGCCGTTGCCAATGCATCTCCACCAGCTCTATGTCGACCATTTAACTCAATCCCAAGACTTCTGGTTAACTTTCCAAGACTATAGGAGTCTTTTCCTGGAAAAACATAACGAGACGATCTAACAGTACATAAATGAGGCAAACGAAAATCATAACCCAGTGTTTTGAATTCTTGACGCAACATTCCATAATCGAATGCAACATTGTGCGCTACAAATACGCAGTCTTTGGTGAATTCTACAATCTTCTTTGCTACTTCAAAAAACTTCGGGGAATTTTCAACCATTGCATCACTGATTCCAGTCAGCCGAGTAATGAACTCGGGAATCGGAATCTCTGGATCAATCAAGGTTTCGTATTCATCTATGATCTCTTTTCCATTGTGTTTGTACAATGCAATTTCAGTGATTTTTGATGCTTTCGGACTACCGCCTGTTGTTTCAATATCTACAATGACAAAATTCATTGCTGCAAAATAAGTTGTTTTTTATGAGTTAGAGTCTGACTTTCATGATTTAATTGTGAATTTGGTAGATTAAATCAATTTATGGCGACTTGTTTCTAAGAGTTGCGGGATATTGGGTGAGTTTTGTTGGGTTTTTATTTCGATGATTGATACTTAACTCATTGATTGTTATTACAATGGTTTAATATTTCGTTCTTTGGGCAAATTAGCTAAATTATTAACTTGTTAATAATACTGTTAACAGGAATAGTATATGAACTAGTGTGATTTCATTTTATCCAAACCCTCAAAGCAATCCACTTCTATCACAATTATTCCTACATCTCCTAGTAATAACTCCAATCCCAGTTAATAGAATTGATTGAATTTCGCTACAATTTCATTCAAGCACAAATTACCTATACTTCCTTCATGTGAATGTTCCACTTTTCGGTCAGCTTGAAAATTGTCCGTTAAAATGGATTGTCCAACTTGCTGATAGGCGTCACGAAAAGGTACACCATCCAATACGAGTTTGTTGACTTCTTCCACGCTATAAATGTAGTCGTACATTGGGTTGTTAACGATGCCTTCACGCACAATCACTTGTTCCAACATGAATTGACAAACAGTTAAATTGTCTTTCATCACATCAATACCATTCATTAATTCTTCTTTCAATAATTGAAAATCTCGATGATATCCACTGGTTAAATTATTTGTCATCAAGGTGATTTCCATAGGCAATGATTGGATTTTATTGCACTTGGCACGCATGATTTCAAAGACATCTGGATTTTGTTTGTGCGGCATAATGCTGCTTCCAGTTGTTAATTCTTTTGGAAAGGTCAAGAAATTGAAATTTTGACTCATATACAAACAAATGTCCGACGATAATTTCGACAATGTTCCAGCGACACTTGCCAAAGCAAATGCGGTTGATTTTTCCAGTTTTCCGCGACTCATTTGCGCTGCAACAACATTGTATTTCATTGTTTCGAATCCAAGGATTTCTGTCGTCATACGTCGATTAATTGGAAAAGATGAGCCGTATCCAGCAGCTGAACCTAGTGGATTTTGGTCGCAAACAGCATAAGCGGCATTGAGAAAAATGACATCGTCGATTAAACTTTCCGCATAAGCGGAGAACCATAAACCAAAGGAAGACGGCATGGCAACTTGCATGTGTGTATAGCCTGGAATTAAAATGTCTTTGTGCTTTTCTGCTAAATCGATGAGTGTTGAAAAAAGAGATTTGGTCAATTCCTTTATGGCTAAAATTTCGTCACGTACATAAAGGTGTAAATCCACCAGAACTTGATCATTACGTGAACGTGCAGTATGGACTTTTTTACCTGCTTCACCAATCAATCGAACCAATTCAAATTCTATTTTGCTGTGAACATCTTCAAATTCTTCTTCAATCGTAAAGGTTCCGTTGTCAATTGTTTCTTGAATGGCTGTTAATCCTTTTAAAATTGCATCCAAATCTTTGTCAGTTAACAAGTCAATACTATGCAGCATTTTTGCGTGTGCTTGATTTCCCAAAATGTCATATTTGGCCAGTTTCAAGTCTAAAACTCGATCGTTTCCAACCGTAAACTTGTCAACAAGATTGTCAATGGTATATCCTTTGTCCCACAATTTCATAAAAGTTGATTTAATAAGTTGATGTATGTATCGATTCCATATTCTAGTTCTTGAATTTCAATGAATTCATTGGCGCTGTGTGAACGAGAAGAAACTCCTGGACCTATTTTTAAAGATGGACAAGTCAACAGTGCTTGATCAGACAGAGTAGGAGAACCATATGTTGTAAGTCCTAAACTTTTCCCAGCCTGAACAATGGGATGTGTTTCTGAAATTGCGGAGGAATTCAATCGCAATGAACGTGCTGTCAATTTACTTGATACAGTATTTTCAATGATATCAAAAACTTCTTCATTACTGTACATATCGTTCACACGAACATCAATCACGAAATGACAAGCATCTGGAACAACATTGTGTTGAGTTCCTGCTTGGATTTGGGTGACACTGATTTTAGTTTTTCCCAATAAAGGTGATTCTTTCGGAAACTGTAATTCTTGTAGCAATTGAATGTCTGCAATGGCACTATGAATGGCGTTTTTTGTATTGTCATGCGCAACGTGACCGGCTTTTCCGTGTGCTACTGCATCAATGACGAGTAATCCTTTTTCGGCAATGGCCATATTCATTTCTGTTGGTTCACCAATCAGCGCAAACTCAATGCTTGGTAGCAAGGGAAAAATGCTTTCAATGCCATTTTTACCTGATATTTCCTCTTCGGCTGTAGCTGCAATGACAAGATTGTATGCCATATTTTCCTGCTCATAATAATTCTTGAAGACAGCAAGAAGTGCAACCAAACTTGCTCCTGCATCATTGCTTCCTAATCCGAAAAGTTTTCCGTCTTCAATTTTAGCGTCAAATGGATCATTAGTATAACCTTCATTTGGTTTTACTGTGTCGTGATGTGAATTCAACAAAATTGTTGGCTTTGTCTTATCAAAATGTCGATTCCAGGTCCAAATATTGTTTTCTTGACGATTAAATGGAATGTTGTGTTTTGTCAACCAATCTCCAATAATAGATGCAGTTTCAGCTTCTTCTTTAGAGAATGATGGAGTGACAATTAATTTTTTGAGCAATGCCAGTGCATCTGATTTTAAGTACGAATAATTCATAGTAGTTTCAATTGTGTTTGTGCTTGAGTGGAAGTTAAATCGGCGTTTCGGATGATGACTTTTGTTACATGGTTTGAAAGTGCATGAAAACAATTGTCAATTTTTGGAAGCATTCCGCTTACAATGATGTTGTTCGTTTTTAATTGTTCATAGTCGGCCAGAGTAATGGTTTCAATGACTGAGTTTTCATCTTCTATATTGGATAGAACGCCATTTTTCTCAAAGCAATAAATTAGTTCTGTTGCGTAATTGCTGCTTAAAGCAATGGCAAGTTCTGAGGCAATTGTATCCGCATTGGTATTCAATAATTGGCCTTTTCCATCGTGACTAATAGCGCAAAAAACTGGAGTAATTTCATTGTCGAGCAAAAGTTGAATGAATGAAGAATTGACTTGTTGTATGTCTCCAACATATCCGTAATCAATGGGTTGTGGTGAACGTTTTGTAGCTTGAATAGAATTTCCATCTGCTCCCGATAATCCAATAGAATTGCATGAATACTGTTGCAATAAACCAACAATTTTCTTGTTGATCAGGCCCGCGTAAGTCATTACGACAGTGTCCAATTCAGCTTGAGAAGTTACTCGTCTTCCTTCAATGAGAATCGATTCATTTCCCAACTTTTTGTTGAATTCAGTCGCAATTTTTCCTCCACCATGAACAAGAATTTTTGGCGATGGAAGGGAAGCAAAATTCTTCAAGAATGCGCGTAATTGTGCGTCATCATCAATAACATTGCCACCAATTTTCAGGATGTTTAGATTAGTTTTCATGTTTTAATATGTTTAATAGCACAGCTTGCGCAGCTACTGTTCGGTTACTTGCTTGTTGCAGAACAATGGATTGTGTGGAATCCAACACTTCATCATCAATGACAACGTTTCTACGTACCGGTAGACAATGCATGATTTTCGCATTGTTGGTGTGTTTTAGCTTTTCCAAACTGATTTTCCAATCCTCACAATTTTCAATGCGCTGACCATAATTTGAATAGGATGACCAATTTTTAACGTAAACAAAATCGGCATCTTTCAAGGCTTCTTGTTGATCATACTCAATCGATACTCCTTGTGTGAATTCTTCTGATAATTCGGCACCTTTAGGATGAGTGATGACAAATTCAACATCTAATTCTTTCATCCATTCAACAAATGAATTTGGAACTGCTTGAGGTAAAGCACGCGGATGTGGAGCCCATGTTAAAACCACTTTTGGTTTCGCTTTTTGTTTGTGTTGGTTGATGGTAATTACGTCCGCTAAAGATTGCAAGGGATGACGTGTGGCGCTTTCCAATGAAATGATTGGAACTGTTGCATGTTGAATAAACTTGGAAATGATTTTTTCTGAATAGTCTTCCGCTCGATTCGTTAATGAAGGAAATGTGCGCACCCCAATAATATCGCAATATTGTGATATAACACCTGCAGCTTCTTTGATGTGTTCTTGTGTTCCTTGGTCCATGATGGTTCCATCTTCCATTTCAAGTTGCCAACCGTCTTTATTGAGGTTCATCACCATCACATTCATTCCAAGATTGGTTGCAGCGCGCTGTGTACTCATGCGTGTACGCAAACTCGGATTGAAAAACAAAAGACCTAGTGTTTTGTTTTCGCCTAAATGCTTATCCCGGAAGGGATTTTCTTTAACGTGCTGAGCTACATCAAGCAATGCATTCAAATCTGAAACATCCTTGACAGAAGTGAAGTTTTTCATGCTAATTCTGTTTTTAAGGCATCAATAAATGGCTGAATTTCTGTCGCTGTAATTCCCAATGGAGGTAAAATGCGCAAGAGATTTGGGTTGGATGATGCGCCCGTAAAAATTTTGTATTCCTTGAGTAATTTCGTACGTAAAGGTGCGACTGCCTCATTTAACTCAACGCCAAGCATCAATCCTTTTCCTTTGATTTGACGAATTCCGGTAAGCGACTGTAGTTCTGAAATTAAAAAGTTGCCAATTTTTGTTGCATTGGCAGTTAGTTGCTCATTCTTCAGTGTGTCTAAGACAGCAATTCCAGCTGCGCATGCCAAATGATTTCCACCAAAGGTAGTCCCGAGCATTCCACTTTTTGCTTCTATGGAAGGATGAATGAGGATTCCGCCAATTGGAAAACCATTTCCCATTCCTTTTGCCATGGAGATAATATCTGCTTCAATGTTTGAATGTTGATGTGCGAAGAATTTTCCAGAGCGACCATATCCACTTTGAATTTCGTCTAAGATGAGCAATGCGTCAAATTGTTTGCAAAGCTTTGAAGTGGCTTCTAAAAACGACGATGAAGGTTGATCCAATCCTCCAACTCCTTGAATTCCTTCTACAATTACGGCAGAAACATCGTTGTTCGACAATTCCTTTTTTAACGCATCGATGTCATTCAGTTCAACGAACACAACTTCGAAATTATTTTTGTTGATAGCCGCGGATAGTTTTTCATTGTCTGTTACATTCAATGTTGCCGCTGTTCGACCGTGAAAACTACCTTTAAAAGCGATTATTTTTGATTTTCCATTGTGAAATGAAGCTAACTTTAAAGCGTTTTCATTGGCTTCAGCTCCACTATTGCACAAGAATAATTGGTGATTTGGATATCCGCTTTGCTCTGCCAATTTTTGTGCAAGTTCGTCTTGAATAGGCATTAAGATGGAATTAGAATAAAAACCAATTTCATTTAATTGCTTCGTCAATCGATCAATGTATGTAGGATGTGAATGACCAATCGAAATGACTCCATGACCGCCATACAAATCCAAATAATTGGTATTGTTTTCATCAAAAACCTCGACACCTTTTGCGTGTGTAATGTTGATGTCAAATCGAGGATATACTTGGAATAAATTCATTTTTTAGTTGTTAAAATTGGGATGATTTAAATGCCAAACCTGTCGTTTCAGGAAGGTGAAACATCAAGTTCATATTTTGAATCGCTTGTCCAGCCGCACCTTTCAATAAATTGTCAATGACAGAAGTAATTAACACCTTTCCATCAATCTTTTGGATGTGTAAAAAACAGTGATTGGTATTGACAACTTGCTTTAAATCGATTGGTTTTTCGCTCACAAATGTGAAAGCCGAATCAGCATAATAGTTCTGAAAGATCTCTTTCAATTCATTCTCACTTTTATCTGTTTCCATATAAGCTGAGGCAAAAATTCCACGCGTGAAATCACCTCTTATCGGTAAGAAGTTGATGGAGTGATGAAAGTCATTCTGCAATGATGCAAGTGTTTCTCCAATTTCCCCTAAATGTTGATGGGAGAAAGGTTTATAAATAGAAATGTTGTTGTTTCTCCAACTAAAATGAGATGTTGAACTTAATGCTTGTCCGGCACCTGTTGAACCTGTGATGGCATGAACATGAATGTCACTAGTGAGCAATTGAGCGTCTGCTAAAGGCAATAATGCCAGTTGAATCGCTGTAGCAAAACATCCAGGGTTGGCAACATGACTAGCAGATTGAATGGCTTCTTTCTGAGATTCAACCAAACCGTAAACAAATTCATTGCCATTGAATTGAGCATCTTCTTTCAACCGAAAATCATTGCTTAAATCAATCACTTTTGTTGCAGATGAAAAAGGATATTGTTCCAAAAATTGCTTTGAATTTCCATGTCCCAAACACAAAAACAATACATCAATACCTAAATTCACTTCTTGTGTAAATTTGAGATTCGAATGAGCCAATAAATCGGTATGGATTTCTGAGACAGATTTACCATGATTGGAGTGACTGTATAAAAAATCAATTTCAACTTCTGGATGATTGACCAAACAACGCAACAGTTCTCCTGCGACATATCCGCTACTTCCGCTTATTCCAACTTTAATCATTGTGCTTTGTTTACGTGTTGATAGATTTGCATGGAGTTGGCTAATATTTTCGTGAATCCTTTCACATCATCGCCATTCCAATTCTTATTCATTTCGCCATATTGACCAAAATCAGAAGTCATCAAGTCATTATTTGACGTAATTCCTTCAATCACAAATCGATAAGGATGAAGTTGTATTGAAACGGTTCCATTTACTGTGGCTTGTGATTCTTTTAAAAATGATTCAATGTTGCGCATTACAGGTTCGAAATACTGAGATTCATGAATGAACATGCCGTACCAGTTCGCCAATTGTTCCTTCCAGTGCAATTGCCATTTGCTCAATGTGTGTTTTTCTAGCGTATGATGAGCTTTGATGATGATGCTTGCGGCAGCTGCCTCAAAACCAACGCGACCTTTGATTCCAATAATTGTATCACCAACATGAATGTCTCGACCGATGGCGTATTTGTTTGCAATGGATTCAATAGTTTGAATAGCAGTCACAGGATTTATTGCTTGACCATTCAAACTGCAGATTTCACCTTCTTTGAATTCAATAGTTATCGTTTGACTTTCAGACTCTATCAGTTGACTTGGAAAAGCAGATTCTGGAAGTGGAGCGTGAGAAGTTAAAGTTTCAACACCACCAACGCTCGTTCCCCACAATCCTTTATTGACAGAATAATTGGCTTTTTGCCAGTCCATTTCAACACCGTGTTGCTTCAAATAGTCAATTTCTGCCTGACGGGATAACGATTGGTCACGAATAGGAGTAAGGATTTCAATTTCTGGAATCAATAATTGAAAAATGAGATCAAAACGGATTTGATCATTTCCAGCGCCTGTACTTCCATGAGCAATGTAACTAGCGCCAGATTTTTTCGCATATTCAGCCAAAGCAATTGCCTGATAAATGCGTTCTGCACTTACGGAAAGGGGATAGGTGTTGTTTTTCAGTACATTTCCAAAGATTAAGTACTTGATGATGTGATCATAATAAGCTTGCGTTTGCTCTAAGGTGACATGTGATGTAGCACCTAGATTGTTGGCTTTGTTTTCAATTTCTTTTAATTCATATTCTGAAAAACCGCCGGTGTTGACAATGGCTGAATGAACTTCCAATTGTTTTTCATTGATCAGATATTTAACGCAATACGAGGTATCTAATCCTCCGCTGAATGCAAGGATTACTTTATTATTTTTCATTGTTTTGAGTGTTGATTAATTTGAATAATTCAGGAATGGATTTCGAAAGTTGCTTCACACGTACTTTGCGTTGTTGAGCAAATTGTTTGAATTTTTCCCATGAATTGGCTTTGTCTGCTTTGATTTCTTGGACCTTGCTTAAATCACATAACATACCAGTACACATGCACATCTTTCGCTGTGTTCGTTGCAGAATATCATAGTTTGTACAACTTTGACATCCTTTCCAAAAATCATCGTCTTCTGTCAACTCCGAAAAAGTCACAGGTTTGTATCCTAACTCAGAATTGATTTTCATGACAGCTAAACTGGTGGTGATTCCAAAAAGTTTGGCATTTGGATAATGTTGTTTAGAAAGATTGAAAGTAGCTTGCTTGATTGCTTTGGCCAAGCCAATGTTGCGATACTCTGGATCTGTAATTAAGCCAGAATTGGCAACGTATTGTTGGTTGCTCCAACTTTCGATGTAGCAAAATCCAACAACCTTGTCATTGTCGAGAGCAATGATCGCCTTGCCTTCTTCCATTTTTTTGCAGATGTATGCTGGTTGTCGCTTGGCGATTCCAGTACCGCGCACTTTGGCCGCTTCTTCCATCATGTTACAAATGGTTTCAGCGTGAATGAAATGTGAATGATTGGCAATTGATATAACGATATCCATAACAGTAAAGGATAACTGAGTTTATTTAAATTTTAAAAATGGTATTTGGGTGTGGACAGAGCACGTAGCCCCGCTAAAAATTATTACGCCATGGGGCGTCTATACTCTCTCCTTGTAACAGGAAGAGTAAACACAACGTTGTGTTGTGGAACAAAGATGATATGTACCTCTTGTTGTGACATTTTCACGACAAAATTAGAGAACTTTTGTTGGTTACAAAATTATTTACTGAAAATTGATGCAATAAAATGTCGGGTTTGTCCTAGTTGTTAACCGATTTAGCAGTGATGGGATTCTTTTATGTTGATGGTATGATTAGCAACACGGCAGGTAGAAAAGAACAGAGTTGAAACAGAAAGTAGTAACAGAAATATTGAATAAAAAAACGGAGACTTACTTAAAAATCTCCGTTTCTATCAACTCTAGTCGTAATGGCCATACGAACCATCATTGTGTAAACGACCATACTCTTTTGGGTAATCTGAATCTTCTTCATAAAAATCATCGTCTCCCAATTTAATGATTGTCCCATTGAACAGTACCGTTTTGTCTTTCGGGATTTCAATAATCATTCTTACTTGTTGGTTTCTGAATTTATCACTTTTTGGATAATGATAATTTGTTCCAATACTCAAAGTATCTCCTACTAAATTCACTTCGTGGCGAATGTTTTTGGCACGTTTAACCGCTTTTTCAACAGTGTGAGCATGACATTCTGCCGTTTCGTACACATGAAATAAACTGTCTTTGGACTCTTTGTAGCTAAATCGAATTTCAGATTCATAGATATCGTTTCCTTTGATTTCTGTCAACCACGGGCGATTGGTCGATTTGATTTTGAGGTTTGGATCACTTGTAGCAATTGAATTGATAGGAAGAATCACCAATTGTTCAGTATCAATGTGTCCAATTGTTTTTTCTATTTCACCTGAAATAGTCATGTCTCTACCTGTTCGAATTCCTAAGGAAATGCAGATTATAAGTCCAATGACTCCTGTTGTGAAAAGTCCCCACAATGTTAGTTTTGTCCACTTGCTTTTCATTTTAACGATCAGAAAGAATCCTAACAAGAAACAAAATAGAATACTAGAAATACTTACCATCAAACCTCCAATCCAAGCTGTGGAAACATCACCAGGATTAGAAAGTACTAATTCTCCTATTTGAGTCAACGATAGGAAGCCAGTGTCAGTTTTGGCTGGAATGAATTGGAAACCACCTAAGATGAAGACTAAGAATGCAATCAACTGTCCAACCGCCATGAGGATAAAAAACAATCCAAATGCCACGGTGATAAAACGACCAATCATATTGATGTGATTTGAATACGAATCTTCGTTTCTCAAGTTATTGGCAAATTTTTTCGATCCTTTTTTGATTTTGTCAGCCGCTTGTTCCACTTCTTCTCGTACATTTTCAACTGTGATTGGTTTTCCTTTCATACGTAGTCGATCAATGGAAGTATTTGCTTTTGGAACAACAATCCATAGAATCACATAGAGTAAGAATCCAAATCCTCCAAAGAAGAAAATCAAGGCCCAAACAACACGAATGATGACAACGTCGATGTTGAAGAAATTGGCAATACCTTGACAAACACCCGCAATTTGTGCGTTGTCGGTATCTCTAAAGAGACGTTTTTCTTTTTTAGAATGAGTGTAATCATACTCAGTATAGTCCGATTGCTCTTTGTGAGAACTTTCTTCATTGTCATCATCGATGAACTGAGCTGGATCTCCCAAAGTTTCTAAAATACTCTGAATGTCTTGTAGTTCAACCACTTCTTTTGTGTCATCCAATTTTTTGCTACACAATTCGGCAATGCGAATTTCAATGTCTTCAACGATTTCATCGGCACCTTCTTGGTTGTGAAGGTTTTGTTTCAATCGATTCAAATATCTCTCGAGTGTCTCGTAAGCATCTTCTTCGATGAGAAAATTGATGCCTTTAATATTTACTGATACAGTCTTTTTCATAATCTTAGTTTTGTGTAATTTGTTGAACAGCAGTGTGCAATTCATTCCAAGTAGCATCTAATTCTTCGGTAAATGCATTTCCCATTTTCGTGAGGGAATAGTACTTGCGTGGCGGACCAGATGGCGATTCTTCCCAACGATAGGAGAGCAGTTCAGCATTTTTTAATCGTGTTAAGAGCGGATACAATGTTCCTTCTACAACAATCAATTTAGCATCTTTCAACTTTTCGAGTATTTCAGATGGATATGCTTCATTTGCTTTCAAAATCGAAAGAATACAATACTCCAAGATTCCTTTTCGCATTTGTGCTTGTGTATTCTCTAATTTCATATAGTATTATTTTAAACAAAGATATATATAATAAAAGGTAATATGCAATACATAGTACTATTATTTTTTTATGAATGCACTAAGAATACTTTCGAATATGGTCTGAATGTCAATGAAATCAATGTATTATGTGGATTGAAAAAAAAGAGTTAAAGTAAAGTAATGTAAAGTTTACTTGTCATTTAGAATAAGTTGTTTTACATTTGTGTCAAGTAAACTTTACAAATAATCAAATATAGTTGATACATGAAAACAGAAAATAGAAACGAACAAATGAAACAAGCAACAAAAAGCCTTGCCATTTGGACCATTTTATGGGTATTATCCTTAGCACTTTCAATTTTTGGTTCTAAGTTGATTTGGCAAGAAAACATCGTATTGAGTATTCTAGTCATTAGTATAAATACTGTGATAGGGATAAAAATGATTTACGCAAACGTTAAACATTTGTCAGCTCAAGATGAATTGCAAAAGAAAATCCAGTTAGATGCAATGGGAATTGCGTTGGGAGCTGGTGTTGTTGGAGGATTAAGTTATTCAAGTCTTGATGTTACCAACGTCATTTCGAGCGATGCAGAGATTAGCTTTTTAGTGATGCTCATTAGCATATCGTACTTGGTAGCTTTATTGATTGGTAAACAACGTTACGCATGAAAAATAGACTCAAAGTGCTTCGTGCTGAGCGTGACATGACACAAGCAGATCTCGCCGATTCATTGCAAGTCTCCCGCCAAACTATCAATGCCATTGAGAAAGGAAAGTTTGATCCAAGTTTACCCTTGGCATTTAAATTGGCAAAATTGTTTGGTTTGAAAATCGAGGAGATTTTTGAAGAGGAGGAGTGAAAAATACATATGATTTAAATTAACTTATTGTTGAAAATAGAAGTTGTTCTACCTTTTTTATAATTAAATACAATTCTTACATCAAACTGCTTAAAACAAAAAAGGTTCAAACAGTTTCAAGAAATCTTGAGTCCGTTTGAACCTTTTAAAGGGTTGGAATTAAGTACTCGACTTAATTCAGTATGTGTTCAGAAGTATTATTTTTTGTCTACTTCTACAGTAGCTAACTCTTCTGATTTGTATTCGCCTGAATCCAATTTACTTTTCAATTTCTTGAATGTTTCAATTGTGTATTCAACATCTTCTAAACTGTGAGCAGCTGTAGGAATAATACGCAACATAATTGTATCTTTCGGTACAACTGGATAAATTACGATTGAACAGAAGATATTGTAGTTCTCACGTAAGTCAAACGTTAAATTCGTTGCTTCAGCCAAGTTTCCTTTCATGAAAACTGGAGTAACACATGAATTCGTTGCTCCGATGTCAAATCCTGCATTTTTAAATCCATCTTGTAATGCATTCGCAATTGTCCACAATTTTTCTTTTAATTCTGGTTTTGTTCTCAACATTTCTAAACGCTTTCTAGCTCCAATCGTGTTAACCATTGGCAACGCTTTTGCAAACATTTGAGAACGCATGTTGTAACGCAAGAATTCTACGATTTGTTCATCTGCACAAATGAAACCTCCAACAGATGCCATTGATTTTGCAAATGTTCCAAATAAGATATCAATTTCAGATTGAACTCCTTGTGCTTCAGCGGCACCTTGACCAGTTTCACCTAATGTACCAAAACCATGAGCATCGTCAACGAAAATTCTAAATTGATATTTTCCAGATTTTCTGAAGTCAATGATTTCTTTCAATTTCCCTTGATCTCCAGCCATTCCGAAAACTCCTTCGGTAATCACCATGATTCCACCACCAGTTTTAGCAGCCAATGCTGTAGCATTTTTCATTTGTTTGTCGAAGCTCTCCATGTCGTTGTGCTGAAAAACAAAACGTTTTCCTGTGTGCAAACGCATACCGTCTAAGATACAAGCGTGTGATTCGCTGTCGTAAACAATGATGTCATTTCTATCAACTAAACAGTCAATCGCAGAAACCATTCCTTGGTATCCAAAGTTCAAAAGAATAGCATCTTCTTTCCCCATGAATTCAGCGATTTCATTCTCAAACTTTTCGTGCTCGCTAGTTTGACCTGTCATCATTCTTGCTCCCATTGGGTAAGCCATTCCATAATCTTGAGCTGCTTTTGCATCTGTCTCACGAATTTCAGGGTGGTTACCAAGTCCCAAGTAGTTGTTCAATGACCAAACTAAGCACTCTTTCCCTCTAAAAATCATTCTTGGTCCTAATTCACCTTCCAACTTTGGGAATGTGAAATAACCGTGAACACCTTTAGAGTATTGACCGATTGGTCCTCTATTTTGTTTGATTTTATCAAATATGTCTAATGCCATATTACTTTTTTTACGTGATTAACTCGTATGAATATCGTGCAAAATTAAGGCAAATACTTTGATTTCCTTAATTTATGGCGATAATTTATTAACAAGGAAAACTGTTAATAACGAAAAATCCCGATTTCATTCCGCGTGAACGGGACAAAATCGGGATTCTATAATAGTTATGGAGTCTTACTGTACGATAGTTTGAAAACCAATGTTTTCAAAATACTTGATGAACTCTCTATCTTTTGCAGCTTTAGCTTTCCAAGAACCGTCTTTTGCGAAACAGTTTTTCAAGTTAGAAACAACCAACTCTAATTTATCTTGATGAGCAGCAGCAATTGCTTTTAAGTAGAAACCTTGAGCTGACTCAGCATCTGGAGAACCATTTACTGTTTTGTCTGCTTCTGCAGGTGAATCATTTAACAATTGTGCCAATCCTTTGTTGAATGTAGCTTCAGAACCGAAGTTAGACAATGCAGCAGCATAATCACCATCTTGGATTTTCAAGATTCCAGTGTTGTACTTCACTTCATCACCAGCTCCAGATGCTTGTCCTAATAATTGAGCAGCTTTCTTACGATCACCTTCAACACCAGCAACAGCAGCTAAGTTGTTTTTAGAAATTGGATTGTCTTTGATTCCGTTTGCTTTTTCAAATTGTACTTTCGCTTCAGCAACTTTGTTTTGTTGGTATAAAACGGCTCCGATGTTGTTCACTGGTCTGTGATCAGCAGGGAAGTTTTTCGCAGCAACTTTGTACAATCTCATTTTTTCATTCAAATCATCAGTCAATGTTGCAGTAAACAACAATTCTTCTAAGTTCAATGAATCTGGGTTTGAAGCAGAAATCGCTTTTAATTCTTCATCAGAATATCCTATTAAGTCATAAACTGTATTGATTTCAGCACGACGTAACAATGGGAAGATGTTTTTATCCAAGTAAGCAAAAGTTTTACCCATTGCTCTCATTTCTTCTTCACGTTTTACTGGATCAGCATTCATCTCCAATACACGGATGATTAAGTTACGCTCGTCTTCATTGATAGTAGTTGATTTGTTCAACTCTCTTTTGAATCCTTCGTAATCCTCACCACGTCCATTCAATGAATAGATTTCAGTTTGAGCAGCATCGTTTTTCGCTTTTTTCGCTAAAGCCAATGTCGCTTCTTTTCCTGTGTTCGCACGATCAGTTGACAAAGTGTTGTTTTTGTCTTCTTCTCCCTCTGGAGATGCGTAACCAGTGATGTTGATTGTTTTGATTGCAACTTTAGGATTTGATTGAACTTCAGTTAACCAAGCTGAATAAGCTTTGATATCTGCATCTTTCAATTCGTTTGGTTTAACAACAGAACGACCTTTATCGTAGTTGATTTGAGCCATTGTTGACTCTTCAGTTACACGTTTGAACTCGTCTTTCGCGTAAATAACTCTGAAGTCTTTATTAACTAAGTATGGAGTAATGATAGTTGCATCAGCAATTTTGATTGGCTCAAATGCACCTTCTTTCTCTTTTCCTCCTTTGTAAACTTTACCAGTTACCATCAAGTCAGACACTTCCATGTCAGCTTTGTAAGGTACCACATCTGTATAAGTAAATTTACCACCAGCTTTGTACTGAATAACAGTACCGTTACCTGTCGCTTTTTCTCCTTGAATTGTTACCGGTTTCAAAGAAGTTGAAGCCAACATTGGAGTAATTTCAGCAGAAGCTTTCTTTTTAATTCCTTTTTCAGGGATTTCTACATCCACTTTCACTCTTACAGAGTCACCGTGCATTTCCAACGGATTTGGAGTTACAGTGTACGACAAATCTTTCAATTGGTCACAACTAGTAACAATTGTAGCAGTTACAGCAAACAGCGCTAAACCTTTGATACTTTGTTTTTTCATATTAGTTTGTAATAAATTCTTACCAAATTATAAGTGCAATAATAGTAAAAATTATTGTATCGTATAGTTTGTTGATAAATATTAAATAAAGTTTTAAGACTTTTTAACTGCTTTTATGTGATTGTTATCCTTGGAGTTAATTAGAAGTTGCGACATTGTTAACTTCGTAATCGGATGAATAAAATTTGGGGCAATTTCAACGAGTGGAATCAGCACGAAATTTCGTTCTTGAATTCGCGGATGGGGAACTATAAGATGTTCATTATTGATGACCGACGAATCATAGAATAGAACGTCAATGTCAATCAATCTGTCGGAGTAATTTGAATTATTAGATTTTTCTTTTCTCCCCAACAGAAGTTCGATTTCCTGAGTTTGTTTCAATAGTGAATCAATGGATAAGGTTGTGCTCAGTTTTACACAACAGTTATAAAACACATTGTCAGATTGAAATCCCCAAGCTTCACTTTCATAAATGGATGATGCTTTTAATACAGTAGTTTCGCTAGAATGAAGTAAATCGATTGCTTTTTCAAGGTTTTGAATGCAATTTCCTAAATTGGCACCAAGGCCAAGGTAAACGATGGATTCTTTTATTTCCATTTAAATGTTTCGAGCATTTGGACTAGGTCTTTTTCCAAATAATCTAATGTTGGTTTCAAGGAATCATAATTTGGAACAGAATTCATATAAACAACTCCGCTCGCAAATCGAGATGTGGAATCTGTTAAATAGAATTGAAATGGTGAAGCGACATCTCCCTTTAAACTGAAAAATGTTCCATAAACTTTATCTTCTGGACGAATGATTTGAATGTCTTTGATTCCAGTTGCTTTTAACTTATGATCTTCTACTTTATCATTGGAGTAATTCACGTATGTAGAAAGTGGTTCCACCATTTCAATGTAAGAAAAGTGCATCACGCCGTTCAATTTACCTAAATCAATGTCTTTGTGACAAGTTGGTCCAGTAGAATCTGATACATTTTTAATGTTAAAAAGTTTTGATGCTTTAAAAGAGTACGGACAATCACTAGTGTATTCTACATAAGAGTGTTCAGGTAGCTCCAATCGCAAATAAGTTGGAGGTTTTGGAATCAAAATTGGATCCGAAGTGCAGGCAACTATGCAACTAACAATAAGAATACTGCTAATTATTAATTTCATCATTTGTTTTTGGTGTTAAGATTGCTTTAACCATCTTGATGCGCTTTTTATCAGATGATTCAACCACTAATTTAATGTTGTCACAGATAATAAACTCATTGTTCTTTAAGATTTTTCCAGCTTGTTCAACAATGAATCCTCCTAAAGTTTCAGCATCTCCTTTTGTGTTTTCAAATTCTTTGGAATCAATATCCGTTACTTTATAGAAGTCAACCAGTGATGTTCTTCCTTCAAATAAATACGTGTGCTCGTCAATTTTAGTATAAATGACTTCAACATCATCAAATTCATCGGTTATATCTCCTACAATTTCCTCCAGTACGTCTTCCAAGGTTATGATTCCACTTGATCCACCGTATTCATCTACAACAACTGCCATGTGAACTTTTTTCTCTTGGAATTCTTTGAGTAAATCGTCGATCTTTTTGTTTTCTGGAACAAAGAATGGTTTGCGAATCAATTCATTCCATTTAAAGTTTTCATCCTTGTTGAGATTCGGTAACAAATCTTTGATGAAGAGTATTCCTTTAACGTAGTCAAATGAATTTTCATAGACAGGGATTCTTGAATAACCTGATTCTAGAATCACTTCCATGACTTGAATGAAATTGAACGTTTCATCAATGGCAATAACATCCATTCTTGGCTTCATGATTTGTCGCACATCTGTGTTACCAAACTTCACAATTCCCTCCAAGATTTTGTGTTCTTCTTCTGAAGTATTGTCTTCTTTTGTTAATGCCAAAGCTGCTTCCAATTCACCAGAGGAAATTTTTATTCCTTTGCGTTTAGCTCTCTTTGAGATAATGTTTGAACCATTGACCAAAAAGGATTTAATCCAAGAAAATGGAGGGAGTTGACTCATTACCTTTACTGGTATGGCTGCCATTTGGGAAAACTTCTTCGCATTTTTTGTGGCGTAAATTTTCGGGATGACTTCACCGATAAGTAACAATAACAAAGTGATAGCAACAATTTCAATTAAAAATCGAAATAGATCATGGCCGTGAACATCTACAAAGAAAGAGTCGACAATGGAGCTTGAAAGAATAACAATTCCAACATTCACAAAGTTGTTGACTACGAGTATTGTTGCAAGTAAGCCTTTGGGACGGGCCAACAATTGTAGTACGGTTTGAGAAGTTCTGCTATCGTCATTTCTCAAATCTTCCTTGTCTTGCGGACTTAATGAAAAGAAGGCTGCTTCGGAGCCAGAAATGAAAGCCGAACAGAACAGTAAAATACCGACTGATAAAAAAGGGAGCACAGAACCGGAAAATCCAGCTTGCGCTATGTTGACCAGAGGTTCAAACGAAGGAGGTTCGATTGGAGTCATACTTACTATTAAAATGGAAGATCATCTTTGTCATCGCTCAATAGTTGATCTATTTTCGATGGTTCAGATGGAGTACCTTGAGATGAATAATTTGGAGTGTTACCGACTTGAGACGGATTTTCATTACGCGAAAGCATTGTCATTTCGTCTGCCACAACTTCTGTTGTGTATTTTGTAACACCTTCTTTGTCTTGCCAAGAGCGTGTTTTTAACTTTCCTTCGATGTAGACTTTTGAACCTTTACGAACGTATTTTTCCACGACTTCAGCCAAACCTCTCCAGACAACGATATTATGCCAATCAGTTATTTCACGTTTTTCGTTTGTAGCACGATCAATATATGATTCTGATGTTGCAATTGAAAAGCTCGCTACAACTGTACCATTGTCTAAACGTCTCACTTCTGGGTCTTTTCCAAGGTTCCCAATTAAAATTACTTTATTAACACTTCCTGCCATTCTGTTTTACAAGTTTCTACAAATATAGGTATTTGTATAGATTAATAAATATAGGAAATAATTACTGATTGTGGATTGCGCATTGCGGATTTTTTTAGCTTGTCTAATTTTAGTTGGAAACTTAAATTTGAGTTAAGAAGAAACATAGGGATTAACTTTTGGTATAATCCAATAACAATAACAATAACCAATAACCACACCACCAAAGGTAGGAGCGAAGCGAAACTATAACTCTCAATTCTCAATTCTCAATCCGCAATTCTCAATCCTCAATCCCCTCAAGGTAACGATCAATCAATCGTGGTAATGGGTGACTTTCCAACGCTGAAATAGGAATGCTATTTTTTTTGAGTTGTTCTGGAATGCCATTAAAATGAATGAACTGAGCGAAAATGTGTTGATGCGAAAGAATGTGTTTGAATTCGGGTGAAATTTTTTGAATCGTAAAACCATGATCTTCAATTTGATTTAATAGTTCTTTTTTGGTTAGTTTCTCCGAAGATTCAACTAAAGGGAATTCAAACAAATGTTGCCAAATGTCTTTGTTTTCTCGTTTTTGAACAACGATGGAACGATTATCGGAATAGATACTATAATAAAAATACCGTTTCCGAATAGCGATTTTTTTTGATTTTACTGGTCGTTGGTTAATGGTATTGTGTGCTCGACTTTCGCATTTTGCTTCGAAGGGACAAGTGTCGCATTTTGGTTGAGTTGGAGTGCAGTGTAATGCTCCAAATTCCATAATTGCTTGATTGAATTCCCCTGGGTAATTATCTGGAATAAGTGAATCGGCTAATTCTTGAAAGGTTTTCTTTCCTTGTGTTGAGTCGATCGGCAAGTCTATGTTAAAGATACGTGAGAGCACTCGGTAGACATTTCCATCTACTACTGCCACTTTTTCGTTGTAAGCGAAACTAGCAATTGCAGCGGCGGTATATGGTCCAACACCTTTTAATTCTTGAATCGAATTAAAATCGGCAGGAAATTCCCCATTTAGTTCATTCACGATAAATTTTGCTGCAGCGTGTAAATTTCTCGCTCTACTGTAATATCCTAAACCTTGCCAATCGTTTAAAATTTCTTGCTCATTTGCCGCTGCTAATTTTTTTATTGTTGGGTAATTTGACGTAAATTTCAAGTAATAGTTCGTCCCTTGATCGACACGAGTTTGTTGCATTATTACTTCGGATAACCAAATGAAATATGGATTTTTGGTGTTTCTCCAAGGCAAGTCGCGTTTATTTAGTCTATACCAATCGGCGATTAATAGATGAAAATCAGTCATTAAGGATAAAATTGAAAAAAAAAATACCAGAAAACAAAAATATAATCTTTTAGTGATATACTTTTGCAACTGGAAATCACAATGTTAATTATTAAAAATTAAAAAATGACAAAGGCAGACATCGTTGCAGACATCGCTGAGGAGACAGGATTAGAAAGAGTAGAAGCATTAAAAGCTGTTGAAGCATTTATGACTTCAGTTAAAAACTCTTTATCAAAAGGGCAAAATGTTTACTTGAGAGGGTTTGGAAGCTTCGTAGTAAAAGAAAGAGCTGAGAAAACTGGTCGTAACATTTCCAAAAACACTACTATTATTATCCCTGCTCACAACATCCCTGCTTTTAAACCTTCAAAGACATTCGTTGAAGAGGTTAAGAACAAGGTTATTGTAAAATAAGGCAGACTTTATTTTACTGAAAATTAAATTTTTTAGTAGAATTTATTATCTTTGCACTCTCGTAATTATTGCGAGAGTGTTTTTTTTCTTCGGAAAATAAAACAAAGAACTGGAAATTAACAAATTAAATATATACAGTTATGCCAAGTGGTAAAAAAAGAAAAAGACATAAGATGTCTACGCATAAGCGTAAAAAGAGATTGAGAAAAAATCGTCACAAGAAGAAAAAATAATTCTTCATTAGAAATTCTTAAAAACTTAGTGAGCATGAGCTTGCTAAGTTTTTCTGTTTAATAATATTAAATTAGGCTTTCGTGAGTTTAGAACTAATAGTCGATGTACGTGCGAACGGCATCTGGCTTGCTCTAATGCGTGATGGAAAGCTTATTGAGTTGCACGAAGAACAAGGTAATACTGACTTTGCAGTTGGTGATATTTACCTTGGAAAGGTACGAAAAGTTGTACCTAGTTTGAATGCCGCTTTCGTGGATGTAGGGTATGAAAAAGATGCTTTCCTGCATTATTTGGATTTAGGTCCACAATTTAATTCACTCAATAAGTTTGCTAAGGATACGCTTAGAGGCAAGCAAAACGTAGCCGATCTTCTTTATTTTAAGCCAGAAAAAGACATTCCAAAGGATGGCAAGATCAATGAAACTGTTTCATCGTCTGCCCCAATTTTAGTGCAAGTAGCCAAAGAACCAATCTCTAGTAAAGGTCCTAGGTTATGTACAGAAATTACTTTGGCTGGTCGCTATTTGGTGCTCGTTCCTTTCTCAGAGAAAATTTCTATCTCTCAGAAAATCAAGGAATCAGCTGAAAGAGATCGTTTGAAAGATATTATGGACACTATTAAACCGAAGAATTTCGGGGTAATAATCCGTACTGTAGCAGAAAACAAAAAGGTAGAACAGTTAGATCAAGACCTTAAAAACTTGATGGAGAAGTGGAAAACAATGTATGCAAACTTAAAGGATGCAACACCACCAAAACGCGTTTTAGGGGAATTAGAGAAGACTTCTTCCATTTTGAGAGACATGCTAAATGCTGACTTTACAAACATTCACATCAATGATCAAGCGACATTTGATGAAATGCACAATTATGTAAGCAGCATTGCCCCAGAAAGAGCGAAAATTTTAAAAATGTACGATGGTAAGTTGGATATTTTTGAAAAATTCGGCGTAAGCAAGCAAATTAAAGCCTTGTTCGGTAAGAAAGTTCCATTGCAAAGTGGTGGTTACCTGATTATTGAACACACAGAAGCAATGCACGTTGTGGACGTGAACTCTGGAAACAGAAAAGGGGCCGACGGTCAAGAAAGCAACGCTTTATCAACAAACATGGAAGCAGCAGATGAAATTGCACGCGTTCTACAGTTGAGAGATATGGGTGGAATTGTTTGTATTGACTTTATTGATATGCATGATCGTGCCAACAACAAAGCGTTGTATGAGCACCTGAAAACAATCATGAAATCAGATCGTGCGAAACACAATATCTTGCCTCCTTCGAAGTTTGGAGTTGTTGAGATTACGAGACAACGCGTTCGACCAGAAACAGATATCAATACTTCCGAAAAATGTCCAACGTGTGACGGAACCGGTGAAGTTACTGCAAGTATCTTGTTTGCTGAAGAAATTGAAAATAATTTGAACTATTTGTTGACCGACAGAAAAGAAGTTGGTGTAACATTGAATGTTCATCCTTATTTGGAGTCGCATTTCAAACGTGGAACTTTTTCAAAACAATTGAAATGGTTCTTCAAGTACAAGAAATGGATTCCAGTGCGAGGTAACTCGGCATTTAACTTGTTGCAATATTCATTTGTCAATAAGGAAAACAAAGAGATTAGCTTATAAGTACACCGCACTGTAGAAAGCCAATTCTGATTCATTCAGGATTGGCTTTTTTGTTTTAAAGAAAAAGATTCTAAGATTCAAAGGTTTAAAGATTCAAAGGTTTAAAGGTTCAAAGGTTTAAAGGTTCAAAGGTTCAAAGATTCAAGGATTCAAAGATTCAAAGATTCAAAAGAAAATAATTTTAGTTAATTCTTGAATAGCGAAGCGATTGAACCCTTGAATGTTTAAATTAGTGGTCTTCAAAACATTTTCATACATGAATCTCTCCTTTCTAGAAGCAAAAGCGAAAATTGAAGCCTATTGTGCTTATCAAGAGCGTTGTCAGTTTGAAGTTGCTTCCAAATTGTATTCGTGGGGAATTACAGGTGAACAACAAGATCAGTTGATTGCTGATTTAATTGTCAATCGCTTTTTGGATGAAGAACGTTTCGCTGAAGCCTTTGTATCTGGTAAATTTAGAATCAAACGATGGGGTAGAATAAAAATTCGTCAACATTTAAAGCAAAAACGCATTTCGGAGTATTCCATTAAGAAAGGAATGGCGTCGATTGATTTGGAAGAATATTACGCTACAATTCAGCATTTGGCAGAACGAAAATCAGAAGATTTGAAATCAGAAAAAGATCCTTGGCAAAAGAAAGCAAAAATTATTCGTTTTTTAGCTTCAAAAGGATTTGAACAAGAACTGATTTATGAAGTGTTGGGAGAGTTATAAGTGACATGAAGGCACTTTGATCTTAATTTCGAACGTAAACGACTTTTTTGGTTTCAAAAAATTCTTCATCGAAATAGTTGGGAAGATCGTACATTTTGTAAAATTTGTTTACTCCCTTCATCTCTTCTGCTAAATCGCCACCTTTTAAATACAAAATTCCGTTTTTGAATTCATGCAAGTGCTTTTTCTTGAATTTTTCTTTTGTCCATTGAAGAAAGCTTGGCATTGCAGTGACAGCCCTACTCACGATGAAATCAAACTGATGGTCGATTTTTTCTGCGCGTTCATGAATACCAGTGACATTTGTTAATCCTAATGCGTTGGCAACTTCATTGACAACTTTTATTTTTTTACCAATGGAGTCAACTAATGTAAAGGTGCAATTCGGAAACATTATCGCTAACGGAATTCCGGGAAATCCACCTCCAGTGCCAATGTCTAAAATTTCTGCACCATCTTCGAATTTCATCACTTTTACAATTCCCAAGGAATGTAAAACATGACGTTCGTAAAAATTCTCTGTATCTTTTCTTGAGATGACATTGATTTGTGCATTCCATTCTTCATAAACTGCTTGCAGTTGACTAAATTGTTTGATTTGTGTTTTTGTCAAATCAGGGAAATACTTCAGAATAATGTCCATTAGAACGATTTAAATGGTGTCTTTAGTGTTTTCAATCAAGTTTGCTAAGAAGTCACGCGCTCGAAACAATTGTGCTTTCACTGTTCCCAGAGGCAAATTCAATTCTTCGGCAATTTCTTCGTAACTCAACTCTTCGAAATAACGTTTTTCCACTAATTCTCTGTAGCGTGGCTTCAATTTGGAAACCAACAAACGCATGTGCTTGATTTTTTGATCTTGCATGTACGTTTCCTCAGGGTCAAGAGTGTTTGATTGTGCATCAATGTAGATTGTTTCTCCATTTTCTGTTGAAAAACCAGTGTCCAATGATGAAACTTGTATGCGTTTTTTACGAATGAAATCGATGCAATTATTGGAAGCAATTTTAAACAACCATGTACTAAATGCATAACTTGGTGAATATTGTTCCAGGCGGTTAAAGGCTTTACCAAACGCTTCAATGGTCAAATCATCAGCATCATCACTGTTTTTAACCATCTTCAACATCATAAAGTAGATTGAATCACGATAACGGTCCATTAATTCGCCGTAAGCCGATTGCTGGCCTGCAATTGCCGCCTCAACTAACTGTAAATCTTTTTTGCCTTTATCCGATAAATGATCAATGTCTACCATCTGTTTGGTGTTTTGTTTTCACTTGTATAATAAATTACAGGCGATAAAATGGCGTAAAACAAATCACTAATAGGGAAAAATGCAACGAACGACTTTTCATTCAGCTTGTAAAAGCATCGTCCTTGAATCACCCATTTAATGATGAAGATAAAACCAAATACCGCAAGTGTTAACAAGCGAAACTCTTCATTAAACATCAAAGTAATGAAGAAAAGGTATAGTAATAACAAGGTGAGTGGATAGATTCCTAACAGTGCTTTTTTAATAACCTGATAGTTTTCAGATGTAGAGTGATGTCTGGTCTTCTGACGAATCCATGCAGACCATGTTTTTTCTGGTTCTGATTCTGCAAATCCATCAGGATGAATGCTAATGGCATAATTTTTTTTCTTGGCAGCTTCTTGAATGAATAAATCATCATCTCCTGAAGGCAATGAGTAATGTGATTTAAATCCATTGGCCTTATTGAACAAAGTTTTTGTGTAGCCCATATTACGCCCAACACCCATGTATGGAAGCTTCGAAAGTGCGAATGAAAAATAGGTTACAGCAATCCAAGCTGTGTCGAAGCGAATGAGTTTATTTAAAAATCCTTTTTTTACTGAATACGGACCATAACCCAATACAATTTCTTTTTTCTCAGAGAATTGAGAAGCGATTTCTTTCAACCAATTTTTAGAAACTGGTCGACAATCGGCATCAGTGAACACTAAATGTTCATGTTTGGCCGCCTTAATTCCAATGTTGACAGAAAGCTTTTTACCTGGACGCAAGTGTTTGCTTTTTTCAATAATCGTGAATCGCAGATTGGCATATTGTTGCTGATAAGCTTCAAGAATGTACTTAGATTCATCCGTTGATTGATTGACAACTACGATAACTTCATATTCTGGATAGTTCTGGTCCAAAATAAGAGGAAGATTTTCATAAATGTTGTCAGCTTCATTTCTAGCTGCAATGATAATTGAAACAGGAGGAAGTGGAGAAGTTGTTGGTTTTTGTTTGTAAAATGCCAAACGAGCATAAATAAAAAGCACGTATGCTAATTGCAGGACAACCATTCCGCAAAACAGAATAAATAGGACTGACCAGAAATCAAATTTTAGATGAGGGATAAAATGCATTTACCAAACTTTGATGCAAAGATGGGATGCATTCCTAAATAGCGTTATCTTTGCCTCGTTTATTTTTCAACAATTTTATGCACTTTGATTTAAAACATACCGATTCGAAAACAAAAGCACGTGCTGGTGAACTACATACGGATCACGGAGTCATTGAAACTCCGATATTTATGCCAGTTGGAACAGCTGGAACAGTAAAAGGTGTTCACCAACATGAATTGAAAGACGATATTGCAGCGCAAATTATCTTGGGAAATACCTATCATTTGTTTTTACGTCCGGGGTTGGAAGTGATAGAAGGAGCAGGAGGATTACACAAATTCAATGGTTGGGACCGTCCAATTTTAACAGATAGTGGTGGTTATCAAGTGTATTCATTGTCTGGAGCTCGAAAAATTACAGAAGAAGGAGTGAAGTTTCAGTCGCATCACGATGGAAGTTATCATTTCTTTACTCCTGAACGAGCAATAGATATTCAACGCACGATTGGAGCTGATATCATCATGGCTTTTGATGAATGTACACCGTATCCGTGCGATTACAATTATGCAAAACGCTCCATGCACATGACACATCGTTGGTTGCAGCGTTGTATGAATCAAATGAATGCCACAGAGTCAAAATATGGATATGATCAAGTGTTGTTTCCAATTGTTCAAGGTAGTACTTACAAAGATTTAAGAACTGAATCAGCTGAAACAATTGCATCTCACAATGCTTTTGGAAATGCGATTGGTGGATTGTCTGTAGGTGAACCGGATGAAGATTTGTATGAAATGACCGATTTGGTGTGTGGAATTTTGCCCACTGAAAAACCACGTTACTTGATGGGAGTTGGAACACCTCAGAATTTGTTGGAATGCATTGCCATGGGAGTAGATATGTTTGACTGTGTGATGCCTACACGAAATGCGCGTCATGGTTTGATCTTCACTTCGGAAGGAACGATGAACATGAAAAATGAAAAATGGGCGAATGATTTCACACCTTTAGATCCGAACGGAACATCATATGTCGATTCTTTTTACACAAAAGCGTATGTGCGCCATTTGATTAAATCCAAAGAATATTTGGGAGCGCAAATTACGTCGATTCACAATTTGGCGTTTTATTTGGCGTTGGTAAAAGAAGCCAGAGTGAGAATATTAAATGGTACATTTAGTGCTTGGAAAGATGAAATGATTCCAAAATTAGGACGTAGATTGTAATGCTTAAAATACTCGATAGATACATCATCAAAAAGTTTTTAACGACCTTCTTTTTTATGTTGGCCGTTATAATGATTCTTGCTATGGTCTTTGACTTAGCTGATCGTTTGGGTGAATTTATTGAGAATGAAGCACCTGTTTACGATATTATTTGTGTCTATTATTTCAATTTTATTTTGCTCTACGGAAACATGTTTTCGTTCATGATCATCTTTATTTCCGTGATTTGGTTTACAGCAAAAATGGCGCAGGACACTGAAATAATACCTATTTGGAACAGTGGAAAACCCTTTTCTCGATTTATTCGGCCTTATATGATTGGAGCAACAATCTTAGTTGTAATTAGTTTGTTTATCAATCATATCATATTGCCTGGTTCGAATAAGAAAAGATTGGAATTTGAAGAGTTGTATTACAGAGATGGTTTGAGTGTGTCAAACTACAGTGCTGAATATCCTGGCAATCAAATTGTGCAATTCAGAAATTACTATTCAGAAGAAAAACAAATCAATGATTTCGTTTTACAACGATATGACAAAAGAGATTCACTTGTTTACTTTTTGTCTGCAAGAAGTGCAACGAATGAGTCTGGCACAAAAAAATGGCACCTAACTGATTACTACGAAAGAATTGTTGGTTATCCCACAGATATTTTAAAGGAAGGACATTCAAAAGACACCACTTTTATTTTTACCATTGATGAAATGGCGACAAGGGAAAGTGTGGCAACGGCCATGAGTTCGTTTGAATTAATGAGGTTCATTGAAAAAGAAAAGGCAAAAGGATCGGGATTTGTACCAATTTATGAGTTGGAATTGCATTCTCGGACATCGAATCCTTTTGCGACATACATTTTAACGATTATAGGAATTACTGTAGCAAGTAGAAAGAAGCGTGGAGGTATTGGAATCAATATTGCCATTGGTTTATTGATTGTTTTGATCTTCATTTTTGCAATGAAAATTACTGCTGTTGCGGCTGAAAATGTCGGGTTTCCAGCATTGATTGCTTCGTGGATACCAAATGTGCTTTTTTCATTTGTAGCACTCTACATGTATCGTACTGCTCAAAAATAAGTAATCAACTAAATGCGGACACCAAACACGCAAATGTCATCCGTTTGTTCGCTATCACCTTTCCATTCATTGTAAGAGTTGACAATGAGTTCTTTTTGTTCTGCCATCGGTAGATGAGCATTTTCAGTTAGAAGCTTAACAAATTGTTTTCGCATGAATTTTTTGTTTGAAGCACCGCCAAACTGATCTACAATACCATCTGTAGACAAATAAATAGTGTCGCCGTCTTGCAAATCGATCGTGTGATTCGTGTATTCTTGTGCATTTTCCATGTATCCTACGTGCTGACGATCTCCTTTAATGAGAATAAATTCTTTGTTTCGTATGATCCAACATGAAAGGTTCGCACCAGCAAAGCTTAACTGTTTTTTGTCAGGGAAATATACGCAGAATGCAACATCCATTCCATCGTTTATTCTTTTTTCAGCTGAACTGTGGAACAATAAGTTAAGTTGACTTTTCACCCATTCAAGTGCTTCAGCAGGTGAATTTACATTGTATTCTTTGAGTGATTGTTTTAATAAACTATTGCATAAAATACTTAAAATTCCACCTGGAACTCCATGTCCAGTGCAATCTGCCACAATGAACGCGTAGAAATCATTCCCAGAATTGTTATGACCGCGGTCAATCACATAAAAATCGCCACTAATACTGTCTTTTGGTTGAAAAAAAACTAAATGTTCAGGGAACATCTGGTCAATCTCTAATTTGCTCGGTAAAGTAGCATTTTGAATTCTTCTAGCATAAGTAAACGATTCATGGATACTCATATTCTGTTCTTGAATCAAAGCAATGTTTACTTTAGCTTCAGTGATATCACTGCAAATTCCGGAATTTCGAATAATGAGTCCTGATTCATTTTTGATCGCCTTTGATCGTTCACGAATCCAACGAATTTCACCATTAATCATCATTCTGAACTCAATGTCGTATGATTCACCGCGTTCAATTTTATCTTTGGCCTCTAAGGTTATTTTTTTGTCTTCAGGTAATACATAGCTTTCGGTATGACTTTTACCTTCGTAGAAAAAATCAGGACTTGCTCCTAAAATCTTCGCACAATTTGGACTGATGTATTCATATTTTTTATCAATGATGTTGTACAAATAGAAAACATCATCAATGGTTTCTGAAATTTGTCGAAAATTTTGTTCGCTTTTAATCAGAGCATATTCCGTTGCTTTTTGTTCACTTATTTCAGTACAAACCTCAATTATTTTTTTGATTGATCCATTGGAATTATAGATAGGAGTAGATTCTACCAATACCCAAAATAATTCCCCATTTTTCCGATAATGGGCGTATTGAACAGGTCGATTGAAATGTGGTTTTGTCCGTTCAATTTCTTCCGATCTATTTTTAAAAAATGGTGGCGTAGAGAATACATCATTCAGTCGTTTACCTAATAATTCAGATAATTGATAACCCGACATTCGTTCAAAACTCTTGTTTGACCAAAGAACAATACCAGTTGCATCGGTTTCGATAATACCATTGGTAACTGACGTAGCAATTTCAGATAAATTTTGAATTTCGTTGAAAAGAATTTCATTTTCATTCAATTTTTCCTGAATGATGGCTTGCTGACGTTTTTCAGAAGTAATGTCACGTGAAACACCCATTGTTCCTATCGGCTCTCCTGATTTATCATAAACAATATTGGCGCTTAAGTAGGAAGTAAAAACTTCTCCATTTTTTCGACGATTGAGAACTTCTCCTTTATAGACTCCCGCCGAACTTAAAATTGCATGAACACGATCGAATTCTTCTTTGTTTGCAAACATCACATCGTAGCCAAGAGCTCTGACCTCTTCTAGCGTATAACCAAAAGTTGCAACTGCCGCAGGATTGAACACGACGAGTTGACCCTCTTTATCAGAAGTAGAGATGCAGTCCAGTGAGTTGTGAATTAGGTCCCTTGCGTAGTCTTGTAGATAATTATTCTCAGAGTCCATAATGGGAATTCATTTCGGCATGAAAGTAATAAAAAAATACAAAGAGCAGTGAACAAGGAACTTATTCTTTAAAATTTACTTCGTATGAGCGCGTTTGCTCTTTGATAATTACATCGCAAGTAGTTAGAAAATGAGAGCTTGAAGAATGGTGTAAGAACAAAATTTAGAATCAAACTCAGTTTAGTGGGAAGATTACTATATTTACATCAAAGATTGAAAAAATGAGTAAAATACTAGTCATAGACGACGAAAGAGCAATTCGCAGAGCATTAAGAGAGATTCTTGAATTTGAAGAGTTTGAGGTAGATGAAGCTGAAGATGGTAAAGAAGGACTTGAGAAAGCAATTGCAGAAAGTTATGACATGATATTTTGTGATATCAAGATGCCAAAGATGGACGGAATGGAAGTTCTAGAAGAGTTGACGAAAGCAAATGTTGACTCTCCAGTAATCATGATCAGTGGTCACGGAAATATTGATACAGCTGTTCAAGCCATCAAGAAAGGAGCATTTGATTTTATTGAAAAACCACTTGATTTGAATCGAATCTTGGTAACAATGCGCAATGCGAAAGATCGTACAGTGCTTGTTGAAGAACGAAAAGTATTGAAAAAGACTGTTCAACGATTTAAGGGAAGTTCTATAATTGGCGAAACAGAAGAAATCAATCGCATCAAAGAAATGATCGAGAAAGTAGCTCCTTCCGATGCACGTGTGTTGATTACTGGTGAAAATGGAACTGGTAAAGAGTTAGTTGCTCGATCACTGCATGATAATTCGACTCGAAAAGAGATGAGTTTTGTTGAAGTGAATTGTGCTGCAATTCCAGCTGAGTTGATTGAAAGTGAGTTGTTTGGTCACGAAAAAGGAGCGTTTACATCAGCAATAAAACAAAAAAAAGGAAAGTTTGAGTTAGCATCAGGCGGTACATTATTCTTAGATGAAATTGGAGATATGTCGGCCAGTGCCCAAGCAAAAGTGTTAAGAGCATTACAAGAAAATGTGATTCAACGAGTTGGAGGTGAAAAAGATATCAAAGTAAACGCACGCGTTGTTGCGGCAACAAATAAAGATTTACGTAAGGAAATTGAAGAAGGAAGATTTCGTGAAGATTTGTACCATCGATTAGCGGTTATTTTAATTCATGTTCCAGCTTTAAATGATAGAAGAGATGATATTCCATTGCTAGCAGAGCATTTTATGACGATGGTTTGTGCTGAACATGGAGTAGCACGCAAAAAATTCAATGAAGATGCCTTGAAAAATTTAAGTGCAACTGATTGGTCTGGAAATATCCGAGAATTGAGAAACATCATTGAGCGTTTGATTATCCTTTGTGGGGAAACAATCACAGGTGAAGATGTGAAATTGTTTGCTAATCCGAAAGGGGTGAAATAAATGTCGATTGTATTACAAAAAGAAAAGAAATGAACTTTAAAAAAATAATTCCTCACATCGTTGCAATCGCAACATTTTTAATATTGTCGTGCGTTTATTTTTCGCCAATATTTAGTGATTATACCTTGGAACAAAGTGATATTAATCAGTTTCGAGGAATGGAGAAAGAAATTTCTGATTTTAGAATGATGAACAATGATGAGGAGCCTCTTTGGACTAATTCAATGTTCGGTGGAATGCCAGCATATCAAATTTCAACATATTATGTGAACAATTGGGCAGGATATCTTAACAGAATTTTCAAATTAGGACTTCCAGGTCCAGTTGGACTATTGTTTGCTGCAATGTTAGGATTTTACATTTTTACCTTGTGTCTGAAAATTAAACCGTGGATTGGTATTTTAGGTGCCATTGCATTTGGATTTTCAACCATTAACATCTTATACATTGGAGCTGGACACGTTACCAAAGTGAATGCAATTGTCTATATGGCGCCAACATTAGGAGGTTTATTGTTAGCTTTTAGAGGGAAATGGCTGATTGGAACAGCTGTTTTTGCATTGTTTTTTGCGTTGAATATTTCTGCGAACCATTTACAAATGACGTATTATCTAGCATTTTTATTAGTATTTGTAGGTTTGGCAGAAGGAATCTACTTGTTGGTTAAAAATGAGTGGAAAGTACTCTTAAAAACAATTGGGGCTTTATCAGTTGGTGCGCTCATAGCAATTTTGCCTTCAATAGGCAATTTAATGGCAACAAGTGAATATGGTCAGTATACTACACGTGGAGAAACTGATTTGACATTAGTTGCTCCTGGTAGTGAAAGTGAAGATGCAATTTCTTCTGGATTGCCAACAGATTATATTCTGGAATACAATTATGGTAAAAGAGAACTTTTATCTATTTTATCTCCATCAGCGAAAGGTGAAAAAGGAGGATACATTGGAAATGATGAGGAAATAATGGAAAATGTTGACCCTCAATATGCTCAACAAGTGGCACAAATGAACCATTATTGGGGAGGACAGCGAATGAGTGGTGGAGCTTTCTATTTTGGTGTTATCATGCTGGTTTTTGCGCTCTTTGGATTAATATTCTTAAAGGATTATTTAAAATGGCCATTTTTAGCACTTGGTATATTAGCACTTTTGCTAGCTTCAAATGATCCAGGTGGAATAAATGATTTGTTCATCAATAAATTCCCATTGTACAACAAATTCCGTGATTCAAAAATGATTTTGGTTTTGCTTCAGGTTATGATTCCTGCCATTGCCGTATTGTTTTTAGATAAACTCCTTAAAAAAGAAGGGTTGATTGGAGGAAAGAAAGCCTTCTTGATTGCAGCCGGAGCGATAACTGTTGTTTCTATTGCATTCTATGCTGCGCCTTCTCTTTCTGGTGATTTTATCACAAAAGATGAGGTGAAATTATTTGAAGATGCTTCGAAAGGTGATGATTTGCAACAAATAAATTTTGTGAATGGAATTAAAAATAGCCTGTATGAAGCGCGTGTTGACATCTATCAAAAGGATTTTGGTCGAACAGTACTTCTCGAGGTTCTTGCTTGTGGATTGATTTTGATTTCTCTTTATACTAAGTTATCTGCGTTAATTTGGACTTTGGTTGCGATCGTTTTTGTGACAGGAGACAATATGTCTGTTGCCAAAAGATACTTAAATACAGAAGGTATAGGTGAAACGAATACTAGTTGGATTGATGCAACGAATGGGTATGTTCCATTTTTACCAGAAAATGCAGATGGTCAAATTCTGGAAGCTGAAAAAGGAGCAATTCCATCCTTTAATTCTAAAGTAAACGCATTGAAATCTGAGATGAACGATCATCCTTATTATCAAAATTTAAATTCGGGTATTTTAACGTCAATAGCAGAATTTGGGGTATTGAATTTAAACAGTGATTACCGAGTTTTGTCAATGTCGAACCCATTTAATGAAACGAGTACAAGTTATTTCCATAAAAGTTTGGGTGGATATCATGGAGCTAAATTGAAGAGCTATCAAGAACTAATCACTTTTGCACTTTCTGAAGAAATGCAGAAAATTGGTCAAGAAATATCAAATGCCAAAAACAAGAAGTTACAGCAATATGCTATGGAACTTCAATTGCCACAGGAAAGTGCGCAAAGTGTGTTTGATACCATTGTGGTGAATTCACTGGATTTGTCCTCAACTCCTGTTATCAATATGTTGAATACTAAATACATCATTCTTGATAAAAATGCCGGAGCAATCAAAAACACAAATGCAAATGGAAATGTTTGGTTCGTAGAAAATGTGAAAAAGGTAAACTCTGCAGATGATGAAATGAAGAGCTTGGCAAACTTTGATTCTAAAAACACCGCAATTATTAATGTTTCCAAATCAGGTTTTTCCGATTTCAACTTTAAGGAGCACTATGCTAAAAAGGAATCAGATGTAATTACCTTGACGAAATATGGAACCAATGTGTTAGAATATAAGTCAAACTCATCGACTGAATTACCTGCAATTTTTAGTGAAATCTACTATCCAAAAGGTTGGAATTGTTATGTTGACGGAAAAGAGGTGAAAACATTTAAAGCGAATTACGTTCTACGAGGAGCGATGATTCCTGCAGGAAGTCACACAATAGTTTGGAAGTTTGAGCCAAGAAGTTTTGAAATTTCCACAATAGTTGCATTGATTGGATCAATAATTTTAGTTGGACTATGCATATTTGCGATGATTAGATCTATTGTTAATGGACGAGAAAAACAGGTAGTCACAGAGTGATCAATCCATAAACTGCATACAATTAGTAGTGTAACTTAGTTACTTGAGAAATTATTTCCGTATTCTATAATTAAGTTACGCTACAATTTTCTAATTGATCCTTCCCATGATAATGGTTGATTTTCAATTCTGACTAATAGCGGTCAACACTGCAAAGCAATCACGGCATCAATACTGTGGCATTTATATTTGATAATACAATCAGCTATTTCTATACAACTGATACAGGAAATTTTGTTGATTCAAAGTTGTCTATCCTTTGTGGCAGACAAAATAATAGTGTCTCGTGTTTTCCCAAACGTTGAGTTCATCAGCTACTTCATCAATGACTTCTACCTTGGTGAAACCTGTTGATTGGATAAGTTCAACTTCTTCTTCAAGCTTTCTGTATTCTGTGAAATAGTCACTTTCAAGCTCTTCAGAATATCCATTAATAACAACAGTTTCTTTAAGTCCACAATGACTTCTCAAGATGAGCTTACCGTTTGGTTTGAGCATGTTGTAGATATTCTGGTAGATTTTTTCAACATCTGACTTCGTGAAAAAGTGAGTAACACCAGTGCAAATAATCTTATCAAATGCTTTTCTGATTTTGAATGTTGGCAACTCCGCATTGATTACTAAAATATCTTTATGAATGAACTTGGTAAGTCCCTCAAATGTTTCAACAGCAATAATATTACTTACTGAATTGATTAATTCATTTGTTACGAGACCAGATCCTGCTCCCATATCCAATACTTCATCATTTTGGTTCAAATGACTTTTCACGAAGGCAATATCAATTTTTAAATAATCGTTGTTTCGTTTATTTGTCGTTTCATTTTGGCTTGATATTGAATCCGCCATTTTTTGCCAGTAAGCTTTACTTTTATTACTACTCATAGTGTTTTTTTGCGAAATTAACAGCTTCCATAGCCAGGATGTTACTAGAATCGTACACCTTTAATGGAGATTGATCTATTGGTAAAATTATTGGTAGTTCAGTACATGCATAAATCACTGCTTCAGCACCTTTGTTTTTAAAATCATTAATCAAACTTAGCATTAAATTTTTCGCTTCGTTTATATGTTGGTTTTGTTTACCAGCTTCAATGATAAAACGAACATCTTCCATCTTACTAACATTTTCAACTTCAATGTTATTCTCAATTAATGTGTTTTCATAAATTTTTGTCATTGTTGTGACTTCAGAGCCAAGAATTCCGATTTTTTTGATGTTGTCTTTCATTATTTGCGAAAGTGTCAAGTTCACCATATCTAAAAAAGGTAAAGGAAATTGATTCACTTGACGTAAAAAATAATGTGCAGTATTACAAGGACAAATGAAAAAATCGGCTCCCGCTTTTTGCAATCTTTCAATTCCTTCAATCATGTATGGGATTGGACTTTCTTCATCAAATAAAAATGCTCTTGCTCGACTTGGAATTTTTGGATTGCTATCAATTATAACATGTGGATAATCCCAATCTTTTTTAGCTTCGATGGCATTCAAAATCAATTTGTAAAAGTCGTTGGTAGCGTATGGACCATATCCACCTAGAACTCCAATTATTTTTGTTTTTTCCATGATACGCTTATCGAGACTTTACTCTGTTGAAATCACTCAAAATTACTAATAATTTGACATAAAAAAATGAATGATTAGATTATTTTGTACATTTATCAGCTGGTTTTGAGTGTATGGGCTTACTTTATAGCAAACGGAAAATTTCATCACCAATTAATAGGAAAAATAATTGAATTCAACCGATATTATTTCATCATCCTAGGAATTAACAAAATATAAATAGGTAAAAACATTAAAAACATATGCAGGCAATCATTCTATTAGCTGGTCAAGGAAGCAGAATGGGGGATTTAACGAAAAACAACCATAAAAGTCTATTGCCAATAAGTACTCATGAGACCTTTCTTTCTCGCATGATGCACCAGCTGAATGAATATGAATTTAGCAAAGTCGTTGTGGTAACTGGTTTTTTGAATCATTTGATTGAGCAAGAAGTGCTTAAGTATCAACTCAACGTAGAAGTTGTTCATAATGAACTATTTCAAGAAGACACAAATATTTACTCAATGAAACTGGCCTTGGATAAAATCAATCACTCCGAGCCGGTAATTGTTTTTGAAGGTGATATTTGGTTGGATGATTTGGCTTTAAAGACGATTTATGAAGAAAGTACTCAGAATAAATCTATTTGGTTCACTAAAGGAAAATTTGTAGAAGGATTGTATGGCGGAATTTTGAATAAGGACGCTAACAACAATGTTGAGGATGTCAGAATTGTGCAATCATTTGAACCAAAATACAATATGTACCAAAAATTAGTTGGTATAATGACATTTGGAACGAATGAATTACCTCGGTATAAAGCGTTTTTAAATGCATCGATTTTGAACGGCACGAAACAATATTATTTGATGCCATGGATTGATAATTTGGTTGATTTGCCATGTATTGGTGTCGACATCACAAAATATAAAATTGAAAGTGTCAATTCTGAATCAGAATATACGAAGTTATATAATGAGTTGAACTCTCAGAAAGAGTCAATTGAAATACGTTTAATCTCAATAGAAAACTTAAAACCTATAGAAGATTTCATCAAAGAAAGAGCGAGTCAATTGTTTGAAACAATTAGTCAGAGCGAATATTGGATTAAGCCTATTGTTATTGAAAATAAACATAGTTTAATACTTGATGGACATCACCGTTTTGATGTTGCAAAAAGAATGGGACTCAAACTGATTCCGGTTGTCATTGTTGATTATCTGGACATCGAAATTTGGTCGTTGAGGCCAGAGGAAAAAGTAACGCATGATGAAGTTATATCAAGAGCATTATGCAATAATATTTACCCAAACAAAACGGTAAAGCATAATTTCCCATTTTCAATTCCGGAATGTCAGATTCCCATTAAAAATTTGGTTTAAAAAATATGAGATTAATAATTTTGTCAGCGGGTGATTCTTTTGAATTAGATGGGTTTAATAAGCTTTTAATAAATAACCCGATTAGTGGAAAAACAATAATTGAACAATATCAATCCATATTCGAGCCTTCTGAAATAACTGTAGTTGTAGGGTATAAAGCAATGGAGATAATGAATCGTTATCCTAAATTCAATTATATCTATAATAAAAAGTGGCAGACAACGGGGAGTGCGTACAGTTTGTCTTTGGCATTAAATGAAGAACCTTCAATTGTCATAGAAAGTGATTTTTTCATTGATGAATTACTGAAAAAAGAGTTCGATTCAAAAGACGAATTCGTGGTAATTAAAAAATCAGAAAGTAAATCATTGAATTCCTTTAAAGCTGTTGTCAACGAGAACTGTGTAACGGGAGTTTACAGTGGAAAAGCAAGGAATAACGACCCTGAATTATTAGGACTTTTCAAGGTTTCCAATAGTGAGACACTGCGAGAATGGAAAAAAAATGGCATTCAAAATCCACATCAATATATTGGAGAATCTTTTCCTTATAAGTCTTCATCTATTTCATTTATTGAGGTTTTCTCTAAAAGTATAACTGAAATAAATACGCCGACAGATTTCATTAATTTCATAAAAAATGACAATGCATAATAGTTGCGTTAGAGCCATTACATATTCAATAGACCTTAATAAGATTGTTGACCAATCCTATAAGAGTAAAGTAAAAAAGGATATTGAAATTCTTAAATCTTCGTTTGAGAGTAAAGGGATTTTTGTAAGAACGATTCGCTTCAATATTTTACCAATCAAACAGAATGAAAGACTTGATAAGTTTTTATTTTTAAAACAGATAAAAGTCCTTTCAGAATTAGGTGAAATGCTTGAGGTAAGATGGTTTAACATCGCTTTTGACTTAATTAATTTAGCAAAAAAAGATGTTCAAATTATTACGTCAATTGGGTATGATATTATTCATCGCTATTCCAATTCTTTCATCAATTTTATTGTGGCCGATGGTGAAAATGTCAATACATTTGCAGCCAAACAATGTGCACAGTTAATACTTGATATTTCACGTTTATCTGATAATGGTTACGATAATTTTAGGGTTGGAGTATCTTTAAATCCTAGAGAGAATACTCCGTTTTTTCCATTTTCTTATGGACTAAATGATACAAGCTTTTCAGTCGCAGTTGAGACGGCACAACCAATTATTGAAGTTTTAGAGACCATAAAAAATGATGATTTAGAAGAAAAAAGGAAAGCGATTAAAAATGTAATCAGTGAAATGGCTTTGCAAATTGATGAAATTTCGAAATCCATATCATCGGAACATTCAGTTAGTTATGGAGGACAAGATCTTTCATTAGCTCCGTTTCCTGAAGATAAAATAAGCGTCATTCAAATATTGCATCAACTTGGATTAGATGATATTGGGTCAAATGGGACATTGTTTTTAACAGCCTACTTGACAGGTATTCTGAAAGATGTAATAAGGGAGAACGAAATAAAGGCTGCAGGGTTTAATGGGGTAATGTATTCTCTCTTGGAGGATCACTTAATGTGCGTTGCAAATAATAAAAAAATCTTGACCATTGATCGAATTATTTCATATTCAACGTTATGTGGATGTGGTTTAGACATGGTTCCAATTCCAGGGAATATATTGACAGAAGAATTGGCTTCTATCATTTTAGATGTAGCAGCAATTGCAATTAAGTTACAAAAACCATTAGGAGTGAGAGTACTTCCAATTCCAAACAAGGAAGAAAACGAATTTACTTCCTTTGACATGGACTTTTTAACGAACACGCGAATTTTAAAAATGAAAAACCTCTCTTTGAGTTCCGCGTTATTTGCAGATGACAATTTTAAGATTTAATCAATAATCTTGTAGCTAAATAGTTCAATGGTAGAACTACTTTTGAATGAAAATATCAGGCAGATTTAGGAACAAATAATAGAATTCACACAATAAGAATGGCAGTCACATCTTCAATTAAAGAAACTCAAGATAAGTGTTTAGAATTACTTTTAGTTTTAGATAAGGTTTGTAAAGAAAATAATATTGACTATTGGATTGATGGTGGTACTCTTTTAGGAGCACTGCGTCACGATGGTTTTATTCCCTGGGATGACGATATTGATATCTGTATTCCAATTTATCATTACCACAAATTATTGGATTTATTATCAGAATTATCCTCCACTCAAGAGGAATATGGTGTCTATTTCAATCAATCTAAATTTGATTACTGGTGTGATTGTTTTGGTAGCAATCATATTCTCATCGATGGAATTTTCCCTGTAAGAATTGATATTATTCCTGTTAAATTCATAGAAAACTCCCCTTCGAGTATTGCGTTTGATCGCAGTTTGACAGAAATTGCGCGATACTATATCATGGGCGACTTTAAGTATTCGAAATATGTGTTAAATGAACATTTGTCATTTATTGATACATCCGTTTCTGCCACTCAAATGAAGAAAAAGTTTTTTGATTATTTTTTCGATTATTATTTGACGGAATACACTAAGAATAAAGGAAAGTCGGATGTTTTGATCAATTATTCGTTCAATGATTCTTTGGTTAAAAAAGAAAGAGGTTATTATACTTTTGATGAGATTTTTCCATTGTCTGAAGTGAATTTTGAAAATGTTTCTGTTTCTGCACCTGCGAAACCAACGTTGTATATAGAAATGCTTTATGGAAAGAATTTCATGGAACTTCCACCTATTGAAAGTAGAAGGACACATCAACGATTTCTGGTGAAAAACACAAAATTGGATAAAAAAGAAACATTCGAATTTCTTTTAAAAATTTTTGAATTAGGTTTTAAGTCCTTGGTTTTAAATAGAAAAAAGAAAAAAGTTTGGAAGTTGTTTTACCAGGTTTCAGGTACCATTTTTATGACCACTTCATTGTTTTTTAGAGGCAAATTTACAGCATTGAAACATTTGTTGAAGTACTCTTATTATCAATTTTTTAAAAAACAAGCTGAATTTGAGTAAAGTGTTGCCTTTCTACTAATTTTTGGTAAGTTTTTAGCTAAGATTGTCTCTACTAGACTCAAATATTCTATTTTTATCTTTTCATAGATATATCACAAAAATGGCATCATTCTTAAAGAAAATTGTTGGATCAAAGTTTGTCGAACGCACAAAAAGAAAAGTAATCGCAAAATCAGGTCTGTTTTTTTCTCTTAAAAAACTTTCTCCTTCAACTTCGGATGATTTGGCTTTGGTTAAAATCTTGAACACATTTAAGTTTGATAAAGTACTTGATGTAGGCGCCAACATCGGTCAATTTGCAGAATCATTAATTGATTTTGGATACAAAGGGAAAATCATTTCATTTGAACCTACTTCGGTTGTTTACCATTCACTTAAGAAAAAATCAGAAAGAAAAAGCAATTGGACAGTTGCGGAAAAAATGGCAATTGGAAATGCTGATGATGTTATTGAAATCAACATTTCATCAAATCCATTGTTTAATTCAATCAAAGAAATTGATTCTGACTACACAGATTACAATGCGGATTCAGGAAAAATGGATTCAGAGACAGTGAGAATTGCAAAAATTGATTCCATTTGGAACGAATATGTTACAGAAGGAGAAAGAGTATTTCTAAAGATTGACACACAAGGGTTTGAGAAAGAAGTGTTGGATGGTGCAACGAATTCTTTGGAAAACGTGAGTGGAATTAAAATTGAAATGGCATTACAACCAATTTATAAAAATGTGGAATGGGATGTTTTTGATTTGATGAATTTCTTTAAAGGCAGAGGATTTACTTGTGTCGGAATTAGTAAAGTTGCCGTTAATCAACAATCAGGTATTGTGCATGAAGTTGACGGTGTTTTCATTAAAGAAAGTCTTCTTAAAACATCCTAAAGACTGATATCATCTAAAAATCCAGCTATTTTTTGCGTCATAGCTTTGTTTGAATACTCCATTACCAATTGAGGTTGCGCATAGTTACTTGGTTCTTCCGAATGAAGAATATTCTTTAAGTACTCGTAAATTAACTGGTCTTCACCATAGTCAAACGACTTTCCTAACTCCTTGCTTTCTACAATTTCTTTGACATCACCATCATTCGGGCCGAAAACCAAAATTGGCTTGCCAGAACGCAGCATCTCAAATAATTTACCTGGAATGCGCCCTTTGGCATTTAACGCTTTGTTGATTGGAAGTAAAAGCATAGATGCTTGTTCGTATTCCTCAATGACTTGTTCACGTGATATCATTCCCATGTATTCCGTAATGGATTCAAGATCATTGTTTTTGAAAGTTTCACGAACAGTGAAGTCAACCTCTCCTGCCAATTTGATGCGCACGTTTGATTTGAGAGCAGGATTTTGATCGAATAGCTTACGAAGTCCTTCCGCAAATGCAACAGGATTTCTATCTTCTCCTAACAATCCGCCGTGAAAAAAGACAAATTGTTCAGATTTTTTCGCTTCAAAAGTGACAAAGTCAGGCTCATCATATCCGTAATAGATAACATCCACATTTTTTGCTCCAATGGATTCTAAATCAGATTTCCAAGTTGGACTAGCAATGGTAATTTTAGATGCTGTTTTGAACACTTCTTGTTCAAGCGATTTATGTTTTTTATCAGCGCGTTTGCCAATGTGAAGTTTATCGTAATAATCCACTTGAGTCCAAGGATCTTGGAAGTCTGCAAGCCAAGGAATGCCAAATTTTTGTGCAAGCTTTAATCCAATCACTGTGTTGGTGTGAGGCGGACCATCAGTTAAAATGGCATCGATGTGATGTGAGGAGAGGTAATTTTCCAAATACTTAACAGATGGTTTGATCCACCGATAGCGCGCATCTGGAATAAAAAAGTTTCCGCGCACCCACATGGCAAATTCATCGATGATTTTTTTCTTCTTTTCAGAATTAGAAGTGATGTTTTGAATGGGTTGTGTTTTTTTTCTTCCCGATAGTTTTTTAAAAAGATTAATCGGTTCAAAAATGGGCACTTTGTGAATTTCTATCCCTTCTGGAATGTCTTTCTCATTCGAAAAATCAAGGTATTGATAAGATGCATTTTCTGCTGTAAAAATGATTGGTTCCCACCCAAAATCTCTTAAATATTTTGCGAATTTTAAGCATCTCAATACAGTTATTCCTCCTGATGGAGGCCAATGATAAGTAATAATTAGAACCTTTTTCATTCGAGAGTAAAATTACAAATTAAATTCTTTCTGTAGGGGAGATTCTGTGCGTTCGTTATATTTGTAGAAGAAAAGATGGGACTAGTTCAAAATGATGCGTTTAAAACAATGGTAATTTCCTACTTGGGAATTGGCTTGGGCTATTTGAACAAAGGACTTTTATTCATTCTATTGCTTTCTACAGAGCAAATTGGTATCATTAATTTGATTTTGGCCGTTGGAGTTTTATTTGCGCAATTTGCCAATCTTGGAACAGTGTTCACAACGTGGAAATTCTTACCATACTTTAAAGATGAATCAAAAAAACACCATGGTTTTTTTCCTTTAATGTTTTTGTTCGTTGCAATAGGAATTATCCTTTTTACGCTATTGTGTATCTTGTTTAGGACAGAAATTCAGCAAGTGTATGAAAGTAAATCGCCCGAATTCAACCACTATTATTATTGGATTTTACCGATAGGAATTGGATCAGCACTTTTTATGTTACTTGAGTCTTACTTGCGTAGTTTTTATAAAAATATTGTTTCAGTCGTTTCGTATGAATTGATTTTGAGAGCATTTATCACCTTATTGTTGCTGTTGTTTTGGGTTAAATGGATTGATTTTGAACAACTCTTGATTTGTCACAGCATTGTTTATTTGATCCCAGCACTTATATTATTGTGCTATTTGTATGCCATCAATGAATTGAATTTTTCGTTCCGTTCAATTCAAATTTCTAAGAAGTTTAGAAAAATCATCATTCAGTATGCCGGATTTAATTACATCAATACTTTCGGAGCAATATTGGTTCAGTCCTTGGATGTTATCATGATTGCTTCACTCATTGGATTAGAAGGAACGGGTGTTTACGCAACAATTGTGTTTTTAGCTAGTGCATTATTGGTTCCATATCGTTCGATGGCACGCATTAGTTCTCCTTTAGTGGCCGATTATTGGAAGCACCGAGAAATGGATAAGATGAAAGAATTGTACACCAAATTCAGTTCAGTATCATTGTTGATTGGATTAGCCAGTTTTATGTGGATTTGGATGAACATTGAGTTTTTGTTTTCGTTTCTTCCAGCAGACAAACAGGCTGAATTTCAACCAGGAATTTGGGTGTTTTTCTTTTTGATGATGGGGCGATTATTGGATATGTTCTTTGGTTTGAACGGAGCAATTTTCTCAACATCGAAAAAGTTTAAGTACGATATTGTGTTCACCCTAATTTTAATTGTTGGAGTTTATGGCTTGAATTTACTCTTTATTCCATATTGGGGAATCATTGGAGCTGCCATTTCAACTGGAATTTCGCTTGTTTTTTACAATGTTGCTCGCATCTTGTTTGTCTGGAAAACATTTAAAATTCATCCATTTACAACCAACCAATTTATCGTTATTGGAATAGGAGTAGTGACCATTGTTCTAGGTGAATTTGTTGCCGATTACATCTCAAACCTTTGGATAAGAACGGGAGTAGAAACAGGATTGTTCATTCTTTGTTTCGTTCTTCCAATATTTATTTTCAATCTGGAAACAGAGTCGAAGAATTTCGTTTTGAAGTTTTGGAAACGACTAAAGCCTTAGAAATTTATTCCAAATATTGAACAATTCTCAACACTCAAATACTTCAATAGTGGTCAGATATTAATTGGATTCATTTAGTTTTGATAAAACAACATTGATCGCGTCTTCCAATCCATTTGGATTGCTTCCACCTGCTGTTGCAAAAAATGGTTGTCCACCACCTCCACCACGAATCAATGATGAAGTTTCTTTTACAAGAGCTCCAGCATTCAATCCTTTTGATGCAATTAAATCATCTGAAATAATGATGCTCAAAGTACATTTTCCATCGTGTTTACCTCCAATGACACCGAATAACGTTGAATATTCTCCTTTTAATTGGAAGAGAATGTCTTTGATAGAACCACCATCTAATTCAATGATGGAAGACAATACATGCACACCTTCAATTTCTTGGATCGATGCCTTTAATGTGTTTTTGATGTTTTTAGCTTTCTCGCGTTGAAGTGATTCAATCTCTTTTTGCAAGGCATTATTTTTAGTCAACAAGTCATTGACAGCTTTCACAATGTCTTTTGGGTTTTTCAATGTCGATGCAATGTTCTCCAATGTTGCCGATTTTTCCTTGTAAAAATTCTCTGCTACTTCAGAAGTAATTGCTTCGATACGTCTAATTCCTGCTGCAACAGCTGTTTCTGTTGTGATCTTGAATAATCCAATTTTACCTGTCGAAGAAACGTGAGTTCCTCCACATAATTCAATGGAATCACCAAACTTGATGACACGAACAGTATCATCGTATTTTTCACCAAACAAGGCCATTGCACCCATTTCTATGGCATCTTCAATTGGCGTGTTGCGTCGTTCATCCAATGCAATGTTTTCACGAATTGCAGTTGAAACCAAAGATTCAATTTTCTCTAATTCTTCATCAGTAACTTTTGAAAAGTGAGAGAAATCAAAACGCAAATAATTAGGATTGACCAATGATCCTTTTTGTTCAACATGCGTTCCAAGAACCGTTCTCAATGCATGATGCAATAAGTGTGTTGCTGAATGATTACTTGCAGATGCAACGCGTTTTTTCTCGTTAACCACGGCATCAAACACACCATGAACGTCACCTGGCAAGGTTTCAGACAAATGAACAATTAAGTTATTCTCCTTTTTTGTGTCAAAAATGTACGTTTTTACTCCTTCATGTTCAATGTAACCAGTGTCGCCAACTTGTCCACCACCTTCTGGATAGAAAGGAGTGAGGTTGAACACCAACTGAAAGAAAGGCTTCGTGTTTTGGATGACTTTTCTGTATTTGACCAACTTCACACGTGTTGTCAACTGGTCGTAACCAATGAATTCTTCAACAGCATCATCCAATAAGATAACCCAATCATCTGTTTCTAAATTTGTCGCAGCTCTTGATCGGTCTTTTTGCTCTTGTAATTCTTTGTTGAATCCTTCTTCGTCGATGGATAAATTATTCTCTCGTGCAATCAATGAAGTTAAATCAACTGGGAAACCGTAAGTGTCGTACAATTCAAAAACTGCTGAACCACTGATAGTTTTTTCGCCAGCAGAAATAACTGATTGGATGACTAAGTCAAATCGTTTGATTCCTTGTTCCAAGGTTCTGAAAAAGCTAATTTCTTCTTCCTTGATTACCTTGTAGATCAATTCCTTTTGATTTACCAATTCAGGAAAAGCGTCTCCCATTGTGTCAGAAAGCGTCAATGCTAATTCACACATGAATGGTTCTTTCAAGTCCAATGTTTGGTAACCGTAACGAATGGCACGTCTTAAAATTCTTCTAATGACATAACCTGCTCCTGAATTTGCTGGTAATTGTCCATCAGAAATTGAGAAGGCAATCGCTCTTACGTGATCTGAAACAACGCGCAATGCAATGTCAGTAGTTTCTTCTTTACCATAAGTTGTTCCGCTGATTGCTTCCATTTTACCGATCAAAGATTGAAACAAATCAATGTCGTAATTAGATGTTTTTCCTTGCAAAGCAACCGCCAATCTCTCCAATCCCATTCCGGTGTCAACATGAGTTTCAGGCAGCGGAACTAATTTTCCATTCGCCATTCGATTGAACTGCATGAAAACATTGTTCCAAATTTCAATTACTTGAGGATGGTCTTCATTGACCAATTTTTTTCCATCTACTTGATCTCTTTCCCAATCTGGACGTAAGTCAACGTGGATTTCAGAACATGGACCACAAGGACCTGTATCGCCCATTTCCCAGAAATTATCTTTTTTAGAGGCTAAAATGATGCGATCTTCTGAGATGTGCTTTTTCCAAATTTCTATACTTTCTGTATCTACAGGAACTCCATCCGTTTCATCTCCTTCGAATACTGTAACGTACAATCGGTCTTTTGAAATTCCGTAAACTTCTGTCAATAATTCCCACGCCCAGCCAATTGCCTCTTCTTTGAAATAATCGCCAAACGACCAGTTTCCGAGCATTTCGAACATGGTGTGATGATAAGTATCTACACCAACTTCTTCTAAATCATTGTGTTTTCCTGATACACGTAAGCATTTTTGAGAATTGGCAACTCTTCTGTTTTTCGGTGTCGCATTTCCAAGAATATAGTCCTTGAATTGATTCATTCCAGCATTGGTGAACATCAAGGTTGGATCGTTTTTCACAACCATTGGTGCTGAAGGCACTATTTCATGTCCTTTTGATTCAAAAAATGCGAAAAATTGCGCACGGATTTCAGAAACTGTCATTCTCTAATTACTAAAGTGATTTAATGGGTGCAAATCTACTAATTTAATGGAAATGGTTTCAATAATTTAAGCACTTCATTCATGAAGAATTCAACGAATCGTTAACAATCATTAAATAATGGATTCCTTCCATCTTTGAATATTTTGTCTTTTTTATTTTCCTTATTTTTGCATATGCCAAAAACGAAATATCGCTTTAATCCCAATACCTTGTCTTATGAAGAAGCCAGAGATGGATTTTGGAAGAAGTTGCTTCGATGGATTTTGTATTTATCTCCGAGTATAGTCATTGGTTTGGTGTTGACGTTCTTTTTTTCACGACAATTAGCAACACCAAAAGAGTCGCGTTTGAAGAAGGAATTGGCACTTTCTCAGCAGAAAATTCAAGAATTACAGGCTGATATGGAGGATGTGAATGCAGCTTTAGATATGTTGGCAAAAAAGGACAAAGACATTTATCGTTTGGCTCTGTATGCCGATGAATTTCCTGAAGAATACCGCATTATGGGAACTGGAGGATCAGATAAATACGATTATTTGGAAGGCTATTCGAGCAGTGAATTATTGATTGAAGCTTCCAAGCAAATGGATTTGATTGAGCAGCGAATCAATGGACAAAGCATATCGTTTCAAGAATTATTAAAGTTGGCGAAGGACAAGGAGAAGCTATTGGCGTGTATTCCAGCTATTCAACCTGTAAACAATAAAGATTTGAAGAGAATGGCTTCTGGTTATGGTTGGAGAATTGATCCAATTTACAAAACAAGTAAAATGCACACTGGAATGGATTTCACAGCTGATCGTGGAACTGAAGTGTATGCAACTGGTGATGCAACAGTAGCTGAATTGGAGCGCAATAATTGGGGATATGGAAATTGCATTGTACTAGATCATGGATATGGATATAAAACTCGGTATGCTCATTTGAGTAAGTTCAATGTAAAACCTGGTCAAAAAGTAAAACGAGGAGATTTAATTGGATATGTAGGTTCCACAGGTAAATCGACTGGAGATCATTTGCACTACGAAGTAGAAGTGAAAGGCGAGAAAGTCAATCCAATTAACTACTATCATTCAGATTTATCACCTGAAGAATACGAGAAATTATTAGAAATGAGTGAGAAATCATATAAAGCACTCGACTAACAATCATCAAAAAATGACAAAAAATTATCAAGCACTAACTTCCTTTTTTATGAAAACTATTCATTTTATGCTTCTTTTGGCTTGCACACTTCCAGCATGTGCTCAAGAAATTGTGAAAGATGTTTCTGATTCCATTTCAGTTAAAAAGGAATTGAAAACGGAAGTGAAAGAAATTGATGACAGCACATTTACGTTAGTTGCTGTTGGCGATATTATGATGGGAACAAATTTCCCGAATGCTTCTTATTTGCCTCCAGAAGGAGTTTATTTATTGGATCCATTGAAAAGTGTCTTGCAAAATGCAGATGTAACTTTTGGAAATATGGAAGGTTCCATTTTAAATGAAGGAGGAGAATTGAAGTCTTGCAGTGATTGGACCAAATGCTATGCTTTTCGTCAGCCTGAATATTTTGCAACTCAATTGAAAGATGCTGGATTCGATTTGTTGTCAGTTGCAAACAACCATTTAGGAGACTTTGGTGAAACTGGGCGAAAAAACACCTTGCGTGTTTTGGAAGAAAATGGATTTACATTTGCAGGACAAGAATCGCGACCTTGGGATACTATGACAGTGAATGGACTGAAAATTGGATTTACGGCATTTGCGCCAAATTCAGGTTGTCTGAGAATCACAGATTATGCACAAGCCAAGGAAATCATTAGCAAGTTGAACGAATTCTGTGATGTAGTCATCGTTTCTTTTCACGGAGGAGCGGAGGGAAGTTCTAAAACACATATAACGCGCAAAACAGAAATTTTTTATGGAGAAGATCGAGGGAATGTGTATGAATTTGCGCGCATGGCAATCGACAATGGAGCGGATGTCGTTTTAGGTCATGGACCACATGTTACAAGAGCAATCGATCATTACAAAGGAAAGTTTATTACCTATTCGATGGGGAATTTTTGCACTTACCACCGATTTAATTTGAGTGGAGTGAATGGAGTTGCACCGGTATTCAAATTAAGATTGAAAAAAGATGGAACATTTGTAGAAGGCGAAGTTATTTCAATCAAACAATTGGGTGAAGGAGGTCCAATCATCGATGAAAAGAATGGAGCAATGGAACAAATAAGAGCATTGACAAAGGCAGATTTACCAGAATTAAAGGTATCGTTTGGTCTTGACAATAAATTTCGATTTGACTAGAAAGCATTGAGTTAGCATCAATACAAAAAAAAACGCCAGCTATCTTGATAGTTGGCGTTTTTAGTAACATACTCTCATTATTGCAAGTTGAAATTGTATTTCTTTGCTAAGGTGTATTGATCTTTCGTAATTTGATCTTCCAGTTGCGCAGATTTGGAATTAATGTATTCTTCTATTTCAAGTGCTTTTTCGTACTCTTCGTCTGAATAATCTTCCTTGCAAATAAGATGAGAGAATTCAACATACTCTTCTTTTCCAACGTGTTTGAAAAATGAGAAGTAAGCTAGAACAGACGATTTAAATGCTTCACCGCCCTCAATGGTTTTAAGTTCATTGATCGCTTGAATCGATTGATCGCATTGATTTACAATGGCCTCGCACAATTCTAATGACAAGTCAAGATCAAAGGATTCTTCTTCATTGTAAGCGCTGACTACGTCAATCACTTTTTCTTGCTCATCAATGATTTTGTCGTTAAATGCAATTGCATCATCTTGTGAAGTAATATTACATCCTCCAACAATCACAGCAGTTAAAAGGAATAAAAAGGTAAATTTTGGTTTCATACGGTATTTTCGTTTTCCGTAAATATAGAAATATTATCTATTCTGAAGGGATTCACTTTCTGTTCTACTATTGCGATGACGTAATGGCGCTAGGACTGTCAGACTTTTCTGCCAAATCGACATATCTGCGTACAATATTCTGCTCAATTATGACAAAGATGTCAGATTTTGAGAGGAATTCTTCCATGGCATAATGATTGACAATAGATGAGAAATTGATTTAAGAAAAATAAAGTCATGGGAAAAATAATAGGAATAGATTTAGGAACAACGAACTCGTGTGTTTCCGTAATGGAAGGGAATGAGCCAGTTGTAATTTCTAATTCAGAAGGAAAAAGAACTACTCCATCTGTTGTAGCTTTTGTGGAAGGTGGAGAACGTAAGGTAGGAGATCCTGCAAAACGTCAAGCAATTACAAATCCTACAAAAACGATTTATTCAATTAAGCGTTTTATGGGTTCATCATTTGATGAAACAACAAAAGAAATCAAACGTGTACCTTATAAGGTAATCAAAGGAGATAATAATACTCCACGTGTAGAAATTGACGACAGAACATTTACTCCTCAAGAGATTTCAGCAATGATTCTTCAAAAAATGAAGAAAACGGCTGAAGATTATTTAGGAACTGAAGTTTCTGAAGCAGTTGTTACTGTACCAGCATATTTTAACGATTCTCAACGTCAAGCTACGAAGGAAGCAGGTGAGATTGCAGGTTTAACAATCAAACGTATTATCAACGAGCCTACAGCAGCAGCTTTGGCTTACGGATTGGACAAAAAAGGAGTGGATCAAAAAATCGTTGTATTTGACTTCGGTGGTGGAACGCATGACGTTTCTATCTTGGAGTTAGGTGACGGAGTTTTTGAAGTATTGTCAACTGACGGTGACACTCACTTAGGAGGAGATGATGTGGATCAAGCAATCATTGATTGGTTGGCAGCAGAGTTTAAAAATGATGAAGGAGTTGATTTGACATTGGATCCAATGGCATTGCAACGTTTAAAAGAAGCAGCTGAAAAAGCGAAGATTGAATTGTCTTCAACGACTTCAACTGAGATCAATTTGCCATACATCATGCCAGTTGATGGTGTTCCAAAACACTTAGTGAGAACATTGCAAAGAGCGAAATTTGAGCAATTGATTTCTTCTATTGTTGAGCGTACAATCGCTCCATGTCGTTCTGCTTTGAAAAACGCAGGATTGTCAACAAGCGATATCAACGAAGTAATTTTAGTAGGAGGATCAACACGTATTCCAGTGATTCAAGATGCAGTAGAGCGTTTCTTCGGAAAAGCGCCATCAAAAGGAGTAAATCCAGATGAGGTAGTTGCAATTGGAGCTGCGATTCAAGGTGGAGTATTGACAGGAGAAGTAAAAGACGTATTGTTATTGGATGTTATTCCATTGTCTTTAGGAATTGAAACAATGGGTGGTGTATTCACAAAATTAATTGAGTCGAACACAACAATTCCAACGAAGAAATCAGAGACTTTCTCAACAGCGTCAGACAACCAACCATCTGTAGATATCCATGTGTTACAAGGTGAACGTCCGATGGCAAGCGACAACAAAACATTGGGTCGTTTCCAATTGACAGACATTCCACCAGCGCAACGTGGAGTTCCACAAATTGAAGTAACATTCGATATTGATGCCAACGGAATCATGAATATTTCAGCAAAAGATAAAGGAACTGGAAAAGAGCAATCAATTAAAATTGAAGCTTCTTCAGGTTTATCAGATGCGGATATCGAAAGAATGAAAGCTGAGGCCTTAGCAAATGCAGACGCAGATGCAAAACGTAAAGATGAAGCGGAAACGATCAACAAAGCTGATTCATTGATTTTCCAAACGGAGCGTCAAATGAAAGAGTACGGTGACAAGATTCCAGCGGATAAAAAACAACCAATTGAAGACGCATTGACTGAGTTGAAAACTGAGTTCGAAGCGAAGAATGTTGCCAATTTAGAACCAGCAATGGAGAAATTGAACAACTTGTTCCAAGCAGCTTCTCAAGACATGTACCAAGATGCGAATGCTGGAGCAGATGCAGGAGCTCAAGGTGATGCAGGTCAAAAAGCAGACAACGAAGAAGTAACAGACGTAGACTTCGAAGAAGTTGAAGAGTCGAAAAAATAGTTTTAACTAACTAAAAGGAAGGGTTTTTGTCTATGACAGAAACCCTTTTTTGTTTTGACATGTATCTTTTATAAGAATTTTGATAGAAAGTCATTTATAATTCCATACTGATTGAAGTAAGTTTGATTCAAACAATACTTTTTATCATGATAACTAAACAACTTACTTGTATGATTTCCGCGATAACACTTATCGGGTCAATACACTCTCAAAATGTTTCAACGTCAGTAATCGATTTAAATCAAGCATCAGGAATTATCAATAATGATGGAATATTTTTCAATCAACATTCAACGGGACAGCCAGGTTATGAAATTCCTAAAGGTTCAGGATCAAATATCATTTATAGTTCTTCATTTTGGTTTGCTGGAATGATTGAGGATTCTATTCTTGGTATGGCAGCCTCAATTTTTTCAGGTGCAGGTAAAGATTTATTTCCTGGCCCAATCGCTTCCAATTATGCCGATCAAAATTACATCAATCGTTATACAGACGCAATGTGGAGTTTTACCCAAGCAGAAATTGATCTTTATGAAAATTATTGGAATGTCTGTATTGGTCCAAATGCCTCTCAGGTAGATTGTAATGCATTAACAACGAATCAAATTCCTTCAAATGATTTAATTAACAGAATTAACAATTGGCCAGCTCATGGAGATTATAACAATGACGAAAGTTTTTATCTTGCTCCGTTTGTGGACAAAAACATGAATGGACTGTATGAACCGAATGAAGGAGATTTGCCGAAAATTAAAGGTTGTTCGGCTGTTTATATGATTTTAAATGATGAAAAGGGTGTTCATACTTCTAGTGGAGGAGCGAAGATGGGACTTGAAATTCACTATATGTTATATCAATTCGAATCATTCAATGATATAAACAACACAACTTTTATTGAAATGAAGTTGTACAATAGAAGTAATGATACTATCAAAGATTTCATAATCACTAATTTTTTGGATGGAGATTTAGGCGGTCCAAATGACGATTATTTTGGAAGCAATCCTTCTAAGAACTTGATGTATTATTACAATGGAGATAATCAAGATAATACCTATGGAGGAAGTATTGGATATGGTGTAAATCCACCAAGTTTTGGATTGATGTGTTTGTCAGATAACTTGAGTTCGGTTAAGCAATATTCTTCGTTTTTACATGGTGATTCATTTGAAAAAGAAAACCTCTACCGTCAAATGCACGGAATTTGGGGTGATAGCACTGATATTTTAGATAATTCGAATCAACCTACTAAATTTCAGTATTATGATGATCCAAATATATCTGGATCCTACAGTGAATTGCAATCAGGAATAAATGCGGGTGATCGAAGAGGAATGATGTCGATAGAAATTGGTGATTTTGCTCCTAGTGATGAAAGTACAGGATTTGGACCGATTCCCATAATAAATACCTTTGCAGTTGTATACGCTCGCCCTGGAAATCATCTGGAAAATGTGAGTGCGCTGTTTGAAACGGCAGATTTTATTCAAAATTTCTATGATCAAAATCAACTTGGTTGTCATGAAGCAGTTTTAGGCTTGTCTGAAGTGGTTGAATTGGATAAAATAGATGTATATCCCAATCCAGTAATTGATAAAGTTATTCTTAAGCTAAATTCAAATGATCAAGGAGCTGGTTATATTCTTTCAACGACTGGTCAATTGATGAAATCATTTTGGATAAGTGGTACAATGACAGAAGTTGATTGTTCTGGTTTTGTAGCAGGAATGTATCATATTTATGTGAATCAAAACGGAATTATTTCAACAACTCCAATAGTGAAATATTGATTAATTGTCTGACGTAAAGTGTATAAGCAATCATGAAAATGGTTGCTTTTTTTGTACATAGAACTGAATCATATCTTTTGATTGAAGATGGTTCAAATGATTTTAAACCGTATCAAATTGAAATTCAACTGTGTCTGAATAGGAATTTATTCAGCATTGAACTGTATACTTTTCATTTTAATTGGAGTAGTTACAATTGTAAATACATTTTGTTTTAGTGACATTAGTTGAAACAATTAAAATTTACATTATGAAAACAATCCTACTTTTCTCGTTTGTTTTTGTCCTCTTCGGAACAAAAGCTCAAATCACCAATTTCGATGTAATAGACCAAAATAATACGGCCGCATTTATCAGCGATATTGGAGTTTACTTTAAGGACTTCATGAACGATTCGCCTGGCTATGAAGTGCCAAAAGGATCTGGTAAGAACATTATTTTTTCTAGCGCCTTTTGGTTTGGTGGAACAGATATGAATGGTCAGCTTAAACTGGCAGCCCCAGATTTATACGATTTAAGTTCAAGAGATTTATGGCTTGGACCTTTAACAATTGGAACAGCTCTAACAGATCCAAATGTTACTCAAACCATTTGGTCAGTTTCCTTGGCAGAGATCAATTTTCATCAAACACATTATCAAGATCAAGGTTATGTCATGCCGAATGATATTGCCAACTGGCCGGCTCATGGAGATGTGTCACAAGGCTTTAGTTTCAATCTTGCTCCGTTTGTAGACGTAAATGGAAACGATCTTTATGAGCCAGAATTGGGAGATTATCCTTGTGTTAAAGGTGATTTTGCGACTTATGTAATTGTGAATGACAAAGAAGATGTTCATGGTTCTGGAGCGGATCCTATTGGTTTAGAAATTCATTTGATGTTTTATCAATACAGCTCGAATGATTATTTAAACAATACAACGTTTGTTGATGTTGATATTTTCAATCGTGGAACTCAAACTATTTTTGATTTTACTAGCTCATTTGTCATGGATGGTGATTTAGGAAATCCAACAGATGATTACATAGGTTGTGACTCTACGCGAAACTTACAGTACTATTACAATGATGCAAATGATGAAGATGGTTTTGGTGCCACAGGGTATGGAACAACTCCTCCAAGTTTTGGAATTGTTTGCTTGAGTGAAAAAATGACAAGTGCATCAATATTGGATGGTCCTAACAACTATCCAGCAATCCCAACAGCTCATTATTTGGCAATGAATGGTATTGCATGGGATGGATCTCCATTTTTAGATGATGACTCGAACCCGACAAAGTTTTTATACTATGATAATCCGTCAGATGGTGCAGGATGGAGTGAAGTGACAGCAGGAAATCCAGCAGGTGACCGACGTGCAATATCTTCTGTGAATCTAAACACCTTGACAGGTATGTCGCATAAGTCACTTTCATATGCACTTATTTTTCATCAAGGATCTTCGAACTTGGAAAGTGTGAACGGATTGATGGAAGTGTGTGATTCTGTGCAAGATTTTTATGACAATTTTGTGCCTGCATGTATTCCATCAATTGCTGGGATTGAAAATGTAGAATTGGAAGATAATTATTCAATTTATCCAAATCCTGCTGTTGGAAAAGTGACAATTACGAATGAGAGTGGAGCACAATTCTCGGGACAATTAATTTCGCTGACTGGTCAGGTTGTACAATCATTGAAAGGAACAGGAAAAAATACAGTAATCGATGTTTCGAACTTAGAACATGGCATGTATATCCTGCAATTAAACCAAGGAAACTCAATTGTTTCCAAGCAATTAATCAAATTAGATTAATACCCCAAAAAAAAGAAGGCAATCCATTGAATTGCCTTCTTTTTATTCCATTTCTGAACAGGAATGTCCATATGAATTGACGATCTTGATTACTTCTTGGTTGTTTAAATCTGTTCCTTCAATGCGCAATACACGATCGCAATCGGATAAATCAAAATGAATGGATTCTATGGAGAACAATGAAGAAATTTGTTGTGCAATCTTTCCTGCTAACTGTTTGTTTTTGACGTCTGTTTTAAATATTTCAATCATCATTTCCATAGTCATCGCTACACTGTTAGAATTCATATTATGTTCTTTGCGAACAAATGTACTGTTTAATGGTTTTTGCTCCGAATTCTTTTCGGCGAATGGTTGCTAAAATTCGGTCAATGGAATTCATTTTTTTGCTTGTTCCAATTTGTAGAATTGAACATAGGATACGATGAGAATTGCAAGAACGATTAAAGGAAAAATTGCTTCACCATTTAATCCATCAACTGCCCAATGACTGACTGAAGCAGCAATAAAATCGATGGCGAATCCAGCATATGCCCATTCCTTTACATTGCGTGGAAGATTGGGGATGATTAGAACCAAGGCTCCAAGGACCTTAAAAATAACGAGCATCACTCCAAAATAATCTGGATATCCCAAATGTCTGATTCCTTCTTTAGCCATTTCTGTTTGACTAAATAACGCAGGCATTACTCCTTCGAAAAGAAAAATGAGCACAGTTGTAATCCAAAAAATAATTTTTGTTGCTTTCATAATTGTCCGTTTAATTGTTTTCTGTGTACTGTTTGAAATTGTCTAAAATTGCTTGCCAACCTCCTTGTTGCATTTCCAATGGATTCATGTTTTCAGCTTCAAATCGTTCAATAATGTTGACAGTTCCGTTATCATCTCTAAATTGTATTTCAACTTTTCGATCGTCATCCAGTACATATTTGATACTTGAATGGTGCTCAATTTCCGTGTACGTTCCACTAAAATCAAATTGAAAGCTACCATCTTTAGCCGCCATGGTATAATTAAATTTACCTCCAACTTTTAGGTCATTATCAGCTGATGGACAATGCCAAGAGTCGGCAGCAGCATTCCAGTTGACAACGTGTTTTGGCAGATTAAAATAATCCCATACTTTCTTTATTGGAGCTTGAATGCTTGAACTAATTTCTAGTGTTGGTTTTGATTCTGAATTTTTCATAGTACTCGTTTTGTTCTACAAATTTAGAAGAGAAATCTAGGATAAAAAAGTGGAAAAACGACATTGTAGGAGGTTGATTGCGACAAAAAATGAAAGAATAAGCGTATTTTTAACCACTATCAAAAGAAGAAAAAATGAAAAATATTGCCATTTTAGTTCCCAAATCTTCTGTCATTCAGGCAATAGCTGATCCCCAATACATGTTTAGTGCAGTGAATCAATTTTTAGTTCAAGCAGGTCAGTCGGCATTGTTCAATGTTGCTTTGATAGGAGAGGAGAAAAGCATAGAATTGAATAACGGAATGTACACCATTCATACTGATTATTTACTCACAGATGATTTTAAGCCGGAGTTAATCATTGTTCCAGCTCTATTTGGAGAAATGGAAGATGCTATTCGACAAAATGAGGAGATGAAAAAATGGATTCAACTCAATTATTCCCAAGGATCTGAAGTAGCATCCTTGTGTGTTGGAGCTTTTTTGTTAGCATCCACCGGACTATTGCAAGGCAAAAAATGTTCGACACATTGGGGGTTTAAGGATGAGTTTATGACGATGTTCCCCGAAGTTGAATTAGTAGAAGGTGAAATTGTTACAGAAGAAGCGGGCATTTATTCGAGTGGTGGTGCACATTCTTACTGGAATTTATTGTTGCATATCTTGGAAAAGAAAACGAATCGAGAAACGGCAATTTTAACGGCAAAGTATTTTGCAATTGATATTGATCGAAGTAGTCAAGCTGCATTTACCATTTTCAAAGGACAAAAAATGCATGAAGATGTGGATGTTTTGAAAGTACAAGCCTATATCGAAGGCAACTTTTCGGAGAAGATTACCATTGATTTTTTAGCAGAATATTTCGGAGTGGGAAGACGTAGTTTGGAAAGAAGATTTAAGTTGGCAACCAATAATTCCATTTTAGAATACATTCAGCGCAGTAAAATTGAATATGCAAAAAGGTGTTTTGAATCAAGCTACGCTCAAGTCAATGATGTAATGTATGAAGTTGGTTATTCGGATTCAAATGCATTCCGAAAATTGTTTAAAAAGTTGACTGGATTAACACCCATTGATTATAAAAACAAGTACAGTAAGGTTGAAATAGCATCTTGATTTACTCTAGTTTACATGAAAATGAAAATACTTGTAGATTGGCTTTTCTTTCTGTTTGCCGATAAAAAATTCCTTCCTTCATGTTAGTACTATCAAATTTCCATGAAGCGATATCATCATCGTAAACATCATCAGTATCTTTTAAGTGAATGAACACTTCATCATTTTCAGAAATTTCAAATTTAAAGATTCTTGGTTTTTCTGAGAATACGATGCAATAGCTGTTTCCTTTATGAATATTCCCTACTGTTTGATTGCCAAGAGAGATGTCGAAATCTAAATCAGGTGAATCAGATCCCGTAAATGAATGATCCCAAGCTTGACCTTTAGTGTCGAATGAATTAACGCATAGTGAATCTAGTGCTAGAACAAAATAATGTGTGTTCGGTTTTGTAAAAGTAATTGCATCACGCGATTTCGAATCTTTGAATACTTCATTTTTAGCATCTTTCAAAGAAACGTCAATAGACGCTGAAATTTGCTGTGAGCCTTCAGATAATTTAAAGGAGGCATATGGAATAAAAATTGAAAATGATTTTTCTCCGTTTTTTAGCTCTGTAACAGTTACATCCTGTTTTGAAATTTTCAAATAATTACCATTTCCGTCTTTCAATTCTGCAAATCCATATCCTGGTTTTAATAATCTACCGTTCTGAGAAAGTTGAAGAGCAATTTTGAAGAATGAATTTTTCATCACACTCTTTAATAAACTATCAGTTGGGTACTTTTCCTTTATAGCACTAAAGTCTAACGAATAATTCAATGAAAATCCTTTAGCGCCATTTTTTACAACATCTATTTCTGTAGATATTTCCTTGATGAGTGATGTGGGTTCTTGGCTAGAAACTTGACATAGAATCCCACATGTCATTATTATACTATGAATAAATAGTTTCATCATTTATTTTTGAAAAACGTAATAATTTTCGTCTACCTTGAATTGTTTTGCATTCAATTGTTGAAACTCAGTTGTTGGGTAAATACGCTGTTTTTTACCGTCGATTTCAACATCGATTGGCATATCAAATTCTTTAACAACATTCGTCCATCGATAGCGTACTGTTTTTTTAGAGTGTTCAATCTCTAAAGTTGGAATATTGGCAGTTCTTAAGTATTGGTCGAAGAAATGGTTAAAATCTATGCCAGATTTATGACTGATGTAATCTTCGATTTGTTGTGTTGTCACTGTTTGGTGATAAAAATCTTCATTCAATCCGCGCAAAATTGACCTCCACAAAGAATCATTAGCAATAATTTGTCGCATAGTGTGTAATAGATTCGCGCCTTTTGGGTACATGTCACCAGAACCTTCGTGGTTGACATCGTAGTTGCCTATCAATGGTTTATCGTTGCTTATTCCTCGTCTCAAACCACGGATGTATTCTGCTCCAGCTTCTTTTCCATAAAAGTATTCCGTAAACAATCCTTCGGAATAGGTAGTGAAACTTTCATGGATCCACATGTCAGCAATGTCTTTATAGGTAATGTTATTCGCAAACCATTCATGTCCACTTTCATGAATAATGATGTAATCCCATTTCAATCCCCATCCGGTTCCAGAAAGATCAGTTCCTAAATAGCCATTGCGATAACCATTTCCGTAAGTCACTGAACTTTGATGTTCCATTCCCAAATAGGGTACTTCCACTAATTTGTATCCATCTTCGTAAAATGGATATGGGCCGAACCAGTATTCAAAAGCTTCCAAAGTGCGTAAGGCATCTTTGAATTGAGTTTTAGATTTTTCGAGGTTTTTTTGATAAACATAGAAATTCATGGCGAGGTCACCTTTCTCTCCTTTATAAATTGTGTCCCAATGCGCATAATCGGCAATGTTCATATTTACACCATAATTATTAATTGGGTTTTTCACTTCCCAAACGGTTGTTCTGGTTTCGTCTTCTTCTAAAAAATCATTGATGAATCGACCGTTAGAAACATTCATGACTTCTTTTGGTGATGTGATGGAGATGTTCATTCCATTTTCAGGTTCATCGTACATGTGATCTTTACATGGCCACCAGATACTAGCTCCAATTCCTTGACAAGCAGTAGTAATAATTGGATTTCCATTTGCATCCGATTTCCACACCAATCCGCCGTCCCAAGGTGGTCTTTTTGCCACTGTTGGTGTACCACTGTAATAAACAGTAATTGAATACATTTCATCGAAGCCCATAGGTTGAGGAAACATGACATAATGAGCATTTGGTCCGTCGCTTGTAACTTTCAATTGCTCACCAAGAAACAACACACTATCAATGTGTAACGGAGCTTGTAAATCAATTTGAAACCTATTTTGTCTGCTTAACACATTGAACGAAATGACATTGTGTCCACTGATTCGCTTTTCATCAGGATAGACTTTTACATGTAAATCATAGTGCGTCAAATTCCACCAACTACGTTCAGGAGTAATACTACCTCGAATAGAGTCCGAATGATTGAATTGACCTAAAACTGGCAAGCTGCTAAGAAGCAAAAAAGAAAGAAAGATGTTTCGCATGGACTAAAATTACAATTTGCAAGCATATATCTGTAAAAATGATGCCAAATTCTAATGCAATTTACGATCTAATCTTTTTGCATTCAATTTATAATGTCGCGGTGAATAATTTGATCTAATAAAAATGAACCTTCAAATCAAACAATCCTTACTTTTTGATAATTGCGTAGCTTTTACTTTTGTACCACAAGAAATACATTCCTGGAGATAAATCAGATAGATTGATTGCAATTTGATCTTTTGAAATGAAAAGTGTATTTGTTGAAGTCTTTTGTATGTTTCCGTACATATCAACAATTTGAACATCAGTTGTATCTATGTTTTTCTGTGTAATGTTTAGATAATTTTCGACAGCATTTGGCCAGTACTTGATCTCTGAAGTACTAGAATCATCCAATAAGTATATTGTTTTCAAGTGTTCAATTTCTCCATTGTTATCTTTGATAGATAAACGCACATATTTTGGAACGATAGCAAAGGTTTCTGAGGTTGAATACGATTGGTGTGTTTCAGAATCACCTTGACTTTTTACGGTTTCAAATTGTTTCCAATCTGTTCCATTCTGCGATTCTTCTAATATAAAGTAATCATTGTTTTCTTCAGTTGCAGTAAACCAATCGAATTGAAATGTTCTATTATCAGATGTAGTAGCTTGAAAATCTATGAAACTTGTGGCTAGATTACTAAAGATTGAAATTGAAATATTGTCAACAATTAATCCACAAGTGCCTGCAGAAGTACCTGTAAATCTTAATAAATGCGAAGTGGATGTTGCTGTAAAAGTGAATGTTTCATTTGCCAAATTCCATCCTGTTCCATTTCTAGATACGGTTGTATTTAAGGCTCCGTTATTGATGTTCACGTTCATTGTTTGAGTCGTTGGTCCGCAGGTTGTTCGTCTAGAACATTGAAATGTAAGTGTGTAAACTGATCCGATTGTGAACCCTGAAATAGTTTGGCAAAGTCCAGCTGATGCATCTACTTCAGCAACAGTATTTGAACCAACTCCACCATAAGTTGATTGTGGATTGGTTTCTGGTGAACATCCCCAACCTGTGGAACCCGAATTAAAGTTTCCATTTACCACGCTTTGTGATATTGATGTTTGAACGAATAAAATCGTTGCTGCTAAGGCTAAGAAACTCTTCATACTGAGCTTTGTAATAAGTAAATTTTTTAGCGAAATTACCTCTTAAAATCAACTGAAATCAATTGGCCTGGTTAATAAATTGTTAACAATATTAGCATGATGTGTTAACATTGAAAATTTTAATAAAACAGAACATAATAAACAGAATAGAGTCAGCTCTTTTAAGCTGACTCTTTCTTTTTTGGAATAGGGTTTTGTTGTAAAACAAGTGTGAGATTAAGCTATTGTTTCATCAATCTCTTCATCTAAGTAGGCGAAAAATTCATCTACATCTTCTTTGATCCATGCAGTGTGATTTTCTTGCTGTTCCAATTTAGATTCCAAGTTTTGAATCGCTTGAGCGTCTGCAGTTAATTCATCTGTTCGGTTGAACAATAAATCTCGACGCAACTCACGTTTTGCTTGTCTCAAATCCTTTTTAGTTGCACGTTCTGATTTTTTTGCATTACAAATGGCAACTTGTTGATCTGATTTTAAATCTTTACGATCGATTTTCAAGTACTTCTTGTCCCTCTTCAAATCGGCTTTCGCTTTTCTTAACTCTTTCTTACTCATATGAGTTGGAATTGCTAAATCAGCTTTTCTGTTCGCTTTTAATTCAGCTTTATAGAACTCAATACGAATTTGGTCGTTTTCGATATGAGAGAGTGTGTTCTTCATATCTTTATATTCTTTACGGTTTTCTAATCGATTCCCGTCAATTGAAGCTGGTGCTTTATCCTTTTTACCAAATGCAAAAGAAGTACTTTCGAATCCAAATAAACCTGTGCTGATTAATCCTATCAACAATAGGTTTCTAGCTTTTAAATTTTTCATGATATTTTGTTTTTTTGATTCGCTTTGGTAAGGACAAGCACTGTGCCAAGGGTGTTGAGACTAGATGCTACATATTGTTAATCAGTTAGTTGTGCTCAATGTTTTCAAAATGAAAAATTTGTTAATATTTTTCAAAATGAAAAAATGTAGTTTCAATCTGAATTTTTAAGCACAAAAAAAAGCCATCCGTCAGCTGACGGATGGCTTCTTGCTATATAAGTGTAAATTACTTTATTATTTTTTCACAGCGCTTACAACTGCTTTGAACGCTTCTGGGTGGTTCATCGCTAAATCAGCAAGAACTTTGCGATTTAACTCCATTCCACTTTTGTTCATAGCTCCCATGAATTGAGAGTAACTCATTCCATGTTGGCGTGCTCCCGCGTTGATACGAGCGATCCATAATGAACGGAAGTTTCTTTTCTTTTGTTTACGACCTGAGTAAGCATATACTAATCCTTTCTCAACTGCGTTTTTTGCTACTGTCCAAACGTTTTTACGACGTCCGTAGTAACCTTTTGCAAGCTTCATTACGTTCTTACGACGTGCTCTTGAAGCTACATGATTTACTGATCTTGGCATAATTTTTAAGTTTTTTGATAAGAAGCGCACCTTTGTTTCAGATGACTTTTGTACTCATTACCGGGTTAAACAATTTAAACCTTGTGTGTTGTAATCAAAGACGAATCTTTAATTACTTCATGCACAATTGTAATTTAATGTTAGACTCATCTGATTTGTGAACCAAACCAGCGTGTGTCAAGTTACGCTTTTGTTTTTTCGTCTTCTTAGTTAAGATGTGACTTTTAAACGCGTGTTTTCTTTTGATTTTACCGCTTCCAGTTACCGTGAATCTCTTCTTAGCACTAGATTTAGTTTTCATTTTTGGCATCTCTTCTCGTTTTTAAAGTTTACCTATATAGCTTCTTTCAATTACGGATTATAGATTACGGATTTCGAATTATTAATCCGTAATCCGCAATTCGGAATTCGCAATTATTATTTACTTCTTTTTAGGGTTAATCATAATCGTCATTCGCTTTCCTTCCAATTTTGGCATTTGCTCCACAACTCCATGGTCAGCCAATTCTTGTGCGAATTTCAACAATAAGATTTCACCTCTGTCTTTAAATACAATCGTACGACCTCTAAAGAATACATAAGCTTTCACTTTGCTTCCTTCATCTAAGAACTTACGTGCATGTTCCATTTTAAAATTGAAATCGTGGTCATCGGTATTTGGACCAAAACGAATTTCTTTGATAACAATTTTGCTTTGCTTTGCTTTAAGCTCTTTTTGCTTTCTTTTTTGGTTGTACAAGAACTTGCGGTAATCCATGATTTTACAAACCGGTGGCACAGCATTTGGTGAAATTTCCACCAAATCCATGTCCTGCTCTTCAGCAAGCGCCAAAGCTTCACGTGTTGAAATTAATTGTGGTTCAGCACCTTCAACTATTAAACGGATTTCCGATGCACGGATATGTTCGTTTATTTTGTGTTCATCTCTTTCTTGACGAACATTTTGTATTCTTTTCGGTTTTCTCATTTACTAATCAAGCATTAATCGCTAATTCTTCTTCTATTGTTTGTTCTACTACTTTTTTAAATTCTTCTAAGCTCAATGTGCCTAAATCTTCATTTCCTCTTTTTCTTACAGAGACTGTGTTGTCAGCTACTTCTTGCTCACCTATGATAAGCATAAAAGGAATTTTATTCAATTCAGCTTCTCGTATTTTCTTCCCGATTTTCTCATTACGGTCGTCAACGAATCCGCGAATATCGTAATTATTTAGGAACTGTGAAAGTTTTTCTGCATGTTCGTTGTATTTATCAGAAATTGGCAAAATCGTGAATTGGTCAGTTGCCAACCACAATGGGAAGTCACCTGCACAATGTTCTAATAGTACTGCAACAAATCGTTCCATCGATCCAAATGGTGCTCTGTGAATCATAACTGGACGATGTTTTTGATTATCTGAACCTGTGTATTCCAATTCGAAACGTTCTGGTAAATTGTAATCTACTTGAATTGTTCCTAATTGCCATTCGCGTCCAAGAGCATCTTGAACCATGAAATCGAGTTTCGGTCCATAAAAAGCTGCTTCACCTAATTCAACTGTTGTTGCCAAACCTTTTTCAGCTGCTGCTTCAATGATTGCGTTTTCTGCTTTCACCCAATTTTCATCACTACCAATGTATTTGGTTGGATTTTCAGGATCTCTCAAAGAAATTTGTGCCTTGAAATTTTCAAATTTTAATGTTTTGAAAATGTACAACACAAGGTCAATTACTTTTTTGAACTCATCTTTTACTTGTTCAGGAGTACAGAAAATGTGTGCATCATCTTGCGTAAATCCACGAACTCTTGTTAAACCGTGTAATTCTCCAGACTGCTCATAACGGTAAACTGTTCCGAATTCTGCGAATCGAACTGGTAAATCCTTGTATGAACGCGGACGAGAATTGAAAATCTCGCAGTGGTGTGGACAGTTCATTGGTTTCAACATAAAAACTTCTCCTTCATACGGAGTCATAATTGGTTGAAATGAATCGGCACCATATTTCGCAAAGTGACCAGATGTTTCGTATAGTTCCTTACTTCCAATGTGCGGAGTAATGACTTGTTGGTAACCTGCAATTTTCTGTGCTCTTTTCAAAAAGTTTTCCAAACGCTCACGCAATGCAGCTCCTTTCGGTAACCACAATGGTAATCCTTGTCCCACTTTTTGAGAGAAAGTAAACAAATCGAGTTCCTTTCCTAATTTTCTATGGTCGCGTTTTTTAGCTTCTTCAACTTTTTCCAAGTACTCTGTTAAATCAGAATTTTTCAAGAAAGTGATTCCATAAATTCGAGTCAACTGTTTGTTTTTCTCATCACCTCTCCAATACGCACCCGCAATTGATGTTAGTTTTACAGCTTTGATAAAACCAGTATTAGGAATGTGTGGTCCACGACACAAATCTGTGAAATTTCCTTGGGTATAGAATGTAATTGCACCATCATCCAGACCTTCCAACAATTCTAATTTGTAAGGATCTTGTTTTTCTTGAAAATAGGCAACGGCATCTGCTTTAGAGATTTCTTTACGTATGAAAGGGTTTTTAGCTTTCGCCAACTCTTTCATTTTTTGTTCTACTTTTTCTAAATCCTTTTCAGTAATTGTATAATCCATGAAATCTACGTCATAGTAGAAACCATTTGTAATCGGAGGTCCAATTGCTAATTTAATTCCAGGATAAAAACTTTCAAGTGCTTCAGCCATTAAGTGAGCTGATGAATGCCACATGGTAGATTTACCTTCTTCGTCTGTCCAGGTCAGTAATTGTAAGCTTGCATCGTTGGTAATAGGAGCCGTTGCATCAACAACGTTTCCGTTAACTTTGGCAGCCAATACATTACGGGCAAGACCTTCAGAAATGCTCATCGCAACATCCAAAGCACTTGCTCCTTGCTCAAACTCGCGCACTGAACCGTCTGGAAGTGTAATCTTAATCATGCTATTATTCAATTTTTTATGGGTGCAAAGATAATGATTCAATTGATATTTTGCGGTGTTCGCAAGGAAAAAGAATAAAATATGAGGTCGGTTATTTTTCGAGGTTTGGGCAGAGAATGGAATTGAAATTGTGTAGCGTTGAATTGTTAAAAATGAGTTGGTGAAATGGTATAATTTGGAAATATGGGTGAAAGTGAAGTTGGTAGATGACGTTCTTGGAGGTGCCAAATTTCCGAATTCTAAAATTTGCAATGATGAATATTCCCAAATTCGAATATTCGGGAATTTGGGAATTCGCAATATTGCGAACGAATTGATATCAAGTTAGTTACCTATCTGCTCACATCTAAATCACATCAACCCCTACTTCCTACTTTCGGTAAATCGTCTGCGTTGGATACGCAAAATCTAAGCCTGCTTCATTGAACTGTTTCAGCACTGTCATATTGATTTCAGACTGCGTAACAAGAATGTCACTTCCCGCTTTGATGTAGTATATGAATAAGATTCCCATCGAGAAATCTCCCCAAGAATTGAACGAAACCAACACATCATCTGTTACGTTTTCATTTGCTAGGGCAATTTGTTTCAATAATTCCAATGCTTCTTGCATTTTTTCCGGACTGGTTTCGTACGTCAAGCCTAAATTTGTAACAACCTTTCTAGTTGGTTCAAGTGTAACATTTTCCACAGCATTTTCACTGAAACGAGCATTTGGCATAGTCACTAATCGACCTTCCAAAGTTCTGATGCGGGTGCTTCGAATCCCAATTTCCTCCACGACGCCATCCCAGCTATCAATTTTAATTCGATCCGTGATTTTGAATGGCTTATCAATGAATACCATTAAACCACCAAAGATGTTTTTAACGGTATCTTGAGCGGCCAAAGCCAATGCTAATCCTCCAATTCCAAGTCCAGCAATAAGTGCAGCAACATCAAATCCAGCATTGTTTAAACCGATAATTACACCAATTGACCAAAGAATGACTTTCACCATTTTTCGAATTACAGGCATCAATTGATCGTCTAAATCACTTTCAGATTTTGCAACAATGGGCATAACATACTCCTCAATAATGGCGTCGATTACTCGAACAATGAGCCATGTTATGTTTAAAATGAAGATGATGGTAAAAAGATGCTTGAAGAAATTATCAACGGTTTCCCCAAAGTTCAAACGTAAGAATCCCCAATAAAAGCCAATGATGACCATTCCATAAACAACTGGTTCTTCCAATTTGTCAACCAATAAATCATCTAAACCTGATTTGGTTTTGGCTGTAATTCGCTTTACGTATTTGCCAATCGCCCAATAAGCAATTTTGGCTATAACAATTGCAGCAAGAAATATTCCACATGAGATAAACCAATTTTGAATGGTGTTACCATAAAAAGTTTGACTTAAAAAATCTTTCATTTAATTGCTTTTTTGAATTTTAAGGACAAATATAAGGGGATATTTTGTTCGTGATGAAATTGAGTAAGGAAACAAACTACGAAACAACTATATTCATTTGAAGTATTCACAAATAATTGTATTTTTAACTAACTAAAATACTTTTGAACCTGAATCAAATCACTGCATGAATTCACTATTGCGTTCCAACTTACTTTTTGTCACCTTCTTTTTCTGTTTGGGATTAATCTTAGGTGTAGAGCCAAATTCGATTGTTTGGACTACAATCATCACATTCATGTGTTGCTCATTTATGTTGATGGTTGCCAAAGTTTTTTCAATTCGACATCATTTGTTTTTTGCAAGTTCATTTTTACTGCTCGGAATGGTTATGATGTATTCCACATTTCCGTTGCAAAACCATCAGATAGAATTTGATGAGGAAACTTTTTGTATTGCGAAAATTGAAGAGCAATTGAAGAAGGGTTCAGAGTGGGAATCAGATTTAATAATGGTTGAACAAGTTTGGGTAAATGGAACATGGAAAAATGTGAAGGAAAAAGTTCTGATGTTGACAGAAACCTCTTCTGAGCTTATGAAGGAAGGAGATCGCATCCTAGTGAAATCAACGTTTAATCTCATTCAAAATAAAGGGAATCCAGGTGAATTTAACGCAGAAAATTATTGGAAATCAAAAGGTGTTCGTTACCAATGTTTTGGTTTTTCGGAAAGTGTTCGTCTCATCGAACAATGTGAAAGTAACTTCTTTTCTGAAGTCATTGATGGAGTGAGACAGTATTCGATTGAAATGATTCAAAAATTCGTCTCAAAAGACGCTCAGGGCCTGGCTCAAGCAATTTTATTAGGAGATAAATCCAATTTGGATATTGAAACGAAAAATTCATTCGCAAATGCTGGAGCTGTTCATGTTTTGGCTGTTTCTGGATTGCATGTAGGAATAATTGCTTATTTGCTGAATTTTATTTTTCAGATGATTTTTAAAGGCAACAAACGAAATGTTGGAATTGTTCTCATCGTTGCAATTTTATGGTTGTATGCTTTAATAACGGGTTTTTCTCCTTCGGTCACTAGAGCAGTTTTGATGTTTAGCATTTTAATCGGAGCGCAGTTGTTTTCAAAAAACTATCATCCGATCAATTCTCTAGCTTTCGCAGCATTGATTTTGTTGATGTGGAATCCATTGTACTTATTTGATCCCGGCTTTCAATTGTCCTTTTTGGCAATGCTGGGAATCTTTTTGGTGTATGCTCAATTAGAGAATTTGGTCTATATCAAACAACCAATCTTAAAAAAGGCTTGGCAAGGAACAGCAGTTGGATTATCCGCTCAATTGTTAACATTTCCACTATCTCTGTATTTGTTTTTTCAGTTTCCTAATTACTTTGTTTTATCCAATCTTGGTGTCATGCTATTTGCCAATATCATTCTAGCAGGAGGAATAGCTTTGGTTGTTTTTGGCGCTATTCCTTTCCTTAACACTGGAATAGCTTGGGTTCTAAGTGTTGCTATCTTGGGCTTAATCCTGATTGTTGATTGGGTACAAAGTATTCCAGGTTCAGTAGCTCAAGGATTTCAACCCAGCATAATTTGGACGATTGGTATTTATGGATTAATTATATATTTCATCATTGGTTTCAAAAAGAGACTTCATCTTATCATTGGTTTGATAGCTTTTTCGGTGATGGTTTCATTCATCCAATTCGACCGCTATAAAAATCTGTCGATGGATGAAATGTGCGTATTCAATACCAATCATCCAACGATTTTGTTCAATCACAATGGAGAACAAATTTGCTTATATACTGGTGAAGAAGTTGGATTGAAAAAGGCGGAACAATTGGTTTCAAATTATCAGCGTATTCATCCAGGAGACATCCATTACGTCCATTTAGGGTCGAATCAAGTCACTTTGGACAATGAAGAATTGCAAATTTCAGTTAAACGAAACCGATATTATGTTGATGTAAACTATAAATCGAAACATTTTCGGATTCTGACTTCCGCTAAATATTGGTTGAAGCAAAAGGAATTGAATGAACTTGCCATAATTTGTGCTCCTTATATGAGTGAGCAAAAAGGATTATTGCATCATTTGAAGGCCGGAGCATTTCATTGTTCGTTCGGAACTTTTTGAACAGATTCTAATTCCAAATATGGGGAAAATTTAAGTACATATTTCTCGCCTGAAGTTTCTAAATTAGCAATATAACCTATTAGTACATCGTCAACAAATAATCCATCAATTGATTTGAAATTGTCAACTACACGATCATAATTTCGGTTGAACACGAGCTTTATGCCAATTGTTTTCAAAAGTGTTTCTGTATCAATCGTTCGAATCAATCGGGCCAATTGAAAAACCTTCAAGGTATGCACCAAAAAATCTTCCTGTTCTGCAAAAGGGAGTGAATTGTAGCGAGATTTATAAAAACGATACTTTTCGTGTTCTGCACCAGACGCCAGATAGGCAGGATTGATGATAGATTCTTCTGAAAGGTATGATTCATAAATTGGCAGTAAATCTTTTGGAATAGTATGTTGTTCTGTAATCGTAAAATCTTTTATGTTTAATTGTGGATCCAAACTGATATCAGCAAAATTAATTTCAGAATTGACTGAATCGGTTATAGCGTACACATGGTGTTCAATGTAAATGACTTTTGCCGTATCTCGCTGGATAATTTGTTTTTGATTGCCAATTTTTTCTTCTAACTGTTCTTCAAATAAACCCCGTTTTTCATTGTTGTATTTGACATTGTACAACGAATCTAAAATGACATAGTTCATAGGTTTTACCACAGTCGTTTCACCGTAAAGCAATGAAGTATATTGGGAGTTTGTTCCCTTGTATTCTCCTGCAATGTATTCTTCAACTTTTTTCTTGCGATTCACAACCAAGTTTTCCATTGATGGAGGTGGAACGTAATTTAATCCACAAGACGAAATAACGATTAATGTTATGAAAAAGGTGAAATGTTTGAACATATGATTAAATTCGCAAAAGTGCTTTACACTTCAAATCTAATAAAATTCAGTTGAAATCCTTACTTCAATCTTTAATCTTATTGTTTTGTTGCTTTTCTATTTTAAACGTTTATTCTCAAAAGGAATTGACAGCGTTGAAAATGGAAGAGGAGATTGTAGTTGATGGACAATTTTCTGAGCAATGTTGGAGTAATGCAGCTAAAGCTTCAGATTTTGTGATGAATTATCCAACTTTTGGAATTTCTTCCAACTTTATCACTGAAGTTCAGTTTGTTTACGATAATGATGCAATTTATATTGCTGCTAAATTGTATGATCGAACTCCAGATTCGGTTTTATATACTTTGGCACAGCGCGATGATTTTGGGAACGCAGATTGGTTTGGGATTCAATTGGATCCGTATGGTAAAAAACAAAATGGATTTGCGTTTTATGTCGCTGCTTCTGGTGTGGAATTAGATGCCATTGTCACAATTGACGACGAGGATTTTACGTGGAATGCAGTTTGGAAAAGTGCTGTTTCTCGGACAGAATTTGGATGGCAAGTAGAAATGAAAATTCCATTTTCAGCATTTCGTTTTCCGAAAAAGGAAATCCAAAATTGGAACATCAATTTTAAGCGACAAGTGAGGCGAGTGCGTGAAATGTCTTTCTGGAATCCAGTTGATCCGGCAGCTGTTGGACAAATTACTCAAACAGGGAAATTACGTGGAGTAGAAAACATTGAGTCTCCATTGAGATTGTCATTTACACCTTATGTCACAGGTTATTTGGATAATGTTCCAAGTAGTGAAGGACAAGTTTGGCAACAACGAGCAACTGGCGGATTGGATTTAAAGTACGGAATCAATGATGCCTTCACTTTGGATATGACAGTGATTCCAGATTTTGGTCAAACGATTTCAGATCCGAAGATTTTAAATTTAGGACCATACGAAGTTCAATATGCCGAAAATCGTCCGTTTTTTTTGGAAGGAACAGATTTATTCGGAATTGGAGGTTTGTTTTATTCTCGCAGAATAGGAGGAACACCATACCGATTTTACGCTGTAGATGGTCAACTCAATGATAGTTTAGGCGAAACAGTCGTGAGTAATCCATCTACCAATTCATTGATTAATTCAACTAAAATTTCTGGTCGAACGAAGAAAGGTTTGGGAATTGGTTTCCTGAATGCGATTGAAAGTCGATCTGTCGCTCAAATTCAGAATAAATTTGGTGAAATACGTGAAGTAGAAACCAATCCATTGACGAATTACAATGTATTTGTTTTGTCGCAAAATTTAGATAATAGTAGTTCTGTTTCTGTTGTCAACACCAACGTTTTTCGCGAAGGATCTGCAAAAAGCTCCAATGTCACTTCAGCGTTAGCGGATGTTTATTCGCCGAATCAGAAGTATAAAATTACAGCCAATGCTGCTGTTTCAGCCGAACAAGAAGAAACATTGACAACGGGACATAACTTGAACTTAAATCTTGGAAAGGTAAGCGGAGTTTGGAAGTATTCGTTTGGGTATTACGAAACGGATAATAAATACAATCCGAACGATTTAGGTTTTTTACGTGCCAATAACAACAGGGGAATTACTGCTGATCTTCGAAGAAACACTTTTCAACCAAAAGGAATGTTTTTAAGAACCTGGAGTGGAATTTACACCTATTATGAACAATTGTATTCAAATGATGTTTTTACTGATTTCGCTTTGATTGCTAACACAAATGGAACAACAAAAAAGTTTCATACCATTGGAATTGGCGGATCGGTTCAACCATTTGGTCGCATTGATCATTTTGAGTCTCGCACTTTTGGTAAGGATGTGAAATTCAAACCAAGTATGGAGTTCAATGGATTTATTTCTAGTGACTACAGTCGCGTTTTTGCGTTGGATTTATATGCAAGTTTCTTCCAATACAGCAATTCAGAACAACGTGGAGCAGGCATTTCTATTAGTCCTAGGATTCGGTTTTCAAGTCGCTTATTTATGGTATTGGAAACTTCCTTTGAAAGCTTGAGTCATGATTATGGTTTTGTACGCGTTTATAGTGCGGAATACCTAGACGACATCATTTTGGGTGATCGCAATCGAAGTATTGTAACCAATTCCATTCAAACAGAATTCATTTTCACCAAGCGAATGGGTGTAAAGCTTTTCTTCCGTCATTACTGGCAAAATGTCAATTACAACCATTTTGCATGGTTGAATGACGACGGTTGGCGTGATCGAATTTCGTACAATCCACAAACTGCAGAGAATCAATCTGTTCACAATACAAGTTACAATGCATTTACCATTGACATGAATTATCGTTGGGTGTTTTTCCCTGGAAGTGAGTTGCGTGTTGTATGGAAATACAATATTTTTAATAGCATTTCGAAGGCAGATGAAAATTACATTGCAACGTTCAACTCACTCTTTGATCAACCACAATTCAACAGTTTTTCTATCAAACTGCTGATGTTTGTAGATGCACTTTATTTTAAACGAAAATCAACAAAGCGAGATAAATAGTGGGCGCTTAATTTTTGACGAAAATTAATATATCCGTACCTCCATTTCCACCACTAACATCTTTTAATTCAAGTTTTGATTCAGATTGTGAAGTAACATCCCAGTCATCAATTAAATCATCAAAAGGATGAGAATCATCCACTGAAAAATTCAAATTAAAGTGAAGATCGCTACTCGAGTCATCATTTGAGCTACTATTACTAGTATTCCATGAACCTGAAATGGTAGACGAACCGTTTGTAGCATTGACAGTTCCATTGTCTGAAAAAGTAAAGGTGTAGTTGGAGTACTCGTAAGTTTCATCATCACCAGAATCTATAAAACTAGAAATGCGCCAAGTTCCTTCAACAATGTTCTTGTCAATTTGTTTCATAGCTTTTTTATCCTTGTTACAGGCAAAAAATACTGAAGCTACTAGTAAGGATAAAATGATTTTTGATTTCATGATTGTTTTTATTTGATTGGTATAATTGAATAGTTACCGAAAGTTACAAAAATACGATTTAATTTAATGGATTTTTTAGCTGCGAATTACTTGAACAGTGCCATCCAATGCAATTTTAATAATTTGCGAAGCTTTTGTCATTTTTTCTGATGTTCGCTCCATAACAATTCCGTCGACAGAATTTTTAATCGATTCATCGATTTCATCAAAACAAGTTGGGTTGGGAGCATTCGAAATGTTGGCACTGGTGCTTACCAATGGTTTTTTCATTCCTCGAATGAGTTTCAAGCAAATTGGGTCGGTTGTAATTCGAATTCCCACGCTGCCATCTTCTGCCAACACTGCTGGTGCCAATCCTTTAGCGTTTGGGTAAATGATTGTTAAAGGCGAAGTGGCTAAATCAACTAAGTCGTAGCATACTTCATGAAATTCTGGAATCAATCGCTCCAACATTTGAAAACCATCTACTAGAATGATAAAACTTTTAGAAGTCGAACGTTTTTTTAATTCAACGATTTTTAAGCATGCTTCATTGTTAGTAGCGTCACACCCAATTCCCCAAATTGTATCCGTTGGATATAGAATGACCTTGCCTTCTTTTAATTGCTCGATGTGTTCGTTCATTTATTTGCTTTTTAAAGCCCTTTTAATTGATTTTTCGTTCAAAGATAAGTTGTTGTAAAAAATTATGGTCAAATTCTTTATTAATAATCGTATTCTGAACCGAATTGCTTGTGTCAAAATTGTTTTGAATTACAGTTGCTGAAACCAATCTCCAACCTTCTTTTGCCATGTAATTGATGATTTCGTTGACATGTTTGAATCGATTCTCACTTGTTTTTACCAAGGAATTCTTCAAGATGAAATGATCACCGTTGGGCGTATAAATCATAGGAGATTTTTGGAAGCTCGTTTCATCGTAAATAATGGAATTGGAATCAAATGTTACACGAACACTTACCGTTGCATATTCGTAAGTTGAATGCGATTCAGATTCTGTCCCACCAACTTTAATCTGTGCCGATACTGCTGCTACCGAGCACATAAAGGCAAGTAGTAAAATTATTTTCTTCATATGAATTCAATTTCGGATTAATGATTGCGAATTTTGGATTAATTCGTAATTCGCAATTTGTAATTCGCAATATAGTTCATTTCACCCAAATCAATTTCTCACGTTCCACTTTCATTCGTAAAAATCCAAAGGTCACTGTCATTGCATCACCCGAAATTTCTTCAACTGTTCCAGCTTGTTTCGTCGCTATCAGTTTTACTGTTGAACCAACCACAATTTTATGACGTTGGTATTCATCTTTTTCAGGTGCTACTTTTTTTGGTTTAATCCCTTTCGCTTTTTGAGCTTCTTTTTTGAGTTTCTCTGCTTGTTTTACGGATTCAATTTTCCCTTTTTCAACAGCGACATATTTTCTGATGTCTGCCATGAGTGGATCATTGATTCCTTTTTTGCGACTATTGCTATTGTATTTGTCGATGAAAGATTGAAGTTTTTTTCCGAGAATTAAGTACTTGTTATTTTTCTCAATCGTTTCTTGTTGAATGGACAAGCGATCTTCAAAACGATTTTTCTTTGAAAGAAAATCCATTCTCGCTTCATCGGCCGCTTTTTGAGCACTCTGATGTTCTTTGTTCAATCGCTCAAAATAGGTTTTTTCTTTCTGCAGTTCACTCAACAAGCGATCTAACTTCACTTTTCGCTCATCAATTCTCGATTTCGCATCTTCAATCAATGATTGGTTGATTCCGTTGATTTGTGCTACTTCAAATGTAAACGAACTTCCCGGTTGACCGGTCGTAAACTTGTAAAGTGGTTCCAAAGTTTCAGTGTCAAACAGCATACATCCGTTGACAGCATTTTGCAACTCGTCTGCTTTTAACTTGATATTGGCATAATGCGTCGTTATAACCGCAAAACATTTGGATTTGTACAATTCTTCGAAAAACACCTCTGCCAAAGCACCTCCTAAATCAGGATCTGAACCCGTTCCAAATTCATCTAGAAGCAATAATGTTCTTCGATTTGTAACTTTCAAGAAATGATTCATTCGCTTCAAGCGATAAGAATAGGTGCTCAATTCATTTTCTATCGATTGATTGTCACCAATATCAGATAATACTTGTTGGAAGAAACAGCATTTACTGTTTGGATGTACAGGGATTAATAGTCCAGATTGCAACATGATTTGCAGCAAACCAACCGTTTTTAATGTGATACTTTTCCCTCCAGCATTTGGACCAGAAATAACCAACATTCTGTTTTGTCCGTCCAAGTGAATGTGTTGTGGTAAGGTTTTCTTTCCTGAATTTTTATTCGTTTTCCATAATATCGGATGAAAAGCATCAATCAACTCAATGTTCATGGAATGCTGAATAGCTGGTAAACTGCAATCCAAGTCGAAAGCCAATTTCGTTTTGGCATTTACAAAGTCAATCTCAGTTAGCAATGCTTGATAACCTTCAATCAATGGTAAATATTCAGCAATTTCTTTGGTAAGAACTTTTAAGATGCGATATATTTCTTTTCGCTCTTCATCAATTTGAAGTTCTAATTCATTGTTAAGTTCAATGTTGATTTGAGGTTCTATGAAGACCAAACTTCCTGTTTTACTCGAACCTACTATGTTTCCACCAACTTGTCGTTTGTGTGAAGCCAATACAGTTAATACGCGACGTTGATTGTGAAAAGTTTCTCTAGTGTCTCCTAGTATATTGTCTTTGGTCAACCGTCTGACTTCTTTCTCAAAATTGCGGTTGATTTGGTTTCGCAGTACTTTAATTTGGGAACGTATTTCGTAGAGAAATGGCGATGCATCATCTTTGATTCCACCTTGACGATCAAATATTTTGTCAATTGCTTCAATGATTTCTTTGGTGAAGTAAACATCGGAAAGTAAACCATTCAGCAATGGATATTCTTTTTCTCGTTTATTGAAGAAGTAAAGCAAAGAATTGGTCAACTCAGAAGCGCGACTTATTCTCGAAAATCCTTCCTGACTAAGTACAGAATTTTTTACGGGTAACAATTTCAATTCTGTATTCAGTTCTTCAAAATCAAGTTGAGGAAACGGTTCTCCTTCTTTTCGGATATTGAGTAATTCGTTGACTTTTTGTAATTCAACTTCAATAGCTTTGAAATCACTTGTTGGTTCTAGCTGTTCAATTCTTCCTTGAGCAGTTGGTCCAATAGCAAATTGATTCAACCACGAGCGAATCGTGATGAACTCCAAATCAATTAACGTTTGCGCATCGAATTTAGACATGTGGCAAAGTTAATGAGGATTATTTATGTATGAGACCAATTGTACTTTACTTTTTGTTTGATCAAAAAGAAAGTACCAAAGAAGAGAAAGCAATGCTTTCGAAGACCAAGCGTTAGCGCTGGGAAATCAAGAAGCAATTCAAGACGGTTGATAAAGCACCGTAGTCCAGTCATTGCTTCGTGCTTTGTTTTGCTTCACAAAATGCAACTTCGCATTCCTCGCTGCTACCGTTGTGAATTGCTTCCTTTGTTTCAGATGTTCAATGTTGAAATGTTTGTAATGAATCGTGCTCCACAAATTTGAAGAAGGTCATAAAACTTCATTAATTCCAAAATTGAGAAGTGTGTTGGACTGTTCGAAAAAGCGGGCCGGCGGCTGGGTGAATGTAAAAAGCGAATTAATTGTTCGTAGGCAGTTTTGTGAAGAATGAGCAAATACTGTTAGCCGATTTATCGGCCAAACCTTCGATTACAATTTAAGCTTTTTGCAGAGCGGGGGGAAGCATTTTTTCGAACTTGATTTTCTTTTTGGTTCTTTTTCTTTTATCAAGAAAAGTAAAAAGAACAATGAAATTTTAAAACAATAAGTTAAGTCGCAGGATGAGGACTTCCAGCGAAGCGAGTTTTTTTAATAGTTGAATTCTTGAATCTTTGAATTTTCAGCAGGCTTATTGTAATCCTTCACAATTTTTGCTAAAATCCGTTAAAATACCCTAACTCTCATTATCTTTACTTAAATCAAAATTTAAAAATATGTCAGGAACATTAATCGCCATTATCATTGTTGTGGTTTTGGTAATTTGGGTAGTTGTAATCTACAATGGTTTAGTGCGTTTGCGCAACAACAGAGAGAATGCATTTGCAGATATTGATGTGCAATTAAAGCAACGTCATGATTTGGTTCCTCAATTAATTGGTTCTGTAAAAGGATACATGGAACATGAGCGAGGGACATTGGAAGCAATCACAAATGCACGAACAAGAGCCGTGAATGCGTCGAGCATTAGCGATAAAATTGCAGCAGAGAATGAATTGACTTCAGCATTGAGCGGATTGAACATTCAGGTGGAAGCGTATCCAGATTTAAAAGCAAATACAAATTTCTTGCAATTGCAAAATGAATTGTCGGACATCGAAAATAAACTAGCAGCAGTGCGTCGTTTCTTCAATTCAGCAACGAAAGAATTGAATATTGCAGTTCAAAAATTCCCAAATACCATTTTTGCTGGAATGTTTGGATTCAAACGTGAAGAAATGTTTGATTTAGGAGATTCTCAACGTAAAGTGATGGATGTCGCTCCTGAAGTAAAGTTTTAATAAATTAATTTTTAAGGCACGTTCAATTTGTTTTGAGCGTGCTTTTTGAATAATCAAATTTCGTCCATGGAATACATTGGATTGCAGCAGCAAATTAATCGAAACAATGTTCGTTCGGTCCTGTTATTAATAGGGTTTCCGGCCATTTTGTTGCTCGCTACATATGCCATTATCTTTTTCTTGAATCCTGATGAATACGGCAATTACAATGTCGAATTGGCCAATTATTTATTCATTAAATACGTTCCTTTTGTTTTAATCGGAACAGGAATTTGGTTTGCAATTGCTTATTTCGGTCATTCAAGTATGATCAATTTCGCAAGTGGTTCTCATCCTTTGGATCGAAAATCAAATATGCGCGTTTACAATTTAACAGAGAATTTGTGCATGAGTGTTGGAATGACAATGCCGAAATTATTCATTATAGAAAGTAATGCGTTGAATGCATTTGCGAGTGGCTTGAATCAAAGCAATTATTCTGTCACAATCACACGTGGTTTATTAGAACGATTAGACGATGATGAATTAGAAGGAGTGATAGCACATGAATTGATGCACATTCGCAACAAAGACGTTCGATTGTTGGTTGTAAGTTTGATTTTTGTTGGAATATTTTCTTTGTTGATTCAAGTGCTTTTCCGTAGTTTTCTATACGGAGGAATGCGTTCAAGCAATCGAAAAAATGACAAAGATGGAGGAGGAGCAGCCATGCTAATAATTTTGGCCGTTTCTGTGGTTGCTTATTTCTTATCGCTGATGTTTAAATTGGCTTTGAGTCGAAAGCGAGAATATTTAGCGGATTCTGGCGCTGCTCAAATGACGAAAAATCCGAGAGCTTTGGCGAATGCATTGCGGAAAATATCTGGCAATCATACAATACATGGAATGAAAAGTGATGACATTAAAGAAATGTTCATCGAAAATAGTCCTGAAGAAGGTTCGATGAACTTTTTAGGTGGATTGGGCGGATTGTTTTCGACGCATCCACCAATTGAAAAAAGAATCAAGTTACTGGAACAGTTCTAGAAATAATAGATTTTTAGAAGCCTTCTGTCGTTTGATGGAGGGCTTTTTTTATGATTACAACTGTTGGATGCATTGTTCAATAGATTCCTTTGTTTTCATTCGTTCAAAAGAATATTCTTTGGATGTTTCATCGGCAATTTCTAACAAATCCAAGGCTTTTTGAAACCACTTCTTTGCATTCTCAGAACTTGTTTCGCTTTCAGCTATTCCTAACTCTTTCAAGTAGACAGAAAGTATGTTTAAATGATCAGGATGTAAATTTCTTTCTGTCAAATAATGCTCTAAATCTTTGCCCGATAGTTCAGCTAGTTGGTTCACGTCAATGTCGTGTTGACTTTGCAATTGTTGATTCGCAATTTCAATTCCCTCTTGGGTTCTGTCAAGTAATTTTAAACCTAAAAATTCACCAATGATGATTCCAAGCATTTTACCTAGCTGTTCAATTTGATCTTTAATGAGGTCTCTGCGCAACATGAATATTAAATGTGTTCTTTAAATGAGATAATGTATGAAAACTTCAAAGATAAAAAACAAAAAAAAGAGGCAATCTAGAAAGAAATGCCCCTTTTATATTTTTTCAAAATTAATTCAATACTATGCGATATTGCTGTTTTGCAGATTGAGTTTGAATTTCAACAATGTATATTCCGTTCAATAATTTACTCGTGTCAATTTCTGTTCGCGAAGAAATCAACTCTGCAGAAAGCACTATTTTTCCAGTAATGTCAAATAAATTGAATGTGTAATTGTAATTGGACATTCCTTCCATTTCTATGAAAAATATTCCCTGAGATGGATTTGGGAAAATCGTTATAGTTTCAAAATTCCCAAGATTGGCAACTCCAGTACTATTGATGTTCATGCAAGCAGAAGTATCTGAACAGCCGTTAACAGTAACAACGACGGCATAACTTCCGTTTGATGATGCGGTATAAGATTGATTTGTAGCACCTGCAATTTCCGTATTTCCGTTTCCACAGTCCAACCATTGATAAGTTGCCCCAGTTTCACCTACTTCAATAGTTTCTAATGAAATCGTAGTTGATATATCTATAGGATTTTCTACTGTTAAATCAGTATTAATTACACTATCACATCCACTCGCCAAAGTAAAAATATCTTGATAGATTCCAGTACTTGTGTAAACTGAAGCACCAACTGTCACTGATTCGCCATCACAAATTGTCAATGTCTGTGTTGTTTCATAATTTGCAGAAATTGAATTGTCTGAACCCGCTAATGGTACAATATTTCCTGAACCTGTAATAACATTAGTATGATCAATTCGAATTCTACCTTCAGATCCATTGCCACCAGTTCCGAAATAAGGTGAGCCTGCTACTTGAGATGTACCGCCCACTCCACCTGCTGCAGAAATAACTCCGTCATTGTTCAATGAAACAGCTGAAATATAGATTGTTCCACCCGAACCAGCACCACCGCCACCGCAGTTTCCAGTTCCATCAGAACCACCATTTCCACCGTTTGCCAAAATTTGTCCAGCTGAACCTATAGAAAGTGAATTCGTGTAGAGTATTATGATTCCACCACCAGCACCACCGCCACCAGCACCACATTCAAATCCACCGGAACCACCACCACCGCCAGAACCAGCGGTAAACGATGATAAAATTGCATCTCCATAAATAGGACCACCAAAACCGCCCACTCCACCAGAGCTTGAGCCTACTGATGAATATCCAGCTCCTCCTCCGCCAGACCAACCTGTACCTTTGGTATTGAAACCTCCAGAATTTAATCCGTCAGTTCCATTTATTGGTCCTGATCCAGAAGAATAAGATCCGTCTCCACCATTCATTCCACCTGCAACTCCAATTCCGCCAATTCCAGCAGAAGTGTAAGTGACACCATTAGAACCGTTTCCACCGCTAACGGTTAAAACACCGTCAATGATTGTTGCACCTTGACAATAAATTTCTAAAGGATTATTTCCGGTAATTGATACAGTAACACCGGCATCAATTGTAACAGAAGTAAAGTTGTAGCTTGCTCCAACAACTGAGGTGTCAACTGTTGCATGAAAAGCTCCGTTAGCTCCAGTCCCACCATCCCAGCATTGTGCATAAAATAAAGCTGGAATGCTCATTGATGCAATTAAAATAAATGATTTCATAGTAATAATATTGGTTAAATTAAGTGATATAAAAGTACGATAATATTCAATAAATTGAACTTCAATTTATTTATTTTCAAACAATTATTAACCAATATAAAATCAATGTTCAGTAGCTGTAATATATTACTTCGTCACAATCCTTGGAATATCTTGGGGCAAACGCGCCAATAATTCATAATTGATCAATTGACTAAAATCGCTAAAAGAAGAAACTGATAATTCTTGATTTCCTTGCTTACCTATTAGTACAACTTCATCTCCTTTTTGAATGGATGTGTCCATCGTGATATCAACTGCGAGCATGCTCATGTTTACGGTTCCTATCACAGCAAAACGAGCACCGTTGATGAGTACTTTTCCTCTGTTACTCAAAGAGCGACTATAACCAAACGAATAACCAACTGGAATCAATGCGATTGTCGTTGTGTGATTTGTGAAATAGGATGTTCCGTAACCAATGAATTCACCAGCTTTTACGGTTTTTATATCCATGACTTTTGATTTCCAACTAAGTACTGGCAACATAGGATTTTCACTTGTTTTGTGCTTCGTGCAATAATGAACAAACGTTTCCTGAGTAGGGAAGAATCCAAATTGCCAAATACCGATGCGCACTAAATCGTGACGTGTATTTGGATAACGAATGGTAGCAGCTGAGCTAGCTAGATGTTTTTGAGCATGCAGCCAATTGTAATCCTTCAATTTTGATTCGAACCGTTTGAAACGGCTAATTTGGTCTTTCACACGTTTATAATTGGCAATGTTTTCAGCACCAGCAAAATGAGTGCAGATTCCTTTTACCTCCAAAGCATGTTGATTATTGGCAATTTTTTCAAAAGTGGATGCGAATTCTTTTTGGGAAATTCCTGTTCGGTTCATTCCAGTTTCAAGTTCAACATGAATCAATGCTTTTTGTCCAATTTTTTGTGCTGCTAGAATTGCTTGATTCAGCCGGTCTTGTTCGAAAATATAAAATTCAACCTTGTTCTCAATCGCCCAAATCAACTCTTCATTGTCGATTTGTCCCATGATCATGACAGTGTAGTTTTTTCCTTCGAGCGCTTGAGTGACTTTCAACGCTTCACATGCACTGAATACACTGAAATGGCGCACACCAAATTTGTAGGCTAGAGGGCAATAATTTTCAATTCCATGTCCGTAAGCATTTCCTTTAACAACTGCGGAGAAAGTGATATTCTCACCTAAGTAATTTTGAATAAACTCAATATTGTTTTTAATGGCAGATTCTGAAAGTTCAATGTAAGATGTTTGGAACATAGTTTATAGAATTGATTGAATGATTTGATAAAACATCTGAATGCCTGTTGGTGTAATTTCGTCTGGATAATCATAGTCTGGATTGTGCAATGCTGGTGTGGATTCTCCAGCTCCTAATCCAAACATTGCACCCTTATATTGTTGCGTAAACAATCCGAAATCTTCTCCCCAACGAAATGGATAACTTCTTTCTGTGATTGAATAATTGTTGCTATTTGCCGCCATTCGAATGTGATTTACAGCTTCTGGATCATTGATGTTTGCATGAAAAACTTGTGTCCATGAGATATCGGAAGTCAAACCATGTTTTGCACATGTTGCTTGCATAAAGGCGACGATTTTTTCATTTTGCTCTTGCATCAATTGTGTATCCCAGCTACGAATCGTGAAATGAACTTCACCATAACCTGCCGAAATTCCATAAGCTAAATCGCCCAAGGTTGCGTAAATGGCTGTCATCAAGAAAAAATTCGATTCTTCAGGTTTGTTATGAGTGATTTGATCTGCAAATTCCAAGATTTCAGCAATGGCCTTTCCTGGATTAATTCCTTGTTCGGGTTCCGCAGCGTGAGCAGTTTTGCCTGTTAGTTTTAGGATGATGCTTTTTACATTTCCGGTAAACTCTTGATCTTTTACAACAATTTCATGCTTTTTATAACCTGGCAGATTGTGTAAGGCAAAAACAAAGTCAATATTTTCATTGGAAAATGTTGGGTCATCCAAAACCGCTTGCGCACCCATTCCATTTTCTTCCGCCGGTTGAAAAAGCAAAATCACTTTTCCCTTTTCGATTGTTTGCTCTGATAGAAGTTTTGCTAATCCCAAAAGAATAGTTGTGTGACCGTCATGTCCGCATTTGTGAGAAACTCCTTCAATGGTTGATTTGTGTTCGAAATCATTGATTTCAACAATCGGCAACGCATCAATGTCACCTCGAATTATAATTGTTGGTCCTGATTCATTGGTGGCGAATGTAGCAAGAACACCTGTTTTACCAACTTTGGAAATTGTTGCCGATGTTTCATTTTCCAAAAATGCGATGATTCGTTTTTGCGTTTCGAATTCATGTTCTGATACTTCAGGGTGTGCGTGAAGCATTTTTCTTATTTCCGTTAACTTATTTAGTAGGGCTGAATTCATGGGTTCTGTTTTGTGTGTGTTGAATGATAAAAAATAGAATGGCTGAGACACTAATTCCAAAGAAGTTCTCATCGAGCCCAAATGGAAGGTTCAAGTTTAATTTGATTAAAGTTAAGGTGGTTGTTCCACCAAAAATCATTGCAAACAAAGCAGCAGTTGAACTCGGGTTCTTGTAAATCAACGTGCCAAGTACTGGGACAAGTAAACCTGAAACCATGAATGCGTAGGAGTAAAGCATCATATCTAACACACTGTGCATCATCGTTGCGAGTACAATTGCAATTGCTCCGATAAGCAAAGTAATCCATTGTGACTTTTTGATTTCGTTGTTCTTTTTTGTCGGTCTGAAATGGTCTAGTACATCCGTGATGAGATTACCACTTGCGGCCATTAAGCAACTGTCTGCAGTCGACATGATTGCTGAGAAATACGCTGCCATCATTAGTCCCATTAATCCGATTGGTAAGATTTTACTGAGTAACAGAGGAAGTCCTAATTCCGCATCCATAGTTGATCCTGGTGCAAATCCAATATCTGAAAACATTCCTTGTTCGAATGCCACTCTTGCAAACATTCCGAGTGCAACTCCCATGAACGCCATGATTGGCCATTCAAATAATCCTGCAATTCTCCATGCTTTTTTTGCAGTTTTCACGTCTTTACACGCGTATATACGTTGATACAGGGTCATACCAACAAACCAAATTGGAACAATGGTAATCATCCAATTAAATACTTGAATGAATCCAACGTTGTTGAGAGAAATGAACTTTTCAGGGACATAGGTTTGCAATCCTTCCCAACCACCAATGGAGATGTAGCCTATTGGTAAACCAATAAATAATAATCCAACCATTAAAATCATCCATTGAATAGTATCGGTATAAATCACCGCTTTTATACCACCAATTACAGTGTAGACAACCGCGATAATTCCCATGATTAAAGTGGCATCGTTGATAGAAATGGCAGGAAATGTAGCTGAAGCCAATTTTGCACCAGCTAGAATTTGAGAACTTGTAAAACCTAAATAGCCAATAAAAGAAATGATCCCGGCAACAAGTGCGACGCGTTTGCCATAATGAAAAGAAAGCGTCTGTGGAAAAGTCAAGAAGTTATGTTTTTTAGCAATTGGATAGATTTTCGGAATTAAAATTACGGCACTTAACCAAGCACCGAGTAAACCTGTGAATAACATCCAACTTCCAGATAGTCCCATGGCAAATCCAAGTCCGCCTAAACCAATTGAAAATCCTCCTCCTACATCTGTTGCAACGACCGAAAGTCCAATATGTCCAGCCGACATAGATCTTCCTCCTACGAAATAATCTTCCTTGGAAGTGTTCTTGCGCATAAAATAAAATCCAACTCCAAGCATGAAGATGAGGTAAACAATAAATATTAATAAATCAACGATGTGAATGCTCATAGACTACTATTAATTGTATTACTGCTGAAAAATCGACCTATGTGGTCTGGGGTAGTTTTGACATGCAAAACCTGGAAATTCAGCAGTGAATTTTTGTAAGCCTATAAATTATCATTTTTTGTCGATTGACCAAATTTTAGGGATGTTTGTTGGGAGTAGAATTTAGTCACGGTATCTATTTTGTTGGATGAACACTATTCAATATCTAAAACTAAGTATTGATCTTTCCTTATGCAGGTTACATTTGATATTCCTTCATTGTCAACCCCTGTAAAAGCACAAATAGTATCAATCTGTCCTTCTTCATCAAATACAACCTCCCATTTGTACCTTGAAATCCCAGCATCATCAATAAAATAATATGATTTGGATGTTACTCGAATTGAATCGTCGCTATAATAATACCATAGTCCTATTTTTTGACCATCAGAATTAACTTGATTAATAGGCCCATTGCTTTCTATTTGAGATAGACTTGGAAAAATGTATTTGTTATTTTGTTTTCTTATTTGTTCGTTTTCAATAAATGTAATAAAGTTAGTATCCTTTATCTCTGCTATTTTTATTTCTAGCTCAAAACAACAAACACATCCTTCCCAAATAGTAGAGATATTTTCAATTGAAAGGAATAAGGAATCTCCATTTATAGAATAATTGACTTCAGGTTCAATTGCGCAGTTTCGTACGATGCCAATTCTCAAATTTAACGTGTCATTGAAAATTTCTTTTTTGATCAATCGATTTTGATGAATGAATTCAGGCATAGAATTTCTATCGCATTCCGACATTGAAAATTGGGCAATGTTTTGTGCAAAGCAAATTCCGTTAAAGAAAAAAAATAATGCTATAAATATTCTCATTATTAAATTAGATGCATAATCAATACCTATTCAACTTCTCTACTGGAAATTGCTTCTGCAAAGATTTTAAGATGTAATAACGTCTGCTTTCTTTCAAGCCAGTTCCAAATGAAATTCTCTTTTTCCCTTCAAGTATGATTTTGAATCCTTTGCTTCCAGGATAACTTACATTGCTGGTTGATTCTTTAATGCTAGATATATCTTTCCACTCAAAGGTGCGTGTTATTCCAATTGTTCCCAGACCAGTAAATATTTTTCCGCCAGTTTTATTCAAGATTAGTTCCACTTTTCCCCAAATAGCCATCAATGCAAAAGTCCAAAATAGAAGTGAACCAAGAATAAATGGAATTCCAAATAATGACATCATTAGATTAAACTCCCCAGAAAGGAGTTGAGAACCATAGATGCCACCTAGCGAAACACCAGACCAAATTAACATGAAAGGAACTAAGAAAAATGCAACAGGTGATCGTGTTGTCGCCCCGACAATGACTGTATCATAATCATTTTTAATCCAAGCCCCCGCTGGTGGTTCATTGATGTTAAATTTTTCATCAAACAAGCCTATAGATTCTGAAATTTTGAAAACTGAATTGCAGCTTAAGCATTGTGCAATGTCTGCTTGGATATTAATCTTATCGTTTTCTATAGGATTAGTGCATTTAGGACATTTCATTGGTACAAATCTTGGGGGGATAAATTTAATTATTTATTTAATAACATTTATGTCCTCCCCCTTAATCCCCCTCCAAAGGGGGGAAATAAATTCCTATTTCAATAAAATAAATTAACATCCGAGTTAAATTCTAAAAATTCAATCTAAATAGGTGAAACAATTTTGGGTTTCCCCCTTTGGAGGGGGATTAAGGGGGAGGATTGAACAATAATTTAAACTTTACAATCTTTGTTGTCCTGCTAAAATAATTTTATTGAAGCTTTCTGTAAATTCAATACATGTCCGCATTCATTACCTTCACCCAAGCTTTCACAAAGTCTCTCACAAATTTTTCTTTATTATCATCTTGTGCATAAAACTCTGAGTAGGAACGTAAAATTGAATTAGATCCAAACACCAAATCAACCCGTGTTGCTGTCCATTTTGCTTCACCCGATTTTCTATCGATGATGTGGTATAGATTGCTTCCCGCTGGTTTCCATGAATAATTCATGTCAGTAATATTGACAAAGAAATCATTGCTCAATGTCCCGACGTTTTCTGTGAGAACGCCATGCTTTGAATTCCCATGGTTTGTTCCAAGTACACGCATTCCACCCATTAACACTGTCATTTCGGGAGCTGTTAATCCCATTAAATGTGTTCTGTCTAGCAACAATTCTTCTGGTTTTGTCGCATATTCTTTTTTCAAGTAGTTTCTATAACCATCGTGGATTGGTTCTAAATCACTGAACGAATCAACATCTGTTTGTTCTTGAGTGGCATCACCACGACCGCTTTTAAATGGAACTTCTAAAGAGACACCACCCAATCGGGCAGCTTCTTCAATCGCAGCACTTCCTCCTAAAACAATTAAATCTGCCATGCTTACTTCAATTCCTGCATTGGCTTTTATTTCCCTCAATTTATTGATGACTTTTTCTAAACGAGCTGGTTCATTTCCTTCCCAAAATTTTTGTGGATTCAATTGTATCCGAGCACCATTTGCTCCTCCACGGAAATCTGATCCGCGGAATGTACGCGCGCTATCCCATGCAGTTGTAATTAATTCAGCATGAGTTAATCCACAATTCAATAACTGTGATTTCAAACTGTCGCTGTCAGCTTGACTCAAAATTGCATTGTTCGTTGGTATTGGATCTTGCCAAATGAACTCTTCTTTTGGAACATCTGCTCCCAAATAGCGACTTTTCGGACCTAAATCACGATGTGTTAACTTGAACCAAGCTTTGGCAAATACTTCCTCAAAATATGCTGGGTCAGCTAAAAATCGTTCTGATATCTTTCTGTATTCTGGATCCATTTTTAATGCCATATCAGCATCTGTCATCATTGGATTTCTCCGAACTCCGGGAATATGAGCATCAAATGGTTTATCTTCTTCTTTGATGTTAATTGGTTCATATTGCCAAGCACCTGCCGGACTTTTGGTTAATTCCCAGTCGTAACCGAGCAGCAGTCGGAAATAATCGTGATTCCATTTATGTGGATTCGTTGTCCAAGCACCTTCTAAACCACTTGAAACTGTATCTTCCGCATTTCCTTTTCGGGTTGGATTCATCCATCCAAATCCTTGTGTGTGAACATCCATACCTTCAGGGTCTTCACTGAGTATAGAGGCATCTCCATTTCCATGCGTTTTTCCTACCGTATGTCCGCCAGCGGTTAAAGCAACAGTTTCTTCATCGTTCATTGCCATTCGCTTAAAGGTTGAACGAACATCTTGTGCCGTTCTCAGTGGATCAGGATTTCCATCAACGCCTTCTGGGTTGACATAGATCAATCCCATTTGAACAGCTGCTAATGGGTTTTCCAAGGATTCGCTATCCCCATTCGTTGAATACCTTGATTTTGCCAACCATTCTTTTTCATTTCCCCAATAAATGTCTTTTTCTGGGTGCCAAATATCTTCACGTCCACCAGCAAAGCCAGCAGTTTTGAATCCCATTGACTCATACGCCATGTTTCCTGCAAGTATGAATAAGTCTGCCCAAGAAATTTTATTTCCATATTTTTTCTTGATTGGCCACAACAGTCTTCTCGCTTTGTCTAGGTTGACATTGTCCGGCCAACTATTGAGAGGGGCAAAACGCTGATTTCCCGTATTACTTCCTCCACGACCATCAGCAGTTCGATATGTTCCTGCACTGTGCCAAGCCATTCGAATCATCAATCCGCCATAATGTCCCCAATCTGCTGGCCACCAATCTTGACTGTCTGTCATCAAATCTTTTAAATCGTTTTTCAAGGCTTCTAAATCCAGTTTTTGAAACTCTTCACGGTAATTGAAACTTTCACCTAATGGATTTGTTTTTGTGTCATGTTGATGTAAAATATCTAAGTTCAATGCATTTGGCCACCAATTTGTTACTGAATGATGAGAAGAAGTATTTGCGCCGTGCATTACTGGGCATTTTCCTTTACTTGAATGGTCCATAGTTGTGTTTTTTGATTAACAATGAAGTATGATTGTCAATAATTGACGTCCCTTAAATGTAGTTATTTTATTGGAGAAAACTGCCTGAAGGCACCATCTTTTTTGTGCTAAAAAAGTATAATTGTTTCATTTGAATTTAAGGTTTTGAAATAATCAAACATCAAACAGCCAACACCAACATTCCCAAACTCATCAGAATCATCAGTCCATCCTCAATAATTGTCACGGTGCTCATTGGAAGGTTAAACACATCACCTAGGCAAGCGCATTGAATTGATTTTTTATCCAATACGGTTTTTAAGACGCCAACAATGCTCACAGACATTACCACGAAAGTGACACTATTCGTAACGATTGGGTCAAAATTGATCAGAAATGCAATTCCCAGCGCTAATTCTAAAAATGCATAGATGTAACCCCAAATTGGGAATTTGCGTGCAATGATGTCGTACATTTGATAGCTTTCTTTAAAGCCTTGAATGTTTAGTAGTTTAAAGAATGAAAATGTCAGAAAAAATCCAGCCATGAAATGGCGCATCCAACGCATCATGTCTATCGATTCTGCAGTCAGTTCTATCAAGGCAGTTACTGAAAAGATGTACAAGAAAATGACTATTACAGGTTTGTAAGTTGTAAACCAAGATTTGGCTTGCTCCATAGACTCCGAATGCTTTTCTGCCGAAATTTGGTACTTTGGATCGAGTACATTTTGTAGTTCCTTGAGCGAAACATGTTGTTCCATAGAAATTGTTGCAGATTGTTCATCTTTCGATACTTCAACAGATGTTATTTGATTGATGGAAAGAAGTGACGATTTTACTTTAGCCTCGCAACTTTCGCAAGTCATTCCTGAGATGGTATATGTATGTGTCATGATTCTTTGTTTTTTATATGATACAAAGATTCATGCTTTTTGACAAATAGTTGTTGCGGAATTTTGGGAGATTGTTGTAAGATTTACAATTCCTCTATGGGTTTACGTTTCATAGAACCTACCTTTTTAAAGTGACTTGGAGTCAATCCTGTAACCTTCTTAAATTGGTTGCTAAGGTATGCCACACTGGAATAATTTAGTTGGAAAGCAATTTCACTCAAGGTCAATTCATCATAAGCCAAAAGCTCTTTCACTTTTTCAATTTTTTGAAGAATGAAATACTTCTCAATCGTTGTTCCTTCAATCTCTGAAAATAAATGACTCAATGTACTGTATTCTTGCTTCAATTCTTGTGCTAAATAGTCGGATAGATTTGTGGAAAGAGTGGCGTTTTTATTCTGAATGAGTGTAACGATGGTCGTTTTTATTTTTTCAATGATTTTCGTTTTTTTGTCGTCTAACAATTCAAACCCAACAAGTTGAAGTTCTCTTTGAAGTAAGCTCTTTACTTCAGAAATTGTCGATTCTTCCAATTCAATTTCACCCAACTCAATGCGTATGGGATGTAGACCCACTTTTTCCAGTAGTGATTTAACTACCATCTTGCAGCGCTTACAAACCATGTTTTTGATGTAGATTGTCATCTTATTGTGTGCTAAAGAAATTATAACTGAAAGTACCAATTGAATTTCTCAGTTGTCTATTTCTAGCTTTCTTGTTCGTGAAAATTGACCATCCAATTAATGCCAAATTTATCGGTAAACATTCCAAAATATGCTCCCCAAAATGTATCGTGAAGTGGTGTTGTGACTTTTCCTCCTTCAGATAATGCGTTAAAGATTGAGTTCGCTTCTTCTTTGCTCTCTGGAGAAATTGAAATTGAAAAGTTATTTCCTTGAATAAAAGTTGGTGCCCAATCTCCTCCAACATCGCTTCCCATCAAAATGGTATTTCCAATGGATAGTCCAACATGCATCACTTTATTTTTATCTTCTTCCGGAACTTTGTAGTCATCGCTTTCTGGCATTTCTCCAAATTTCCCGATGTAGTTAAACTCGCCTCCAAAAACAGATTTGTAGAAATTGAATGCTTCTTCGCAGTTTCCATTGAAGTTGATGTATGTGTTGATTGTAGCCATGTTGTTTTTATTTGAAAATTGAATACTAATCTAGTGGATTTTTGGGAAGAATGAAAGGAGCATTTATATTCCTCCCCCTTAGTCGCCCTCCAAAGGGGGAGACAAAATCTCATGCCAAGAAATAGATTGTTTTAAATTGTAAACTATGAAACAACAGCTCACTCAGTTGAAACATAATTAGGTTTCCCCCTTAGGAGGGGGACTAAGGGGGAGGATTCCCATTTAATCAAAAACGATTTCTCGTAGATAATCTATATTCCCTCAACAAATTCCGAAAACACTTTCTTATGTAAGTCCAAATCCATGTTCGCAGATAAAGCAACACGGGCTATGTAGTCTTTGTCGCCTTCTTTTGTTGTACCTTGTGTAGATGTCGCTGGAATGGTCCAATAACATCCTTTTAATTGACCGTAACTTACACAATATTTACTTTCTGTTGGGATTTTCGTAATCATTAAGTTGATTAACTTCAAATTTAATGCACGTTTGTAACTTTCTTTTTCTTCTGCAGTGTTTCCTTTCGTTGGGAGATCCAATGAAAATACAGAAGGAGTGAAGCCTTGTTGCGCTAATTCTTCAGAAACAAAATTGATTTTTGCAGTTGGTAAAGTTTCATGAATAAAATTGACAAAATCACGAGTATTGATATATGCATCTTGAATGCGTTGATTCATTGACGGCATCTGTTTGGCAAGAATGTCGTATTGCAATGACGTTGCTTCGTTGTCGCAAACTGAAAGATGCAATGCAATTTTTTCCATTAAATAGGCAGCTTTGTCATTTGCTACGCAATATCCAGCTGTACATTTTCCACCACTTGGAAATTTTGAACCGCTGACATAAGAAATTGTGCGAACGCTTGCCAAAGAATCTTCTTCTCTCAAAAAGTGAACATTCGGACAAAACGTTTGGTCCAATACAAATACTGGATCGATGGCACGCGTCCCTTCAGCTGTAAATCGTTCCTTACTCAATGCTAGTTTTAGTTGAATTAAATCTGGGACTTCTACACGCGGATTTGTTGGGATTTCAGCAATGATGTACGGAATAGCATCTTCTTGTGCAATTTCTGCCAACACGCGATCGACACTTTGAACCATGTTATTGTCACCATCTACTGGCAAGTCAACCACTTCAACATTTGGAAGACACGCAGCTATTCTTCTAGCTTGATCGTTTGTTCCACCATAACAGTTAGGAGGGACGACAATTTTTATTGATTTATTTGGATGATTTTCTTGCGCATCATGAATCAAGCCCATTACTAATGCATATTGAATGGATAATCCACTGGAAGCGACCAATGCATTTGATTTAGCGCCAGTTATTTCGGCGATGGTTGAAAGTACCTTTTGTTTATTACTTTCTACTGATGTGTCAATTGTCGTACTGGATTTTTCACCTACCAATAGCTCTAAAGCGAGTAAAGAATTTGCCGGTGTCATAGCAATTGTTTCTCTTCTTCTTACATGTTGAATTTCTGAAATGTATGAAGAGTTGTGGTCTCCGTTGACAATTAGGATACTTCCTAACGCAACATCTGTACTCAAATAAAAATCAATGGTTGGAGTTAATTCAAAGTGAGAAATAGCATTCTGTTGTCCAATAAAGATTGTACTTCCATCAAAAGCAGGAATATCCGAAATGGAATTTACTTGTTTGACTTCAAATGAATAGCCATAAATAGAACGCAAAACGTCAGCATCAAAATGGTGCGGTAATTCATTTGTATAAATGATTTGTGTATTTTTCTTAGCAAATAAGTTTTTACGCAAAACAGCCATTATAGGAGTAATCTGCGAAGAAAAACTAATGACATTTTCTGATTTCACATCATGTAAACCAGCAATTCCCCATTCCAACACACAAGATAGAGGATGTCCCAATCGAATGTAATCAAAAGCTGTTGGCAAATTACTCAATTCTGTCTCGTTTGTCTTGTTCGAAGAGTACAAGACTTCAAGCTGCTCCAAAAACTGAGTTTTTGCTAATTGCTCATCGTAAATATCTAAACGATGAGTAGTTAGGTTTAACCAATCACTTGGCATGTTTTTAATTACGTTCTTTAAAAAATCGAGCATTTGAGCTTTTTGCATATTCTTCATCTTTATTTGGGGCTGCAAGATACGTGAAATGGAAATTTATTAAAAGCAAACAAACACATTTCTCAAATGAATGAATTGATTCAATGAATAAAACGTGTGTTCAATGCGAACACAACTCTCAATTCTAGATATTCCAATCAGATTTAACCAATTGACTCTGCAAAATATACATTAAAAATAAACTGATTGGATTATTCAGAATAATGAATAGTATTCCTATAATTTTAATGGATTTCCAACGATTTGTCCTTTTCGACCAATGAATTGGGAAAGTGATACAAACAAAAAAAGAGAGAACAATGGCGTAAAACCAGTAGGCATAATTGTCGTCATAGTTTTGATATGGTGCCATGATGGATAAATACCAAATAAGTAATGTTGTCACTGCAAGCAATGATTGATGTAGTAGTAGTGCGTTTTTCATGTTAAAGTATTCTGTTTCAGTAGTCCCAGTTTTTATACTCTTCGTTGTTCATTTTCATGTCTTCAAATAACCAAACCATTCTGTCTAAATACCAGCTTTTTCCTAAGTAAGCAAGTGCAACGCCAAAAACCGCTCCCCAAATGGAGTAGGAGACTGTTGCCCAAATAGCCATACCCATTCCAAGTGATGAAATTACATTTAATATTTTAATTATTGGCTTTTTATGAATTTCTGGTATCGGAATAACATCACGATTAAGGTAGACTCGTTCTCCCATTACGCTTTTAGATGCCCAGTTTTTGGTGGATTTTGGTTTAGGAAAAAAGTGCGGATTGAAGAACATCCATAAAATGGAAATTGCTCCAGGAATGATGCACCACCAACCAATCCATAATCTGCTCCAAAATGCTATTATGATAATTGGTAAAACTGAATAGCGCGTCCACACACTCCACGGATTGGCATGTTTCATCCAACTTTCGTCAGTTAATTGGAAAATTTTAGCAATTTTTCGTTCGATGGTCATAGTGAATGTTCTAATGAGATAAAATGGACTATTTAATTAGTCCACTGCGTTTAAAAAGCTCAAAATAAGCAAAACTTGTATTATAGTTAATTTGTGATGTATAAATTGCAACTTTAGTATGTCCACATTCAAAACATATTTCTTGAATGGCTATAATAGTGTTGTTTTGATCTTTAAAGAGAACTGCATGTCTTGGATTATAACAATTATTGATAAGTTCATTATTAGCTAATTTTTGAGGTCCGATTAACAGTTGATTTAAGATGAATGGAAAATCCTCTTTATTGACTTTCACACTATTGGTTGTGTCAATTCTGGAGCTTTCATCACCAATAAAGTATTCAGCTGCAAAAATCGAGTCTAGATCAGATCTCTGTTTATTCGCAGTGGCTAACACTATTGATCCTTCATAACAATCATTATTTTTACATATGGGCAATAGTTGAACTAATTCTATGTTCAGTTCTACATGATTGAACAGTGAATCAATGTATGCTAATTCATTTCCTTTAAACGAAGTGTTTATGCTGAAATTTAATTCTTCAATTTTCAATTGCTGTGAAATACATAGCTGAGGAATGAATATTAGGACAAAGAGGAGTTTTTTCATATTAATTCTTCTTCAAAATAAATTTCACATTTTTTTCTTGAACTTCAAATTTGTCCATATCAACATGCAGACTTGTTAGAATGTATTCATCGTTTATGAGCGAAAAATAGAATACATTGTTTTGGTTGAATTGATAATAATTGAGTTGGTTATCTGAAGCACTTCCAATTTGGATGACATCAGATTCAAACAATCCGTTGATTTCTCTGTAAAAACTCCAAAGCTGAATTTTTTGAATAGAATCGAATCCATCAGTAATACCATTTGTTCCAATCGTGAAGTTCTTACATAGTACTTTTCTATTGTGATCCATTAGCGTGTAAGATCCAGCTAGAATTTCTTGGTGAATAAATTGGTCGAGCTCACATAAATGGTAGTTATTACACGTTTCTTGAAGTTGAATAAATTCTGTTTCTTCATTTCCTGAGATCAAATGAATTGTTTTCATTCCATTGACTTCAGAGAATAGCAATGTTTGACAATTTACTCGACAAGAATTTCCGATGAGTTCGTTCTCAAATTTTGAATGAGAATAGATAAATTCATGCTCGTTTATCCTTTCGAAATAGGAAATAGGAGAAGCTTCAGTATTACCATACGCATAAATAGAAATCCCAATAAATTCACCTTGGTTCAGTATTGGGTCAATTAAAATGTTTTGAAAAGACAATTTTTGCGCTTCATATGGAGATTTTGTGGCAGAAATGTTGTCGATGTACGATTTGCTTATCCAATTTCCAGAATATTTGAAGGAAAGGTTGTTAATGTATTCTTTCGATTCTTGTGAGAAAGTAACAGTTGATACAAGTGAAAAAATAAGAATAATGTACTTCATGATTTTGTATTCCAATTTAAATTTCGTTTTAGCGATATAAATTGTTTTTTAGTAGTCCAAATTCGTCTAATAATACTTCGAGTGCACTTTGAGGTGAGTCATATTGAGAATATCCATTGATGTAGTAAATAGAGTCCAATATTGTACCTGTAAAATGATATCTTTTCCACCAACCTTCTTTGTTTCCATCTATGTATTGACCTTCTGATTCAGGTTTTCCATTATCATCACGGAACTGAACGATGTAACCACTTCCATTAACAAGTTGACCAAAATTCAATTTATTCCCTAAGGTATCTAACACATATTCAATTTCCATGAGAAATTCATTTTTCATGATAACTTTTGATTTCAGCATTCCATTTTGATAGTAATTGGTAAAGAGTGTCAACGTATCGTTTCCTTCCTGATAAATAATGTAATCAAACTTGATAGTTTTGTTGTTGCCAGCATGAAATTCGCTCCAATTTTCAGAGCCTTTTTTCAATATTACTTTGTTCGTTGAAGCACAACTAAGAATGATTAGACTTAAAAGAAAAGTTTGTTTCATAATTTTCATTCCGCCTTCACTTTACGCATTTTAACACTTTTTTTATCTCGTTCTTTTACCCACGTTTTCTTGAAAGAACGACAACCAAGTACTTTCACAAAACGGATTTTGCTTAGTTGTCCATTTTCATAATAAAAGTAATACCTTTTTGAGCGAGGAATTCTTCTAAAAAGTGTTTTGCCACTATTTGTTTTACTGATTAGTTCTCCACAACTGTTCCACCTTTTAGTCGTGAAATTAATTAGATTTCTATGCGTCCTCGTTAAACCAAGCACCCCATTATCGTGATAATACATACTTTTAGTGGAATAATCATACTGAACATCTCTAACACATGTGTCTTGAGAAATACATGCATGTGAACAACCAATTAGGACGATATTAAGTAGAAAAAATTTCATTGAACAAGTCTATTCTTTTTAGAACTGAATTACATATTGTTAAAATAACGATAAAAACACATTATAAGTAGCACAACAACGATAAAAATTCCAATCATTTGGTTGTAGTTGATTTCAATGCGTTTTTTGCGTGGATTGATTTCACTTTCAATCTCAATGAATGATACTTTTCGTTCTGGAATATCAGTAATTTGTTCATTAAAAAGGACATAGATTTGCCCATTTTCACTGTAATTCAAAGGATTTGGGATCGAATCGTCACAATTTAATTCTTCACCAATAACAATAAGAATTGATCTAGCATCTTCAAACTGAATTTGAGCTTGATCGAATTGCTTTGAATCATAATCTATGAATTTCATTGAAACACTGGTGATTTTTGAACTAGAGTATGATTTCCAACGTGAAGTTGCGTCAAATTTTGAAAATTGAGTGTGATGTGCTAAAGGCTGAAACCTAATTTGTCCAGCTCCAAATAAATCGTTTTCGTTCCAGGCAATATGCCAGTGGGATCCATCTCCAAATTCAATGTTGATGCCCAAATCAAAATTGTCAAAATTTCCAAATGTAAATGGATTCGTATCACGATTTATTTCATAATACGTTACAGAAACAATTGTTTGACCAATTATTCTGATTTCCCAATCTGAGTGTGGATTGTTATGTTGAATAACTTTCATAACTTATGATTGAGTTACTTTTTTAACGATTAACCTTGTTTTCGAAATCAAATCATGTCCACCTTGTTCTTTTCCAAATAAATAGGAATAAGTATCAAAAGGGTTTAATCTCAATAAGGTTCTAAATACAATTTGATGCGTACTTGGTTTTTGATTCATACGATTCACAACAATTGTTTTCGTGGCCATCTTCCCGATGGTTTGACCAGTAATGGATTCGAGTAAAATGTAGTACGATAAATAAATAGGAACGTAAAAGACGAAATGATGAATTGAAGATTGGAAAACTACTTCAAAAAAGCTCGCTGCAATAGTAATGATTGAACTATCAATTGCGTAGTTCGTTAAACGTGTTCCTTTATTGAGTTCAGTCATATTTTTAGTATTTCAACTTAAGTCACTTAAATGTAATTTATGATACAAAAAATATCAACTGCAACCACCACAACCACTGCAACCACCGCACCCGCTACAACCACTGCTGCATCCAGAGTCAGTTGAAGAACAGCCTGCAGCATGATAACTCGAATCAAAAGAACTTGAATTGTCGTCCCATGAATCAAATGATGAATTGAAACTTCCCGTATCGGAATAGGCCAAATAATACCAACTGTCATAATCATATCGGTTAGAATCAAATTGTTCTTTCAAATTTTCAGATTGTAGAATTGAAATATCTATTGCTTGAAGTAATTCAAAATCAATGTTTTTAAGTAAAAAGACATTTCCACCCAATTCGAGTAACAGTTGAAGTGCTAATTCATGATTTTTGTTGACAAGTGCTTTACTCAATTTGCTGTCATAATCATCCAATTTATTTTTCAGTTGTAGCTTGAATTCATAACCAACTGAGTTTAATATTACGATTCCAAACAAGTTGTAGATCAGTGAGGATGTAAAGAATTGAGCAATTGTTTCGTTGTCTATAATCTTTTTGCGGAATTTTTTTTCGGTGACAACCGCTTCATACCCTACTTTGATTAGTTTTGAAAATATAGCTTTGAGTTCAGGACTTTTGTGAAAAGTTGAAAGATAAATTTCCTCAAATGAACTTGCTTTGTAATTGTCAAAATTTGGACCTTTAATAATATATTTTGACTGTTGTTCTCGATAACCTCTACCACTTTTATAGGTTAATGTAGTTTCTTTAACGAGAATTACTTTTTTCAAAACCAAATCCATAAATGTATATTTCATCAGGTTTTTTAATTCTGATTTCGAACCTTCAAGTATCATAAGTGTTTCGGCCGGTTTCAGTTTTGATAATTGAATCATTTTCTACGAAGTTTTAGTTTTGGTATAATCCAGTTTTTTTCTTTATTCACACGAGTAAAGTGAATTGATTTAAATCGTTTTTCAGATTGTGGCCAAATATCTTGAGGTGCTTTTAAATTAAAAATAGTTTCATAAAAATCGAGCGTAAATTGATATTGATCTTTGAATGTGATTTGCTCTTCTTTTCCCCTTGTTGGACCGTGATGTATTTGTTTATTCATTGTTTTATCACAGAACTCATTCCAATATGATTGCGTGTAAAGCAAATGTAAATGCCAAACTTGATCAACTTCATCGGAAGGAGTCAATGGTTCATTAGAAATACAAACAAGAAACATGAATTTTTTGTATTCTAAAATAGCTCTTAAACAAAATTCCATTGACCAATCGTTTTCTCTCGAAAGTCGGTCTGAGAATGAAAAAGAAGATTCAATATCATCCATTTCAAAATTCTCTATTGAGTGCCAAAGTATTTGATGTTCGTTGTTAAAAGACATCTTATTATTGTTGTAAGTGATGAGTTAAATATCGATAAAATATAGCAATGAACTACAACTCATTTCGTTCTAAATCATCTCAGCATTTTTAACTTATTAATCTAGGATTAATTATTATTAGTCATGATTATTCTTGCCACTAATAAAGTAACTTTCGGCATCTCCCATTCCAGGAGTTAAATATCCGGCGACAACTGCTTGGTGTAATTTTTTATCCTTGTCATCAAAGAATATTTGCAAGGAACAGTCGCTATTGATATTGATCCAAATGGTTTCTTTGTCGTTTGGATTTAATTCATGAATATAAGCATCGTCACATCCTGTTAATCGAATGTTACTAATCTTAAATTGGGTATTATTTATAATGGTTACTCTATAAAATCCTGATAAAAAAATAGCGAACCATATATAGAAAATGGCAACAGGGATATTGCATAACATTAAAATGATTGAAGTGAAAGGTCCTTTAATTGCTCGTTTCTCAGCTGAAATCAAGATAAATAGTAGAACCAATATATTAATAATTAGTGCAAATGGTATAAAATAAAATCCATAGAGCTCAAAATCCCCAGAAAGTCCTTGATAGTGTCCAAAGAGTATAAAACTCGCAATAGCAAAAGTTCCAAAAGCTGTTATTCCACCGACGCGGTTTAGTTTTTTCATTACATTAATTTTTCAATTTTTGAGGATTGAAATAGTTCCTCACACTCGCAATATTTTTTCCATCTTCCTTCCTTTAGCTAATTCATCTACCAATTTATCTAAATAGCGGACTTGCTGTGTCAATGGTGTCTCAATTTCTTCAATGCGATAGCCGCAAATCATTCCTGTGATGAGGTGAGCGTTTGGATGCAATGTTGCTTTTTCAAAAAAGGTGACAAATGTAGCGTTCGAATCAATCAATTCTTGCAATTGTTGTTCATTGAAGCCTGTAAGCCACTCAATGACTTCTAGTAATTCAGCTTTTGTGCGACCTTTTTTTTCCACTTTTGTGATGTAATGAGGATAAACAGATGCGAATGTTAGTTTGGCAATTTTTTCGTCGTGTTGAGGTGTTGTGTTCATTTCTTGATTTAACTTTTACATGTATCTTTTGATAATAGCATTTGAAGGAACTGATACTACTTCAATTTCTCCAAAACTCCCTTTCGTTTCACGATGTTTTTGTAATCCCATTGTAAGTCCCGAGATTTTTGTAACCAGCGTGTAAGATCTACTTCGTTGATTTCTGAAATGTTTGTGTAAATAATTGAAGCATCCATGAATTTAGCTCCTTTTATGTTCAAGGCTTCTTCTTCAAAATCAGCGCCACTCCAAAACATCAATCGAATCCCAGCTTTTTGTTTGCTGTAACCTACGATTGGGTTTCCTTCTAAAAACCAGACAGGATGTGCATGCCAAATTTTGCTTTCGGCTTCATTCAATTCCTTATCGATTATTTCTGCGAGGTATTGACAAATGTCAACTTCTTGCTGATTCTTATTGTATGCTACTATTTCTTTGTCCATTGATTACGTGTTTCGAGACCAAGATTTTTCTGTGTTCATGCAATTAAATTAATGATTTTTTTTCCATTGCTGAAGAAATTTATCCATTGCTGAACAATTTTTAGTTGGAGGAAACCAAGCCACTACATTAGCCTAAAATTATTCACTTATGAGACTTCTGTTATTGATTTTTGCTTTTTTAACGAACACACATTGTTTTTCACAAGAAAATCAATATGTAGAAATTGCTGTTTTGAACTCAGGAAGCTTTACTGTGCATAAGGTAATTGACAAAGGATATGGAGATTATCGTTTTGAAACGGCAACGAAACCTTGGCCAGTGAGTTTTGATGGAGAAGCGAATAAAGTCACTTCTGTTTTAATAAAACGAGCTGGAATCATCGATGAAAAATACGAGATTGACTTACCAGGATTTCCGGCATATTATGTCAATGCAACTTCTGGAATTTGCGTGTCGGCCATCGACGGGAAATTGTATTACTATACGTACAGCATAAAGTCGGGCTCAACGATTGCCTACATTCTTTCTTCCAAATCTCCAGGTAAATACGAAGTAGAAAAGAAAATTTTGGATGACTACAGATCAGAAATGAAGAAATTACAAGTTGATGCTCGTGAAGATAGAATTGAAGAAAACAATGCTATTGCAGAGAAGGAAGCGAGAGAAAATTCATTGGAAGGGAAGGCCATTCAAAGCATCAATTTTAAACTTGTCAATGCTCCATCTGATATCGGAATGTTAACAATTGTATCTATTGGAATTGAATGCACATTGGCAGATGGAACAATTTTAAAAACGAAAAATCTAGGAGGGAAGACACCTTATACCGATTTTGATTTTGAGGTAAAAGGAGGAGATTATGCTGGAGGAGATTTCAAAGTGGCAAGTGATTCGCGCAAAATTCCCAATGACAAAATTGAAATTATTGGATGGTCGAAATTTGATGCCAAGAAAGTAAAAGGAAGCTTTAGTTTGAAGTTGAATTACAAGAGTGACATTTTTTATCAATACCAAGGTAAAGGTGGAGCTTCTGGAAGAGGAATGACGGTTGGCTACTCTGTTCATGGAGGAAATGGAACAGATGGTAAAAGTGTGAAAGTTGCAGCAAATACTCAATCCAGCAACGGCGAGTCGATAATAAAATTGGTCATAACGGATGCTTATTCTGGTGAAGTTTTGGCTGAAGCAAAAATCAATGCTAAAAGTAAAGTAACTATAAATGTTAGTGGTGGAAATGGAGGCAATGGAGAAGTTGGAACAAGTAATTATGGTGGAGATGGAGGAAACGGTGGCGATGGTGGAAATGGAGGCGACGTTTATTTGACTGGCAATGCTGTTGGAATGTTAAACATTGAGGTTTTACAAGTTGGTGGAAGAGCAGGAGCTGGTGGCAAGGGAAAAACAACAGTCAATACTTCTGGTACAAATGGGAGTAGTGGATCAAAAGGAAATTTATATAACTAATCAATAAAAACAAAATAACAAAAACAAAACGTCATGAAAAAAATAACGACAGCATTAACATTGGGAACTTTTTTCCTTTTTAGTATTGGAGCGAATGCACAATTGGGAAAATTGAAAGACAAGATTTCTGGTTCAGGATCAGGTTCATCTGGAAAAACGGAAAAAACTTCTGGAGGAAGTGGGAAACAATACAAATTTGAAGATCCAACAGGAATTTCTGGTACGTATTACACAAGCGAACAGATCATTGATCGTCAAAATACGATTGGGTGGTTGTTTACTAAGGAAAAAGATGGTAAAATCATCAATAATTTATACGTTGAGCTAGGAGGAAAGGGATATGGTGATCGACCTAATTCAGTTCAATTCTCATTGAAAGAAAAATACAAAACGAAGTATGGATTTAACTACTTCTATTTAACAGACAAGGATTGTCCAGGATTGGTAAACAATAACCATAAGTTTGTTTTCATGGAAATTGCTGAGAATACTTATGCATTTGCAGAAGAAGATAAGGTGATTTGTGTTGCAATGAAAGACGTAGCGGATTTCTCTACTTATGATAAAGAGACAGCCCAAGTTTTGTATGATCAAAACATGGTTAAGATCAATGAAGAAGCAATTGCTAAAGTGACGGAAGAATGGATGGCGAATGAGGTTTATTCAAAAAACGTAAAGAAAGTAGTTTTCTCGAATCAATGGTACAACCTGCAAAAGCAAGGGTATGCGAATAAAATTGGTGTTGACGGAAAGAACTTCAAAACTGAATTAGATATGGCAGGAAACATGAATTTCATGGCATTTTTCGATGCTCCACCAGCAGTGAAATATCCAGGACAACAAATTAACATCGAATATGAAATGAATGGTGTAAAAGCTAACAGAGAAGAATTGAGAAAATCTTCGGCTGCATGGAGCAATATGGTTCCAATTTTGGAAACAAAAGACTTCAATTATCACCAATCATCTGTTCGTGCAATCCGCGAGTACAATCAATATCAAAGTGCTTATGTACAAGATTATGCTGCGATCAAAGTGCTTTATGAAAACCGTAGTCAATTAAAAGAAGGACAAACGTATTCTTTTACCATTCGTTTTTACACGCATAAGGATGGAGAAAACGGAGAGTTAATTGCGGAAGGAGTTGTGACATTGAAATACACGAAAGAAGCAAAAATGGCGTTTGAAGGAGATCCAGCAAAACCAACTGTAAAAGGAGTGTTTAAGCAATTCGCAGACTTCTTGGAAGAATAATACTTCTAGTTTAATTTAACCACTATCAACTCCAAAGGATTCAGTTCTTTTGGAGTTTTTTGGTTGAAAACTGTCTAAATCTTAGGTTCTCTGTATTTTTTGACATCACTGAACTTTTATAATTCATCCATAGAGCCACATAACTAAGCAGTACTGAAGGTAACGTTACTGTGAAAAGAATAACTGCGTTTTTACTTTTATGAATCCTTTTGCGCTCTTAGCGTATAAAATTTTTAAGGTTTCACTTTCCAGACTTTATCACTTGCATCTAAGTATTCAGGTAACGCTGCTGATCCGTACCAAGGATAGGTTTCTGCTTTGAGTAATCTTGCTTTAATAGCTGGATCGGTTGCTAATAGCTCATTTGCTTCTTCAATTGTCGCAACATTTAGGATGAATAAACCTCTATAATCGTCATTGTTTTTACCAAATGGACCAGCAACGATCAATAATTTTTCATCTACTAATCGATTGATATTGGCGAGATGTCCAACGAAACATTCATTGATGAATTTCTTATCAGTAGTATCATTGTCGCCCGATTTAAGAACAACAAAAACATACATTTTCATTCCATACTCATCGGCACCAAGATTTTTCGCAAGCGTTGAATCATAGTTCGGATTGTTGTTTTGAGCATGTGCTGAAGTGAATGAAATGCAAGTTAGCAGAATATAAAAAAGTGATTTCATGGTGTTTTTTTATTTTGTGCAGTATGTGGACATCCAATATAGCGAAGCTGAGGTTGTCACATATTTGAGTATAACAAATGGATATGCTTACCAGTAAGCATATCCAAATTATATAAAACCCTCTTAGTTTACTCAACAATTTCAACATCACTCACTCCATCGTCATTTTTCTTCGGAGGAGTTGGTTTTGCTTCTTTCTTTGTTTTCGTTGGAGTAGCTTTGTCGTCTTGCTCTTTTGCTAAGTAAGTTGGTAAATCTAAGCCGGCCATGTTGAATAGCTCATTCAATGGCGGAACACTTTTCATCATTCCAGAAAGGAAATTGGCTGTTGAACCATTACCTTCCGCATTATTTCCAGAATCCCAAACAGTTACTTTATCAATTTTGATGTTTTTCACCGCTTCTACTTGGGTGCGCACCAATTCAGGTAATTTCTCAATTAATAATAATTGGAATGCTTTAGTTGGATCTCCACCAGCAGCTCTTACTACTTGTTCGTAACCAGATGCTTGTTTTGTCAATATTTCATACAAACCTTTTGCTTCCGCTTCCATTTTCGCATAGATGGCATCTGCTTCTCCTTTTGCGTTCTCACGAATGCGTTCAGCATCGGCCTGCGCATCAATGATGGCACGTTGTTTCGCAATTTCAGCAGGGACAATCACATTGGCTTGCTGCGTTGCTCTTTCTCTTTCTTTACGAGCAGTTTCCGCTTTTTGCTCAGCAATGTAGGAAGATTCTAATGCTTGCGCTTGTTGTACTTTTTCCGCAGAAATAGCAATTTTATTTGCCTCTGCTTCTTTCTCTCTACGTTTCGCATCAGAATTGGCAATGTTGATTTTCGCCTCATTCTCTCCTTGAACTGCAATGGCATTCGCCTCAGATGTCTTGATACGCGTATCTCTTTCTGCATCTGCTTTTCCAATTGCCTCTTCTTTGTTAGCTTGCGCAATACTTACTTCTCGGTCTTTTTGTGTAATGGCAATTTTAACGTCACGCTCTCTGTACGTTTCAGCAATCTGAACGTCTTTTTCTCTGTCAGCTAAAGCTTTACCAGTTTCTCCAATTTTAACTTGCTCAGCAACTGAAACAATAGCGTCATTGATTGCTTTTGCAGCCGCTTCTTTTCCTAAAGCTTCGATGTAACCTGATTCGTCTTTGATATCCGTTACGTTAACGTTAATCAATTTCAAACCAATTTTCTTCAACTCAGTGTCGATGTTCTTCGAAATATTATCTAAGAATTTATCTCTGTCTGTGTTGATTTCCTCAATTGTCATTGTGGCAATTACTAAACGCAATTGACCGAACAAGATATCTTTTGCTAAATCTTGAATTTGATCAGGTGTTAATCCTAACAAACGTTCAGCAGCATTGTTCATTGTATCCGATTCAGTCGAAATGGCAATGGTAAAACGACAAGGAACATCCACACGAATATTTTGTCTACTTAATGCATTTGTTAAGTTTGCTTCAATGGCAATCGGTTTAAGATCCAAATAAGCATAATCTTGAATGACAGGCCAGATGAACGCACCTCCACCGTGAACACATTTTGCGGATGTTCCGCCTGTTCGACCGTAAATAACCAAGATTTTATCAGAAGGACATCGCTTGTAGCGAGAAATCAATGCCATCATTAAGATGAACAGTACAATTGCGCCAATGGCAACTAAAACGAGTGGTGAAAATTCCATAAAAGTTAGGGATTGTTATTTGTTTACTATTAATTGTTAAAGACGTTCTACTAGAACAAGATTATCACTTTCGAGAGCTGTCACTCGAATCATGGCTCCCGATTCCAATCGATCACCAATTGTTATTGCTTGTAATTCTCTCACAGCACCGTTAACACTTACTTGAACCAAACCAGACCCTGATTTGTTTTCTGGAATCGTTAGGTACACATTTCCAGTTTTACCAATGGCCATGTTGAGTGTGAAAGTGTTATTTTCTTCGAGTTTCGTTAATTGTCGAATGATCAGAAAGAAAAGGACTAAGAAGATTGTTCCCATTATCACTGCAACAATTCCTAATACTATTTGATTTTCAATGGTATTGTAAAAACAAATTCCTCCCCAACCGAATCCTAATAGGAAGTTGATCAAGTTTCGGAAACTAAACAATTGAAAAGGCATATCACCACCATCCATGTCGCCATCAAAATCTGCAGAAGTTCCATCGCCTGCGTCCAAACCAACAAATGTCATGATTGTTTGTAGTATGAAGATGATTGAAGCAGGTAAAGCTATAAACCAGTATGTACGGAGCATCGGCTCCATTTCGTTAAAAAAATCCATGACCTAAAAATAGTGAAAACTTGGTTAGTACCTCGACATATTTATTAAGAATATCAAGTCATTTATTAACATAAGTTGCGCGCATAAAAAAAACCGAGGCTTTCACCTCGGTTCTCACTATGTAACTATATAATTATTACATTTTTGTAAAGTTTCCATTCGAAACATTTCCAGCAACTGTAATTACTTGATAGATGTATAATCCAGAGTTTAATCCAGAAACATCAATTTTTGAGTCATTGTTCACTGACGCAACAACTTTACCGTCCAATGTAAGAACATTGATAGAAGCAACTTCTTCATTGATTTCGATGTTCAATTCGTTCAATGCTGGGTTTGGATAAACTGAACTTGATAGAACATTTTTGTTGATTGAAGCTGAACTTGGTTGAGCACCAGCTAAAATTTCTGTATCAGCTGTTTCTTCGTATCCGTATGCTTTAACAGTTGTTGTACTAGCGTCAGTTGCAACGTTTATTAATACCCATCCGTAATGTAAATCAGATCCAATTAAGAAACGGACACCAAGATAGATATCTGTGCCTGATGCACAAGTACCAAGTATAACAGCTGATGTAGCATCAGAGTAAGCAGCATTATAATATGAATTCATCCCTGCACTAGCAGTATCTATCCATGCTGATGTAGAATTAATAGGTGCGTTTAATGCTAACGCAGTTGGTGTAGCTAAACCACTCTGCATAACACTAATAATAGCAGATTGATCGTTGTCAGCTAAAAAAGAAGCAGAAACTTTAAGACCACTTCCTGAAAGGGCGATAATGCCTATGTCTCCAACACCGTCCCCATCAATATCAATGTCTAGTTGTTCACCTGTAGCTGTTGCATTTAATACAACGTCAGTGATGTCTGTGTAGTTTACTTGAGCAAACAATGAAGTGCTTAAAGCAACGGTAAAAATTGAAAGTAAAGTTCTTTTCATAAGTGTAATTTTATTTATGTTTTACATGATTTAATCAGGAGGCTAAAATAAAGTTATTTTGAGTTAAATATCAGACTGTTAATTGTTTAACAAGTGCGTTGAATGAGATTTTTTTAAAAAAAAGTAACGATTGAGAAGGGAAATTTTATCGTTTTATCAAGCTGAACGAATTGAAAATTAGCAGTACGTTTTAATTTAGATGATATGTGCTCATTTTGATAATGTACAGATATATCAACAATTCAGACTCCTCTTAAAGTAATTAGGTAGTTATTAGTTACTTTTTTGTAAATGGGACAAATCGTTAAAATTTAAACAATTGATTTGTATGGTTTTAGTTAAGGTTAAGTGGGGCAAAATTTAATTTATTACCCTGGTGAGTTGGCAAAATGATTGGATTAATTTCACTAGAACACATTTGATTTTCAATTTGAGAATGAATTGCAAATGATTTGTTTCTGTAGCTATACTTTTTATATTTTTGAAGCTATGAAAATAATTTCTTTCAATGTCAATGGTGTACGTGCCATCACCAAAAAGGACTTCATTGCGGATATGAAGCGTGTAGATGCAGATGTAATTTGTTTGCAAGAAACAAAAGCTACTGTAGAACAAACAAGAGAAGCCGTTGCCGGTTTAACCGGGTATGAGGTTTATGGAAATCAATCTGTTCGTCCTGGATATGCTGGTACAGCTATCCTTACGCGAGTAAAACCAATGGATGTAACAACCAATATTGCGATTGAGGAGCACGATCAAGAGGGTAGGGTAACATGTGCAGAATTTGATGGTTTTTATTTAGTAACAGTTTATACCCCAAATTCTGGTAGTGAGTTATTGCGCTTAGAATATCGCCAACATTGGGACAGAGATTTTTTGGCTTATATTAAGAATTTGGAGAAAGTGAAGCCAGTTCTTGTTTGTGGTGATTTGAATGTAGCGCACAAGGAAATAGATTTAGCACGACCAAAAGCGAATTATAATAAGTCGGCCGGATTCATGCAAGAAGAAATTGATGGCATGGATGCTTATGTTGCGAATGGATTTGTAGATTCCTTCAGAGCGAAGAATGGAGATGAAGTAAAATATACTTGGTGGAGTTATCGAGGAGGAGCAAGAGAGAAAAACGTTGGCTGGAGGATTGATTATTTTTTAGTTTCCCAAAGTTTTGTTCCAAATATTAAAGAAGCATTTATCTTAAATGATGTTTATGGATCTGATCATTGTCCGGTTGGAGTTGTTGTAGGTTAATTGATTTATGGCACAAATCTAATTTCATTTTTTCTTTAAAAAAGTGCTGTATTTGTTTGCATGTAAGTTTTCTTTTTGCGTAACTTAAATAAGAAAACCTAAAACCTGATACAATTATGGGTGCAATTAAAGAGAATGTTTATTCGAAAGAAGAAACAGAATTATTTATGATTGGAAGAGCTATTGCACATCCTGCGAGAGTGAAAATGATGATAGATTTATTGGCTGAAAGTACATACCGTAATACCGATTTGTCTAAATTGTTTGGAATGGCTCCGTCATCAATTAAAAAGCATATTGAAATGTTGAAAGATGCTGAATTAGTAGGAATAAATTATTCATTGCATTATTATGAGATTTCATTGAGTCCGAAAGGGAGGAAGTGGAGTGAACTAATTTCTAAAGGTCCGATATGAAGATTTTACCAATTTAGCTAAATAGCTAAGACCTTAGCTATTTAGCTAAATTGGTAAAAAAAAACGCTTGTCAATTATGACAAGCGTTCCATTATCTTTCAAATCAAGCTTTCATTTCATCAAAGCTTCACTTCTCTTATTTCTTTCCTGAACAACAAGATTTTCCTTCTGTTGAAGTTGAGCAAGATTTTGTAGTCGATTTTGCATCAGCACTACAAGATTTTTTTCCTTTTTTCTTTTTGTCCTTATCACCGTGATTTTTAATCTCAGATTTAATCGTTGGGTTAACTGCTGCGTAAACTGTATTTGCTACATATCCTGAAGCCAAAACCAATGTGAATGCTACGATTATTTTTTTCATGTTTTAGATTGTTAATGTTTATTAGGAGGAAAAATACAAATTATTTCGACAACTCTCCAATTTTTGTGAGTTTACCTTTAACAACATCGTCAATTTTAACATTTATTTTGGTGCCGATAGGTAGAAACAAATCAATTCGTGACCCAAACTTGATGAATCCAAATTCTTCACCAGTAGTTACAGGTTGATTCTCTTTCACATAATAACAGATTCGTCGTGCCATTGCACCCGCTATTTGACGAAATAACACTTCTTGACCATTGGCATGTTGCGTTACAAATGTTGAACGCTCATTATCCGTGCTACTTTTTGGATGCCAAGCAACTAAAAACAATCCTTTGTGGTATTTCACGTATTTAATGATTCCAGATATAGGGTTGTAATTCGCATGTACGTTGAGTGGCGACATGAAAATTGATACTTGAATGCGTTTATCGTTGAAATACTCTGTCTCTTCTACTTCTTCAATGACAACAACTTTACCGTCTGCTGGACACATGATGTCTAAATCATTAAATGTACAAACACGATTTGGAATTCTAAAGAACTGAATAATTAAGTACAATACTACAAGTAATCCCAATGATAATAATAGGTACAGCCACAACCAACCCGTAAAAAGGTAAAGAAAGTGATTTCCAATTTGCAAGGCAGCAATAGAGATGATTCCAATTAAAATGATGAGGTAGCCTTCGCGATGTATTGTCATGTAGTTAAAATTTTCAGCAAAAATAAGTATAAATAATCAACCACATGAAGAAAAATGGAAGAGCAAAAAGTGCGGCATCAAAGCGATCTAATATTCCACCATGACCAGGCATGATTGTTCCAGAATCTTTAATGTTCAAGCTTCTTTTGAAAAGCGATTCAAGTAGATCACCGAAAATCGCACAAGGAGTTATGATTGCTGTGGTAATCAGCCAGAAATAGAGATTTTCTGCGTCAAACAATAAACTGAGCGCAATTGCCATTCCAAAGGAAAATAGAATTCCTCCTATTGTACCTTCCCACGTTTTTTTGGGTGAAATGCGCTCAAATAGTTTCGTTCTTCCGAAAAAGCGACCGGATAAATAGGCAAATGTGTCGTTCGTCCAAATTAAAATGAACATTCCTGCCAATTTAGGAAATGAATGATGGTCTTCTACATTGATGTTGATTGCTAACAAGAATGGAACGCAGACATAAATCAATCCAAAGAATGATAGGGCAATGTTCTGAATCGGATGTTTCTTTTTACGCCATAACTCAACAAGTGCCCAAATGAATAGAATTGGAAATAAAATGACAGTCAATGGCGCGAAATAGTAACTGAAAAGACCATGAAGTCCGGCGGCGACAAAACCAAAAATGAGCAAACTTAAAAAAACGTTCAATTTCCAGTTGAGCTCAATAGTTTCAGACGATTTAAAGAGTTGGTTGTATTCCACAATTCCCAGTACCGCAAATAATGAAAGTACACAAGACGCAATGATTGGATTCGAGTAAAATAAAGGGAAGAGAATGAGACTGATAAATACAGCTCCTGAAAGTGTTCTGACAAGAATGTTACTCATAATAGTGTCGTTTATGATTGGTCAATGAGTTCAAGTGCAAGTTGTTCGAAATCGGTTGGCACTTGAATGTACATATCTCCAAACGTATTATACGAAGAATCCCGCTGATCAAAGATCATAACGGGAATTCCTTCATTTTCTAATTTTAATTGAATGATTCTTAACGAAACCTCATTTTTAGTAAGGTACACGGTCGTCCATCGAGGAGTCTGAGCCAGTTTTACCTTCTTCAGTTCCCTTTTCATCATCCATTTTTTCCACAGTTTCATCTGTTGCAGCTTTTGTTTCCTCACTTGAAGATACATTTTCTTTGGAATCTTCGGTAGGAATTTCCGTAGATTCTAACTTCGCTTTATCAGCTGCCATCTGCAATAAATCTCTTTCAAATAAGCGCTCTCCGAAAATTGCTTGTAAATCTTCTTTGAAAATCACTTCCGAAGTCAAGAGCTTTTCAGCCAATTGAGTCAACTTATCTTTGTTATCTGTTAAGATTTTCAAAGCACGTTGGTATTGGCCTTCAATCAATTTACTTACCTCTTCGTCGATGATACGCGCTGTTTCATCTGAATATGGTTTTGTAAATGAGTCTCTACCTTGCGAATCGTAATAAGATATGTTTCCAACTTTCTCATTCAATCCATACATTGAGACCATTGCATACGCTTGCTTCGTAACTTTCTCTAAATCACTTAACGCTCCAGTAGAAATTTTACCAAAAATCAATTGTTCCGCAGCGCGACCTCCTAAAGCTGAACATACTTCATCCAAGATCTGTTCTGTCGTTGTAATGCTTCTTTCTTCAGGTAAATACCATGCAGCTCCAAGCGACTGACCTCTAGGGACGATTGTTACTTTCACTAAAGGATGTGCATGCTCTAACAACCAAGAAATTGTTGCGTGACCAGCTTCATGGAACGCAATTGATTTTTTCTCTTCTTGTGTAATGATTTTATTCTTTTTCTCTAATCCACCAACAATACGGTCAACAGCATCCAAGAAATCTTGTTTCTCAACGAATTTCTTATCCTTTCTGGCAGCAATCAATGCGGCTTCGTTACAAATATTCGCAATGTCAGCTCCTGAGAATCCTGGTGTTTGTTTCGCTAAGAAATCAATGTCCATCTCCTTGTCCGTTTTAATCGGTTTTAAGTGAACTTTAAAGATTTCTTTACGCTCTATAACGTCTGGCATGTCAACATAAATTTGACGGTCAAAACGACCAGCACGCATTAATGCTTTATCCAAAACATCGGCTCTGTTCGTTGCTGCCAAAATAATAACACCAGAGTTTGTTCCGAAACCATCCATTTCAGTTAACAATTGATTCAGTGTGTTTTCACGCTCATCGTTGGAACCAAAACTATTGTTTTTACCTCTCGCTCTACCAATCGCATCAATCTCATCAATAAAAATGATGGAAGGTGATTTTTCTTTTGCTTGTTTGAACAAATCACGTACTCGAGAAGCACCAACTCCAACAAACATCTCTACGAAATCAGAACCTGACAATGAGAAGAATGGAACTTGCGCTTCACCTGCAACTGCTTTTGCTAGTAATGTTTTTCCTGTTCCTGGAGGTCCTACCAATAATGCTCCCTTCGGAATTTTCGCACCTAATTCTGTATATTTCTTTGGAGTTTTCAAGAATTCAACAATCTCTTCTACTTCCTCTTTTGCTTCTTTTAATCCTGCAACATCCTTAAATGTTACATTCGTAGTTTTACCTTTCTCATATACTTGTGCACGCGACTTTCCGATATTGAAGATTTGACCTCCAGCACCACCGCCACCGCCACCGCCAGACATTCGTCTCATGATGAACATCCAAATAGCGATCAAGATAATGATTGGTAAAATGAAACTCAAAATACTACTCATGTAGTCGTATTCTGGTTCTGAATTGTATGTAATTTGCTCTTTACCTTCCGATTTCAGTACCTCGTTGATCTCACGAATTTTTGATTCAAAATCTCCTGCTTCAGCAAAAGTAGTTTCGAAAATGATTTCGCTCGACTTCAATTTTGTGGTCTTCAGAGTTTTCTTTAAACTCTTGAATTCCTTATCGTCCGTTGTTTTAATGAATTCAAATCCATCAGAATTAATATGGAAATCAGCTCGCGCTTTATTAATTACAATTTTAACATCCTCAACATACCCTTGTTTTGCCAAGGTTGTAAATTGGTTAGAGTTTTGTAATGGAACGGTATTCCCTGTATTCATGTACAGTTGGAATCCAATCAAAGCAACGCCTAAAAGTGCATAAATCCAGTAAATGGAAAACGGACTTTTCTTGTTGTCTTTTTTATTTGTGTTATTCGCCATTATTATAAATTTGGAATGTTAGTTCGTTTTGCGTCAGCCCATAAATCTTCTAAATCGTAGAATGATCGTGCATCTTTGTAAAAAATATGTACCACAACATCAATGTAGTCCAACAGAACCCATTCACTGTTTGATTTTCCTTCAACGCGCCATGGTTTTTCTTTGATTTCCTTTCGTGTGTGTCGTTGAACAGTTGAACTGATCCCGTCTACTTGGGTGTTTGATTCACCACTACAAATAACGAAATAGTCGCAAACTGCATTTTCTATTTCGGTTAAATCCAACACTACTATATCTTTTGCTTTGTTTTCCTGCATTCCTTCAACGATTGTGTCACACAACGTTTTTGAATCAGTTCCTTTTTTTACTTTGTACATTCAACTATTTTAAGACTTACAAATCTAACTTTAAAATTTTAATTTTACTTTCAATTACACAGTCTGTACTGTCAGAATATGAAACAAATCGGAAATAAAATCATCCAACTGGATGTCGTAGATTCAACGAACAATTTTGCTGCCAATCTTTTAAAGTCGGGTGAATTGGTTCATGGTACTGTTATTTTGGCAGACGAACAAACGGCAGGAAAGGGACAGCGCGGTTCTACTTGGCTTTCAGAGGGTGGTTCTAACGTCATAATGTCGGTTTTTGTGGAACACGACAACTTGACAGTAGGGAATCAAGAAACAATCAATCATTGGGTAAGCTTGTCAATTCTAGGTTTGTTAAAAAAATATAATATTTCTGCACAAGTAAAATGGCCCAATGATATTTTGGTGGATGGGAAGAAAATATCTGGTGTTTTAATCGAAAATCAACTGCTGAACACTATGTTGAGAAGCTCGATTATCGGAGTAGGATTAAATGTCAATCAACACGATTTTGGTGATTTACCTGCGACAAGTATTAGGATGAGCACAGGTCAATTTCATCCCGTCAAAGAAATAGCCTTTCAATTAATAGCTGCTTTGAATGACGAAATAGGAAGTTTGAACAGTGAAAATCGCATTGAATTAAAAAACCGATATCATCAAAACCTATGGAAAATTGGGGAAAGAGTACAATTTTTTGAAAACGAAAAATTGATTTCAGGAACGTTAATAGGAACGAACGAACAAGGATTGCTACAAATAAATGTAAATGCCGAGATTAGAGTCTTTGATTTGAAACAAATTAAATTCGTTCTTGACGAATAGATTACTTCTGATAATATTCCATCAACTTCGTTGACATGTAGTTGAACAAGTTCGTTAACGGTTTTTCAACCATCATTTTTAGAAACATATTCACTTCACCATCAAATGCGATGAAACCTTCTGTTTCATTTCCACTTTCCTTCACATGAATGGTTAAGCTAAAAGGAAACGGAGATTTATCTCCTGATTTCATCAAAACTTTATTTCCATCAGCAGTTCCATTTTGAACCAAAGTAATGGTAATTCCACCTTGAACTTTAAAGGAACATTGATCTTCTGTTGCTGACCATTCAGAAATTTTATCTTGTGGTAACAAATGACTAAAGTTGCGTGCATCTTGTAAAAAACCAAAAACCTCAGTTTGAGGTGCCGTTACATGTACACTTGTGCTATCTATTTTCATTGTTTCCAGATTGAAGGGTTTACTTTCCATTCTTTCAATGAATCAACATCTTTTTCTGTGATGTAATCATCATTCAATGCTTTTTCAATCAAATAGTCGTAATCTGTTAATGTAACAAACGGACATTTCGCATTGTTAAAACTTTCAACTGCAACATCAAATCCATATGTGAAAATCGCAATCAATCCTCTTACATCCAGATTTGCTGCACGCAAAGCATCTATCGCTTTCAAACTACTTCCTCCAGTTGAAATCAAATCTTCAATAACAACCACTTTTTGTCCAGCTTCAAAGTGTCCTTCAATTTGATTGCCCATTCCATGTGCCTTCGCTTCGCTTCTAACATAAATAAATGGAACACCCAATTCTTCAGCCACCAAAGCACCTTGTGCGATTCCTCCAGTTGCAACACCAGCAATAACATCCGGTTTTCCATAGTGAGCAATGACTGCTTCGCTATAGCTTTGACGAATGAACGTGCGAATGTTTGGATATGAAAGTGTTACACGATTATCACAATATATTGGAGACTTCCAACCAGAAGCCCAAGTAAATGGATTATTCGGTTGCAATTTGATTGCTTTTATTTGTAACAAAAATTCTGCTACTTTTAGGGCGTTGTCGTTATTCAAAATCATGGGCGCAAATGTACAAAGTTTTTATAGAAAATAGACCAGTCATCATCTGTGAAAAAAATACAATTAAGATTGACTCCATAATCCTATCGAGTGAAAAGGTTACTTCTTTTGAGGAAACTATTTTTCCATTGATTAAAAAATCGCTCCCAAAAATCCCAATTATATTAATTGCGAAGGATGCACATTCTGAATTTGAACGCTTGTTTCATGGATACAAACGCATTGTAGCAGCTGGAGGTATTGTGAAGAGAAATGATGAATATTTGTTCATTAAACGCAATGGAAAATGGGATATTCCGAAAGGGAAATTGAATAAAAAGGAAGATGCCAAAATTGGTGCTGTTCGAGAAATAGAAGAAGAATGTGGAATTTCTAATCCTATCATGAAGGAGTTAATATGTTGCACGTATCACACGTATAAGTTTAAAAACAAGCCACGCTTGAAGCTGACGTATTGGTATGAACTAGAGTATTTTGGAGACGAAGTACTCGTTCCTCAATTGGAAGAAGGAATCACTAAAGTGAAATGGCTCAAAGTTGACCAACTTGAAAAAGTAAAGAGAAATACCTTCCTGTCAATTCTGGAAGTGATTGATCATTATTTTAAACCAGAGGATTATCTGGAAGACGATTTTGAGTTTGATCAGTAAATAAAATGATCTTGGATATTAGACACTAGACGATGGAGGCTTCAAGTCCAACATCCAACATCCAACATCCAACATCTATTATCCATAGCCTATTTCTTAAAAACTGTAGCGCTGGCCTGTGCTGTTGGCATAATCACCAAATCATTGATGGTGACATGTGTTGGTCGTGTTGCCACAAAGTAAATTGTTTCAGCAATGTCTTCCGCAACCAAGGGATCATAACCATTGTAAACTGACTTGGCAGTTTGTTCGTCGCCTTTAAAGCGAACCAACGAAAATTCTGTTTCAGCAGCACCTGGAGCAATATTTGTCACTTTAATTGAGTAATCCACTAAATCAATGCGCATGGCACGAGACAATGCATCAACTGCATGTTTGGACGCGCAATACACATTTCCTCCAGGATAAACTTCTTTTCCTGCAATACTCGCAATGTTGAAAATATGTCCGCGTTTTGCTGCTTTTAAATAAGGAATGACTTTTCTCGAAACATATAACAATCCTTTTACATTGGTATCAATCATGCGGTCCCAATCATCTGTTATTCCTTCGTCGATGGAAGATCTCCCAACTGCTAATCCTGCGTTGTTAATGAGCATGGAAATAGATGACTTCACAGATTCAGATAATGAGTCAATCGAATTATTAACTTCTTGCTCGTTGCGAACATCAAAGTTCAGTGCAATCACTTCTACTTGAAATTGACTCAATTCGTTGCAAACTTCATCCAATCGTTCTTTTCTTCTACCAGTGATGATTACGTTATATCCATTTTTTGCAAAAATATAAGCACTTGCTTTACCAAATCCAGATGTGGCTCCACTTATAAAAACGTATTCTTTCATCTCTTCCAAATTTTTGTGTAATCAACAACGATCAATCCGATCAATCCAATGGCAATGTATGCTGGAAAACGATAACGAACAATAGCGCCTAGAACAGGCGTTGTCCAACCGATTAACAGCAAGATTGCTAAAGCAAAAGTAAGCAATGTCATTACAATGGAAAATTCTTTGCGAGAAAGTATTCTTCGTTTCAATATGGCGAAGACGATAAAACCAAAAAGTAAGATTAATTCGGCCGTGGCAAAATACTTCAAATTGCTACCTGGATCATTCACAAGTGGACGAAATGTTGCATTGAAAATGGCTTCTGGGATGTTTCGAATCAATTTCTCTGATGAATGATCAATGTAAGTCACTGGAATGTAACTTCCACACGAAGCATACCGAAATCCATACCACCATGGATGCGAATTTGGAACAGCAATGGCCTTTTTCGGAGCAGAACGATCATAAGGGAATACATATTCTGCCTCTATTTCCTTTTGCAAATAATAGGCTGTATCTCTGACTTCAAAATACTGCATTTGATCATCGGTAAATATGAAATAGACAGAATCATTTCGCATATAGGTTCCACCTTTGGAAATACCTATAAAATCAGATTGTTTAGCGCTGATTAATTGTACAAATTTTGTCTCTCCTGAATTGTAAATCCAAATACACACTGCAATGACGCTACTTGCTACTATTCCCAATGCATGACTTCGTTTCTTATAAAATTGAAACAAATAGTAAACAAAAATGGATAATACGATAGCAACTAATGTGTATGGTTTGAACCCGACTAAGAAGATTGCTCCAAAAATGAAAAATGCACCTCTTTTGATGTTTGAGTCTTTGATGAGAAGTGCGCGACAAAATAATCCTAGTCCAAAAAACAGAAATGGTTCTTTTAAAAGTCCTGATGACCAAAAAAGGGTGCTTGGAGCCAATAGTAAAATGAAAAACAACCAATTCGATGGAAGCTTCACATATGGTTGAAATGCTTTGTAAATATGAAACACTCCAAAAAGTGAAATAAAATTAGTGAGTAGTAAATTAATGGGTGCATAACCAAATGAAATGAAATCGAATATGGAATAGATTTTAACTAGATTCTTAGAATCGTTCATAATTGCACTCGGATCTCCTGACCAATGAATGGTTTCGGACAAATAGTGCATCACCATTTCATGTGTTTCCAGATTGAATAAGAACTGGAAATAGGCCTTCGGAGAATCGTAGAATACGTTATTGAGAATTTTTCCTTCTTCCAGAAATTTTCCTGCATCGGCTGTTAATTGTCCATCTCCATAATAAACTGTGTAGATACTTAAAAAGATAGTTCCGGCAACTAATTTGACAAGCAATCCGATTGGCATTAACCAGCTATTACCGTCAATTGAAAAGCTCTTGAAATACTTCAAAATGGCAAGAGAAATGACCGATAGGATAAGCAAATAAACAATCAAAATGTAGTCCGTCTGAATTTTGTCAAATATACTGTTTTGAGTTGATTTTGTCAGATTTATAGTAGAAATGTTGTCAGTTTGTCAGTTAATTTCGAGTGGCACAAACATTGACAGTATTGACAAAAAAACAATAAACATGAGAACAGGTCAGATTAACGTTCAAACAGAGAACATTTTTCCAATCATTAAAAAGTTTCTTTATTCAGATCACGAGATTTTTTTACGTGAGTTAGTTTCAAATGCTGTTGATGCAAATCAAAAGTTAAAGTTTTTTGCGTCCAACGGAGAATTCAAAGGAGAATTAGGGGAATTACAAGTAAATGTAGTTCTGGATAAAGAAAATAAAACCTTGACGATTCAAGACAATGGAATCGGTATGACAGCAGATGAGATTGATAAATACATCAATCAAATTGCTTTTTCTGGTGCTGAAGAATTTGTACAAAAGTACAAAGGCAAAGAAGGTGCGGAGCAAATCATTGGTCATTTTGGATTAGGATTTTATTCTGCATTCATGGTTGCCGAAAAGGTACAAATCAAAACCTTGAGTTTTAAAGAAGGTTCACAAGCTGTGCAGTGGGAAAGCAATGGTTCGCCAGAGTTTACTATTACAGATATTGAAAAAGAAGGTCGAGGAACTGAAATCGTTCTTCATATCGCTGAAGATTCATTGGAGTTTTTAGAAAAAGCACGTATCAATGACATTTTAACACGATATTGTAAATTCCTTCCAATTCCAGTTGTTTTTGGAACGAAAACAGAATACATCGATTCGCCAACTGGTGAAAAAGATGAGAATGATAAAATCAAGCGAGTTGCAATCGATGTTCCAAATCAAGTAAACAATGTGGCTCCAGCATGGACAAAAGCTCCAGCTGATTTGAAAAAAGAGGACTACGATGCATTTTACCATGAATTGTACCCAACAACATTTGAAAGTCCATTGTTTCATATTCATTTAAATGTTGATTATCCGTTCAATTTAACAGGAATTTTGTACTTCCCGAAGATCAAGGAAAACGTGGAGGTTCAGCGCAATAAAATCAATTTGTATTCGAATCAAGTTTTCATTACTGATTCAGTTGAGAACATTGTCCCTGAATTTTTAACCTTGTTGCATGGAGTGATTGATTCACCAGATATTCCATTGAATGTCTCTCGTTCTTATCTACAAGCAGATGGAAACGTGAAGAAAATTTCATCTCATATCACGAAAAAAGTAGCGGATAAATTGGCGGAAATGTTTAAAAATGACCGTGCTGACTTCGAAGAAAAGTGGGATGATTTGCAAGTATTTGCTCAATATGGAATGTTATCGGATGAGAAGTTTGCTGATAAGGCGAAGGCGTTTGCTTTAGTGAAAAACTCAGAAGATAAATTCTTTACAATAGATGAATACAAAGAAAAAGTTGCTGCATTGCAAACAGATAAGAATGGCAAAGTTGTGATTTTGTATTCGAACAATCCAACTGAACAATTTGGTTTTGTGAAAAAAGCAAAAGAAAGAGGATATGATGTGTTGAACATGGATTCTCCACTTGCGCCTCATTGGATTGCGAAAATGGAACAAGATGTTGAAAACATTGTTTTCTCGCGTGTTGATGCCGATACATTGGATAAATTGATTGCAAAGGATGAAGAATTGCCTTCAAAATTGTCGAAGGAAGACGAGGAAGCATTGAAACCATTGTTTGAAAGCACTGTGGATAATCAAAAATTCACTGTCATGTTTGAAAGCATGAGTGCATCAGAATCACCAATCATAATTACGCAACCTGAGTTCATTCGAAGAATGATGGAGCAGCAAAAGCTTGGTGGTGGCGGTTTTATGGGTGTTTTCCCGGAAAAATACAATTTAGTTGTGAATGCAAATCATCCAAAAGTTTCAGAAGTTTTAAGTGCTGAAACGGAATCAAAGCAAGCAAAAGTGAAACAATTGACAGATTTAGCCTTGTTGTCACAAGGTATGCTGAAAGGTGAATCGCTTGATGCTTTCATCGAACGTAGCATTGAACTCGTTTAATTTATTTCTATTGGGGATGTTGAAAGCATCCCCTTTTTAATCTTAGTAGTGTGTTTAAAATTATTGGTGCCTTAGCAGGGTTTTATATTTTTCATGGTTTTTTTGGTGCGTTGATTGGATTCTTCATCGGGTCTGGAATTGACAATTACCAAAAATTGAAGACGCAATTTCAAGGAGCTGGTGGTGCTGGTTTCAATAATGCGCAAGATGTGTTTCAATACTATCAGCAACGATCAACCTCTGCAAGCGACGTCCCAACAATGCTGATGGCGCTTTCTGCTGCTGTGATGAAAGCAGATGGAAAAGTGTTGACAGCGGAATTGAACTATGTGAAATCCTTTTTCTCACAACAGTTTGGACCACAGTTCTCGAAACACCATTTACAAACACTCAAGAAATTTTTAGATAGCTCATCCATTCCTTTGCCTCAAATATGCAACGACATCAAAATGCGTATGCAACCTGCAGTGCGTGTTCAATTGATCCATTATATGTTTGGAATTGCCAAGGCAGACGGTGACGTTTCACAAAGTGAATTAAATGTCATTGCTCAAATTGCTCAATTGCTAGGAGTTTCCAATGTTGAATTTGAATCCGTGAAGAACATGTTTTACCGCAATGTGGATTCAGATTATTCCGTGCTTGGAATTACACCAACTGCAACGGATGAAGAAGTGAAGAAAGCTTATCGTTCGATGGCAATCAAACATCATCCTGACAAAGTCGCGCAAATGGGAGAAGAGTACCAAAAAGGAGCGAAGGAGAAATTCCAACAGATTCAAGATTCCTATGATGCGATTAAGAAGCGAAGAGGGATGAAATAGATAAAGTTAAAAGTTAAAAATGAAGACCACCGAAGGCAGCAGCGAAGCTAATGAAAAATGAAGAGTGAAATAGTTGAAGATTTACTTTTAATTTCTTTTAAGAGATTCGAGTAAATGGTTTAATTCAGAATATGGAGCTTGGTCAACTTTCTCCCAATCTTTTTTATTTTTAATGCGTTTCTCAATTGCAGATATACTTTCTTCTTTATGGGTCTTCAGTACTTTTTCAGTGAATTCTCGTGTTGGGAAGTCAGTAACAGTATAATACATCCAAACATTGATAATTAATGTCAATTGGTTTTCATTTAGTTTACTATTGGTAATAATTTGTAACGATTGTTTTAATGAATCTAAATTACTCTGCGAATCTGTTGATTCATTTCCTTCGTTATAATCGTTGAAAATCCGTTCAATTGTTTTAAATGGGTTAACTATTTTCAATTGATCATTTTTCTCACTTTCGTAGGTCATTGATGAATCTGGTATTTTCACCATTATTGGTGCGTATAATCGGCATTTTGCTCTATCAAGAATTGCAATAGGATGTAAGACTTTTAACGTTTCAATTTGATCCAACGCAATTGAATCTTTTTGCAGTGTAGCTTTCCAAAATATTTTTGCGTATGAATCCTTAAAGTAATGTTGAGCATCAATTTCTCTTAGCTTATAAAACCCAATAAGAATCGTATCCATTAGTTCATTATTAATTTTGCAATCTTTCGGGTAATTTAGTTTAACTCCAGATTGTTGTTCCGGCATCTTTAAAATATCTGTTTTAAGTGTTGTAATAATTTTCAACTTACCTTTCCATTCAAGCAATTCTTCATTTCGGTAATCTATTATATCTTGAGAGTAATCCTTTATACCTTCTGTTCTTTTTAATTCACGCTCAATTGTTTCAATGTGATCTAGAATTTCTTTTTTAGATAAACTCGTATATAAAGGAGCATTGCTTGTAGGATCATTCTTTTGCTTATTAAGGGAATAAAATTGAACAATTGAATCAGAAATGTTTTTTGGATTTAAAAATTCCATGTTCAAAAGAATAGACTCATTTTTATTGATATCAATTGAAATGGATGCACCATAATATGGTACAGTAGAACAAGTAGTGTGATTTTCAATATCTTGCATAAACCATTGATTGTTAAATTCCACTTTCATGGAATCAAGAATTGAGTTTATAATTCTTGTGCTATCAGAAGCGTTAAATTCATTCGCATTAATTGATGAATCTTGATTTTGACAAGCAATAAAGAAAAATGGAAAAATAAAAAGTAAGAGTTTCATATTACGGTTTATGAAGTTTAAGGTACTTCATTTTTCATTCTTAACAGTCAGATTTTGCTGCTGATTCAAGAATTAAATGAATAAGTTCATTTGTTTTCAAACGAATATCGCTGCTTATGTCTTCAAAAGAATTAATCTCTTTACCTGATATTCCATTAAACTGATCCATTGTTTTGGTATTGAGAATTTTAGTTGAGTATCCCCATTTTAGTGGCAGCGTATCTAAGGGATGAATACCAATTCCACCTTTCATCTTAGTCATAATTAGAAAGTCGACAGAAACAGTTTCTAAAATTTGTTTGCAATAACGCTTGTCATAGACTCCGTGAAAACCTGATCCTTTCATTTTTTTTAATGGAAAAAGTTCTAGTTGAATACGCTCATCCTTTGACAAATATTGTTCTAAGAAAGGGTTTAAGTCCCCTGAATACGAGCCATAATCATATCCATTTGAGCAAGGAACAACCATAACGGTAATAGGAGTGTTTTTTTGAGACGATTCAATCGTTGAATCTTTTACTCCATTATCTAATGTGTCAATAGTTTCTATTTTAGGAACATTTTTGTCATTCTCAACGGTTCTATCGTTCGATTGACAACCGAGAATAATAAGTGACAGAAATAAAACTTGAATGATTTTCATGCGCTCAAATTACGAAAAAATAAGAAACAAGTACTTTGATATCACTTTTGACTAAATAAAATCAATAAAACAATTGTTGCATATAATGTTTCCTACTGAAATAGCGTATAAATCAGATTCACTTATATTCTGAAATCAAATATCACAATGATCATGCGTCCAGCCTTCTTATTTTAATTCAAAGTAATTCTTTTTCGATTACTTCTTTTTCGAATATTCTGCCTGATTTAGATGTGATTTTACTCATGTTGATTTATTAATCCGTAATCCGTAATTCTCAATTCTCAATTCTCAATTCTCAATCATTATTTGTATGATCCGATCAAAAACATCGTTGGCTTTTTCGCTAAATCATAAGCGTTTTCGCGCCAATCTTTTACCGACATTGTTCGCACGTTTTCCTCAATCATTGTTAAATCGCTTGCAATGCAAATCAATGTTGTGTCGGTCAACTCATTTAATAAATCATCTAACACGTTCATGTTGCGAAAAGGTGTATCCATGAAAATGTGTGTGAATCCCGTTCTTCGAGCATCCCCTTCAAAATCTTTCAACTTGCGAATTCTGTCTTTTCGATCTTTGGGTAAATAACCGTGAAATGAAAACTCTTGACCAGAAAATCCAGAAGCCATAAGCGCTAGAAGTATTGATGATGGACCAACCAATGGACTAACACGAATGCCAGCCATGTGTGCCTGTGCAACAAGTTCTGCACCAGGATCAGCAATTCCTGGGCAACCTGCTTCAGAAATCATAGCAATGTCATGTCCTTCGTAAATTGGTTTTAAAAAGCGAGTAATTTCTGATAATTCAGTACGCTTGTTTAATTCAAAAAACACACATGAATCAATTGGAAACTCACGGTTCATTCTTCGCAAATATCGTCGAGCCGATTTAATGTCTTCTACTACAAAGTGACGTGTAGCGTCTAACACAGACATCACATAAGCTGGAATTACATCCGTTACTACTTCACCACCTAAAGTTGTTGGTGCCATCCAAATTCTTCCTTTTGCCATTATGCTAATTTTTGAATCAATTGATCCGTTGCGTCGTTTAATAATTGATATACTTCAATGAATCCTTCTTCTCCGCCATAATAGGGGTCTGGAACATTGCGATTTTCTCCTGGATATGAAAGATTAAGCAATAAATCTACTTTCGCTCGGTCTTCGTCATTTCGTGCTAAGCTCATTACATTGTTGTAATTACTGCTATCCATGACATAAATAAGATCAAAGTGATCGAAATCTGATTGAACAAATTGTCGCGCTCTCAAATCATCTATTGAACAATCAAAAGATAGTGCAGTTGCTCGCATTCTCGAATCGGGTGCTTTTCCAACATGATAATTCGCCGTTCCAGCTGAATCTACTGTAATCGGAAGCTGATGCTGTGCTACTTTTTTGCGCAATAATCCATCCGCCATTGGTGAGCGACAAATATTGCCTAAACAAACCATTAATACATTCATGGTGCAAAAATACTAAAATAGACTATAGGACAGCTTCGCTTCAACACAAAAGACCGCTTCTCTTCAGGACTTTATTATGTTTCCAAAATGAAATTTCATTCAGACAATTAAAAATATTCCAAGATCATCTCCTTAAGCGAGGAACGAGCAGTCTGATTATGCCGTTTAATCAACATAAGCTTTCTAATATTCAATGAAATGGGCAGTTTAAAAATTTTTTTGATTTTTTATGATGTTGATAGCCAACTATTTGTTAAATTAAGCGTTATATAAGTAGGATAATTATTCATTAACATCCAAAAGCCATGAGACAACTGAAAATCACAAAACAAGTCACCAACAGGGAAACAGCTTCCTTGGATAAGTACTTACAAGAAATAGGTCGTGTTGATCTAATTTCTGCGGAAGAAGAAGTTTTATTGGCTCGTAGAATTAAAGAAGGAGACCAAAAAGCTTTAGATCGTTTAACAAAGGCAAATTTGCGTTTCGTGGTATCCGTTTCGAAGCAATATCAAAACCAAGGATTATCGTTGCCAGATCTGATCAACGAAGGGAATTTAGGTTTGATCAAAGCAGCTGAGCGATTCGATGAAACACGTGGATTTAAGTTTATATCCTATGCGGTTTGGTGGATTCGTCAATCGATTTTACAAGCATTGGCTGAGCAAGCAAGAATTGTTCGTTTGCCATTGAATAAGATTGGAACGATTAATAAAATCAATCGCGCGTTTTCTGAATTGGAGCAAAAATTTGAACGACCGCCATCTGCTGAAGAATTGGCCGAGTTTTTAGATATTACTGTGCAAGATGTGAAACAATCTATCGCTAATAATGGTCGACATGTTTCTATGGATGCACCATTGTTAGAAGGAGATGAATCTTCTTCTAGTATGTATGACGTTCTTCCAAATGATGCACTTCCTGGTCCTGAAAAGGAATTGGTTGTGGAATCGTTGAGAAAAGACATTGAACGATCATTATCGACATTGACTTCGCGAGAAGGAGATGTGGTACGATTGTATTACGGATTAAATGGAAAGCATCCAATGACTTTGGAAGAAATTGGTGAGCGATTTGATTTAACACGCGAACGAGTAAGACAAATTAAAGAAAAAGCAATTCGTAGGTTGAAACATACATCCCGAAGCCGGATGCTTCAATCATACCTAGGTTAAGCGGGATCAACGTCCACAACCATTCGAATTGATTTATTAGAAGGAACGCTATAGAATTTATCAATGAATTCTTGCAGGCGTTCCTTTATTTTTGCATCTGAAACATCTTTTTCTATTTTAAGCGTAATCCGTTTCAAATACAAATTCTGAATGCGTCGCACTATTGGATATTCCGGACCAAGAACGCGTTCTTTGAATGCTGTGCGTAAATCTTGAGCAAAATGCATGGAACTTCCATCTAGTACAATTGGATCTTTGTGCTTCAAAGTAATTTGAATGATTTTATAAAATGGAGGATAGAAATAATTTTTGCGCTCCAAAATTTCGGCGTTAAAAAATCCTTTGTAGTCGTGTTCATGCACCTTTTGAATCACCCAATTGTCAACATCACCTGTTTGAATGATTACTTTGCCTCGTTTTTGTTTTCTTCCCGCTCGACCAGAAACTTGCGACATTAATTGGAAGCTGCGTTCGAAGGCTCTAAAATCACTTTGATTCAATAACATGTCAGCATCTAATATCCCAACCAAACTTACATTGTCAAAATCCAATCCTTTCGTCACCATTTGTGTACCAATCAATATGTCGATTTTCTGTGAATCAAAATCATTTAAGATTGTTTCATAGGCATTTTTGGAACGAGTAGTATCATAATCCAATCGCTTTACGATTGCATCTGGAAAAATAATGGCTAAATCATCTTCTATTTTTTCGGTACCAAAACCAATCATTTTGATGCGATTACTGCCGCATGCCGAACAAGATCCAACAGGAGGAGTCACGTGACTGCAATAATGGCATTTCAGCATATTTGTCTGCTTGTGATAGGTCAATGAAACATCACAATTGACACATCTTGGTGCCCAATTACAAATTTCACACATCCATAATGGTGTATAGCCACGTCTGTTTTGGAATAAAATAATTTGTTCCTTGTTGTTCAATGCGGTTCTCATTTCATCCACCAAATAGCTGGTAAAATCAGATTGCATGCTTTTGTTTTTGCGTTCTCTTCGTAAATCAGCACACAAAATTTCTGGCATCTGAACGCCTCCAAAACGATGATTTAATTCTATGTATCCATATTTCCCAGTTTGAGCATTGTAATAGCTTTCCATCGCCGGCGTTGCAGAACCAAGTAAAACTTTGGCATTAAAAAACTTAGCTAAGACCATAGAAGAATCTCTTGCGTTGTATCGTGGAGAAGGGTCATATTGCTTAAAAGTGCTTTCATGTTCTTCGTCCACAATGATCAATCCCAATTGTTTGAAAGGGAGGAAAATAGACGAACGTGCACCAACAATTAAACGGAATTTTGATGGATTATTTTCCAGAACATTGTTCCAAATTTCCACCCGTTCATTTTGATTGAATTTAGAATGATAGACCCCAATTTGATCCCCGAAATACTTGGAAAGTCGCTGAATTAATTGTGTCGTTAAAGCAATTTCGGGTAGTAAAAACAATACTTGATTGCCCAGATCGAGTTGTTCTTGAATGAGTTGAACATAAATCTCGGTTTTACCTGATCCAGTTACACCATGCAATAAACTCACCGAATGCTTTTCAAACGATGTGCGGATTTCTTGCAATGCTTTGTCTTGAGCGTCAGAGAGTGGTTTCATGTCCGATTGTTCATCCGATATATCTGATAATCGACTAACAACTAGTTTCTCTTGAATGATAAATCCGTTTTTTTCCAAAGTTGCCAAAGACGACGCTGAAATTCCTTTTAAAATCAATACTTTCTTCGGAATGTATTGTTCATTTGTAGCGTGAATTTCTTGCAACAAAGTCAAAAGAGCTTCTAACTGTTTTGCTTTTGCACTTGAAGCTTCTAATGATGAAATAACAGCATTCAAATCTTCTTCGGAAAAAACAGGGTTTACGGCGCAGTATGTTTCAGTTTTTGCGTTGAACTTATCATTTAATTCTTCCGTTGTGATAACAATGCGTTTATCGATTAGAGATTTTATGATTGGTTGAATGGTTTTGATACCAACGATTTCAGCAATCTCTTTTAAGGTTAATTCTTCTCGAATTTCGAGTGAATCAACAATTTCAGATTCACGCTCTGTTAAGTAATAATTCTTGTTGGGATCGAAATCTGGGTGAATTACAACCTTTGTTTCACTGGCTAATTTAAAGTTTGCTGGCAATGCGGCATTCATGACATCGCCAATAGGAGCGAGGTAATAGTTAGAAATCCATTTCCAAAAAGCATATTGATTACCTGTGATGATTGGATGTTCATCTAAAATATGTTCCAGGTATTTTGCTGCGTACTGCGTTGGAACTTCTTCGTGAATTCGCGTAATAATCCCTGTAACCAATTTGGATTTACCAAAAGGTACAACTACTCGAATTCCTTTTAGCAAAAAGTCGTTCATATCGTAAGGAACACGATACGTAAACTCTTGATGAATCGGAATTGGAAGTATTACATCAACAAAAAAGGTCTTTCTTTCAGTCATTAGTTAAAACTAACAACAATTAATGAAACCAAGATGCATTTTCTTGAATTATGGGCAAACCGTTATTCCAGATGGGTTGAAAGGGTTGTTATCTGCTGTATGATCACTACAAAATGATAACATTCCTGTTATTGGACCATTGCACAATTCTTTAACAGACTTTTGATCCATTGCTCTAATTTGGGCAATTCCTCCAACGGCTGGCTTGTAAATTTTCAAATTATTTCGAGCGGAGAAAATTCCAATCACCTTAAATCCTTCATTGATTGTTAAATTGGTGAAATCTGGTTTGTTTTGAGCTAAATTAGAAGATGGTTGATTCACAGCAATGTAACTTCCTAATTCTTTAGCGCCTCCAGTGACTTGAATTTCAATTCCAAGATATTTACGTTGTTCAACGTTTGGATCAATAGAGATTTTAGATGCTAATAATTCGTAAAATGCTCGTCCACTAGCTGAAAAATCATAGCCATTTGAACCAACCTCCAAATCAACTTCACCTAAATTCATAAAGATTGATTTATCCTCGTAAACATTCGGGTAAGAAGTGTATTCACGGTATTCGAAACGAAGCTTTCCATTTAATTTTGTGGCATTCCCAGTTGATGTTATACTTACAACTTGAGATCCATATGTTCCAACTTGCTGTCCAATGAATTTGAAGGAAGTGTTGAATCCAGCAATGGTATTCGAAATCGTCATTCCACCTACCAATTCTGTTTCTCCAGTTACTTTGATTCGTCCATTATCAATGTTAATGTCTAAATGATAATTGTATTGAGGATCTAATGGCGCAGAAGAATTGGTGTAAAAAACATACACTTTTTGATTGGGCGCATAGAAAACACCGTTGACATCTTTGTTTGGAATAATAGTGTCATGCAATGTAAACGTTCGGATTAAGTCTCCGTTACCGTTTCGTTCGTAAATTTTTGCATCAACATTGTTAAAGTAATTAGAATCTGGAATTTGAGCAATGTTCAATGAACTAGTTTCACCATCACCAATGAAAGAACGTGTAATTTTCACATAATGAACAGAATCAGCTTGATCCAAAATTCCAACAACGACAGCAGCTTCTTGGTAATTACCATTCAACGAGAAATCGTCTTTACATGCTATGATGCTTAAAATTGTTACACCACAAATTACCAGTCCTGCTATTAATCTTTTCATTTTCTAATCCTTTAAAAACCAAATTTACACAAATAATTGAATGTTTTTGTGTATTCTACTCAATTACTACTACCGATTAATCAATACTTTTTGTCCTCAATCAATTTCTTATTTGACTTTGTTCAAGCCCATTGCCTTCAACATCCAACGTGGAAGATGTTTTTCTGGGTTGCGTTTTTTCAAATTAATGTACCAGCCTAATTTTTTCATGACAGGAACTTTATGTGTTTCAACGAACTCAATCAAGGTTCCATCTTTGTCTTCGATATAAGAAAAACGTCCACCTGCTTCACCCATATCAAAAGTGTTTCCACTATCAACTGTAAAAGGGTAACCATGAGTCTCACATGCTTTCTTTAAATCTTCCATGTCTTGAATGTCAAAACATAAATGAATGAATCCCCAATCTCCCCAAAATCTATCCTTGAAGATCTTTTGAGTGTCTGTTCTGTCCAACGACTGTACTAATTCAATTTCTGTTGGTCCCAATAATTCTGCAAAAGGTCCTTTTTTGGCATTTTTGTGTGACAATAAAACGCGACGAAACTTTCCTTTTCCACCAGGTAAATGTGCCAAATCTTCAAATTCACCTGTTACATCGTATTCGATATGTGAATATTCTAAAACATCTTTGTACAAACCAATCGAAGCATCAATATCACTAACCCCAATAATAGAACCTGCAACACCTCCACATCGCGACGCATGCTTTGTATCGCTGAACCAACCTCGACCTTCAACAATGTTGAATATGTTGCCATTCGGATCTTGAGCAAAGAACGTCAACTTACCATCTGGTTTTTTAGATAATTCTCCTAAAATGATTGCATTATTTGATTTGTAGTACTCGTAGGATTTTGCGACATCTCTCGATTTGATCATGCATGAATACAAGCCAAAATCTCCTAATTGTATATCAAAATTGGCTTTCTCTGTTCCACGTGATGTGTATTGCCAGATTTCGAATCCACCACCACCTTCCATGCTTAGAGCAAGTGTCGCAGTGCGCGACTGTACTTTATCACCTGTGTATTGAGTCATAAGTGGTGCGTCTGCTGCATCTTCAAAGACTTTTACATTGACACCAAAAAAAGTTCTATACCATTTCCAAATTTCTGGAACATTTGGAACTCCAATACCCATTTGTTGAATTCCACTGATGATTTTAGCCATTTTAAATTGTTTTTCGCAAAGATAATCAAGATTTGAACTTATCGAATTGCTCGTTGATTAAATAGTATGTATCCAAAACTGAGTTGAAACCCTAAAGGATTAGATTGCTTTGGGAAATAGTTCATTGTCGCTCGAATCGGACCTAAATATGAATTATATATAATGGAACCTGATGCTAAATATGTTTCTCCTTTAAACGGTTTGGAATAGCCAAATGTGCCATCATCATTTGCAGTAATTGCCACAAAGGGTTGATAGAAATAACCGTCTAATCGAATGTCTAATTTTCGTTTTATGGTAAAAATGACATTGGTACCTACACCAATGTATTGCGGACTTCGATACTCCTGAAGAAAGTAGGTGTTCATGTCTGGAATTGGTGAAAATGCAGTCATCGCAAGTGTAGATGCCGTTAAATTTGAAAACAATGATTGTGTATTAAACACAGCGTTTCCATGAAGTCCAAGGTGAAAAGCTGGTAAGTCAACGACAAACGATCGTACTTCTCCAGTCAAATTTAACCAAGAGTGGTACTTTGTAGCATCAAATGGTAGCGGAGCTGTTGATCCAGATACAGAATGCTCTTTCCCATAGACGTAGCGTACTTTAATGGCAGCATAATGTCCAGAGTTGGCAAATTGTTTTCTGTTCAATGAGTTTTGTTCCAATTCCCAACTACCTGTTACTCCTTGAAAGATGGTGAAATCTGTGGTGTCAGTGTTGACAAATTGATCACTTTGATAATAGTCATCTTCTAATAAGAAATAGCGGCCTTCCAAAGTGCTCTTTATGGTGTTGGCAATTGGATGTTTGAACTTTAATCCTGTGTACATTTCATTTTGCACCAAAAATGAAGGTTTCACATCTTCAAAAAAGGTGGCGAAACTCCTAAAATAATCCCAGCGATTCATTACAAAATAGCTCGAAAGTGAAACGGGATAAATGGAAGGAATTTCTATAGCATATGAAACTTTCACAGAACCATAGAATTTACCAAAGTATGAATTAGCATAAATTGTAGATGCAGTTCGACCTAGTAATTGATAAGAAAGACCAATAAATCCGGTGTTTACAGCACGAGATGAAACATGTCCACCAACATCTAATTTGATGTCTTTCGATTTGTCAATGTTCAAGTCGAGATTATAGGTGCTGTCTGACTTTAAATCTAATGTTGGATAAATAAACTCAATCTGTGGAGTAGCATTCAGCCTGAAAAATCTACGTTCTAATGTTGTTTCATTTAAGATTTCCAATTTTTTAGGTTTCAACATTGATTTTCGAGCAAATTGAATGTCTTTCGACTTGCTATAGTTATTGGTAATTGAAGTTACTTTTAGCGGGACAATTCTTTCTCTAAACTTGGCGCGTTTTTGCGCTAATTCTTCTGGACTAACTTTTCGCAATACATGCATTTCAATGGAGTCGAGATAGGCAAGAGTTGAATTGTATCCATCGTCAATCGCTTGTTGAACTGAATTAAAATCGAATGTTGTAACATCTGTCTTAGGTTCAATCAATATTCCTTGTTCACATGGCAATGAAAAATCTGTATATGAAACGAGCATGTTTGTGATTTGGCTGATTAAATCATCTTCATTTGGCAAACCAGCGTTGTAGGATACATTGCTTCCAATGATGTAATCAGGACCAAATTCTGTGTACATAATATTCGATGGAAAATTGTTGTACAATCCACCGTCAAACAATAAATTTCCATCAATTTTAATGGGATTAAAATAAAACGGATAGGTCATCGAAGCGCGCACCCGTTCATTCAAATCTCCTTCTTTGAAGACAATGCTTTGCTTGTGAGCAATATCAGATGCAACACATCTAAATGGAACGAACAAACTATCAAAATCATTTCCATAACTTGCTCCAGTGGTTCCTAACATTTTTAACATCACATAATCCAAATATGCAGAGGACTTGAAATTTGTTGGAAGAGATTTTTGAAGTATAGAATCGGAACTTAAACCTATGCTAAACATGGAAGCATCTTTGTCGTATTCGCGATACGCAAAACGCTGATGTGGTTCAACTTCACCTCTCGACATTTTTTGAAATGCTTCCGTAGTTACCAAGTATTCAATTTCTGTTGGACTGTAACCACTTGCATACAAAGAACCAATTAATGCGCCCGCAGATGTTCCTGTGATGTAATCAATTGGAATTCCTCGTTCTTCTAAGGCTTTCAGAACACCAATATGAGCTAATCCAGTTGCACCACCGCCACTAAGAACTAGTCCAACTTTTTGTTGGGCATAGCAATGTTGAACGCTTAAAAACGCAACAATAATAAGTAGGTGACTGAAAATCGATTTCAAATTCGTTCTTTTGTACAAATTTAAAAGTATTTCTCAAGTGGAAAAGTATAAAAAGGATTCAGTTAAAAAGTCAGACATCTCAAAAGGTGCGATGAAAATCACATTAAAAACACTTTTTGGATTAGAGGAGGTGCTGAAAGAGGAGTTGGAAGAACTAGGTTATCACGATGCTGTTCTTTTAAATCGCGCTGTTCAAATTGAAGGGACATGGAAAGATATTTACTTTTTAAATTTACACATTCGTTGTTCCATCTCTATTTTGGTGGAAATTGCTCAATTTCGAATCAAGCATGAAGATGATTTGTATTCCAAAGCAATGAAGATTGATTGGACGGAATATTTCGATATTTCAAAGACATTTGCAGTGAAAGGAGCAGTGAATTCAAATTTCTTTAATCATACACAATTTCCATATTTAGTTGTCAAGGATGCCATTGCTGATACATTTAGAAAACGTTACAATGATCGACCAGATGTTGACATCAAACGACCACAGGTATTGTTCGATTTGTATATCAATAATGATGTTGTGACATTATCATTGAATACAAGTGGAGTTCCATTGTACCAAAGAGGGTATAGAGAAGAAGTTGGAGATGCACCAATGAATGAAGTGTTGGCAGCAGGACTTTTACGTTTGGCGAAGTGGGATAAAAAATCACCCATTTTAGATCCTTTTTGTGGTTCGGGAACAATTTTAATCGAAGCTGCATTGATGGCGGCGAATATTCCATCAACAATTGAACGTCAGCACTATGCATTTAAGAACTTCAAAAATTTTGTTCCAGCAGAATGGGATGAAATTTATGAAGCAGCGAATAAGCGATGTACTGGCTTACCGATGAAAATAATTGGTTCAGATTTAAGTGACGAAATGGTTCTGAAAGCAAGAAGAAACTTGAGAGGAATTTCCGTTGGACGATTTGTTGAAATCAAAGCTTCTTCATTTGATCAACTGACTAATTTGGAATTGGAAAACTGTTTAATGATTTCGAATCCACCTTATGGTGAGAGAATGGGAGATGAAATTGCTGAAATGTATGAGCAATTGGGAGATTGGATGAAAAACTACATGAAAGGTTCTACCTGTTGGATCATTTCATCGAGCGTTGAAGGATTCAAATCTGTTGGATTAAAACCAGATCGAAAAATAAAACTCTACAATGGTAGTTTGGAATGTAGTTTCAGAAAGTACTCCATTTATGATGGATCAAAACGTGCGAAATTTAATGCTGAACAGAGCTAATTTTTATTGAATAAAAAAGCAATTGAACTATTAGTTTTCTAGCCTTGAAAATAGCCAATGAAATTTCTTTCTTTTCATTGGCTAATTATAGTATTCAAAAAACTAATTTGCAAAAACAAACTCTTTCCCAACATACGTTGAACCGTTGTATATTTCAAGGATGAAAGCTGCACCTGTAAGCGGCAGTTCAATCGTGTTTTTATTGGCAGAATTTATCAATGTTTTACTTTCAAGTTTTTGACCGTACACTGAATAAATCGTATAGGAAATTTCATCTGCAGGGTTTGATACGAATAACGTGATTTTTCTGTCAGAACTTGGGTTTGGGTAAAGCGAGTATTGCTTTGAACTAGAAGATTGTGCGTTCAATGTAATGGTTCCTAAATTAGTTGTTTCACCATCATAGTTCGTCTGTTTCAAACGGTAATAATTCATTCCAAAGTTTGCTTCAGATAATGTGATTGAATAAGTTAACGTTTCTTTACTATCGCCAGCTCCTTTGACGGTTTCAATGGACGTGAAATTAATTCCATCCGTTGAATGTTCTATTGTGAAATAATCATTGTTTCTTTCTGATGCTGTTGACCATTCAATTTCTACGCCTTGAGAATTTTCAGTTGCTGTGAAATCGATCAGTTCTGCAGGAAGTGGATTTGGGAATTCGACAAATGTACATGGCACGACTTGGTAAGGAATTCCAGGTCCTTGAATGATGATATTTGTGACAGTACATCCATTTTTAGTGTAGCCGCTGCAGTTTCCATTGATGAAAGGACCACTAAAATTGGCTGAAAGTGTTGTGCCTGCACCGCCGCTATTTGGTAAATCATACGTGCGATTTTGACCATAACAGGTAACGTTTCCTTGCAATGTATAAAGACTAGAAGGGATGTTGTTCCCGCTAAATTGAATGTTGTATTGCAATTCTGTTTTGTAAACACAACCTCCACCATTTGGAGTAACTAGCATATTTACTGGTTGGATGGAAATCGTAACAGTGTATCCAGTTGTTGAAACAAAGGTGCACTGTGCAAAAGCGGCAGTAAAATTAAATAACTGGGTAATAAAAAACAGGGTAATTAATTTGTTAAATGACTTCATTCTTTTCTTTTATGTATTATGTTTTCTCAAAATCGAGTGCAAAAGTACACTATTTACGATGGTGTTAGCAGTTTTGGATGTATAATTGATAAAATTTAACAAAAAAAAATCCGAGTTCAATTTGAACTCGGATTTAACTCTTTATATAAGAGTATCTTATCTTTTTGAGATATCTTGATAGTCACGAACAGTTGCACCTGTATACACTTGACGAGGGCGACCAATTGGTTCGTTGTTTTCAATCATTTCTTTCCATTGTGCAATCCATCCTGGTAAGCGACCCAATGCAAACATTACTGTAAACATTTCAGTTGGAATACCAATTGCTTTGTAAATGATTCCAGAATAGAAATCTACGTTTGGATACAAGTTACGTGCTTTGAAGTACTCATCTTCTAAAGCTACTTTCTCTAATTTCTTAGCAATTTCTAAGTAAGGATCGTTGATGTTCAATTTCTCCAATACATCGTCACATGCTTTTTTAATGATTGTTGCACGTGGATCGAAGTTTTTGTAAACTCGGTGTCCGAATCCCATTAAACGGAAAGAATCATCTTTGTCTTTCGCTTTTGCAACCCATTTATCAACATCACCACCGTCGTTGTGAATTTTTTCCAACATTTCAATAACTGCTTGGTTAGCTCCACCATGAAGTGGTCCCCAAAGTGCAGTAATTCCTGCTGAAATTGATGCGTATAAATTTGCTTGAGATGAACCAACAATTCTAACTGTTGAAGTTGAACAGTTTTGCTCATGTTCAGCATGTAAAATCAATAATTTATTCAATGCGCTCACAACAGCAGGATCAACTTTGAATTGTTCTGTTGGCATTGCGAACATCATGTACAAGAAGTTCTTGCAATAATCGAAATCATTTTGTGGGTACATGAATGGGTGACGCATCGCGTTTTTATAAGACCAGGCAGCCAATGTTGGCAACTTAGCTAATAAACGGTGAATTGTCAAATCTCTCGCTGCTTCATTTCTATTTGGCTCCAATGATTCTGGATAGAATGTAGAAAGTGAACAAACCATAGAAGCTAAAACTCCCATTGGATGTGCTTTCGCTGGATATGCTTCGAAAAATTGTTTCATGTCTTCATGAACCAAGGTGTGTTTTGTAATACTATTTTGGAAGTTATCCAATTCTGCTTGAGTTGGTAACTCTCCATAAATAATCAAATAAGCAACTTCAATGAAAGAAGCTTTGTCGGCTAATTGCTCAATTGGATAACCTCGGTAGCGAAGAATTCCTTCTTCACCATCTAAAAAAGTAATCGCACTTTGCGTACTTCCTGTGTTTTTAAATCCTGGATCAATAGTAATGTAACCTGTAGCTCCTCGTAAAGAACTAATGTCAATCGCTTTTTCGTTTTCTGTTCCAACAATTACCGGAAATTCGTATACTTTTCCGTCTAATTCAATTTTAGCAATTTCGCCCATTTTATGTATAGATGATGTATGTTAATTCGGTTTTTTTAACCGTCGCCTAAATTACTCAAAGAAATTTATTTTGCAAATTGCTTTGAGAAATATTTTAGTGAATTTGTCGAATTCTGTTATAAATTGGATTTTGTATAGTTCAAAATCATCGTGAATAAATGATTTCGTGTATTCCCTCCATAAATTCCATGGTCTTTATTTGGGTAGATAAATAAGTCAAACTGTTTGTTCGCTGCAACCAATGCGTTAATCATTTCCATTGTATTTTGATAGTGAACATTGTCATCTCCCGAACCATGAATGAGCAAATACTTGCCTTTCAATTTATCCACATGATTGATTGGTGAATTATCGTCATAACCATTCTCATTTTCTTGCGGAGTGCGCATAAACCGTTCTGTATAAACATTGTCATAGTACCTCCAATTTGTTACCGGAGCGACAGCAATTCCCATTTTAAAGATATCTGCACCTTTCGTCATCGCCAAAGAAGTCATGAATCCACCATAACTCCAACCTTGAATTCCAATTCGATTGGCATCAACGAAGCTCATTTTTTGCAATTCCTTAGCTACATCAATAAAATCTTCCGTTTCTAATTTTCCAAGTTGAAGATAAGTCGATTTCTTGAAGTCACTTCCTCTGTACATCGTACCTCTTGGGTCAACTGAAACCACAATATATCCTTCCTGAGTCAACAACTGATGAAACATGAAGTCTTGTCCGCCCCAACTATTTGTGACAGTATTATGTCCAGGTCCACCATAAATCGCGATGTAAACAGGGTACTTTTTATTGGTATCAAAATCGACTGGTTTCATCATCCATCCATTCAAGGTGCGACCATCCAACTGAAACTCCGTAAACTCCTTTTGAGTCAATTTGTATTTTGCTAATCGAGCAGAAAGCGCTGCATTGTCTTCCATTGTGGTGATTACCTTACCGGAGTTGTCACAAAGTTTATAGCATGTTGGGTGGTTGGCATCGCTATGTGACAATACGAAGTATTTCATTCCTGTAATAAAATCAGCGTTACTAGTACCGATTTCTGGACTAATGGCAATGTCTTTTTTCCCATCCATGCTAATTTTGTAAATTCCTTTATTGATAGCAGAAGTTTTAGCTGCTGAATAATAGATGAACTTATTGGCAGGATCTATTCCGATAAACTCTATAACATCCCATTTTCCTTTCGTGATTTGTGTCTCTGACCCATCAAAGCCAATTTTGTAGATGTGATTGAATCCATTTTTCTCACTTGTTCTCAAAATGGATTTCCCGTCTTTCAAGAAAATCAAGTTATCATCTATTTCTACATATGTTTTTGCTTGTTCTTGATAGATTGACTTTATTGTCGTTTCAGTACCATTCACTTGCACCGCAAGGTAGTTCACGTGATCTTGATGTCTGTTCAAGGTTTGAAGAATCAAGGTGTTGTTTGTTGTCGACCAACTGATTCTTGGAATGTATTCATATTCGCCGAGATTTAATTCAGGATATATATTACCTGTAATCGATGACTTGTCAAATTCAATTTTTGCAATATGCGCAGTGACACGAGAGTTGTCTTCACCTGCTTTAGGATATTTAAAAGTATATTGTTCTGGATACAAAGCTTTGTAATAACTCATTGTGAATTCTTGTACATTGCTTTCATCAAATTTTAAGTAGGCTAAGTACTGACTATCAAACGACCAGTCGAATGCTTTTGTAATTGCAAATTCTTCTTCGTAGACCCAATCAGTTGTACCGTTGATAATTTTGTTCTGCATTCCATCTCTTGTGACTTGTTGAACAGAGCCATTTTCAAGATTTTTAACATATAGATTGTTGGCGTGAATGTATGCAACCTTTTTTCCATCTGGAGAATAAGTGGCTAGCGTTTGTGGACTCCGATCAGCATCTAATTCTTCTAATTTTTTTGTACTTAAATCATATGTATAATAAACTGCTGAATAACTATGACGGTAGATTTTTTTAGATTGTGTAGTGAAAAGCAATTTGGTTTCGTCTGCATTAAATTCATAATCTTCGGCACGTGTGTTTTTATCACCAAATGACAATTTGGTAAGATCAACTAATTCTGTACCTGTACCTTTGTAATCGCTTACTTTATGTTTTGTAATAGAATTTTTCCCGTCAGCAGTAGAGATTTGAGTAAAATGCTCGCCATCATTCATTCCACGAAAGCCATTGACAGATTTTCCGTAGAATTCATAATTTTTCCAAATTTTCTCAATGCTAAGGTCATTTTGAGAAAAACAGAAAATTCCTGTGTTTAAGGATAGTACGATTAAAAGAAGTCTCATTGTATTTTTTTTTGCTCTAAATTTAATGAATGAATTGACATGATATCGTTTTTTTTTCGTTGAAAACATTCACAATGTGTTAACAATTTCTTCATGTAGCCTACTGAAAAATGTCTTATCTTTGTATCGAAATTTCTTTTGTGTTCTCCTTGAAACTCAATAATTGAGATGAAACCACATGAGAAAAATGATAGAGTGTGATGACAAAGTAATGTTTTCTTCAAACAAAAAAATGGGATCTTCTTACATAGAAGTGTTCTATTCAATTATTGCTGCTACGTTAGTCCTGAGATGGGATACCAACACTCTTGTTTCTATCCGTAAAAAATTTAAACTAAAAATAAATTGATATGAAAAAAGTATTACTTTTTGCTAGTGCATTGGTGTGTACAACAACGTTTGCTCAAGATTGTTCGGAGATTTTCTTCTCAGAATATGTTGAAGGATCTGGTAATGATAAAGCTTTAGAGTTATTTAATCCAACTGGAGTTGATATTGACTTATCAGCATACAGAATTGAGCGTTTTTCAAATGGACAAGGAACATCTGCTTCAGGAGGTGTTACAACATTGTCAGGGATCATCGCGGCAAATTCAACATTTGTTATTGTCAATGGACAAACAACAGTTGAACAAGGAGGAACGTCTCCAGCGGTTAGTCCAACTTTACAAGCAATGGCAGACTTTTTAGATAATCCGTATCCAGCTCCAACATATATGAATGGAAACGATGCGATTGTATTGTACAAAGGGTCAAACATCGTTGATATCATTGGAAAAGTATTGGATGGAGCAATGACAACTGCTGATGGTTGGGGAGATGAGTTTCCTTACGATGGTTCAGTTGGTGCGGTTTGGACAAAAGATCACACATTAATTCGTAAAGCATCTGTTAAAAAAGGTGTTACTGTTAATCCAGGAACATTCATCGTAAACACTGAGTGGGATTCATTGCCAAAGGATACTTGGACAAATTTGGGAATGCACAACTGTAATTGTCCATTCGTTGGAGTAGATGAAATGGTAAAAACTGTTTCATTTGCTGTGTATCCAAATCCATTTTCACAAGGGACTTTGAGCATGAGTGCTTCTGAAAATATTGTAAAATACGAAATCGTGAATATGTTAGGACAAGTTGTTGCAACGAAGTCTTATGAAACTTTATCAAAACAACGTTCGATCGCTAATTCTGAATTAACGAAAGGAATGTACTTGGTAAAATTGTATTTTGATACAAATACATCTTCACAAACAACTTTAATTGTTCAATAAATAGTTGCGTTTAACAATTTTAGAAAATTATTTTATGAGAAAGTTTCTACTCTCGGCTGTTATAGGAGTAATTTCATTTTCTGGGTTTTCACAAGAAAAAGTGAATATTACAGGAGCTGTAATAGACAAAGAGACGAGTGAAGTATTGATTGGAGTCCGAATTGTTTGTAATGAATCACAAATAACAGGAACAGACATTGATGGTAATTTTAAATTGTCTGTCGATGCAAATTCAAGTCACAGTTTACAATTGACTTTGTTCGGTTATGACACGTTGAGAACTACTGTAACGGTCGGTGCCACTGATCAATTAGTGAATCTCGAGATGCTTTTGAACTCTAAAATGATTGATGAAGTTGTTGTTCAAGCAGAAACTGCAAAAAATAGAGAAACACCAATTGCTTTCTCTAAAATTGATGCAAAACAAATTGCCGAGGAATTGGGGACACGTGATTTACCGATGGTTCTAAATTCTACTCCTGGGGCGTATGCTACAGAACAAGGTGGAGGAGCTGGAGATGCACGTGTTTCGATTCGAGGCTTTAGCCAAAATAATGTTGCGGTTTTAGTAGATGGTGTTCCTGTTAATGACATGGAAAATGGAGCCGTTTACTGGAGTAACTGGGACGGAATTGGTGATATAACAAGGTATATGCAAGTTCAAAGAGGTCTTGGGGCCTCTAAACTTGCTATCGTTTCAATTGGTGGTACAATGAATATTGTTACCAAAGGAATTGATTCAAAAATGGGAGCTTCAGTGAAACAAGAAGTGAACAACTATGGATTGTATAAAACGTCGATTGGTTATAATACCGGATTGCTAAAAGGTAATTGGGGAGTTACAATCGCAGGTTCTAGAAAATGGGGACAAAGTTATGCGGATGCTACGTATGATGATGCTTGGTCGTATTTTCTAAAAGTGCAAAAGAAATTTGACAAACATTTATTTAGCTTTGGAGTGAATGGTGCTCCGCAATCTCATGGTCAACGTACAACGCGTTTACCGATTGCTGTCATTGATCAAGGATTAGCTGAAAGAGCTGGAATTGATTATCGTGGATATTTGGATTCAGCATCTCAATATTCAAATTTCCAGTTCACAACACCAACTATTGGTGCTAAAGGGATTAAATACAATCCAAATTATGGAATGATTAATGGAGAAGTTTTCAATGAAAAAGTGAACTTCTTTCATAAACCACAATTCAATTTGACGCATTTGTGGTCACCAAATGAAAAAATTAATTGGACAACGACAGCATACATGTCCATTGGAAGTGGAGGAGGAACTTCCATGAAAACAGTTCCAGCACGAGATACAACAGATGGTTTGTACTTGATGCAAGATATTTACGATGTTAACTCGACGAATACAGCACCTTTGTATAGCGCAACAGAACATGTTTCAAGTAATTATTTGAGAGCAGCCCACAACGACCATAAATGGTACGGTTTGTTGTCATCATTCAATTACAATGTAACGAAGAACTGGTCAGCAATGTTAGGAATTGATGGTAGATACTATAAAGGATCTCATTATCAAACTGTCTATGATTTGATGGGTGGAGATTATGCGATAGATAATTCGGATAAAAACCAGCCAAAAGGTTTTGGAAACTTAGAGCATGCAATGAAACGCGAAGGAGATAAAATCTCATACAACAATGATGCTTTTGTAAAATGGATGGGAACATTCGCTCAAGTTGAGTATAAAAAGAATAAGTGGAGTGCCTTTGTAACTGGATCTTTGTCCTACACAGGTTACCAACGTGTAGATTACTTTAAAAAGAAAGACATAGTATTGTCTGATACAACACTTGTTCAAGCTGTTGGATATGGAGATACAATTACATATGATGGAGTTCAATACCACAATGAATCAGCGGAAGCAAGAAACTCAACGACAGATGAGAAATGGTTTTTAGGATATACTGTGAAAGGTGGAGCTAATTACAACATCAACAAAAATCATAACGTGTTTTTCAATTTAGGTCACTTGGATATTGCACCTAGAATGAATTCCGTTTTTGATAATAACAATCGTTTATTTTTAGAAATTGAAAATCAACATGTCAACTCTTTGGAGTTGGGGTACGGATTTAAAAGCAAAAGATTTAGTGCTAATTTGAACGGATATTACACACTTTGGGAAAATAAACCACCTCAATTTGCTCAATCTGTCAACACGCCTGATGGAACATTTTATTACAACATCAACGGTTTGGATGCCATTCATAAAGGGATTGAATTAGATTTCATTGTAAAATTGACAAAGAATTTAGATTTTGAAGGATTGGTTTCTTTGGCTGATTGGACAACTATTTCAGATGCAATCGTGAATGTAACAGACCAAGACAATAATATCGTAAAAGTTGTTGAGTTCAGTGCAAAAGGTGTTCATGTTGGAGATGCGGCACAAACACAATTAGGTGCGAGCTTGCGTTATGAACCAATTAAGAATTTATATTTTAAATTGCGTTACACATACTTTGATCGCAATTATTCAAACTTTGAGCCAATTGAGTTAACAGTAATAAAAGATTTATCGGGGAACATTTTATCCGACAACAGAAATAGAGAGTCTTGGCAAAGTCCAAGCTACGGAATCCTCGATTTTAATTTTGGTTATACATTCGATGCGTGGAAACTAAAAATGACTTTGAATGGAGGAGTTTTAAACGTCTTGAATACGGTGTACATCTCGGATTCACAAAATGGTTCTGGTTTCAATGCTGAAACGGCAACTGTTTTCGTAGGAATGGGGCGTAGATTTAACGTAGGTCTAAGAATAGCAATTTAATAAAAGAAAATAAAAAGTAAATTATGAAAAGAATCATTTCACTTGTTGTACTAGCACTTATTTTTAGTGTAAATACAATTGCACAAGCTGTACTTCCAACTTCTTGGAGTTTCGACAATGCTACTTTACCAACTGGTTGGACAGAGTCAGGAACAGCGTTTTATACTGGTTCAGGAAATACGCCACCTGCAATGAAGTTTGATAACACAGGAGATTATTTAGTGATTAACTTTGCTAGTGCTCCAGGGAATTTAACGTACTATTTAACTGGAAACGGTTTTTCTGGTGGAACGTTTACAGTAGAAGAATCACAATTTGGTTCAGCTTGGACAGTATTGCATACATTCACTGCACCACCAAATGGATCTTATTCTCAATTTACGGATTCACCTCTTTCTACAACACGTTACATTCGTTTTATCTATACGAATAAATCGTCTGGAAACATTGGTTTGGATGATGTTTCAATTGCAATGGGAGCAGCGAGTCCAGAACAAGAAATCAACGTTAAAAATGGTGCAACTACAATCATTTCTGGTGGATCATTTTCAATGAACTCACCTGTTTCAACAATGACTCCAGTAAACTTCACAGTTGAAAACTTAGGAACTGCAAACACATTGAATATTTCATCGGCTGTACTTTCGGGACCAAATGCTGCAGATTTTAACGTTAGTGTGTATCCTTCTACTGTTGCGGCTTTAGGAAGTGAAACATTGACATTGGAGTTTACACCTGCAGCAGCTGGAACTAGAACTGCTGTACTTACGATTAATAGTAATGATACTGACGAAAGTGCTTATGTCATTAACTTGAATTGCATTGGAGGAAACTTTGCAACGGAACCAACATCTCAAGCATCGAACTTGGTGTTGACAAATGTGAAAACATATCGCTTGTCAGGATCATTTACACCTTCTACTGCTGCTGATGGATACTTAGTGTTAAGAAAGAAAGGTTCAGCAATTACAGGATTACCAGTAGATGGAATGGTTTACCAAAGAGGAGACATTGTTGGAGATGCACAAGTAGTATTTAGTAGCAATTCAACCTCTTTTGTTCCAAACAATATCAATGCATCAAATGATTATTATTTCGCAGTTTTTGCTTACAATGGTAATGGTACATTTAGAAACTATTTGACAACTGCTCCAGCATTGGCAAATGTTACTACTCCTGCAACAATGGTTTCAGGAACTTATTACAATGGAATTTCAACTTCGAATCCAACGTTTTTAGCAGATTTACACGCTTTAACTAATCCTCATCAAATGCAATTCTATAGCAATTATGGAAACTTGATGATCAAGCAATTTGCTACACGTGACACTACATTGAATAGAAGAGTGGTTACTTGTGTTTATTCAGGAGAAAACAAAATTTATACAGAACCATTTGATTTTACTGCAAATGGATTTAGCCGCGAACATACTTTTCCTCATAGCTGGATGCCTACAAATCCTGCACAAAACTTACCAGAATACAACGATTATCACCATTTATTTCCAACCAATCAAAATCAAGTGAATGCGTTGCGAAGTAATTTCCCATTGGGTGAAGTTGTAACGGTACAAAACACGTACTTAGGTGCAAAATACGGTTTAGACGCGAATGGAAATACTGTGTTTGAACCGCGTGATGAGCACAAAGGAGATGCTGCACGTGCAATGATGTACGAATCTGTTGCATACACAACAGTGAGTGGAAACTCATGGGCTTTCCCTTCATTTATTAGTGGGTTCATTCCTTACGGTCAAGACCAAGACGTTTTGAAAGAGTGGAATTTAATGGACGCGCCAGATAGTTGGGAAATTTCAAGAAATGACTATTTGGATTCATTGCAAGGAAACAGAAATCCATTCGTTGATCATCCAGAATATGCATGTTTCATCGATTTCTCTAACATGACATATCACGCACAAGGTTGCAACATCGGTTTGGAAGAAAATTCATTGAATGAAAAATTGTCTGTATACCCTATTCCAGCGAATAATGAATTGACTATTGCTATTTCTGAAAGTGCAATTGTTGCTTATTCAATCATTGATATTCATGGAAGAGAAGTGGTAGCTAACAATAATTTAAGTACTTTTAAAGTAACAGTTGATGTTTCTGGTTTAAAAGCTGGTACATATATTGTTAAAGTAGCAACTACAAATGGTGTTGCTCAAAAGCAACTTATAATTGATTGATGAATGATTAAACAAATTAGTTACATATTTATACTTGGAGCAGGTCTTATGGCCTGCTCTTCTGTTTCCAAAAAGTTTGTTTCAGCTGATAACATGGAAGTGGCAGGCACAAGTGCTTCTGATTCGGAATTGGATAAATTGATTGAACCATATAAGGATTCCATCGAATCAGAAATGAATGAAGTCATAGCGATTGCCGAAATGGACTACATCGTTGAACGTCCTTCCGGAAACTTAAACAATTGGGTTGCAGATGCGATTTTTAGCTCAGAAACGAAAAATAAACGATTGTCAATCCCTGCCTTTTGTTTGCTCAATACGGGTGGAATTAGATCAACTTTGAACAAAGGAAATATCACTGTTGGAGATATTTTTAAAATTGCACCTTTCGATAATGAAATTGTTTGGGTGAGGATGCCTGTTTCGTCCTTAGCAAAAATTGAAAAGTATTTAGTTAAAAGTGGAGGAGAACCAATATCAAACGCACAATTGGCGGATGGAAAATTGATTCTTGGAGGTTTGAAACCATCAACTGATGAGGTAATCATCATTACTTCCGATTATTTGTTCAACGGTGGTGATAACATGGATTTTTTCAAAGACAACATTGAAGTGACCTATACGGGAAAATTGTTGCGTGATGCATTGATTGAAGAAGCTCGTTACCAAGAAGTATTGATTGAATCAACTGAAACTAGAATCTCGTTTTAAGTACGTTTTATGAAAAGAAAAGAATTTCTTCAAACTACCTTTGCCGTTTCCGGAGGATTGATCTTAGCCCCTCAGCTTCTTGCTCAATCTCAATCATTGAAAGCAAAGAAGGTTTCAAAATTGACCATTTTACATACCAATGATACGCACTCTAACATTGAACCATTTCCTGCAAATCATGCCAAATATCCAGGTAAGGGAGGAGTTGAACGCAGGTTTGAAATCATTGAAGCGATTAGACAAAAAGAGGAAAATGTAATTTTATTGGACGCTGGAGATATTTTTCAAGGAACTCCTTATTTTAACAAATACAAAGGGGTATTGGAAATGAAATTAATGTCGAAGTTGGGGTACGATGTTGCAACCATGGGAAATCATGATTTTGACATTGGCCTAGATGGCTTTTTAGCTGCTAAAGCTCATGCTAATTTTCCTTTTGTTTGCAGTAATTATGACTTTTCTGAAACCATTTTAAAAGGTAAAACAGAAAGTCATGTCATTATTGAGAAAGGCGCTTTGAAAATTGGTGTTTTTGGAATTGGTGTTGAATTGAAAGGGTTAGTGCCAGATTCTAAATATGGAGCAACACGCTATCTGGATCCTGTGATAATTGCCAATCAAAAAGCACTGGAACTAAAAAAAATGAAGTGTGATTTGGTCATCTGCTTGTCGCATTTAGGATATGAATATTCAAGCGATAAAATTTCGGATGTGCAATTAGCTCAACAATCTGAAAATATTCATGTAATTATTGGTGGACATACGCATACTTTTTTAGAAGAACCAACAAGAATTACCAATGCAAATGGCCATACAGTGCTTGTAAACCAAGTCGGATGGGCAGGTGTGAATTTGGGGAGAATGGATTTTATTTTTGACAAGCAATTATTTAAAAATAATGACGTTATTGTAGTCGAATAATTCAACCATTTCACATTTTAATTCGTTGTATTAAAAACTATTTTCCATATGAAACAAGTACTTTTAAGTTTAACGTTTTTTACTGCCTTTACTGCCTTTTGTCAAGAAGAATCTGACTATAGTAAATTTGCTGTAAAACTATCACCAACTCAATTGTTGTTTGGTGAATTTCATTTAGCTTTTGAACATCGCATTGCACCCCATTCGAGTTTTGAAATAAGTGCCGGACCTACCATTTCTGAAATCGGTGGAACATTCATTATTACAGATAGTGATCCGATAAACAATGGACAATACGATCGACAAACTGATTTTGGATATTTCGTTGGATTGGCTTACCGTTTTTATCCATTGAATTATGCTCAGGCTCCAAGAGGACTGTATGTTTCTCCAGAGTTGAAATACAGAGTGTATAATACAATTTTCAAGGACGTTAACTCTTTTGGTTTGAGTGATCAAAAAGGAAGTACAACACAAACAATGTTTCGCTTCAATATCGGCTATCAATTTTGGCCAGGAAAGAAATTTGCCTTGGATGTATTTACTGGAATTGGTATTGGAACGGTGAAACAGGAAGAGTATTTTACAAATGTTAATTACAACCCTGACGGTTCGTATTCAGGAACTTGGCTGAAACAGACTTCTAATCGAGCTTCAGCGAATGCTACTTTTGGACTTAAAATTGGAATTGGTAACTAATACCATAGAAACATGAGAAAATTATTTTTTACAGTTGTTCTTGTTGCTTCATTTTCGAGTCTTGGACAAGAGATTGATCGCATGAATAATCGTTACCTGATCAAATTGACACCAACACAAATGACTGTGGGTGAAATTAATTTGGGATTCGAATACCGCGTTGCAAACCATTCATCGTTGGAATTGACTTTAGGACCAACCATTAGTAATTTGGGAAGTCAAACTAGTCAAGTTGACTATGATATTGTTCCTCCGGGTTATCTCAATCAATATACTATTCAGAAAAGTGCTCTCGGCTTTTTTGGTGCATTGGAATACCGGTTTTATCCTTTGTCCTATGCAAACGCTCCACGTGGCTTGTACTTAGCTCCAAGTGTAAAATACCGAGTTTACAATACTGAAGTTTCTGATAATGCGCATATTTTGCCTGACACAAAAAATGAAAAGACAGAATTTATGTTTCGATTGAATTTCGGTTACCAATTCTGGCTGTCGGATAAGTTTGCCTTAGACGTCTTTTCAGGAATTGGGTTAATGGTAGATCAGCGCACGAGCAACTACATCAATGTAGAATACGATGAATTCGGAATGCCAATTGAACAAACGAATTGGACAAGCTCAACAAATTCAAATCCACGTATCACTGCTACAATGGGAGTGAAAGTTGGAATTGGTAGATAATTGAATTGATTTTCAATGCAATAAGAAAGCCGAGGATAAACTCTTCGGCTTTTTAGTTTTAGAAAATTTTCCCTGGATTTAAAATTCCTTTTGGATCAAAAACTGCTTTTATCTTGCTCATGATTTCCAAAGAAATTTCAGGAAAAGCAATATCCATGTATTGTTTTTGAACCAAACCAATACCGTGTTCTCCAGATAATGTTCCTCCCATTTTTACAACTTCTGTAAATAATTCTCGGATTGCAATAGGCAATTCTTCGTTCCATTGTTTATCTGTAAGTTCTCCTTTTATGATGTTAATGTGTAAGTTTCCATCTCCTGCGTGACCGTAGCAAACAGATTTAAAACCGTAGTTTGAACCGATTTCCTTTACAACTTGCAGTAGTCTTGGCAACTCAAAACGTGGCACAACAGTATCTTCTTCTTTATAGATGGATTGAGTTTTAACGGCCTCACCTACTTTTCTACGAAGCGACCATAAGGCGTCTTTCTGAGCTTGCGAATCAGCGAAAAGAATTTCATCGGTATCAAAACCTTCAATAATTCCCATAATTTTCTCACAGTCTTGCAATAGTGTTTCAGCGTTAAAACCATCTACTTCGATTAACAAATGTGCGGCATGATCATCGGCAACTTGAATGCTAAAATCTTGAGTAAATTCTTGCGTCCAAGTCAAAGCATCTCTCTCCATAAATTCCATTCCACTCGGAGTAATTCCAGCTCTGAAAATGGCTGCTACTGCTTCACAAGCTTGTTCTGCACTTCTAAAAGGCACCAACATGAGCATATCTTGAGTAGGGTGAGGAATCAAACGTAGAACAATTTTAGTGATTACTGCAAGTGTTCCTTCGGATCCAACAATAAGCTGAGTTAAATTGTATCCTGTTGCATTCTTCAGTACATTTGCTCCAGTCCAAATAATTTCACCAGAAGGAAGAACGACTTCTAAATTGAGCACATAATCTTTTGTCACTCCGTATTTCACTGCTTTCGGTCCACCAGAATTTTCAGAAACATTTCCACCAATAAAGCAACTTCCTTTACTCGCAGGATCAGGAGGGTAAAACAATCCTTTTTCTTTCACAGCTTCTTGGAGTACTTGAGTGATTACTCCAGGTTCTGTAATTACTTGGTGATTTTTTTCATCAATTTCAATGATTTTATTGAACTTTTCCATTGAAAGTGCGATTCCATTCTCTGTGGGAATTGCTCCTCCACTTAATCCCGTTCTAGCTCCGGAAGGAGTGACATGTAAATTGTTTTCATGACAATAAGCCATGATTTGACTCACTTCATCAGTTGTTGATGGTTTAAGCACGATAGAAGGCAAGATAGAAATATCTTCAGTTTCATCATGACTATATTTCTCTAAGTTTTCGCTATCTATCAAAGCATTTTGCCCGAGAAGATTGGTGAAGAATTGGATGTGACTTTGCATGGTGTAAAAATAGTGAATTCCAAAATTGGAAGCGATTAAAATAGAGGTTGATTGAAAGGAATTATGGAATGAAAAAAAGAAAATTTAAATAGATAATTGATTAAAATTTTAAACGTTTAAATTTTTAAAAAAATAGAACACTAAACTTTTAGTGAGCGGTCCATTTTCAGTGCGTTTCAGGGGTAAATCACAACGATTCAATCATCAAACAACCACCGTTTAAACAAAAAAAATCCCTTCAATTTCTTAAAGGGATTTTCAGTATGCTTTTAAAACTACTAGTTCCCCGTAATTTTAAATTCAGTTCTTCTATTTTCTTGTCTTCCAGCTGCTGTGTTGTTTGATGCAACTGGCACCGATGATCCATATCCTTTCGCAGTGATGCGACTAGCCGCAATGCCTTTTCCAGTCAAATATGCAACCACTGCTTCAGCACGAGCTTGCGACAATTCATTGTTCAATGTTGCTGAACCAGTATTGTCTGTATGACCCGATAATTCAATTTTTAGACCTGGAACATCTTTCATCAATTTCACCAATCGATCTAACTCAGAGTTTGACTCAGATCTTAAAGTTGATTTCCCTGTATCGAAAAATACATTGCGCAAGGCTATAGAACTTCCAATTTTGATGTTTTTCAATTCGATTGTTTTATCCACCAAATTATCGGCAGCACCTTTCGGGATATCAAAATTTTCTGAGTGGAACAAGTATCCATTTGCTTTTACAGCAATTCCATAATTTTTACCAGAAGGCAAAGTAATGATGAATTTACCTGTTGCACTATTTGTTGTAAACGTTTCGATTACTGATCCATTCGTATTGTCAATGATTTCAATCTCTGCTTCGACAGCTTTTTTCGTCAATGCATCGATAGTTTTTCCCTTGAATACAGTAAATGATTTACGGTTGACATCTACTTTTTCTTCCACTTGTGCATCTTTCATTGGCATTGCAAGTGAAGCCAATAAATAGTCTTCTACATCAACCATTGGTGTTTTTTCATCTCCCCAGAAAGTCACTTTGTAAATGTCATATCCTCCTGATCCACCTTCACGGTTGGAAGAAATGTATGCAAATTTACCATTGGCAGTAGATGCGAAGAAAAAGTCATCATATGGTGTGTTAATTGGGTAGCCCATATTGACAGGTTTTGTCCATTGACCTTGTACTTTTTTCGATTTGAAAATGTCATATCCTCCCAATGAATTTTTTCCTTGAGCAGCTAAGTACATCGTCTCGCCATCAATATGCAAATAAATAGGCCCATCGTTGAAACCAGAATTAATTTCAGAAATCATTGTTGCAGCCATGTAATCTTGTTGAATCTTACTTTGCATTTGACTGTACATGATATCAAATCCTGTACTTCTGTTTGCATTGTCTCGCGCAAAAAAGATACTCCATCCATCATTTGAATAACAAGCATATTCCTCGTTTGCTCGTGAAGATGAAATTTGAAAATGTAGTTTAGTTGGATCACTCCAATTCAATCCCTTCAATTTACTTTCATAGATGTCCATTTGACCGTTGTCTTCTCTATGTAGCAACATTTTTGTTCCATCAAAACTCAAATTGTTTGAAACGTCATCCGATTGTGTATTAACTCCTCCTTTGATTTGTTCTGGTTTTGACCATTTCATGTCACTCAAAGACGCAGAATAGATATCCATGTCGTATTCACCTACTTCGTTAGCTGTGTGACCATTTGGGCGATTCGAAGTAAAAATAATCTCTCCTCCATCAGTTGAAATAGACGGAGCATAATCGTCATATTGAGTATTCAACTCTTTTACGTTATCCACCCAAGCACGAATTGGCTGTTGAACACTTCCACGTGCATTTTTACATTCATTGGTGTGTAGGGAAACAAATTTGGAAAAGTTATCTGCTTTTTTGTAGTTTGCTTCGAATGCAGCATATGCTTTTAAGGCATCTTCAAATTTTCCTTCTAATTGAAGCGCATAGCCGTAATAATACTCCATGAATGGATCACATGCTTTGTCTAATTCATATGCTTTTCTCAAATAAGGAATTGCTTTTCCTGGATCTGTTGAATAAGAATAGCATACTCCAATTCTAAAGTTGTTTTCCGCATTGTTTGGATTGAATTTTTGAGCGATTTCAAACTTTTGCAATGCTTTTTTATAATTCAATCCTGGGTTTTGAACTTGGAAAACTGCTTCGTTGGCAAGGGTGAAAAACTCTTCTCCTGCTTTGATTGCATCAGTAGCTTTCTTTAATCCTTCTTTATCGTCTTTAAAATTTGCTGACTTAAATTCAACATTTTGTCCGAATAATGTTGCTGTGAAAAGACATGCAACTATAAGTAATAATGTATTTTTCATAGTTCGATTTATTGACAGTTTGCTGAATAGTAATTTTGACCATATTGCGCTCCTAGTTCGCTCGCTTTATGCCAGTCTTCACAAGCACCTTCAATGTTTCTCAACATTTCTTTAGCATTGGCACTGTTAACGTATGCATTTGCATAGTTTTTGTCAAGTTTGATTGCTTTTTCAGCATACTCGAGTGCTTTTTCATAATTTTTTTCTTTGAAATAAATAGCACTTAAATTGGATAAAGCAGGTGCGTAATCTGGTTTAATCGATAGGGCTTTTTCAAAATCTTTTTTAGCATCCGCAAACTTGTTCTGATCCATTAAAGTTGCTCCACGGTTGTTAAATGCCATGTAGAAATTTGCATCTACAGAAATGGCTCTGTTGAATCCAGCCATCGCACCAGTGTAATCTTTCATTTTCTTTTTCGTTGTTCCAATGTTGTTCAAAACAAACGCTAAATTTGGGTTTTTACGCGCCGCTTCTTCATAATCAACAAGTGCCTTCGTATAATCACCCAACATTCGATGACAACTTCCTCTGTCGTTGTAAGCATACGCAAAGTTCTTGTCCAATTCAATTGCTTTTGTGAAATAGCTCATCGCACCTTTGTAATCTTGTTGTAAAAATCGCAAGGTACCATAGTTGTAATAAGCTTTTGGATTACTTGGATCAAGAGAAATTGATTTCTCATAATCTTTTTCTGCGTTCAAGTAATCATTCAACCCTT
>Ga0098074_1000031_pt1 | contig 191785 bp, 178 predicted proteins | sample 32_taG_FD_75064 | JGI IMG/M metagenome (GOLD analysis project Ga0098074, IMG submission 75064) | Marine viral communities from the Gulf of Mexico - 32_GoM_OMZ_CsCl metaG | ecosystem: Environmental > Aquatic > Marine > Oceanic | place: Atlantic Ocean: Gulf of Mexico | collected 2015-07-12 | reverse complement strand
GGATCAGGCTTTCGCCCATTGTCCAATATTCCCCACTGCTGCCTCCCGTAGGAGTCTGGGCCGTGTCTCAGTCCCAGTGTGGCTGATCATCCTCTCAGACCAGCTAAGGATCGTCGCCTTGGTAGGCTTTTACCCCACCAACTAGCTAATCCTACGCGGGCTCATCCTTGGGCGATAAATCTTTGGACCGAAGTCATTATACGGTATTAGCACGGATTTCTCCGAGTTATTCCGTACCCAAGGGCAGATTCCCACGCGTTACGCACCCGTGCGCCACTAGACCCGAAGGTCTCGTTCGACTTGCATGTGTTAGGCATGCCGCCAGCGTTCGTTCTGAGCCAGGATCAAACTCTCAAGTTTGATGTTCGAATCTGCAAAGGTGGAATATCCCTCGCAAACCCGCTCATTTTAAGGAGCCTGGCCTACACAAGAAGCAACCTCGTGAAAGGCTGCTTCCACGTTATGGAAACGTGTAAGACATGTAGGTCAGGCTTGGCTTTTTATCCTGAGCACCCGGCACCTTAAAGCTGCCGGACCCAGGGCCGCCGCCCACATGTCCCTTCATCGACAATCACAATGTCAAAGAGCTCACCGACAAGAAGAAGCGGACAGCTGTTGTTCCCCGCTATTGCTATCGGGGGACATCTGTCCGTATCTGTTGGCGACCGGCTGGTGTGTGGCGTTTTCCGCCGCGCCCCGTCCGGTGAAAAGGCCTCTAGGCCCCTCGTTGATTCGCGTCAACACCCTTTTTGCAATTTTGTTTCAAAAGATGTTCGGCGCACCGGGATGCCCCCGGCCTTAAGGACCAGATGGTGAGCGAAAGCACGGATTTCAAGGAAGACGGACAGCCGTCGGAAAGCGCGACGGCGTTTGGCGACCGCGTTCGCAGCGCCGTTATCTGGCGATCGGGTAGCCAGATTCTCGCGCAGATCATCACCTGGGGCTCGACTTTGCTCGTGATTCGACTGCTCGATCCGGCCGATTACGGTCTGTTCGCAATGACGCAGGTCGTGATTTCCTTCCTCGCCTTCCTCAACGGCTGGGGATTCGCGAGCGCGCTCGTCCAGTCGGATTCGATCGATCCCTTCCGAATCAGGCAGGCGTTCGGCCTGCTCCTGCTGCTCAATGCCCTGCTCGCGGCGATCCAGTACTTCGGGGCGCCGGTCGCCGCAGCCTATTACGGCCAGCCGATGGTCGCCGAGTTGCTGCGTGTGCAGGCTCTCATCTTCCTTGCGACCCCCTTCATTGCGCTCCCCGAGGTGATGATGAGCCGCGCGCTCGATTTCCGGCGGCAGGCGATCGTCAACCTGGTCGCTGCGTTTGCGGGCGCGGGCACTGCGCTCGGCTGTGCGCTTGCGGGCTATGGCGTGTGGACGCTTGTCTACGCGCCGATCGCGCTCTTCTGGACACGCGCACTAGGCCTCACCATCGCCGCGCGCCTGCTCGTCTGGCCGAGTTTCGATTTTCGCGGTTGCGGGCAGATTGTCGGATTCGGTTCGGCGGTTTTGTTCAGCCAGTTCTTCTGGCTGGTGCAAAGCCAGTCCGACATTTTCATCGCGGGCAGCCGATTCGAACCGCATGCGCTCGGCCTCTATGCCGAGGCGCTGTTCCTCGCGCAGATTTTCATGGCGAAGTTCGTACCCCCGCTCAACGAGGTCGCCTTTCCCGCCTATTCGCGAATCAAGCACGACCGCGCCGCAGTCCAATGGAGCTTCCTCAAGACTGTGCGGCTGCTGACACTCGTCGCCGCGCCCTTCTATTGCGGGCTCGCGGTGGTCGCCGCGCCGATGGTCGAAACGCTGTTCGGCACCAAATGGCTGGGCATGGCGCCCTATATCCAGCTTCTGTCGCTCGCGCTGCTCGTGATGACGGTGCAGATCCTCTTCGCGCCGGTGAACAATGCGCTCGGCAAGCCGTCGCTGTCGATGTTCGCGTCGCTGGGCGGTGCGTTCATATTTCCGACCGCCTTCCTGATCGGCGCGAACTGGGGGCTGGAGGGAATCGCCTGGGCGTGGCTTGTCGCCGCGCCATTGCTGCTCATCGTCACCGCGCGGCTTTCGGCGCCGCTCATCGGCGTGTCGCTGCTCGATATCGGGCGCGCGATGCTGCCGGGGCTGGCCCCCGCCCTTGTTATGGCGATAGGCGTGGGGGTGGCCGAACAGTCGCTCGGGGCACTTGGCTGGGCGGCGCCGATTCGGCTCGCGCTGCTCGTTGCGATGGGCGTCGCGCTTTACGCGGCGTTGCTCTGGCTGCTCGAGCGCGAAGCGATTGCCGAAGTGTCGCGCCTCGTGATTCGCCGCCGACCGCCGGTTCAGGACGCGATATAGTCGCGCATCGCCGCAGCTTCGGCCTCGATCTTGTCGATCCGATATTTAACAAGGTCGCCGATCGAGACGAAGCCGACGAGCTTGCCGTCGTCGACCACCGGCAAGTGACGAATCCGCCGCTGCGTCATTTGCGACAGCGCGGCCATCACCGCCATCGACGAATCGCACGTCACCGGCGTCTTGGTCATGACATCGTCGAGGCTGCGGTCGAGCGCGCCCGGACCATAGGAAGACATCAGGCGGACCAGGTCGCGCTCCGAAAAAATGCCGACGATCGAATCACCTTCGAGAACGGGAACGGCACCGATGCGATGCTGCGCGAGCAGATCGACCACCGCACGCACCGTGTCGTCCTTGCGCGCCGAAATGATTGCGCCGGTCCGCCCGTGAAGAATCGCTCCGATCGTCATCGCTTACCGCTCCCCAAATTCTGCCTGTTGTCGCGTAAGACTATCATGATTCGCGCGCGGTGCGAAACAATCGACGCTGCCGCTTTCGTGCTTGGCGTGCCCGGAAGCATGGTTCATGGAAGCGCGCATGGTCAAACGCTCCCCCCTCGACGACAGCAATACGTCAAAGGTCGCCTGGGCACGCTATCGCCGCCTGATGCGCGGCATGGCGCTCGTGTCTTTTCTCGCCGTCGTTTGCGCGCTCGGCTGGCTTCGCCTGACGATGGGCGACGCGCTGACGATCCACATGATTATTGCGACGGCGGCGGGGGTCGGCTTGTCGGTCTTGCTCGGCGCCGCGCTGATGGGGCTCGTCTTTTTGTCGAGCGGCAGCGGTCACGACGAATCGATCGAAGACCCCTTCGAAGACGACCCGGATATGAATCATGACCGATAATGTGCAAAATCTCCCCTCGCGCCCCGATCCGATATTGCGCGTCGTGCCGGCCCCTGCGGACATCAACAGCAATGGCCATATCTTCGGCGGCTGGGTGCTCAGCCAGATGGACATCGCGGGCGGCATCGTCGCCGCGCGCGTGGCACAGGGGGCGACCGCCACCGTAGCAATCGAGGCAATGGAGTTCATCGCGCCGATCCTGCTGCGCGATATCATTTCGGTCTATGCCCATGTGGAGCGGCGCGGACGCACTTCGATGGGCATTCGCATCGAGGTGATCGCAACGCGCGACCGCGGCGAGACCGAGGTCAAGGTGACCGAAGGCCTGTTCACCTTCGTCGCGCTCGACGAGAATCACCGTCCGCGCGCGCTGCCGCCTGCCTGATCGAGCAACCTAGCCCCCGCTCGCGCGGACCCGATAGTCGAAGCGGCGCGTCGCATTGGCCGGGACACGCACAGTCCAGGTCGGCAGGCCATCCTTGCGCGGCAACTTGCGGAGGCGCGAATCGAGTTGTCCGTCCTCATAATAGTCGAATCCGAGTTCAAAGGTGACGGCATAGGGATTCGCGTTCGACACGGTCGCCCGGTAGCTGTGCCGATCCTTGCCTGGCGTCGCGTAATTTTCGATTGCCACGCGCACCTGGCTGCTTTCCCCGATGACAATGTCGACGCGTTCGCCGATCGCATGGTCGCGAATCGCGCCTTCGCCAGCCAGCAATTCCATCCCGTGCGATTGTTCGAACACCGCGACCTGTCCGCTCGGCAACGGAATGCCGAGTTTCTCGCTCTTCCTATTCTCCATCCGCAGCAGGATTTCGGCCGCCTCGTCGTCGAATTCATCGTCAACATCAACGCGCAGACGATAGATAGTCGCGAACGGCACATCGTCCTTGACCAGCAAAGCCACCTGCTTTTGCCCATTGGCCGCAACGGTGACGGGAATCGGCACGCGGTAGAGTTTCAGATCACCCAGATCTTCCTGCTCGGCGACAACCGCCACCGGAGACGACGCCTTCGCCTCGCGAAGACGCATGCCGGTGACGACGATATTCTCGGCCCCTTCATCGGCGTAGCCGACCATGGCAGGCGCGGGTGGCGGAGGGGAGAGGAGCGGTTGGCCGTAGCGCCCGCTGCCGGTGGGAAAACAGGTCAGATTGAGCCGCGGGGTCAGCGGCGATTCGACGAGCTCGTCGAAATCCCGTTCGACATTCAGCGTACCCGCCAATGCCGACAGGCTGGCGTCGGCAAAACTCTCGCCATTGCTGTTCGCGACGGTCAACCATGCAAAAAGGTCGAGCGTCTTGCCGCCCGGCGCCACGCGCGCGACATAATTGCTCGCCCAGTCGAACCCCGTCGACAAATAGGTCAATGTCGCGGTCACGCGCTGCGCCGCCGGGCTGCGCGTCGTCACCGAGAGCGTCGGTTTGGCGGTCAGCCCTTTCGGTACGCCGTCATAGACGAGCGATTCGGGAATCCCGGTGCAACGCAGCGCCTCGAAGCCCGCCGACGTCTGCAGCACGACCGCGCCTGCCGGCCCCGAGCGGATGATCGCTTCTTCTTCGGTAACGTCGCCGGTCGCGCGCTTCGTCCGCCGCAGATGGACGCGATTGCCGAGCGTGCCGTCGAGGAGGCTCGCGGGAGACAACAGCGCCGCGTCGCGATTCTTCTGCACGACGCCGCCGGGCAGGCCGGTGACGATCGCCGACACGGCAACCATCCCCTCGGCCACCCCTTCGAACCGCACGACCGATTCGCCGGCCGGAAGGTCGAGCGTGCGCGTCTCCGAAATCAGGGCAAAGCCGTTCAGCCAGTCGCGGTCGATTTCGCCGCCCTCGTCGCGGTCGGGGTCCCGGAACACGCTGACCGAGACGGAGTCGGGTGCAGTCGATGTGACAACCGGTGCGGCCATTGCCGACGCCGGGGCAACGAGCAGCAACAGAGGCGCGGCCCAACGCATCGCCCGCCGGATCAATAGCGCGTTTCGAAGGTCGCGGTGATCGTCGTCTCGCCGTTGGCCGGCACGGTGACGCGCCAGCGCGTACCATCGGAGTCGAGCCGTTCGCTCTTCTGGCTCTCCGACAGGATGCGCGTTTCGCTCCAATACCAGTCGAGTCCGCGCTGGACGAGGTCGAGCGTGATCGGCTGCGACCGGGCGTTGGTGATCAGATAGGACATCGCGCTGCGCCAGATGGTCGGCGTACGGCGCTCGCGCGACACGACCGTCGCCTTGACCTTCACGTCAAAGGCATCGCCGGTCTTTAGTCCCAATTCGCTGCCCATCGGCGTGTGGCCAATCCTGCTCTCGCCGATGAATTGGGGATCGCCGCGCAGATCGCGCTGATAAAAACGCACCGTACCCGCCGGCAGCGCGTCGCCAAGACCGCCCTCGCGGCTTGAGCTGAACTTGATGACGCTCGCCGCGCTTGCGGGCTCGGTCATATTGTTGAACCCGTCCACGGTGAATTCGTAGATTTTCCGGGCTGGAACCCGCGCGACGTCGAGGAAGCTGACCTGCTTCGTCTGGGCATTGGCAATCGTCGTGCGCTCGGGCAGCGGGTAAAGATAATAGTCGCCGAGTTGTTCGCGCGGGGCCGTTTCCGTGCCCGCGCTCCGCAGAGTGCCCGGAGCGGTCGGCACGGGACGATAGCGACCCGACCGAACATTATTGGCAACGCCCCCCGACGGCGTTCCCGCAACGAGCAGCGTTTTCGCATTTTCGAAGGTCGTTCCGGTCGTATTGGTCAGCGTGACCCAGCCCTGGACGTCGACCGTTCCCGCCTTTTCGTCATAGAGCGAAACATAGTCGGCCGCCCATCCCAGCCCGCCGGTCAGGTAAGACAATGTTGCCGGCCGCGTCGACGCGCTATTGCTGTCGACGGTGATCGATAGCGTGGGCTTGGCGCGCAGATTCGGCGGGATCGAATCGAAAATCACGCGCACGGGCAAGCCGTCGTCGCGCAATATCTCGATCCGCGTGCCGATCTGGAGCACCACGCCGCCATTGACGGCGAGCACCTTCGCGCGCTCGCGCGTTTCGGCACCGGTGGCGGGATTGATTCGAAGCAGTGTGACCGTCTCTCCCACCGCCTTTTGCATCAAGGCATTGGGGGACAGCAGGTCATAGTCGAAATTCTGCTCGACGATCGCCGTATCGGCGGCGCCAAAAGACACGGTCTGCGGCCGGATCTGCGCCGATACGTCCGGAAATTCCTGTCGCGATCGCCCGGCGGGGAACCGGATCTGCCGGACATCCTGCACCAGCGATTGCCCGCCATTATAGATAGTGACGGCGAGTTCGCCCTGCGCATTGCCCTGCGACGCGTTTTGCGCCGCTGCCGGACTTGCAATCAAACCCGCCGCAACAGCGGCCAATATCGGCGCACGCATCCCGTCCCTCCCCGCGAAACCTGTCCGCGGCGAGGCTAGGTCATGCCCGATTCAAAAACCAGCGCGAAAACGCGATGTTACTCGGCGGCTTCGACCCCGGGGCCGCGCGGCGCGAGCGTGCGGCGCGAACGGCGCGCCTTGGGCGCGGCTGCGGGAGCCTCGTCCGTCTCGCTATCCGCGGCTTCGTCGTTGGTGCGGTCGGTGCGGCCGATCGCGGGCGGCAGGACGGCGGTGTCGATACCGGCATCGCCATCGTCCTTTTCGGCCGCGCGGGCGCGTCGGGGTCCGCGGCGCGGAGCGCGCGGTGCCGGAGCCTGTTCCTCGTCGGAAGCGGCTTCCTCGCTATCGTCGTCGGATTTCGCCTCGGCGCGATCCGAATCGCGATTGCGGCGGCCGCGGTCGCCGCGACCCTGCTGCTGGCGGTTGCCGCGGCTATCGTCGTCGTCGCGGTCGCGCCGGTCGCGATTGCCGCGCGTATCGCCGTCATTGTCTTCGCTGCCGCTATCGGTGTCGAGATCGCTGTCGTCGTGGCCGTCGAAATCCTCGACCCCGCGAATCTCGCGCTGGCGGTCGTGGCTGCGATCCTGACCGCTCTGCGCGGCCTTTTCTTCCTGCCGTGCGCGGAAATCGCTGACGACGCGGAAATAATGGTCGGCGAACTGGAGATAATATTCGGTCTGCACCCGGTCGCCGGCAAGCTGCGCATCGCGCGCCATGTTGCGATATTTCTCGATCATCTGCGCTGCGTTGCCGCGCGCGCGGCTGTCGATGCGGTTGGCCTGGTCGACGCCACCGCGTCCGCCCGATTGCGACCGATTGTTGTTGCTGTTGTTGCGACCGCGACGGCGACCGCTCTGCCGGTTGTTCATGTTCAACTGAGACATCCTGTCGAAAAGCTTTAAGCTATGCCAACCCCTTTGGCCGAACGCGCCACCGTGCGCGTCGCACCCGCGCCTCACGCGCGGCCTTGCCCTCTACCGCCCGTTCAGGCGCAACGGCCTGCACAAGCATCGTAAATGGGAAGCAGACCCGCCGGACCAGTATCGGTGCGTGCACCGCCAAAGGGACCCTGATCAGGCCTGTACCCCTGCCCTAACGCGCTTTTGCGACGAAACCAAGCGATTTTTGGCGGGCCGCCGTCAAGCGATTGTCAAAATGAGGGCGCGGTCGCGACCGCCAAGGTCTTTGCGGCAAGCGACGGCGAAGCCGGCATCTTCGGCCAGCCTCCGTACCGAGATATGTTGCGTGGCCCCGATTTCAAGCACGGCCGCGCCGCCCGTCGCGAGCAAGCGCGGCAGGTCGGGGACGACGCGGCGATAATCGTCGAGTCCGTCGGTGCCCGCAAACAGCGCCGAAGCGGGCTCGTGCGCACGCACGTCGGGCATCAGCGGTTCCGCCTCGCCGATATAGGGCGGGTTGCAGAGGATAAGGTCGAATCTTTCGTCGATCCCGGCCGCCCAATCGCCCTGCCGCAGCTCGGCGCGCGCATCAAAGCCCAGTGCCTCGGCGTTGCCCCGCGCATAGGCGAGCGCTTGGGCGCTGGCATCGACGCCCACGCCGCTCGCCTCTGGCCATTCGGCAAGCGCGGCAAGCAGCAGCGTGCCCGGCCCGGTTCCGAGATCGAGCACCCGCTTCGGCGTCTGTTGCCCGAAATGATCGACTGCAGCCTCGATCAGCGTTTCGCTGTCGGGTCGCGGGATCAGCGCGCCGGGCCCGACGCCAAGCCGGATCGTCCAGAAATCGCGATAGCCGACGATATAGGCGACGGGCTCGTGCGCCATCCGCCGCGCGACGAACGCGTCGAAAGCGGCGGGCACGGCGTAACGCGACGGATCAAGCAGCAAGCGGTCGCGCTCGACCCCCAGCGCATGCGCCATCAGCACCTCGGCATCGAGCCGCGGCGTTTCGGACACGGCGGCGAAGCGGGCGGCGACGGCGCGGATAACGGCGCTCGCCTCCCCCTCCCGCAGGCGGGAGGGGGCCGGGGGGTGGGCGCGACCGGAACCATCGGGTGCGGACACGCTCACCCCTAGCCCCTCCCGCCGGCGGGAGGGGGACTATTCATCACCCAATCCCGCCAGCCGCTGCGCCTGGTCCTCGGCGATCAGCGCGTCGATCAGTTCGTCCATCGCCCCCTCCAATATCTCAGGCAGGCGGTGGAGCGTCAGGTTGATGCGGTGATCGGTCACGCGCCCCTGCGGGAAATTATAGGTGCGGATGCGTTCGGACCGGTCGCCCGATCCGACCATCGCCTTGCGCGCCGACGCCTCGGCATCGTGGCGCTTCGTGCGTTCGAGGTCGAAGAGGCGCGAGCGCAGCACCTGCATCGCCTTTGCGCGGTTCTTGTGCTGGCTGCGCTCGTCCTGCTGGATGACGACAAGCCCCGTCGGGATATGGGTGATGCGAATCGCGCTGTCGGTCGTGTTGACATGCTGCCCGCCCGCGCCGCTCGCGCGATAGATGTCGATCTTGAGGTCATTGTCGTTGATCGCGACGTCGACCTCTTCGGCCTCGGGCAGCACCGCGACGGTCGCGGCGCTCGTGTGGATGCGCCCGCCGCTTTCGGTGACGGGGACGCGCTGCACCCGATGCACGCCGCTCTCGAACTTCAGCCTGGCAAAGACGCCCTGCCCCTTCACCGACGCGACGACTTCCTTGTAGCCGCCGACCTCGGCCTCGTTGGCGGAGATGATTTCGACCTTCCACCCCTGTGTGTCGGCAAAGCGGCTGTACATGCGCAGCAGGTCGCCCGCGAACAGCGCCGCCTCGTCGCCGCCGGTGCCCGCGCGGATTTCGAGCATCGCAGCGCGCTCGTCGGCGACATCCTTGGGGAGCAGCTTGATCGCCAGATCATGCTCGGCGGCGGGAAGCGCATCCTCGATCGCGGCGATTTCCTCGGCGGCCATCGCCTTCATCTCGGGATCGGCGAGCATGTCACTCAGCGCGACGAGTTCCTCGCGCAGCCGCACCACTTCGCGGGCAGCGGTGGCGACGGGTTCGAGCTCGGCAAACTCCTTCGACGCGGCGACAAAGTCGGCCGGCGCCATATCCCCCGTCGCCATGCGCGCCTGCAACGCGGCATGGCGTTCGATGATGGCGTCGATCTGTTTTTCGGAGACGTGGGTCATCTAGTCCAGAACAGTGCAAACTCGTCATGCTGAACTTGTTTCAGCATCCATGGCGCCGCATAGAGGCCTAGATGCGGTCGCGGCAACCCTGCACCTATATTCTTGCCAGCCAGAAGCGAGGCACGCTTTATATCGGCGTCACATCGGACCTGGTCGTGCGCGTTTGGCAGCATCGGTCGGGAACGGTCCCCAGCTTTACCAGTCGATATCGGGTCTTTCGTCTCGTTCATGCCGAGTTTTTCGATGACATGACCGGCGCCATAGCCCGAGAGAAACAGTTGAAGCGGTGGCACCGCCGGTGGAAGATAAACCTGATTGAATCCGGAAACCCCAATTGGGAAGATCTTGCCGTAAAGTGGGGGATTGCCGAGCCTATTAGTACAAGGTCATGCTGAACTTGTTTCAGCATCCATGGCCCAATCGCACGGCCTCAGGCCATGGACCCTGAAACAAGTTCAGGGTGACGAGAAATGAGAAGCTGGTCGATTCTTTCTACAAGCTCGTTCGGCCCCCGAATGCCTCGTCCGGGGCGGTCTTCACTTTCGCGATAAACCAGGCTTAGAATCGATTTAGCGTTCATCTTCGCGGCTTTGTCGAATCGCTTTCTCGGCGAGCCTGTCGCTACAATGTCGGCAGAAATCCCTTCGCCGCGGAGCGTGGCGAGGACTGATTGGGCAAATGTGAACGCCCGATCGTCTTCCAAGGCAATCACAACGTCGAGAGAATAATCGCCTACACCGTCCACCAACATCGCCAGCCGCTCGATCCCCGCGGCCCAACCGACCGCCGGGGTCGGCGGCCCGCCGAGATTTTCGATCAGCCCGTCGTAGCGTCCGCCGCCGAGCACCGTGCCCTGCGCGCCCAGCCGGTCGGTGACGAACTCGAACGCGGTGTGGCGATAATAGTCGAGCCCGCGCACCAGCCGCGCGTTGCGCTCCCACGCGACCCCTGCGGCGTCGAGCCCCGCGGTGACCGCGCCGAAGAAATCCTGCGCCTCGCTCGTCAGGAACGCGTCGATATCGGGCGCGCTGTCGGCGATGGGGCGGTCGCGCGGGTCCTTGCTGTCGAGGATGCGCAGCGGATTCTTGTCGAGCCGCGCGAGGCTGTCCTCCGACAAATCGCCGCGATGGCTCATGAAATGCTCGACCAGCGCGGCGCGCCACGCGTCGCGGCTCGCCGCATCGCCCAGCGTGTTGAGCGTCAGGATCACGCCCTCGGCGATGCCCAATTCCTTCAGCAGCTGGTCGGCAAAGACAAGCAACTCGGCATCGGCGAGCGGACTGTCGCTCCCAAGCACCTCGGCGTCGAGCTGGTGAAACTGCCGATAGCGCCCCTTTTGCGGGCGTTCGTAGCGGAACAGCGGCCCGTGCGTCGCCACTTTCAGCGGCGCGAACTGCTGCCAGCCGTTGGTGATATAGGCGCGCGCGATCCCGGCGGTGAACTCGGGCCGCAAGGTGATCGAATCGCCGCCGCGATCGTCGAACGAATACATTTCCTTCGACACCACATCGGTCGTCTCGCCCAGGCTCCGCGCGAACACCGCGGTCGGCTCGATCACCGGCACCTCGACGCGCTTGAAGCCATAAAGCCGGCGCACCCGCTCGAACGTCTCGACAACATGCGCAAAGCGGTCGGCGAAATCGCCGAGCATGTCCTGTGTGCCGCGCACGGGCTGCGGCGTGGGGATTTTCGCGGGCTTGTCCTTGCTCATGGCCGCGGCGTCTAATCGCTTTTGGGCGAAAGGCAAAGCGCCGTCGCACGCCTGCGCTGGACGCCGCGCGCTTTTCGCGGCAGGAACGCTCGCCATGAAAAAAGCACATATCGTCGCAGCCGCGATCGCCGCGGTCCTTTTCGTTCCCGCTGCCGCACAGACCGGCAACAGCCGGCCGCAGCCGGTCGTCCAGCCGCACGTCATCCCGTTGCCGGCCGACAAGCCTTATCCGGGCACGATACAGCTTCGCGTCGACGCGACCGACGTCGCGCGCGGCATTTATCGCGTGCGCCAAACGATTCCGGTGGCAAAGCCAGGCAAGCTGACGTTGCTGTATCCCGAATGGCTCCCCGGCAAGCACGCCCCGCGCGGCGCGATTGCAGAGGTAGCGGGCTTCCGCGCGACCGCGGGCGGAAAGCCGCTCGCATGGACGCGCCAGCCGACCGACGTCTATGCGTTCGACATCGACGTGCCCGCAGGCGTCAAGAGCATCGACATCGCCTTCGAATTTCTGTCGCCGACGCGCAGCAGCGAGGGGCGAATCGTCGTCACCCCGGCGATGATGAACCTGCAGTGGGAACAGGTGAGCTTCTATCCTGCCGGCTATTTCACCCGGCAGATCCCGGTGCAGCTCGACGTGACGCTCCCCAACGGCTGGACCGGCGTCGCTGCGCTCGACGGCCTCAAGGTCGCGGGCAACCGCTACAGCTATGCGCCGACCAATTACGAGGCTCTCGTCGACAGCCCGATGTTCGCCGGCAAGCATTTCCGCAAATGGGACCTCGGCCACAATGTCACGCTCAACGTCGTCGCCGACGAGGCCAAATATCTGGAGGCAAGCCCCGACCATATCGCGCGCCACGCCGCGCTCGTGTCCGAAGCGGTCGCGCTGTTCGGCACGCGGCCTTTCGATCGCTATGAATTCCTCCTCGCGCTGACCGACGAACTCGGCGGGATCGGGCTCGAACATCATCGCAGCAGCGAAAACAGCCGCGACCCCGACTATTTCACCAAATGGGACGAGAATGAAACCGCGCGCGGGCTTCTCCCGCACGAACTCGTCCACAGCTGGAACGGCAAATATCGCCGCCCAGCAAAGCTCTGGACCCCCGACTATCGCACGCCGATGCAGGACAATCTGCTCTGGGTTTATGAAGGGCAGACAAGTTTCTGGGACCTCGTCCTGGCCGGCCGCTCGGGGATGCAGTCAAAGGAGGTCATTCTCGGCGAATGGGCAGCCAACGCCGCTTTCTACAGCGTCCAGCCCGGCCGCGCATGGCGCTCGGTCGAGGACACGACGCACGATCCGATCATTGCGGCGCGCAAACCGCGGGCCTTCCCCAGCGCGACACGGACCGAGGATTATTACAACGAGGGGTCGCTGATGTGGCTCGAAGCGGACATGCTGATCCGCACCGCGACGCGCGACCGCAGGAGCCTCGACGATTTCGCGCGCATCTTCTTCGGAGGGCGCGACGGCGACTGGGGGCAGAAGGGCTATGATTTCGACGAAGTCGTCGCAACGCTGACCGCCGTCCATCCCCATGACTGGGCGACCTTCCTGCGCGAGCGTATGCAGGTTGCCGGGCAACCCGCGCCGACCGGCGGCATCGAACGCGCGGGTTATCGTCTCGTCTGGCGCGACAAGCCGAACGCCTATGATCGCGAGCGCATGTCGAAATCGAAAAATGCCGACCTCGTTCACTCGCTCGGCCTCACGATCGACAGGAATGGCGTCGCGGGCAGCATCTTGTGGGACGGCCCCGCCTTTCGCGCCGACATCGTCAACGGCACCAAGATCATAGCGGTCGACGGGATGAGCTATAGCCGCGAGCGGATCGAGGCAGCGATTCGCGCGGCCGCCGACGGCAAGACCCCGGTGCGGCTGATCGTCGAGCGCGACGGACGCTACCGCACGGTCGAGATCGCCTATCATGGCGGGCTGCGCTGGCCGCACCTCGAAAAAATCGGCGACGGCCCCGACTGGATCGACCGGCTGCTCGCGCCCAAACGCGCACTCTAAATCCCCTCCCGCAAGCGGGAGGGGGCACGCTAGGCCTCGACTTTACGCGCCGTCCGGCGCTAAAGGCGCGCGCAATAATCAGAACCAAAGGATTCTCCCATGCGCATCGACCTGATCCCGGCGGGCGACAGCCCGCCCGACAGCCTCAACGTCCTCATCGAGGTTCCCATCGGCGGCGAACCGGTGAAATATGAGTTCGACAAGGCGTCGGGGGCATTGTTCGTCGACCGCTTCCTCCACACGCCGATGCGCTATCCCGCCAATTACGGCTTTGTCCCGCACACGCTGGGCGAGGACGGCGATCCGCTCGACGCGCTCGTCGTAGCGCGCTCGCCCGTCGTCGCGGGCGCGGTGGTCAAGTGCCGCCCGATCGGCGTGCTCAAGATGGAGGATGACGGCGGCGGCGACGAAAAGCTGCTTTGCGTCCCCGTCAATTCGACCTTTCCCTATTACAAGGATGTCGCGAGCTACACCGACATGCCGCCGATCGTGCTCCAGCAGATCGAGCATTTCTTTGGCCACTACAAGGATCTCGAACCCGGCAAGTGGGTCAAGCTTCAGGGCTGGGGCGACGTCGATGAGGCGAAGCGCATCATCCTCGAATGCATCGAGCGCGCCAAGGCCAAGGGTTTCTGACCGGCCGCGCGGCCGTCAGTCCGCCTTTTTCGATGCCCGCTTCGGCTGCGCCGGGGCGGGCATTTCCTTGGGCAGCGTCCGCACATGCAGGTCACGCTGCGGATAGGGTATCTCGACCCCCGCCTCCTTGAACTTGTCCCAGATACGCAGATAGACGTCGCCCTGGATGTTACCGAGCCCGCCTTCGGGGTCCGAAATCCAGAAACGCAGCTCATGGTCGACGCTGCTGTCACCGAAGCCGGTGATCCAGCAAACCGGCGCGGGGCTTTTGAGCACGCGCGGCGCCTCGTCAGCCGCATCGAGCATCAGTTTTTGCGCCAGCCGGATGTCGGCGTCATAGCTCACCCCGACCGCGAGCCGCACGCGCACCTCGCGATTCGAATAGCTCCAATTCTCGACCCGCTCGGTCATCAGCAGCTCGTTGGGAACCAGATGCTCCTTGCCGTCGCGCGTGATCACCGACACCGCGCGTACGCCGATCTTGTTCACGCGCCCCACCGCATCGGCGACAACGACGACGTCGCCCGGCTTGATCGAGCGATCCATCAACAGGATGATCCCCGCGATCAGATTCCCGAAGGTCTTTTGCAGCCCGAAACCGACCGCAAGCCCGAGAGCGCCCGAAAAGACAGCAAAGGCGGTGAGGTCGATTCCGAGCAGGTCGATGCCGACAAAAAAGGCGGCGATGACGATGGCGACGCCGGCGATCTTTTCGACGAGCAACTGCTGCGTCGCATCGAGATCGCGCCCGCCGCCGCCGCGCACGACGCGCCGCACGATGCGGTTGCCGATTCGTACAAGCAGGAAAAGCGCGAGTATGGTGAGCGCGATATTGATGAGCGTCAGCAGCGAGAGATTCATCCGCCCGACGGTAAAGCCCACGGCATCGAGCCGTTCCTGCAGCAGGGTCAGCCCGCCGACCGCGTTCGACAACAATGCAACAAAAGCGACCGCCGCCGCCGCGAGGGCTGGTCCCGCGCCGAGCCCGACACCGCGGACAATATTGCGCACCGCCGCCGCCGCCGCGATTGCCGCCACGGCACCGAGCAAGAGCCGTGCATAGGGATCCCACGGCCAGGCCGCCCAGCCAATGGCAACGATCAGCAGCGCGACGAGCCAGCCGAGCAGAGTCGGCGTCGCTTCGGTGAGCGGTCCGCGCGCCTGAATATCGCGTCCGTGCATCCAGTCGGCCAGTCGCGGCCCGAGCCGCCGCCGCGCGATCCAACCGGCGAGGAGCGCGGCACCCGCGATTGCGGCGGCAATACCCAGCTCGGCGAACTGTGCCTCGGCAATGCTGGGGAATCCCATGCGTGTAATGAGCCCGTCCATCAGCCGTTCCCCTTCATGGACGCAAATCCGCGGCCGAGGTCCGCGATCAGATCCGACGGATCCTCGAGCCCGATCGACAGCCGTACCAGCGGGTCGGGGTCGCTCCACTTCGTTGCACTACGGATCGACGCCGGATCGCTCGGCACGGCAAGACTTTCATAGCCGCCCCAGCTGAACCCGATGCCGAAAAGGTCGAGCGCGTCGATGAAGCGCGCACGTGCCGCATCGTCGGCGCCCTTCAGCGTGAAGCCGAACAAGCCGCTCGCACCGGAAAAGTCGCGCGACCAGATCGCGTGCCCGGGGTCGGAAGGAAGCGCAGGGCACAGCACTCGGCCCACCTCGGGCCGGCCTGCGAGCCAATCGGCGATCACGCGCGCGTTCGCGCCGTGCCGTTCCATCCGCACGTCGAGCGTGCGCAGCCCGCGCAGCATCAGCGCGCAATCGTCGGGCGACACCGCCTGCCCGAGCTGATAGGCGCCCTGACGCAGCCGCGGCCACAGCGCCTTGGTCGCGGTCAGGCTGCCCATCATCGCATCCGAATGACCGCCGACATATTTGGTTAGGCTCATCATCGCGACATCGACGCCATGCGCGAGCGCGGGAAAGAGGAGCGGCGTCGCCCAGGTATTGTCGAGCATCGTCGCGACGCCGCGTGCCCGCGCCGCCGCCGTGATCGCGGGCACATCCTGCACCTCGAAGGTCAGGCTGCCCGGTGATTCGAGGAAGACGAGCTTCGTGTCCGGCTCGATCAGATCGGCGACGCCCTCGCCGATCAGCGGATCGTAGAAGCTCGTTCGCACGCCCATCCGCGCGAGCAATCCGTTGCACAGAGCGCGCGTCGGTTCATAGGCGCTGTCGACCATCAGCAAATGATCGCCGGGCGACAGCAGCGCGAGCAGGCCCCCCGCAATCGCTGCGACACCCGAGGGATACAGGAGCGTGCCCTCCGCCCCAGCTTCCATCGCGGTCAGCGCATCGGCGAGCGCCCAGACGGTCGGCGTCCCGCGCCGTCCATAATAAAGCTTGTCGTGCGTCGCATGGCCGCGCGCCTTCATGTCCGCGATATTGTCGTAAAGGATCGTCGACGCCCGCCACACCGGCGGATTGACGATAGCGCCGCCGAGCCGCGGATCGCCCGTCCATTCGGCGCGCCGTCCACCCTGCACAAGCTTGGTCGCGGGGCGGAGGCTGTCGTCGTCGCTGTCGTTCATCCCACCTTGTTAGCGGGAATCGGGGCAAAAGCCAGTCGCCAGCCCCGATAGCGCGGCGGCGATCAGGCGCCGCCCGTCGCCTTGGGGGTCGCCGGATCGGCGCCCCATTCGGACCAGCTTCCGTCATAGACCGCAACATCTTCCTTGCCGAGAAGATGCGCGCCAAAGGCGACGACCGTCGCAGTCATGCCCGACCCGCACGTCGCGACGAGCGGTCGGTCGAAGTCGACGCCCGCGGCGTCGAAGGCGGCTTTCAACTCGTCGCCACGCTTCCACGTTCCGTCGGCGTTGAACAGGTCGCTGTGCGGCAAGCTGCGCGACCCCGGAATATGACCTGGCGCGACGCCCGGACGCGGGTCGCGATCCTCGCCAGTGAAGCGCGCGGCGGGGCGCGCGTCGACAAGCTGCTCGGTTTCGAGCGCCAGATTTTCGAGCACCTGTTCCTTGGTGCGAACCGCCTTGGCGTCGCGCCACACGGTGAAGTGGCGGTGGCGCAGCGCCTGTTTGCCCATTTCGAGCGGTCGGCCCTCGGCCTTCCATTTGGCGAGCCCACCGTCGAGCAGCGCAACATCATGCGCCCCGAACAGCTTGAGAAGCCACCAGGCGCGCGCTGCGCTCTTGAGCGGGCTGTCGTCGTAAATGACGATCCGGCTGCCGTCGCCGAGGCCCAACGACTGCATGCGGCTCGCGAATTTTTCGGGAGGCGGCGCCATATTGTCGATGTCGCTCGACGCATCGGTCAGCTCGGCAAGGTCCATGAACACCGCGCCCGGAATGTGTCCCGCCTCATATTCGGCGCGCGCATCGCGGTCCGTCCCGGCCATGAATTTCGTCGCATCGACCACCCGCAGGTCCGATGCCCCCAGTTCGCGTTCCAGCCAGTCGGTTGAGACCAAGGCGTCCATGTCATGCTCCTGTTGCGACCGGTTGGAAACTGCCTGTCCCTTCGCCGGCCATCCTGCTGTGGCTCTGCTTTCCCGGGGAAGTCCAAGCCTATGCCCCACCGTGCTTCTTTTCAAGCACGGACGCGTCCTGCCTCAGACGATGTTGCACCGCAACAGAAAAGCGGATCGAAAGGGGACAACATCCCCGATCGCTTGAACCGGCGCCTATTGGATGCGGCGCATTGCGGTGGCGCGCGCGGCGGGCCGCTCGACCTTGTGCTTCGCGCGGTCGAGCGGCAGCGGCGCAAGTTTGTCGGTGGCGTCGCCAAGGCGCCCGAGGACGAAGGTTTCCGCTTGCTGGCCAAAAGCGTCGCCGGGACCGTCCCAATGATAGGTGATATCGAATGCCATCACCGGAACCAGCATCGGCTTGCCCGCGATCATCAGCGGCTCGATCGCCGCGCGCGGCAATGCGATTTCGGTGCTGACGCTGTCGCTCGCACCCGGCTCGATCACCATATCGTCGCGCAACATGCTGCCGCCCGCACCGTCGAAGAAGCGGGCGAGCACGCCTTCCTGCATCGCCGATCCCTGCCCCGCCGCAATGCGAATCATCATGCCCGTCGCGGCGAGCGTGCCGCTGTTGGCAATCGTCAGAGCAAAGCCGATTTCGACGCGATCGGGCAAGATCTGGATGCTGCGAATTTCGAGTTCGAGCGACACTTGCGCACGTTGCTCGGCCAAGGGACGCGTCACCAGCGTCGACGCCGGCCGCGGCGGCGGCGCGAGGCGCGCGGGCGTCGGCTCCGGCGAAGGCGCTTGTGGCGGGGCCGCTGCGCGCTGCGGCGGTGCAACGGGCTTTTCCGCAATCGCTGGCTCGTCAACCGGCGCATCGCCGGCCAGCGCCGGGCGGCGGCGCCAATACCACAGCCCCGCGCCGACCGCTGCCAGCGCCGCGAGCATCCACGCCCACCAGGGCGTCGCTCCGCCGTCGTTCGTCGGGACCGGCTGTTCGACAAGCACCTCGTCGTCGGAAACGGACCGCGACGGTTCGGCTTCCGGCTGAGGGTCCGTTTCGAGCGGCGGCGGCACAGCGGGATCGGGTATCGACGGCGCGGTCGGCGGCGGCGCGGCGCTCGAAGCGGGTGCAGGCGCACCGCGCGCAGCGGGCCGCGATACCGCAGACCTGTCGGCCGACGGCGGCGGCGTTGTCGTGGACGGCGCTGGCTCCGGCTGGGTCGGCACGACAACGGGTGCGCGCGGCGGCGCTGGAGTCGGGCTCGGCGCCGGTGTCGGCAGGCCGCGCCGCTCGCCCGGCGCCAGCGGCGGCAAGCCGTTGTCCGACGGCCCCTGAACCCCCGGCGCGCGGCCATCGTTCGCGGGCGGCAGGCGGAAGTCGATCGACCGCCCGGGCGCGGGGGCCGGTGTGGGAGTAGGTGCCTCCGCATCCTGCGCAAGGCCGGGACTGGCCAATCCTGCCGCGACCACCATCGCCGCCAGCGACACATGCGCCATCCTGCTTATCGATTGCTTGACTCGCACCATCGTTCCAAATTGCAAATCCAACATGCGATACCGCGTCCTCGCCGCTGAATTGGCGCTGAACCCGGCCGCGGCCACTTGCGCCATCAACGGCGATGACATCGGCCGCGCGCCGCACTAGACGAAAGCCATGAGTGATTCCAGCCAAACGCCGCTTGCGCCCAAACATCTCGGCCAGTCGAGCGAACTGCCTGTCTCGCCCGAGGCGGCGGTGCTCGACTATGTTCCGAACCCGCGCGCGGGCGAGCTTTACCTCGTGCGCTTCGCCGCGCCCGAATTCACCTCGCTGTGCCCGGTCACCGGCCAGCCCGATTTCGCGCACCTCGTCATCGACTATGCACCAAGCGATACGATCGTCGAATCGAAGAGCCTCAAGCTCTTCCTCGGCGCGTTCCGTAACCATGCGGGCTTTCACGAGGATTGCACCGTCGGCATCGGCCGCCGCCTGTTCGACGAGATGCAGCCGCAATGGCTGCGCATCGGCGGCTATTGGTATCCGCGCGGCGGCATCCCGATCGACGTCTTCTGGCAGTCGGGCCCGCCGCCCGCAGGATTGTGGCTCCCCGATCAAGGTGTCGCGCCCTATCGCGGGCGAGGATGAAGATTCACCTTTCCGTCACAAAATATTGACATTAGTGTAAGCGATATGACGGCTGCATCGCTTCCCCATGACCATGACATCACCGTCGGACCCGAGGTCATCGACTTCATGGGGCACGTCAACAACGCCCATTATTTGAGCTGGGTGCAGGAGGCGGTGCTCGCCCACTGGCGCAAGATCGCGCCTCCCGACGCGGTGGCGCAGCATCTGTGGGTCGCGCTGAAGCACGAGATCACCTATCGCCGCCCCGCTTTTCTTGACGATCAGGTCATCGCGACGGTGATCCTCGAAAAGGTCCAGGGCGCGCGCGCCTTTTACGAAACCATCATCAAGCGCGGGGAAGATGTACTCGCCGAGGTCAAGTCGAGCTGGTGCTGCCTCGACGCCGACACGCTCCGTCCGGCGCGGCTCGCCGGCGACGTCATCGCGCGCTTCTTTCCCGGCGAAAAGGCCTAGGCGGCAGCAAAGCGGACCGGCGGGCGCTTGAGCCTGCCCACGAAGCTCGCTTCGGCGCGCGCGGGGTCAGGCCGGCGCGGGCGCCCCCGCCGGCATCGCCTCGGACCATTCGGCGCGCGCCCTGCGGATCATCTGCTTCAGCGCGTCGCCGTGGCGCTGCCAGGCCGCGGCGCTGTCGGCGGTCCATTCGGCACCCGCGGCCGCGCCTAGCTCGGCGATGGTCATATCGATGAACGCGTCATATTCGGCGATCGGCAGCGACCCGTAGCTGCGATGGGTAAAAACCAGCTCGGCGACGAGCGGCCACACCCATGCCTCCCCCTGCGCGAGTCCCAGCATCATCTGCAGCGTTTCGTCGGTCATCCGCCGCGAAGCCGCATCGACCGAGATGAAGGTCGCGCGGCGCTCCGGAAACGCCGCGAAGAAGCTCGCAAAGAGTGAATGACGGATGTCGATGCCCGCCGCGCCGACGGCGGCAAGGCTCGCTTCCATTAATGCAGAGTCGGATTCGGTCATCTTGGCGAAGTCAACGCATCAGTCCGCCGATAAGATTGCGGACGAAACGCCCAACCATTGGCCCGCCGAGATCGGTAGCCACCGACCCCGCCGCCGAAGTTGCCGCGTTGCGCATCGGATCGGATCGCGACTTCTTTCCAAGAACCGCTGCAGCAGCAATCGATGCCGCCGATCCCGCGACCGCACTGGCGGCGCGTTTCGCGGCTTTGCCCCATATACTCGTGCTCTTGCGTTCGCGCTTGCCGACCTCCTCACGCCCCTTTTCGGCTACTTCATTGGCGGTAGCGGCAGCGTCGAGCGATTTCTGTGCAATGACCTCTTCGGCACTTTCTCGATCGACCCGCGTGTCATACTTGCCTTCGATCGGCGAGATCGACTGGATGATCGCACGCTCTTTAGGGGTCAGGGGACCGGCGCGCGAACAAGGCGGCTTGATCAGGGTGCGTTCGACCGGCGACGGCGCACCGTCGGCCAGCAGCAGCGAAACCAGCGCTTCGCCAACTTTCAATTCGGTGATCGCGCGCGCCACATCGACCGTTGGATTCTGGCGAAACGTGTCTGCGGCGGCCTTGACCGCCCTTTGATCGCGGGGAGTGAATGCGCGCAGCGCATGCTGGACCCGGTTGCCAAGCTGGCCGGCGACTTCTTCGGGCACGTCGATGGGATTCTGCGTGACGAAATAGACGCCCACCCCCTTTGAACGTATCAGCCGCACGACTTGTTCGATCTTGTCGATCAGTGCTTTGGGGGCATCGTCGAACAACAGATGGGCTTCGTCGAAGAAGAAGACCAGCCTGGGCTTTTCGGGGTCCCCGACTTCCGGAAGCGTCTCGAACATTTCGGCGAGCAGCCACAGCAGAAAAGTCGCATAAAGCTTGGGGCTCGCCATCAGCTTGTCCGCGGCGAGTATGTTTATATAGCCGCGCCCCTGTTCATCGCACTGCATCATATCATCGATTTCAAGCGCCGGTTCGCCGAAAAACTGCGCTCCTCCTTGAGTTTCGAGCGTCAGCAGCTGACGCTGAATCGCGCCAATGCTCGCCTTCGTCACATTGCCATATTTGGCGGTCAGATCGGCGGCATGGAGAGACGTATAGGCCAGCATCGACTGCAAATCTTCGAGGTCGAGCAACAGCATTCCCTGTTCGTCAGCGAAACGAAAGACGATGTTCAGCACGCCTTCCTGCGTCTCGTTGAGTCCCATCAGCCGCGCGAGCAGCAGCGGCCCCATTTCGGAAATCGTCGTGCGCACCGGATGGCCCTGCTCGCCGAACAGGTCCCAGAAGATCACGGGATTGTCGCGATAGACCCAATCGCCGTCACCGATTTCGGCGGCGCGTTTTGAAAAGGGTTCGTGCGTCTTGGCGGTCGGGCTGCCCGCCATCGCCATGCCGGACAGGTCGCCCTTCACATCGGCCACGAAAACCGGGACGCCGACCGCCGAAAAGCTTTCCGCAAGCCCCTGCAGCGTCACCGTCTTGCCGGTTCCGGTCGCGCCGGCGATGAGGCCGTGACGGTTCGCGCGCTTGAGCACGAGCGACTGGCGCGGCCCGTCCGCCGCGCCGCCGCCGCCAAGGCCGATATAGATTTCGCTCGCTTCGCCGCCGTTGCTCACGCCCGTCTCCTCCGCTGTCCTGTCTACCAGGGTCTAGAGCGGAGGGTCAGGAAATCAAGGCGGCGCCCTTCGTCAGCCCATCACAAAGGCGTTGAGCTTGTTGCCGTCGAGATCGCGGAAATAGGCAGCGTAGAAAGTGTCGCCGCGCGGTCCCGGGGGGCCTTCGCAGGTGCCGCCATTGGCGAGCGCAATGTCGTAAAGCCGCTGGACCTGTTCCTTGTCCTTCGCCGCAAGCGCGACCATCACGCCATTGCCGACCGTCGCGGCATTGCCGTCGAACGGCTTGGTCAGGCCGATACCGGCACCCCCGCCTTCCTTGCCCCACGCGATGAACCCGTCGAATTCCATCATCCGTGGCACGCCAAGTTCGGCGGTCAGCGCGTCATAGAAGGGCGCGGCCTTGGCAAGGTCGTTGGTGCCCAGCGTCACATATCCGATCATCGTCATTCTCCCGACTCACCTATCGGAACATAATAGGAACATCGCGCGTTGTGCGCAAATGGAAAAGGGCGCCGCCCGGAATCCGGCGCGGCGCCCTTCATCGATATCGACCGGCCTTAGCCCGCGATGCGAATCGCGATGAACCCCGGCGGCGCGCCGCGACGCAGGATCTCGAGCTTCACCGCTCCGCGGCCCGCGCGCTTCGCCTCTTCGACGACGGCGGCGAGCGCGTCGGCCGAGGCGACGGGCTTGTCGTTTGCGCTAAGGATGACATCACCGCGGCGCAGGCCTTTGCGGCCCGCATCGCTGCTGCCGCTGACCGCTGCGATGACCAGTCCCTTGGTGGCGGTGTCGACGCCAATCGCGCGTGCAATGTCCGGGGTGACCGTCTGCACCGCCATTCCGAGCCGCTCCTGCACGGCCTGGTCGCCGCTGCCCGCCGGATCGTCCGGAAGCGTTTGTTCGGCTTCGGGGTCGAAATTGCTGCCCGCCAATTCTTCCTCGGGCGGCCGCGTTCCCACGACAACGTTGAGCGTGATCGTCTTGCCGTCGCGAACCACCTCGAGCGGGATGCGCGTCCCGGGTTTGATGTTGGCGACGATGTAGGACAGCGTCTGCTGCGGCGTCACTTCCCTGCCGTTGACCTTGGTCACGACGTCGCCGCGCCGCAGTCCGGCCTTGGCAGCGGCCTGCTCCTCTTCGACGCGCTGGATCAATTCGCCGCGATCTTTGCGCAACCCGAGCGCGTCGGCCATATCCTCGCTCACCGGACCGATCGCAACGCCCAGATAGCCGCGCTGCGGACGCTCGCCAGCGCGCAGCGCGTCGATGACCGGAATCGCCGCTTCGGCGGGGATGGCGAAGTTCACGCCGATATTCGCGCCGACGGGCGAGATCAGCATATTGTTGATGCCGACGACATTGCCCTGAAGGTCGAACAGCGGGCCGCCCGAATTGCCGCGGTTGATCGCGGTATCGGTCTGGATATAGCGGTCATAGGCGCCGCCCTGCCCGATGTTGCGCTGAACCGCCGAGATGATCCCGGCCGTGACCGTCGAACCGAGGCCGAGCGGATTGCCGATCGCGACGACCCAGTCGCCGACGCGCGCGCGGCTGCTGTCGGCGAATTTGACGAACGGCAGGCCAGAAGCCTCGATCTTGAGCAGCGCAAGGTCGGACGCGGCGTCGCGACCGACGATCTTCGCCTTATATTCCTTGAGGTTGGTCAGCGTCACCGTGACCTCGTTGACCGCCTCGCCGCGCGGGCCGCCCGAAATCACATGATTGTTGGTGACGATATAGCCATCGCTGGAGATCAGGAAGCCCGATCCGCCGCCCTGCTGTTCCTGCGTGATCGGCTCGCGCGTTCCGGCAAAGGGATTGAGGCGGACGCCGAGCGTCACCTCCTGCTTGGTCGAGATATTGACCACGGCAGGCTGAAGCTGCTCGACAAGGTCGGCAAAGCTCTCGGGCGCGCCCGACCGGGGGACGGCGCGCGCGATTTCGCTCGACTCATTTTGCGCGACCTGGGCGCCGACGGGCGACTGGGTGACCAGCGCCAGCGCCGAGCCACCGACCAGCAAAGCCGAAGTGATGCCATAAACATAACGCACGATCGCAAATCCTCTTCTCTTACGAATCTTACGGAAACCCGCGGACCCCGGCGCCGGTTATCTGGCGCCCTGCGGCTGAACGCCATTTGAACATGAACGGCTCTTGCACGAACCGTTCATCGTCGATGTCGGCGTCAGTTCCCGCGAAAACGTTTCAGATATTCATTTTCCGGCGACAGGATGATCGACGTTCCGCCCTGGTTGTTCTCACCGAGGAAGGTCTGTCGATAACTCTGCATTGCGCGGTAGAAGTCGTAAAATTCGGGATCCTTGCCAAAGCTTTCGGCATAGATGCGCGCGGCCTCGCCGTCCGCGCTGCCGCGGATGATCTGCGCTTCCTTTTGCCCTTCGGCACGGATCGCTATCGCCTCTTGCTGGCGGGCCGTGCGCATGCGGTTGTATGCGGCCTCCAGCGTCGCCCCCAGCGGGAGGTCGGCGCGCTTGATCCGCACATCGATAATCTCGGCACCATATTTCTGCGCCTCGCGGTTCAGCGCGACCTGGATATTGTCCATCACCGCGCCGCGTTCGGGCGAAAGCAAGGTCGCGAAAGTGCGCTTGCCAAGCTCGTTACGCAGCGACGAGCCGAGGATCGTCGCCAGCTGTTGCTGCAACCGCTCTTCGGTACGGATCGCGGTGTACATGCGCACCGGATTTGTGATGCGGAAACGCGCAAAGGCATCGACCTGCAACCGCTGCTGGTCGGTCGACAGCACCTGCTGGCGTTCCATGTTGATGCCGAGGATGCGCTTGTCGATAAATTGGATGCCGTCAACGAAGGGCATCCGCATCACCAGACCGGCACCCGACTCGCCGAACTCCTCGTTCGGTTTGTAACGGTTTACCGTCCCCTGAATCTCGCCGAAGCGCAGAATCAGCGCCTGCCGGTCTTCGGGCACGATTGCCAGCGTCTGCGACAGGATGACGAGCAGGGCGACGCCGGCAACAAGCAACCGGACCGGATTGGCCAAAAGCGATCGAAACATCACTGGCCTCCCTTCGGCGCGTCGGGCACCGCCGTGATCCGGCGCTGAACTTGATCGAGCGGCAGATAGGGCGTCACCCCGCGCGCTTCGACAATGGTCTTGTCGACGTTCGACAACACTTGCTCCATCGTTTCATAGTAAAGGCGCTGGCGCGTCACGCCAGGCGCAAGCCGGTACTGTTCGTAGATCTTGTCGAACGCCGCCGTGTCGCCGCGCGCGCGTTCCAGCACCTGTTGCTGATAGGCACGCGCAAGGTTGATCGCCGATTCGCGCTCCTGCCGCGCCGCCGTCACCTCCTTGAACGCCTCATCGACCTGGCTCGGCGGGTCGACCTGGCGGATTGCGATGCCCTGGATCAGCACGCCGGCGCGATATTGATCAAGCAATTCCTGCATGCGGCGCTGCACCTGCGCTTCGATTTCGACGCGGCCGGGGCCGATCGCCTGGACGAGGTCGAAATTGGCGACGGTCGCGCGCATAGCGCTTTCGGCAACTTCGCGGATCGTGCCTTCAGGATCTGCAAGCTGAAAGAAGAACAGCTCGGGATCGCGTACCGACCACCGAACCTCATAAGCGAGATCTACGATGCTCTGGTCGCGCGTCAGGACGAAATTCTCGTCGGTCGCATTGGGCGAGCCAATCGCCATCGTGCGGATCGCCCGAACATCCTCCAGCCGAATCCGCTCGATCGGCGCAGGCCAGGTCAGCTTGACCCCCGGCGGGACGGTCCGCGTATAGCTGCCGAAACGGGTGACGACGCCCTCTTTCTCGGGCGGAACAATGTGAAAGGACGTGAAGGCGATCCAGATGAGGATGACGGCTCCGACGACCCATTTCCACATCCGCGCCGAATCGCCGAAGTTTAGGCCGCCGCCGCCGCCCGATCCGCCGCCGCCGAAGCCGCCGCGCCCCTTGCGGAGCAGCTCGTCGAGCGCCGAGGGACCGCGCGGCTTGCGGCCGCGGCTGATGTCGATCGGATCGGGCGTCACCCACGGGTTGCGCGGGCCGGGCCGCTTGCCGTCGTCGTCGCCCTTGTCGTCACCGCCACCCTTCGGGCCGCTCCCCCACGGGCTCTTCGCCATCTGGCTGATCTGATGGAAAAATTGCCGCAAGCCCTCTGGCGCGCGGCGTCCCATACTGCCTTCATTATCGTTGCTCATGCTGCTTTTATAGGGAGGACGCGCGCGATTAACAGGGGGGCAAGCGAAAATGGGTGGCAATCGCGCAAACCATGCCTATCTGCGCGGGACATGACCGATACCGCTCCCCTTGCCAGCATCGCGGCCGACCTGACCGGTGGCCGCGCCTCGGGCCTGCGCTTCCTCGACGAAGACGGAACGCTCGCCATCATCCTCGACGTTACGGGGCTTGCCGAAAGCGACCGCAAACCGCTTGAGGACAAACTTCGCGACGCGATGCTCGCAAGACCGGGCGTCACCGCGGTACGCGTCGCGATGACCGCCGAGCGCAAGGGACTGACGCTGATCGCCGTCGGCAGCGGCAAGGGCGGCGTCGGCAAATCGACGCTCGCGGCGAATCTCGCGGTCGCGCTTCAGCGGCGCGGGGTGAAGGTCGGGCTGGTCGACGCCGACATCTATGGCCCCTCGCAGCCACGCCTGATGGACAGCGAAGGCGTCAAGCCGGAGGCGCGCGGGCCCAAGCTGGTTCCCGTCCCCAATGCCTATGGCGTGCCGATGCTCTCGACCGGGCAGATCGCGGCGCCGGGACAGGCGATCGCGTGGCGCGGCCCGATGGCGGGCAAGGCGCTCGAGCAGCTTGTCGATGCGAGCTGGGGCGAGATCGACACGCTGGTTGTTGACCTGCCCCCCGGCACCGGCGACGTCCAGTTGACGATGATCCAGCGACACAAACCCGCAGGGGCGGTTATCATTTCGACTCCCCAGGACCTCGCGCTGATGGATGCGACGCGCGCGATCAGCTTTTTCGAGCAGGCCGACGTTCCGATAATCGGACTGGTCGAGAATATGGCGGGCTATGCCTGCCCGCATTGTGGCGAAACAAGCGACCCCTTCGGCAGCGGCGGCGCCGAGGCAGCGGCGGCTCAGATGGATATTGCCTTCCTCGGCCGTGTTCCTTTGTCGATGGGCCTCCGCCTCGCCAGCGACGGCGGCGTGCCCCCGGCGGCCGGAACCGACCCGCAGGGCGAGGTGTTCCATGCGATAGCCGCGAAGGTCGCGGACTGGCTGGACGCGCGAAAGGGCTGAATATGGCGATCAACGACGAAGGCGAAATCCGCGACCTGCTGGGACAGTCGCGCCGCATCGCGGTGGTCGGCGCGTCGCCCAATCCCGCGCGTCCGTCGAACGGCGTCCTCGCCTTCCTCGTCGCGCAGGGGCATGATGTGATCGCGGTGAACCCCGGCCATGCCGGATCGACAATCCACGGCGCCCCCGTCGTCGCGAGCCTCGCCGACGTCGAACCGCCCGCCGAGATCGTCGACATCTTTCGCAACAGCGAAGCCGCAGGCGGCGTGGTCGACGAAGCGATCGTCCACGGTGCCAAGGCCGTGTGGATGCAGATGGGTGTCGTCAACCAAGCGGCGGCCGGGCGCGCGGAAAAAGCCGGACTGACCGTCGTAATGGACCGCTGCCCCAAGGTCGAAATTCCGCGGCTCGGGCTCCTCCGTTGAGGTTCATCGCGCTCCTCGCTACTGCCGCCGGCCTTGCCGGTTGCGCGTCGACGCAGGCGGCGACCGACCCGCAGGACGCCTTTTTTGCGGCACTGACGGCACATTGCGGCAAGGCTTATGCCGGCCAGCTCGTTTCGGAACAGGAGGCGGACGCCGCCATGCGGGGGAGGCAAATGGTGATGCATGTCCGCCGCTGCACCCCCGACCGCATCGAAATCCCCTTTCACATCGCGGGGATGGCCGACGACGGCGGCTGGGATCGTTCGCGCACCTGGATTGTCACGCGAACCGCGACGGGCCTCCGGCTGAAGCACGACCATCGCCACGCCGACGGCAGCGCGGACGAGGTAACGATGTACGGTGGCGACACGCTGACGCCGGGAAGCGCAATCCGGCAAGAATTTCCGGTGGATGCCGAGTCGATCGAACTGTTCGAACGAACGGGGCGCAGCGTATCGACAACAAATGTCTGGGCGATCGAGACGACCGACGCCGGCTATGTTTACGAGCTGCGCCGCGCGGGCCGCCTGTTCCGTGTGGCCTTCGACTATAGTCAGCCCGTCGCGCCGCCGCCGGCACCCTGGGGTTGGTGAGCGAAAGGCTTTGCCACGCCGACTCGCGCTGACTATCAGCAGCGGGCATGACCGGCATCCGCGACAAGGTTGGGAAAGGCAAGACGCGCCTGCCGCACGTCAGCCGCCGTTCGATCCTCGTCGGCGCAACCGCCGCGGGCGGGCTTGCCGTTGCATGGGCACTATGGCCGCGCGCCTACGGCCCGAACCTCACCGCCGCGCCCGACGAGCATGTCTTCAACGCCTTTCTGAAGATCGGCGACGACGGCCATATCAGCGCGATCGTCCCACAGTGCGAGATGGGCCAAGGCGTCACCACGCTGCTGCCGCAGATCATGGCCGACGAGCTCGGCGCCGATTGGCGCACGATCGCGGTCGAGACCGCGCCGATCAGCCCGATCTATGCCAACACCCTGCTCGTCGACGAGGACAGCGCGACCTTCACCCCGCGCAGCGGCGTCCCCGACGCCGTGCAGGATGTGCGGTCGTGGGTGCGCCGCGAATGGGCGGTGCGCAACGCCGTCATGCTTACCGCGAACTCGTCGTCGGTGCGGATGTTCGAAGGGCCGTGCCGCGACGCTGCGGCGCAGGCGCGGGCCTTGCTGATGAAGGCGGCGGCGCGGCGCTGGGATGCCGATTGGGAGGAATGCGATACGCAGGACGGATTCGTCACGCTCGGCACCAAGCGGTTGCGCTTCGGCGACCTCGCCGCCGAGGCAGCGACGCTCGATCCGCCAGCCGAGCCCGTCTATCGCGCCAGCAGCGCCGATCCGCTCTACGGCAAGGAACTGACGCGGCTCGACCTTCCGGCCAAGATCGACGGATCGGCCAATTACGCCGGCGATATCCGGCTTCCCGATATGGTGTACGCCGCGATCCGTCAGGGGCCGCTTGGCGCGACGCGGCTCAAATCGATCGACCGCAAGGCGGGGATGGCGTCGCCGGGCCTGCTCCATATCGTCACGCACGAGCGCTGGATCGCGACGGTCGCGCGCAACTGGTGGGCGGCGAACCGCGCGCTCGACCGCTTTGCGCCGACATTCGAAACCGAAGGCGCGCCGATCTCGAACGATATGATCGATGCAGCGCTGGTCGCGGCGCTGGACGGCGACGGCTACCGTGTCGCGAGCAAGGGCGACGTCGCCGAAGCAATGGAGGGGCGGCGGCAACTGACTGCCGAATTTCTTGTCGCCCCGGCGCTCCACGCCTCGATCGAGACGCGCACCGCGACCGCTGCACCCGACGGCGACGGCATCCGCGTCTGGGTCGCGACGCAGGCACCGACACAGTGCCGCGACGCCATCGCACGCGCGACCGGCCTGCCCGAAAATTCGGTGACGCTGTTTCCGATGATGGCGGGCGGCTCGTTCGACGCCTGCCTTGACCATAGTGTCGCGGTGCAGGCCGCAATCATCGCGCGCGAGATAAAGCGGCCGGTCCAGCTCGCCTGGTCGCGCGCGGAGGAAATCATGCGCGTCGCCCCGCGCGCACCGGCGCGGGCGAAACTGTCCGCGACGCTCAACGCCGCCGGGGGTCTCGACGCGCTGGTCACGCGCATCGCCGTTCCGTCGACCAACCATGAAGTCCGCGCGCGCCTGTTCGACAACAGGCCCGCCGACGAAGCGCAGCGCGCCTCGGTCGGGCGCCCGGATGCCGCCGCGGTCGAGGGGGCGGCCGCGCGCTATGCGATTCCGCATTTTGCCGTCGATCATTGTCCTGCCGACATCGGCCTGCCGACGGCGCGCTGGCGCGGCAATGCCGACAGCTACACTGCCTTTTTCACCGAATGTTTCGTCGACGAACTCGCGGCGCGCGCCGGGACCGATGCCCTGTCCTATCGCATGGCAATGCTCGGCGATGCGCCCTTGCTCGCACGCTGCCTGCTGACCGTAACCAGCCTCGGCGGCTGGGAGGGCGGGCTTGCCGGCACGGCGCAGGGCCTTGCCTGCCATTCGATGCGCGGCAGCCACATCGCGCTGATGGCGACCGCACGGCAGAGCGACAAGGGGTTGCAGGTCGAACAGCTTGTGGCGGTGGTCGACGCGGGGCGCCTCGTCAATCCCGCGGTCGCGCGCCAGCAGGTCGAGGGCGGGCTGGTCTTCGGCCTCGCCGCCGCGGTCGGGGCGACCACCGATTATGAAGGCGGCGTCGCGACCGCGCGCAAGCTTCACCAGCTCAGCCTGCCGCGGCTTTCGCAATGCCCCGAGATCATCGTCGAATTTGTCGACAGCGACCGCGACCCCGGCGGACTCGGCGAAGTCGGCGTTCCGGTTGTCGCCCCGGCCATTGCCAACGCGATGTTCGCCGCAACCGGCCGCCGCATCCGCCGCCTGCCGCTGTCGGCGCATCCGCTATGATGCTCCCGTCGGGCCATCCTCCCGTCACGCCGTCGCAGGTCGGCGTCTTGCTCGTCAATCTCGGCACGCCCGATGCGCCCGAGCCGCGCGCGGTGCGCCGCTATCTCAAGCAGTTCCTGTCCGACCGCCGCGTCGTCGAAATCCCGGCACTGCTGTGGCAACCGATCCTGCGCGGAATCATCCTGACGACGCGTCCGCGAAAATCGGCGCACGCCTATGCGCAGGTGTGGACCGATGCCGGATCGCCGCTTGCCGCGGTGACGCAGGCGCAAGCGGCATCGCTGCAGACGATGCTCGGCCCGGACATCCGCGTGGCGCACGCCATGCGCTATGGCGAGCCCGCGATCGGATCCGCGCTCGACGTGCTGATGTCGGCAGGCTGCCGCCGCATCCTCGTCGCGCCGCTCTATCCGCAATATTGTGCCGCGACGACCGCGACCGTGGTCGACGCGGTCGGCGCGCATCTCGCGACGCTGCGCTGGCAACCGACGCTGCGCTATCTGCCGCCCTATCACGACGACCCGGCCTATATTGCGGCGCTTGCCGCCTCGGTTCAGGCGCAGCTGGCGGCGCTCGATTTCGCTCCCGACGTGCTGCTCGCGAGTTTTCACGGCATGCCCGAGCGCACACTGCATCTGGGCGATCCCTATCATTGCCATTGCCAAAAGACGGCGCGACTTTTGTCCGAAACGCTCGGCCGCCCGGTCGAAGTCGCGTTCCAGTCGCGCTTCGGGCGCGCCAAATGGCTCGAACCCGCGACCGACGCACGGCTCGAGGCGATCGGCCGTGAAGGCAAAAGCGTCGCTGTCGTGGCGCCTGGATTCTCCGCCGACTGCCTCGAAACGCTGGAGGAACTTGCGATTCGCGGGCGCGAACAATTTGTCGCGGCGGGCGGGCAGAAATTCGCCTATCTCCCGTGCCTTAACGACAGCGGCGAGGGCATGACGATGCTCGAGAAGCTCGTCCGGCGCGAACTTTCAGGCTGGCTCTAACCGGCCTGTCGCTTACCTGCTGTTTAGAACCTTGATCTAGACTGATCCGGTATGGCGCCGGAATGGCGACTGCTGGACAGGTCTGGAGATCAATGGATGAGTGACATCGAAGCGGCGGCCTTGCGGCTCGCCTTGTTCACTCTGGCCTTTCTCGCGGTCGTCCTGCTCGTCTGGTGGTTTCGCAGGCCAAAGGTCGAGCATGCAGGGCCCAAAGCTCCGCGCCTCGGCATAGAGGGCGGCTTGGCAAAGTTGCGGCGCCGGGATCCGGACGTCGAAGAGGTGGAGATCGCCCCGGCACGGCTGGCCCGCGTCAGCGGCTCGGCGCCGCTTGCCCCGCTTCCGGAAGCCGAATTTGACGATGCACCACAACCCGGCACCGCTTCTTCCGCCGACACCGCTGCGACTGCCCGGCAAGTCACCGAAAGCCCGTCGCCGGTCGAGCCGGCGGTTGCCGACGTTTCCCCGGCCTTCGAACCGGAAATTCCGGCTCCCGCCCTCAGCGAAGAGGGGCCGGAAACAACCGCTGCGCCCGAAGTGCCCGCCGATGAGCTGATCGAGGCGATGGCGCTACAGGCAGAAGCTGCGGCCAACCTGCATACGCCTGAACGCTGCGCGGCAACTTCGGCCACTTTCGCGCCGCGCTTCCCGCCGCACGGCGACGCGCCGGTTCACAGCTGGCTCGGCGGGCGCCCCCGCCTCCCTGAAACGATGGAGTGGCCGAAGGTCGACGGTCGCGAGGGCGATTTCCTTGCACAGATTTCCTGCGCCGCATTGCCACCGATGATCTGGGACGGCGTCGGCCCCCGCTCGGGCTGGCTCGCCTTTTTCGCCAATCCCGACAGCGGAGCACCTGCGGTGCTCCATCTTTCCGAGGATGGTCCGCCGCGCGATCCGCCGCACCCGGTCGGTGCGCTCTGGTCGCCGCCCGGACCCGGCCTTGGGGGCTTTGCACGCCGCGCATTCCCCGAATGGCCCATCGATCAAGTCGACGGACACGTGGCGCTGTGTTCGGACGTCGCCGACGCAAGCACCGAAGCCTATGACGTTGCCGATCCTGCCTTCCACCCTTTCGACTGGGACAGCCTGACGGCGATGATCGACCTTCTCGAAAGTCGGCTCGACCGGCTTGACGTCGATGGCGTGGCGCCCGCCGATGCCAGCGACGAGCTGGCGCAGGCGGTAGCAGACGCCGCGGTCGCCAACCGGTCCGCCGACGCGCGCATCCGCGAAATCATCGCCGTCGTGCGCGAAAGCGCTGGGCAGGGCAGCTTCACCGCCGCGGGGGCTACGGCGGTGATGGAGGGGCTGCAGACGATCCGCTGGAACGAGGTCGTCACGCGCACCGACCCAGAAACCGGCGAGGATCTGGTCGAAACGCTCGAACTGCCGCTCACGCGTCACCATCCATCCGCCGATCTGTGGGTCGACGACTGGCGGGCGCTGCTAGCCGATCATGCGAAACACGCCTGGTGCGCCGATCGCAATCGACTCCCCGAACCGCTGCGCGCCGCGCTCGAGCCCGAATGGCAGCGATTGGTCGCGGCCGAGACGGTCGTGCTGGGCGGAAGAGCCGGCGGCTTTGTTCCCGGTTTCGATGCCGACTTCGACGCCATTCTGTTGCATCTTCCCGCCAGCGCACTTTTCAACCGCAGCGCTGCGGCAGGGAATGGCGCAATCGTCGCGATCCGAAAATCCGACCTGGCTGCGGGCAATTTTTCCCGCGTCAGGATGCTGCGCCGCGCTGAATAGCATTGCGATAGCATTGCGGTTGACGTTCCGGTCAACTTGCTGCTCCCTTGGCCCCGTCCTAATCAGGATGAAACGGACTGGGAGAGATTGATTCATGACACGCGTTGCAATTGTCACCGGGGGCAGCCGCGGGATCGGAGAGGCGATCAGCCTCGCACTCAAGGACATGGGAGTCACCGTCGTCGCCAACTATGGCGGCAATGACGAAAAGGCGCGCGAGTTTTCCGAGCGCACCGGGATCAAGGCCTTTAAATGGGACGTCGGCGACCATCAGGCGTGCCTCGACGGCTGCGCGCGGGTGACCGAAGAGGTCGGCCCGGTCGACATCGTAGTCAACAATGCCGGCATCACCCGCGACGGCACGCTCGCGCGGATGAGCCATTCCGATTGGGACGACGTGATGCGCGTCAACCTCGGCGGCTGTTTCAACATGGCGAAAGCCTGTTTCCCTGGCATGGTCGAGCGCGGTTGGGGGCGCATCGTCAACATCGGGTCGATCAACGGGCAGGCGGGGCAGTACGGCCAGGTCAACTATGCCGCCGCAAAATCGGGCATCCACGGTTTCACCAAGGCGCTCGCGCAGGAAGGCGCGAAGAAGGGCGTTACCGTCAACGCAATCGCGCCGGGCTATATCGACACCGACATGGTCGCAGCGGTGCCCGCTGCAGTGCTCGAAAAGATCGTCGCGAAAATCCCGGTCGGCCGCCTTGGCCACGCCGAGGAAATCGCGCGCGGCGTCGCCTTTCTGTGCAGCGAGGATGCGGGCTTCGTCACCGGATCGACGATGTCGATCAACGGTGGGCAGCATATGTATTGAGGTGCCGGGCGGCCTTCACCCCCCGGTAAAGCGCTCGGTGACCATTGCCGGACATCCGACCTCGATCAGTCTTGAGCCGATGTTCTGGAGTGCGTTGGAGGTAGAGGCCGAGCGGCTCAGCCTGCCGGTCAACGCACTCGTCGCGAGGATCGATGTCGACCGCATGGACGCCGACGTGCCGCCCAACCTCACCTCGGCAATCCGCCAATGGCTGTGGCAGCGCCGCGCCGGTCAGAGCGCGGCGTAGATCGCGCGGGCAAAGGCCGCGCCCTTGTCGGGCGCATGATGCAGGAAAAGCGAGGGTTCGATCAGTTCGAGCTCCATGATGTGAAGCCTGCCCGCGCCGTCGGCGACCATGTCGACCCGCGCATAAACCGGGGCGACGGGTGCGGCAGCGAGCGCGGCGTCGGCGAGCGCTTGCGCTTCGGCGCTCGCCCCCCATGCCGTTTCGCGACCGCCAAATTGTTCCTGAACACGAAAATCGCCGGTGGCAGGCCTTTTGACGATCGCGTGGCTGAAGCGCCCACCGAAATAGAAAAGCGAAAACTCGCCGCTGTCGAGCACGCCGCGCATCATCGGCTGGACGAGCCTGCGCTGTCCCGTCGCATCGACCGGAATCGGAGTGCCGGGGCCGAGGCGGTGCGTCCCGTCGGCGCCGCCCGAGATCGCGGGCTTGATCACGACCTCCTCCGCACCCAACACCACACGCGCGGCGTCGAGCGCCGCATCGTCGAGCGCCGCGACCTCGACCGTGGGAACGATTGGGACGCCTTTGGCTTCCAGATCGCGCAGATAGGCCTTGTCGCTATTCCATCGGAGGAGCGCGACAGGGTTGATAACGTGCGGCGCAGAAGCCTCGAAATCGCCGAGAAGTTCATACCAGCGCGCGACATCGCGCTGGTAACCCCAGGCGAAAAGCGGCAGGACAAGGTCGAAACCCGCCAGATCGCCCGGCGCGGTCCAGACGTGCTCGTCGACCGCCAGCCCTGCGCCGTTCAGCGCCGCGGCCTTGCGCGCAAAGGCCGGACGCCAGTTCTCGGGATAGTCAGGCGCCGGGACGAGGATCGCGACGCGCGGCTGGTAGGGCACCTACCGCCCCAGCAACCCGCGCGCCTGCCCCGCAATGTGCGAAAGCATCGCGCCATTGGGGCTGGCGATCGTGCGCGCACGGTCGATCGTACCGCGGAACTGCGCGACGCGCGGGGCGTGTTCGGCAAGCCACTGCGTTACCGCCGCGTCGAGTTCTCCCCCAGGTAAACTGCCGAGGAAGGTCAGCCGCATTTGCTGGAAGTCGCGCGCAAGGCTGTTGACGAGCAGCCGCTCCCACGGGTCGCTCGGGCTCATATGCGCGGCCAGCGTCTGCGCCCAGTCGAGCCCCAAAGCTTCGCCGAGGTGGGTGAAGGCGTGCGTCACCGCAACCTCGTCGTCGCCGCGCCGTTCGGCAAGATCGACGATGCCGATCGCGCCGTCGAGCTTGAACAGCCGCACGACCGACGCCGCGAGCGCGTCCGGCGCCCCCGCTTCGAGCAATTGCTGGGTGAGCACCTCCCACTGGCGGCGCACCGATTCGCCGAGCAGGCTGTCGACTCGCGCGGTGAGACGCTCGACCCCCGGTGCGAGCCGCGCAACGAGCGGTCCGGGCTGGGCGCCGCTGGGCGCAACGCGCAGCAGGTCGGCCATTTGCGAGGCCATCGCCGAAGCGGCCTGGCCGAAAAGCGACAGGCGGATCGCCTCGTCGATCGCCGCGGCGTCGAGTGCTGACCAGATGGCCTGCATCCCCATCAGCCGCTCGACCGCGACAAAGGCCGAAGCGACGTCGCCGAGCGCGCAGCCTTCCTCTTCGACCAGTTCGAACGGATGGACGATTCCCATGCGGTTGACGATGCGGTTCGCCAGCTTGGTCGCGATGATTTCGCGGCGTAGCTGGTGGCCCTCGATCGCCCCGGCAAAGTCGCGCTGCATTTCCGCAGGGAAAGCAGCGGCGAGGTCGGCTGCAAGAGCGGGATCGTCGGGAAGGTCGCTGGCTTCGATCGCGTCCTGCAGCGCGAGCTTGGCGGTCGAGAGCAGCACCGCGAGTTCGGGGCGCGTCAGCCCGCGGCCTTCCTGCGAGCGGCGGAGCAGATCGTCGTTGACCGCGAGCCCCTCGATCTTGCGGTCGAGCCGACCCGCTGCCTCGAACGTCTCCATGATCCGCACGAGCGACGGAACCGCCGCCGCGCCGCCCTTTTCGGCAATCGACAACGCAAGCGCCTGAAGCCTGTTATCCTCGAGTACGAGCGCCGACACATCGTCGGTCATCCGCACCAGCAGCGCGTCGCGATCCTCCTGACCGAGACGCCCTTCGACCATCTCGCGATTCAATGCGATCTTGATATTGACCTCATTGTCCGAACAATCGACGCCGGCGCTATTGTCGATGAAGTCGGTGTTGATCCGCCCGCCCTTCGCCGCAAAGGCGATGCGCGCCGCCTGCGTGACGCCAAGGTTCGCGCCCTCGCCGATCGCCTTGACCTGCAGATCCTCGGCATCGACGCGCAGCGCATCGTTTGCGGGGTCGCCGACCTCGGCATTATTCTGGTTCGCCGCCTTCACATAGGTGCCGATACCGCCGAACCAGAGGAGATCGACCGGCGCCTTGAGGATGGCGGAGATCAGCGTGCTCGGGTCCGTCGCATCGACGTCGACCCCCAGCATTGCCTTGACTTCGGGGGTCAGCGGAATGCTTTTCTGGCTGCGCGGAAACACCCCGCCGCCTTTCGAGATCAGCTTCTTGTCATAATCGTCCCAGCTCGACCGCGGCAGCGCGAACATGCGCGCGCGTTCCTTCCAGCTTTTCGCCGGATCGGGGTCGGGGTCGAGGAAGATATGGCGGTGGTCGAACGCCGCGACGAGCTTGATCGCCTTCGACAGCAGCATGCCGTTGCCGAACACGTCGCCCGACATGTCGCCGCAGCCTGCGACGCGGATCGTGTCGCTCTGCACATCGATGCCCATTTCGGCGAAGTGGCGCTGGACCGAAACCCACGCGCCCTTGGCGGTGATGCCCATCGCCTTGTGGTCATAGCCCTTCGACCCGCCGCTTGCGAAGGCGTCGCCGAGCCAGAAGTCGCGTTCCATCGCAAGACCGTTCGCGACGTCGGAGAAGGTCGCGGTTCCCTTGTCGGCGGCGACCACGAAATAGGGATCGTCGCCGTCGAGGATCGTCACGCCCGCGGGATGCACGACCTTGCCGCCGACGATATTGTCGGTGATCGACAGCAGCGAGCGGATGAAGATGCGATAGCATTCGGTCCCCTCGGCGAACCAGGCATCGCGATTCTCGACCACGCTGGGCAGCGCCTTGGGATAGAAGCCGCCCTTCGCGCCGGTCGGCACGATGACGGCGTTCTTGACGCGCTGCGCCTTCATCAGCCCGAGGATTTCGGTACGGAAGTCGTCACGCCGGTCGGACCAGCGCAGCCCGCCGCGCGCGACCGGGCCGGCGCGCAGGTGAACGCCCTCGACGCGCGGCGAATAGACCCACACTTCGCGCCACGGAAGCGGCTTAGGCAGGCCGGGAATCTGGCTCGAGTCGATCTTGAAGGCGAGCGCCTCGGCGGCGGCGGGCGCAAAGGCGTTGGTGCGCAGCGTCGCGCCGATGACCGCGTTGAACAACCGCAGGATACGGTCGTCATCGATCGCCTTGATGCCGGCAAAGCCCGTCTGGATTTCAGCCTCGATCGCCGCGGCGCGAGCCTGGTCGTGCGCTTCCGGGTCATGCAATGCGCGAAACCGCGCGATCATCGCGTTCGTCAGCGCGGGCGCGTGGCGCAACGCGGCGACGACGGTGTCCATCCCATAGGCCGAACCGCCCTGACGCAGGTAACGGAACCAGGCGCGCAGCCAGACGATCGCCTGCGGCTCGGTCTGCGTGACGAGCACCAGCTCGTTGAACGCGTCATTCTCTGCCGCGCCATCGAGCACCGCGACGATTGCCTGCTCGATAACCTCGGCGTGTGGCAGCAACGCCTTTTCGTCGACCGACGCCGGAATACGCAGCGTGAAGTCATGAATGACGATCGGGGGCTCGCTGTCGGCGTCGTCGCCCGCAGGACGTCCGGTGCCGAGGACGGTCGGGATCTCCTCGAGCACCTCGAAGCCGAAATGTTCGAGCGCGGGGACGACGTCGGACAAGGCGAGCGGGCCGACCGCGCTATAGACTTTGAGCCGCAGACGGTCGTCGCCGTCGAGGCTCTTGCGCGCAAGCCGTACCGTGCGCGGCTTGTCGGCGTCGAGATCGCGCAGCCGCAAAATGTCGCGTGCCGCTTCCTCAGGGTTATACAGGTTGCGGTAATTGGGCGGAAACAGCGGCGCAAATCGCGACGCAAGCGCCGCCGCACGCGCCGGATCGCCGCGCCGCGCGAGCGCGCCCTCGACCTCTGGCTGCCAGCCGCGCACCATCTGTTCGAGTTGCAGGTTGAGCGCATCGGCGTCGGGGACGACCCCGCCGCTCCTGAGGTCGAGCGTGAAGCGGAGCAGCGCCGCGCCTCCGTCCTCGAGCACCATCGTCCAGCCGATCACGCCCGCGCGCGCCTCGCGCACCAGCATCGATTCGACCGCAAGGCGACGGCCGGTCGACACCTCGTCGCGCGGCAACCAGACAAAGACGAACAAATGGCGGCCGAGCGCGCTGCGCACCGTCACCAGCTTTGGACGCGGTCGGTCGGTAATCGACATCGACGTCAGCGCGAGATCCTCGAGCGACTTCGCGTCGAAGGCAATAAGCAGGTCGTGCGGCAGCGCGGTGAGCGCGTGCGCCAGCGCCTTGCCCGCGTGGCCGGTCGGATCAAAGTCGAACTTGGCCATCAGCGCGTCGAGCGCGGCACGCAGCACGGGCACCTTGTCGGGACGCGCCGACAACGCGGCGCTGGTCCACAGGCCTGCGTGAATCGACAGACGTTCGATCGCCTTCCCCTTCATTTCGGGGACGATGACCAGATCGAGCAGGACGCGCCGATGGACCGACGACAGACGATTGGACTTGATGAGCAGCGGAGCCTTCCCGCCTTTTTCAAACCATTTAAATGCCGCCTCGAGCCCGGCCGGCGACAGAAGTTCGCCGTCGGCCGACGCCGCCACGCCGAGCGCATCCTGCGCCTCGCCGTCCCGCGTCCGCCATTCGTGGCCGAGTTGGGTCATCGCCCCGCCTTCGAACCAGCGCAGCAACTCTGCCCCTCCGTCCTCGCAGCGCATCGCAGCGTCGGCGAGCATCGCGGCTCGCATAGCCTTCCAGTCGGACACGGCCGCGCGGACATCTGCAAGTGCCGATTGAAGCGCATTGAGGAGACGCCGTCGCGCGCGCGCGTCACCGCGCTCAAGCTCCATATAGATCACCGATTCGCGGGCAGGATCGGACATCTTCTTCGCGTCGACATCAACCAATCGCCCGGCGTCGTCGCGCGATACCGAAACGACAGGGTGGAGGATACGATGCACGACCAGCCCCTGCGCGCCGGCAATCTGAGAGGTCGAATCGACAAGGAAGGGCATGTCGTCGTTCACGACGGCAAGGCGCATCCGGCGATCGGTCCCCTCAGCCTCGATCGGTTCAAGGAGGAGCGACGGTTGCCCCTTTGCCCGAGCAAGCGAAGCACGCGCAACGAAAATACCGGCTTCGGCGAGCGCCGTCTTGCCGAGGTCGTCGCCTTCGCCGGGCAGCGCGCTGCCTTTCAGCGCGGCTTCAAAGGCTTTGGCGATTTTTGCGGGAACATCGGTGGCTGGCGCCGAGGCTTCGACTTCGGCGGTATCGGACTCATTCTGGGGCATAGGGTGACGCATCCCGAACCAAGGTGTGACGGGGCTTTTACCGACGATCGGCAGCCCCGTTCGGTCTGGCCCCTATGCTCCTGCTACGCGCGCGGCTCAAGTCCCTGCGAGCGACACCGCGTAAAAATATTTCAACTTTAGGATTGTCTGTTACGCGGTCGCGTCAGGGCGCGGGGGCGATCGGGATCGCCTTCTTCGCAAGCCGCGCGACGAGCGCCTTGTCGTCGGCCGCCTTCGCGACGATTCCGATATGGCCGCCGGGCATCGCGCGCGCAATCAGCACCACAAACTCGGCCTCGCCCGCCTCATGTTCGAGGATCAACGCCGGCTGTGCGCTGCGAAGCGCATCGAGGGCGGCTTCGTCGTCGACCTTGGCGTCGGACGGTTTGCGGCGCGCGCGAACATCCTTGACGACGCCCTTGAGTCCGCCCGGATAGCTGTCGAGATAGGACGCTAGTTCGCCGCGCCCGACGCCCTCGTCCTTTGCATGGCCGAGCACGCAGGCATATTCGGCAAGGCGCGTCTTGTCATAGGAGGGGCCAAAGACGAGCTTGACGATCGGCGTCATCGGCGCGCGGTCCTGTGCTTTCAATCCCGCATCGTCGAGCAGTTCGGCATAGTCGTCGGGACGCCGTTCGGCGACCAGCGCGAAATCCCAAGCCATGCCGATCGCGCGATAGAGCGCGGTGCGGCTGCGGCTGTCGGCGGCGACCGCGCGCTCGGCGGTTTCGCGCGCCGCGGCAAGCCAGTCGGCAAGGCCGGCGTCGTCGCCGGGTTCGGTTTCCGCATCGTCCGCCACCGGTTCTGCAACCGCATCTTCGGCGGTTTCGGTCAGCAGCATGGCTTCGTCGGCATCGCTATCGTCGGCGAGCGCGGCGAAACCGGGCCCCGCGTCATCGTCGATATGTTCGGAGTCGGGGCCGTCGGCCCACACCGGAACGGGGGCAGAGAGCGGCGCCGCGGCGCGTAGCGCCTGTTCGACCGACAATTGCAGTTCGGCATCGACGTCGGAAGCGACGGCTTCCTTCCAGTTGATGACGCCCATGATGAAATCGATCGTATCGTCGTCGGACGAAAAGGGCAGCAGGATGCCGCGATACATGATGGTGGTGCCGCGATCGTTGACGAATTCGGCTTCGAATCCGATCGGCGCGCGGTTCGCGATGATCTGGAGATAATGGTCGGTCAGCCGCGACAGCAGCGAGCGCCCGGGTATCTGGTTGATGTAATTGACGTCTTCGTCGATTTGCGATTCGTCGCGAAGCCGGTGGCCGAGGAAGGATATTCCCGGATTTTCGATGCCCTGCGTGAAATCGAGCAGCACGGCATTGCCGCCAAAATCGGCGCCTTCGAGGTCGAGGTCCTCGACCGAGGGATAGGCGCGATCGCCCAGCAGCGACGCCCAATAATTATAGGCGCGAACCTGCATCCGCCGTTCGTCGACTCCCACCATCGGCGGGGCGTCGATGGCTGCGTCCTCCTGGCCGTGGCTGCCCGAAACCAGCCCGCGCATGCTGTCCATCATTCATCCCCAGTCGCAAACATTCGCAAATGTCATGCAACAGGAGTGGTAAAGTTGGCGTAAACGATGACCCGCGCGGCCGCGCAGCCCGCGAGTAGCGCGGGCGTCGCGGCGATTAAGCGCGGACTGTCGAAGCGCTGGCGATCAGCTCGACCAGCCGCCGGCAAGTGCGCGGAACAAAGCGATCTGGCGCCGCGAGATTTGCGCGTCCTGCGCAGCGAGCACCGCCTCCGCCTCGGCAAAGGTGCGTTCGGCGTCGAGCCATTCGAGCGAGTCGGCTGCGCCCTCTGCCTGCTTGGCGCGCACGATGCGCGCCGCGCGTTCGGACTGGTCGCGCGCGGCGCGTAGCGCCTGCCGCTGTTCGAGCGACCGGGCATAGGAGGAGAGTGCCGTCTCGGTCTCTTCGAGCGCGCGCAGCACCGTCCCGTCGAAGCGCGCAAGCGACGCCTGCGTCCCCGCCTCCGCCGCCGCGATGCGCGCACGCGCGGGTTCCTGATTGGGGAAGGCCCAGTTGATGAGCGGGCCGAGCAACCAGCGCAGCGGCCCGCCGCCGAACACGTCGCCGAAGCCCGATCCGGTCGATCCCGCCGACGCGCCGAGCGTGATGCGCGGATAAAGATCGGCGGTCGCAACGCCGACGCGCGCGGTATCGGCGGCGAGGCGGCGTTCGGCGGCGCGGACGTCGGGGCGACGCTTCAACAGCGCCGCCCCGTCACCGACTGGGATCGGGTCGGTGATCTCGAGGCCGATCGCCCGTTCGCCGGCGATAGCGGGCAGTTCGGACGGCGTGCGGCCGGTCAAGGTCGCAAGGCGGAAGAGCGCGGCCTGGCGCTCGGCCTCGATCGCCGGAATGTCGGCAGCGCGCTGGTCGCGCAACGTCGCGATGCGCGCGAGGTCGAGCCCGGTGGCAAGGCCCGCCTCCTTCCGACGCTCGGTGAGTTTCACCTGCTGGTCGAGCAGCTCGACGATGCGGCGCGCGACGCCGAGCCGCGCCGCGCCCGACGCCGCATCGGCATAGGCCTGCGTCGTGTCGGAGACGACGACGACGCGCACCGCCTCGGCATCGGCTTCGGCAGCGGCAAGGTCGCTGCGCGCGGCCTCGACCGAGCGGCTCACGCGGCCGAAGAGATCGGCCTCGTACGACACGCCGATGCCGACATCGACCGTCCAATCCTCGCGCGGCGCGCCCGGCGCGCGCTGGCCTTCGGGGCTGCGGCCATATTGCGCGCCAGCGCCAATTTGGCCCTGCGGCAGACGGTCGGCACTGGCACCGCGCAATCCGGCGCGCGCGCGCGCGATATTGGCGACCGCGACGCGCACGTCGGTATTCGCGGCGAGCGCGTCGCGGACGAGGCCGTCGAGCACGGGGTCGTCGTAGAGACGCCACCAGTTGGCTGCGACCGGCGCCAGCGACACCGCCGGGCTGCTCGCCGCAACGAACGACCCGGTTGCGGCGGGGGCGGAGGCCGATTGCGGTGCCTTATAGTCGGGACCGACCGCGCAGGCGGCGAGCGCGAGCGCCGAAGCGGCGGCGGCGAGAGTGCGGCGGGTCATCGTCATTCTCCTTATTCGGCCGGGACCGGCAGTGCGGCCGAGCTGCCGCGTCCGCCGCGCCGCTGCGCGATCCAGTCGCCGAGCGCGCGGCAGACGACATAGAAGGTCGGGGTGAAGATCAGCCCGAACGCGGTCACGCCGAGCATCCCGAAGAAGACCGCGGTGCCGAGCGCCTGCCGCAGCTCGGCGCCCGCTCCGCTCGCGATGAGCAGCGGCACCGCGCCGAGGATGAAGGCAAAGCTCGTCATCAGGATCGGGCGCAGGCGGTCGCGGGCCGCGCGCACCGCAGCTTCGATCGGCGACAGCCCGTCCTGCTCCTCGGCCTGCTTGGCGAACTCGACGATCAGGATCGCATTCTTCGCCGCCAGCGCGATCAGGACGACGAGCCCGATCTGCGTCAGGACATTATTGTCCATGCCGCGCAGGTTCACGCCGAGCATCGCCGCGAGCAGGCACATTGGCACGATCAGGATGATCGCGAGCGGCAGCACGAGGCTTTCATATTGCGCCGCGAGCACGAGGAAGACAAACAAGACCGCCAAGGCGAAAACGATACCCGCCGTGTTCGCCGCCGCCTTCTGCTGGAAGGCGATACCGGTCCATTCGGTGCCAAAGCCCGCGGGCAGTGTTTCCGACGCAAGCTTTTCCATCGTCGTGAGCGAGGCGCCCGATGACGAACCGGGGGCGGTGTCACCGTCGATCTCGACCGCGGGGAAGAGGTTATAGCGCGTCACGCGATACGGCCCCGTGCGGTCCTCGAAATTGGCGACCGAGCCGATCGGCACCATCGCGCCCGAATTTGACCGGGTATGGAGATTGGCGATGTCGGACACCGTCTGGCGATAGGGTGCGTCGGCCTGCGCGGTAACGCGATAGGTGCGCCCGAGCAGGTTGAAGTCGTTGACGAACGCCGAGCCCAGATAGACTTGCAGCGCCTCGAATACCCGTTCGGGCGGAACGCCGAGCATGTTCGCCTTGGCGCGATCAATGTCGGCATAGACACGCGGGTTGGTCGGGTCGAAGAAGGTGAAGACGTTCATCAGCCCCGGCGTTCCGTTCGCCTTGCCGATAAGGTCGCCAGACACCTTGGCGAGTTCGGCATATCCGTGCCCGCCGCGGTCCTGCACGACCATGCGATAGCCACCCGCCGAGCCGATCCCCTGGATCAGCGGCGGCGGGATGATGACGATCTGCGCCTCGGTAATGTCGGCAGTGTTCGCCCGCGCCTGACCGATGATCTCGTCAAGCGTCACGCCGAGCTTCCTGCGCTCTTCAAAGCTTTTGAGCGGGAAATAAGCGGCGGCCGAATTGGGCGCGAGCGTCTGCGACGGGCCGTCGAAGCCCGCGAGCATCACCGATCCCAGCACGCCTTCGACCGGAAGCACGCGCTGCGCCACCTTCTGCAGCACCGCGTCGGTGCGTTCGACCGACGCGCCCGAGGGAAGCTTGGCGACGACCAGGAAATAGCCTTGGTCCTGCGCCGGGATGAACCCCGTCGGCGTCGCCCAGAACAGCCCCGCCGTCGCGGCGATCAGCGCAGCATAGGCCGCCATCACCTTCTTGGGCGCGCGCACGAGCCGCGCGGTCAGGCGCGCATAGGCCGCGGCCGTCCGTTCGAAGCCGCGATTGAAAGCATCGCCCGCGCGGTGGACGGCGCGCAGCACCGCATTTTCCTCTTTCGGCGCAGTGTGCGGCATCAGAAGGATGGCGGCAAGCGCCGGCGACAGGGTGAGCGAGAGGATCAGCGAGATGATCGTCGCGGTCGAGATCGTCACCGCAAACTGCTGATAGAAAGCGCCCGACAGGCCGGTGAGGAACAGCGTCGGCACGAACACCGCGCAGAGCACGAGCACGATCGCGACAAGCGCCGCCGACACCTCGTCCATCGAGGTGCGCGCCGCCTCGAGCGCCGACATGCCCTTTTCCAGATTGCGCTCGACATTTTCAACGACGACGATCGCATCGTCGACGACAATCCCGATCGCAAGCACCAGTCCGAAAAGCGAAAGGTTGTTCAGGCTATAGCCGACCGCCGCAAGCACTGCGAAGGTCCCGATCAGCGACACGGGAATGGCGAGCACCGGGATGATCGCCGCGCGCCATTTTTGCAGGAAAACCAGAATGACGATGACGACGAGGAATACCGCCTCGACCAGCGTGTCCATCACCGCGTCGATCGACTGGGCGATAAACTCGGTGGGGTTATAGATGACGCGATATTCGAGGCCCTTGGGGAAGCTTTTCGACGCCGCTTCCATTTCGGCCTCGACCGCCTGCGCGGCCGCGAGCGCGTTCGACCCCGGCCGCTGGAAGGTCGCGAGGATCACGGTCGGATCGCCCGACAAATAGGTATTGCTGTTATAATCCGCCGCGCCGAGTTCGACGCGTGCAACGTCGGATACGCGGACCTGTCGCCCATCGGCATCGCTGCGGATCACGATATTGGCGAACTCGGCGGGATCGGCTAGGCGCCCCTGCGTTTCGACGTTGAGCTGGAAGTCGCTGCCGCCCGCGAAGGGCGGCTGGCCCAACGTTCCCGCCGCGACCTGGACATTCTCGCGCCGCAATGCCGCGACGATCTCACCTGCGGTCAGGTCGAGCGCGGCGGCGCGGCCGGGGTCGATCCACACGCGCATCGCATAGTCGCGCGACCCGAAAAGCCGCACGTCGCCGACGCCGTCGAGGCGCGCGAGCCGGTCGCGGAGCTGGGTGAGGGCGTAATTGGAGATATAGGCGCGATCGAGCGACTTGTCGGGCGACACCAGGTTGACGATCAGCAGGAAGTCGGGCGAAGTCTTGCGCGTTACGACGCCCAGCCGCTGCACTGTTTCGGGCAGCCGCGGCGTCGCGATCGCGACGCGGTTCTGCACGAGCACCTGCGCCGCATCGAGGTCGGTCCCCGTCTTGAAGGTGACCGTGATCGTGGCATTGCCGTCGCCGGTCGACTGGCTGCTCATATAGAGCATATTGTCGACGCCGTTGATTTCCTGCTCGATCGGCGCTGCGACCGTGTCGGCAACCGTCTCGGCCGAAGCGCCCGGATAGCTCGCCTGCACCGTCACCGTGGGCGGGACGATGTCGGGATATTGCGACACCGGAAGCCCGATATAGGCGACCGCGCCGACGATGGTGATGATCACCGCGATGACGGCCGCAAAGATCGGCCGGTCGATGAAGAAGCGTGATAGGCGCATGGGAGAGCCCCTGTCTGATATTCGAAAGTTGGCGCCTCAAATCCTCCCGTCACCCCGGCGAGGGCCGGGATCTGGACGTGGACGATCAATGCTCCGTTGAGATCCCGGCCTTCGCCGGGATGACGAATGACTACCTCGCAAACGTTGCCTGCGACGACACCGGCTCGCTGGCATCGGCCACCTGCTTCGGTGCCGCTGCTACGATCTTTCCGGCCTTTGTCGCCGCCTTCGTACCGGGCTGCGCAAACTGATAGCCGGCGATAACCACCCGGTCGGTTGGCGTCAGACCCGAACGAATAACCCGCAGCCCGTCGATGTCGGGACCGATCTCGACCGGCTTGGCAGCGACCGTTCCGTCCTTGCCGACGGCATAGACGATCTTGCGCGCCTGGTCGGTCTGCACGGCGGCGGCGGGAACGAGCAGCGCACGCGTGGTCTGGCCGGTCGACAGCCGCATATTGCCGAACATGCCGGGGGTCAGGAAAAGGTCGGGATTGTCGAAGCGCGCGCGAGCGCGGATCGTCCCCGAGCGCGGGTCGAGTCCGTTGTCGGTGAAATCGAGGCGGCCCTTCCAGCGATAGTCGTTTTCGTCCTGAAGCCGCACCTCGACCGTCGCATTCCTGTCGCCGCCCTCGCGCTTGGTCTTGAGAAACAAGGCTTCGGAACCCTGGAAGGCGAAATAGATGGGGTCGAGCGCATTGATCGTGGTGAGCAAGGTCCCCCCCGCGTCGCCCGCCGAGACGAGGTTGCCCGAATCGACCAGACGGTCGGAAATGCGGCCACTCATCGGCGCACGCACGGTCGCGAATTCGACATCGAGCGCGCGCGCTGCGATGCGTGCATTCGCCGCAGCAAGTGCAGCATTAGCCGCCTGCACACGCGCGCGCAGCCGGTCGATCTCGCTCTGCGACACCGCCTCGACGTCGACGAGACGACTCGCGCGCTCCAGTTCGAGCCGCGCAAGCGCAAGGTCGCTGCGCGAACTGGCGGCCGCGGCATTCGCTTCGGCAAGTGCGGCGCGGAACGGACGCGGGTCGATGGTAAAGAGCGGCTGGCCCTTGCGGACGATCTGGCCGTCGGTGAAATGGATGGCAGTGACGGCGCCCGACACGCGCGGGCGCACCTCGACCGAATTGCTGGCCTCGAAACGGCCGATATAATCGTCCCACAACGTCACGTCGCGCGACAGCGGCGTAGCGACGGTCAGCACGGGCGCGGGCATTGCGGCAGCCGGCGGCGGCGCAACACGCAGTAGCCACCACGCGCCCGCAACGACAACGAGCAAGGCGCCGAGCCACAGCGCCCGCCGCTTGCGATGCGGGTGGAGCAGGTCGCGAAGGTCGCGGCGGACCTGCGCGTCGGCGGGGTCGACTTTTTCGATCGGCGTATGGACGGTCATGGCGATGCCTCTTCACTGTCTGTCGATTCACGTCGCGCACACCGCACGGCGCGCACGCTTCAAACACCGAAGGCGCACGCCCCCGATCCCATTCCTTGTCGGCAATCCTCTTTGATGGCGGACAGGGCGCGCCCTGCCCGAACGTCGCCCGGTTACCCCGGGCTGTCTGTATTGGCCGCAGGCAAAGACGCATGTCCGCGAACCGGCGAGCAACGTCTTCACAGGCAATATTGTCGAGGCAGACCTTCGCCGGCCGCCTTGCGTTTCAAAACACAAGACGGCCAGCCGGGGGGAGAGCCTTTATGTACTGGATGGTATATTAATGGGGAGCGAAACCGTCAAGGGCATTTCATACCGAGCGGCAAAAATTTTTCTTCTAGCGTCCCGGCCACAGCTTGAGGCAGGTTTCGACGAGTCGTTCGAGTTCGGCGCGTGTCGCGCCGGCGCCCGCCTGCACCGCCATGCCCTGGTTGATCGCCGTAAGCAGCGCGGCGAGCCCTTCGGGCTCGACGTCGGGCGGCAGGTCGCCGTCTGCCTTGGCCTGTTCGAAGCGATCGAGCATCGCGCGCTTCGCGGCGGCACCGCGCGCAAGCACGGCATCGCGAATACATTCGGCCTCCGACCCGCAAGCGACCGAGGCGATAACGCCCAAACAGCCGCCGGGATTGTCGGGGCAGCAATGCATGTCGAGCGCGCCGTACATCAACCGCTCGGCGACACCACGCGCGGTCGGAGCCTCGAGCGCCGCGCGCATATAATCGGCCTTTTCGCGCTCATAGAGGTCGAGCGCCTTGTTGAAGAGCGCTTCCTTGTTTCCGAACGCCGCATAGAGGCTGGGCTTGGTAATCCCCATCGCCTCGGTCAGGTCGTTCATCGACGTGCCCTCATACCCCTTGGTCCAGAACACGCGCAGCGCCGCAGCAAGCGCTGCGTCAACGCAGAATTCGCGCGGCCGACCCTTGGGAATGGCAGGAGCTTCTACTTCCATAACGGGTGGTATATATGTAGGGTGCCCGCGATTGTCCAGTGGACAGACCACGCGCCCGCGCGGCACTCACGCACCCGAGCCGGAATCACATTCATCGTAAAGATATGTTTTAATTCAGCATTTTAGGGTCAGGACCCATTGATTTGCGGAGATGGCTGTGATTCAGGCGACCACGAAGGAGCCTGAATTTGAGCGATTTATTCTGGCTGACGGACGAGCAGATGGCGCGTCTTCAGCCATATTTCCCGAAAAGCCATGGCCGCGAGCGGGTCGACGATCGACGGGTTTTGAGCGGGATCATCTTCGTCAACCGCAATGGGCTCAGGTGGCGCGATGCGCCGAGGGAGTATGGCCCGGCGAAGACGCTTTATAATCGCTGGAAGCGGTGGAGCGACAAAGGCATCTTCATCCGCATGATGGAGGGCTTGGCCACACCGCAGGCGCCAGAGCGCAAGACGATCATGATCGACGCGACCTATTTGAAGGCCACCGCACGGCGTCGAGCCTTGGGGTAAAAAAGGGGGTCCGGGACGCCTGATCGGCCGCACGAAAGGCGGTATGAACACCAAGCTTCATGCCGTGACCGATGCAAATGGCCGCCCGATCAGCTTCTTCATGACCGCCGGGCAGGTGAGCGATTACACGGGCGCAGCCGCTTTGCTCGACAGTCTGCCCAAAGCGCAATGGATGCTCGCCGACCGGGGCTATGATGCCGACTGGTTCCGCGACGCCTTGCAGGAAAAGGGCATCACTCCCTGCATCCCGGGCCGGAAAATACGGAGCAAGCCCGTCAAATACGACAAGCGCCGCTACAAACGCCGCAACCGCATCGAGATCATGTTCGGCCGCCTCAAGGACTGGAGGCGGGTCGCAACACGCTACGATCGGTGCCCGAAGGCCTTCTTCTCCGCCGTGGCTCTCACCGCAACCGTCTTCTTCTGGCTCTGATCAATGAGTCCTGACCCTAGCTGCTCACTCCGCCCAAAGTTCGAGCAGATGCCGCGCAATCGCCAATGGCGGCGGCACCATGAAAGGTGCACCCATATCGCCCGCGAGGGCCGCGCGCACCTCGGCGCGATCGACCCACATCGCCGCCTCAATCTCGGTCGTGTCGAGCGTCAGCGCGGCATCCTCTGCCGTCGCACGGCAGCCGATCATCAGCGACGAGGGGAAGGGCCAGGGCTGGCTGGCGACATAGGTCACGTCGCGCACGCGGATTCCCGCCTCTTCCCATAGCTCGCGCGCTACCGCCTCCTCGATCGATTCGCCCGGCTCGAGAAATCCGGCGAGCGCAGAAAAGAAACCGGGAGGAAAGCCGGGTTGCCGCCCGACGAGCACGCGCCCGTCATGCTCGGCGAGCATAATCACCACCGGATCGACGCGCGGGAAATGTTCGGCGCCGCACGCGTCGCACCGCCGCCCCCAGCCGCCGCGAAACAGTGTCGAGGGGGCGCCGCAAACGGCGCAGAAACGGTGCCGCGCATGCCAGTCGACAAGGCTGCGCGCGCCGCCGTAAAGCGCCAGTTCTTCGCCCGAGAGCAGCGGGATGAGCCGCATCACGGTGCGCGACCGCGCATCGATCCGGGTACCGGAAGGCGCTTCGCGCACGAAACGCGGCGTGCCGTCTTCGTCGATCCCGAGCAGCATCAGGGTATGCCCGTCCGCGGAATCGAGCGGCTCCCAAACCAGCCCGCCGCCCTCGCCAGCCGCAAAGTCGATACCGTCGAGCCGCAGGCATAGCGCGCGCGGGTGCGCGACCGCCGCGGAAAACGCGTCGGGATCGACGCGCACCTGGTCGGCGCGGTCGAGCCGGTTCCCCGTAAAGCCGAGCGGCCGCAACATCAGGCCATCACATCCTTGAAAAAGGCCGGACCGAAGCCGCTCTGGAACGGCAGCGCCTCGGCAGGCATATATTGGGCATAGCCGCCCGCGCGATAACCGCGCTTGCGATCGACGAAGCCGATCGTTCCGGCAGCGCCGCCCCATCCGAAAATGCCTTCACCCGTCGGCGAGTTGGCGAGCGACACACGCCCACCCGCGCCGAAGCCTTCGCCGGCGACAAAGCTGCCCCTTGTGTCGGCGCCTTCGGGGAGCAGGTTCGACATCGCGAGCCGGGCGGTTTCGGGTGACATGATGCGTACGCCGCCGGTCGCGCCTTCGCCAAGGAGCATCGCGAGGAAGCGGTCGTAATCGCGCGCGCTCGAAACCAGTCCACCCCCGCCATAGGGCATCGGCGGCGGGTCGAGGTAGATCGAGCTTCGGGCCGGATCGATCGGCAGCAGCACACCGCCGAGCGGCGCATAGTTGGTCGTCAACCGGCCGACATCGGCTTCGGCGACGCGGAATCCCGTGCTTTTCATGCCGAGCGGATCGAATATCCGTTGCTTCAGAAAGGCATCGAACGGCTGACCCGACGCAACCTCGATCACCCGTCCCATCAGGTCGAGCCCGATCGAATAGCTCCAACGGGTTCCAGGCTCATGGACGAGCGGCAGGGTAGCGAGCCGGTCGGCAAAGGCCGTCAGGCTCGGCGCGGGCGTTATCGGCGGAAAGCCCGGAATCGGGAGCCGACTCACCTGCCCCCCGACTAGCCCCGCCTTGTTATAGGCATCGCGCAGCGGTCCCTTCTGGATGATATTATAGCCCAGTCCCGCCGTGTGGGTGAGGAGGTGGCGCACCGTGATCAGCGTCTTCGCCGGCCGGAGATCGGCGAGCGATCCGTCGGGCGTATTCTGCACCTTCATGTTCGCGAACGCGGGCAGAAGATCGGCGATCGGCTGGTCGAGCCGCAACTTGCCTTCGTCGACCAGCAGCATTGCGGCGATTCCGGTGATGGGCTTGGTCATCGAATAGAGGCGCCACACCGTATCCGGGCCTACCGGCGTGGCCGAGTCCATCGCCTGCGTCCCCGCGCCAAAGAAGGTCGCGGCCTCCTGCCCCTTGCCGATAGCAGCGAGCGTCCCGGCAAGCTCGCGCCGGTCGACGAACCCATTGATGAAAGTGTGCGTCGCGGGATAGGCAGCCGCATCGGAACGCCAGGCAAGCGCAACGCCCGGAAGCATCGCCGCGCCGCCGCCGAACACCAATCCTCCCAACAGCGCGCGGCGCGAAACCATCATGTTCATCCATCACTCTCCCGCATTCGGTCGACCAGCTTGCGATAGAGCGTCGGCAGTCCTGCCGCGTCAAGCTCCGCAATTGGCCACCATTCGCCTTCCGCTGCGGCATCGGGGCTTTCGCGCGCGACAAGTTTCAGCGTCAGGTCGAAATGGGTGAAGCTGTGGCGCACTTCGGCAATAGCCGACTCGCGCGGCGGGGCGTCGGTCCATTCGCTCCCCGGCAAGGCGCGCATCCCGCCGAGCATTGCGCGCGGGGCACGACGCTCGAGCCAGACGTTGTCGTCCGACCGTATCCAGTGAGCGACACCATGACGGTGCGGCTTGGCTTTTCTGGGAGGCTTGACCGGAAGGCGCACCGCATCGCTGGTTCCGCGCACCCGGCAATCGTCGGCAATCGGGCAATGCGCGCAATCGGGTGCCCGCGGCGTGCAAATGCGGGCACCGAGATCCATCAGCGCCTGAGCGAAATCGCCCGGCCGCGCCGCCGGAACCAACGGAGCGAGCGCCGCGCGGATTGCGCGCTTCGCTGCCGGAAGCGGCACCTCGATGCGCCAGTGGCGCGCGACTACGCGCTCGATGTTGGCATCGACGACCACGGCAGGGCGACCGAAGGCGATAGCAGCGACAGCGGCAGCGGTATAATCGCCAATTCCCGGCAGCGCGCGCAGCCCGGCCTCGTCATCGGGAAAGTGTCCGCCGTGATCGGCGGCGACAGCGCGCGCGCAGGCGAGCAAGTTGCGCGCGCGGGCATAATAGCCGAGCCCCGCCCACGCTGCCATGACGTCGGCGTCATCCGCTGCGGCAAGGTCGGCGAGCGTCGGCCATAGCGCGGCGAAACGCGTAAAATATCCGGTGACGGCGGCAACGGTCGTCTGTTGCAGCATGATTTCGGCAAGCCACACGCGATAGGGGTCGGGCACGGCGCGGCTCCCCGGCGGGACGCGCCACGGCAGCGTGCGCGCCTCGCGGTCGTACCAGTCGAGCAGGCGGTTCGCGAAATCACCCGTAACTGCGGTAATTGTTGTGGATGGCTGGACGCTCACCCCCCGCCTATGGCATGGCGGCAGCCATGGCGAAAGACGCGGGCAAGGACAAAACGGCCGGAAAGGCCAAGGGAACGACGAAGGCCGGAAAGCCCGCCGCGCGTGCCTATGAGCGTCCGCGCGGCGGCGCCGCGCGCGCGATTTCGGACCTCGTCCCCGAAATCGGCCGCACTGCTTTTCGCAAGTTCGGTTTCATCCAGAGCTCGGTCGTCAGCCGCTGGCGAGAAATCGTCGGCGACCGGCTGGCCGACGTCACCCAGCCCGCGATGATCCGCTTTCCCGCCGGGCAAAAGGCAGGCGGCACGCTGCACCTGACGATCAGCGGCGCGCACGCTCCGATGCTCCAGCATGTCGCGCCCGACATCATCGCCGTGGTCAACCGCTTCTTCGGCTATGCCGCGATTGCGCAGGTGCGGATGACGCATGGCGAGGTCGCCCCCGCGGCGCCTGTGCGCGAGCCTGCCATTCTCAAACCGGTCCCCGCCGAACTCGGCGACAGCCTGCGCGACATCGGCGATCCCGAACTGCGCACTGTGCTCGAGCGCATGGCCGCAGGTCTGGCGTCGACCCCCAAACTGCCCAAAATTGGTTGAAAGGTTAGTGAATCGATGACCGCCAGAACGCCCCGTTTTGCGCGTCGCGCGGCACTCGCGCTGTTTTCCGGCGGCGCTCTCGCCCTCCTCACCGCCGTCACCCCTGCCAAGCCGCTAAACTGGTCGGCGACCGTATCGGTGAGCCCGATCGGCGCGCATATCGTCGGAAACCCCGCCGCGAAGGTACGGCTGGTCGAATATCTAAGCTATACATGCGGCACCTGCGGCGAATTCGAACGCGCCGGAGGCGCGCCGCTCAAGGCACAATATGTCGACCCCGGCCTCGTTGCGGTCGAGTATCGCAACTTTGTGCGCGACCCGGTCGACATGACTGCCGCGCTGCTCGGGCGGTGCGGCGGCCCGAAGGCGTTTGCCGGCAATCACCGCGCCATCCTCGCCGCGCAGCCCGATTGGCTCGCAAAAGTCCAGAAGGCGACTGATGCGCAGGTACACAGCTGGTATCAAGGCAGCGTCAGCGCGCGAGCGCGCAAGATAGCGGCCGACACCGGACTGCACGCGCTGATCGCGGCGCGCGGATTGAGCCCCGCGCAAATCGACGCCTGCCTCGACAGTGAAGTGGCGCAGGCCGAACTCGCCGGAATGACCAATGTCGGCCGAAACGCCGACCATGTCCACGGAACGCCTACCTTTTTCATCAACGGGCGCGAAGCGGGGGTGGTCGATTGGCCAAGCCTCAAAACGCGGCTCGACGCCGCGCTCAAGGGCTCCTAAAAGCTCAATCAAAGACAACTTCCGGAGAAATACCGACCATGACCCCTTCGCTGCGCATCGCCCTGCTGTCCTCGCTCGGCGCCCTCGCCCTCGCCGGTTGCGGCGACAGCAAGACCGATCCCGCCAAGGAGCAGGACGTCATCGCCAAGATCGCAGCGCCCGAGGGCAAGAGCTGGTCCGAGGTCGTGAGCTTCGACGCCGATGGCAGCGCTGTCATGGGCAACCCCGAAGCGCCGATCAAGATTCAGGAATATGGCGCCTTCACCTGCGGCCACTGCGCCAGTTTCGCCCAGGAATCGCACGAGGAATTGAAGCGCGATTTCATCGACACCGGCCGCGTGTCGTTCAAGCTGACGCCTTTCATGCTCCATCCGATCGACGCGGTCGCGGGCGCGATCGTCAAATGCGCGGGACCCGAGCGCTATTTCCCGCTCGCCGATGCGACCTTCCTCGAACATGAGAATTTCATCGCCGGCGCACAGGCCGCGCCGGCGCCGCAGATCGAGAGCGCGATGGGGCTGCCTCCCGCGGAGCGGTTCAACGCAATGGCGGCAGCATGGAAGATCGACCAATTCTATCAGGCGCGCGGCGTTCCCGCGGACACGGTGAAGCAGTGTCTCGCCAACGTCGAAAATGTGACCGCGATCGAAAAGGGCACGAACGACGGCCAGAAAAAATATAATATCACCGGAACGCCGACCTTCATCATCAACGGGCAGGTCGCCGAAGGCATCACGACGTGGGGCCCGATGCGCGACCGGCTACGCACGATGGGCGCGCGCTGATCAGAAATTACCGCCAATCCGGCCGTTCAACCCCCCTTGCGACTCCCCAGCCCGCGCGGCATGACGGAGCCAAGGGGGATTTGTGACGCAAAGGTTGCACGGCCTGCGATTCGGTAATCGGCACGAGGTGGCTTCGTGCAGATAAAGCGGCTGCGCCTCACCGGTTTCAAAAGTTTCGTCGAACCCACCGAACTGCGCATCGAACCCGGACTGACCGGCGTCGTCGGGCCGAACGGCTGCGGCAAATCGAACCTGCTCGAAGCGATCCGCTGGGTGATGGGCGAATCGTCACCCAAATCGATGCGCGGCGGCGGGATGGAAGATGTCATCTTCGCGGGCACCTCGACGCGGCCCGCGCGCGATTTTGCCGAAGTCGCGATTCATTGCGACACCGAAGGCGCGGTCGTCGCAGGGCTTGCCGATGCGAGCGACGGGCATGAGCTGGAAATCATCCGCCGCATCGAACGCGGCGCGGGCAGCGCCTATCGCGCCAATGGCCGCGACGTCCGCGCCAAGGATGTCGCGCTAATCTTTGCCGACGCCGCGACCGGCGCGCACAGCCCCGCACTCGTCAGCCAGGGCAAGATCGCAAACGTCATCGCCGCCAAACCCGCCGACCGCCGCGCGATGCTGGAGGAGGCAGCGGGGATCGCCGGACTTCACGTCCGCCGTAAGGACGCCGAGCAAAAGCTGCGCGCGACCGAAACCAATTTGAACCGCCTGTCCGAAATTGTCGCCGACATGGAGGTGCGCGCCAATGCGCTGCGCCGCCAGGCGCGCGCCGCCGAACGCTATAAGCGGCTGTCGGACGAAATTCGCGTCGCCGAAGGGCGGTTGATCTATGCGCGCTGGCGCGATGCCGCCGCCGCGGCAGACCAGGCGCGGCGCGATGCCGATGCGGCGGAAGCGGCCGTCAAGGCTGCGCAGGCCGAGCTCGAAACCATTACCGCCGCGCAAACCGCTGTTGCCACACGCGTCGCCGAGGCACGCCGCGAGGCACAGGCGCAGCGCGATGCGCTTGCCGAAGCGAGCGCGGCGCAGGCACGACTTCAGGGCGAAGAGCGCGCCGCGCGGCAGCGGCTCGACGATCTCGCTGCACAACAAGAGCGGCTTGCCGCCGACCGCGAGCGCGAGGGGGACCTTGCGCGCGAGGCGCACGCCGCACTGACCGCGCTCGATGCCGAGGGGCGCACGCTCGCAATGAAAGTTGCGGACCAAGCGACGGGCAAGGCGGCGCTGGTCGAAGCCGACCAAGCGGCGCAGGCGCGGCTACGCGATGCCGAGGTCGCGCTCGCGCAGGCGCGCGCCAAGGCGGCGAGCGAAGCCGCCGACCGCCGCATCGCCGCGTCGGCGCGCGACAGCGCAGCCACAGCGCTACGACGGCTCGAAGAGGACAAGCGCCGCGTCGACGCCGAGGTCGCGGCGCTTGGCGACAGCGACGCGCTCGCAGCGCGGCTCGACGAGAGCCGGACCGCCGCCGCCGCATCGGAACAGGCGATCGCAGACGCCGAGCGCGCGCTCGACGAGGCTGAGGCCGACCGCACGGCCTGTGCGGCCGACGCCGGCGAAATCGAAGCCGCGCTCGCCGAAGCGCGCGCGGCGCTCGCCTCGCTCGACGGCGAAGCGGCGACGCTTGAGCGCGCACTTGCGGCGGCGCGCAGCGACGCGAACCGTATCCTCGACCAGATCCGCGTCGCGCCCGGTTACGAGACCGCGCTCGCGGCGGCGCTGGGCGACGATCTCGATGCGGGAACCGAACGCGATGCGGCGCGCAGTTGGCTCGGCGCCGAGCGCGCCGATGGCGATCCTGCGCTCCCCGCCGGGACCGAGGCACTCGCCGCGCACGTCACCGCACCCCCCGCGCTTGCGCGCCGCCTCGCGCAGGTTGCGGTGGCGGATAAAGACAGTGGCCAACCGCTTGCTGTGGGGCAGCGGCTTGTCACGGCCGACGGCATGATGCGGCGCTGGGACGGCTTCGTCTCGCGCGGCGACGGCGCGACCGCGAGCGAGCGGCTGATGCGCCAGAACCGCCTCGACGCGCTCGCCGCACAGCGCCCGCAGGTCGAGCTGGGAGTGCAGGAACTGCGCGACCGCCGCGACCGGACTGCGGCTCGCCTCGCCGAGCTGGTCGAGGCCGTGGCAGCGGCGCGCAAGCGGCTCGCGCAGGCCGACGAGGAACGCCGCGCCGCGCTGCGCGCTGCCGATCAGGCGCAAGCCGCGCTCGACCGTCACCGCGATGCGGCGGCGCTGTTCGACCGGCGGATTGGCGAACTATCGGCGGCGCTGGACGAGGCGAAGGCAGCGCTCGCCACGCAAGAGGCAGCGCTTGCCGCGCTCCCCGACGACAGCCTCGCGCGCGCCGCGCTCGACGCAGAGGAGCGCGCCGCCGACCGCGCGCGCGCCGACGCGGCGAACGCACGCGATGCGCTCGCAGCGCATGAACGCACGGTCAGCGCACTGAGCGAGCGGCAAGCTGTCGTCGCCGCCGAGATCAAGAGCTGGAAGGCGCGGGCGGGCGAGGCGGCGCGGCGTGTCACCGACATGGACAAACGCGCCGACGCACTGGGCGCGGAGGCTGCGAAGCTTGCCGATATCCCCGGCCAGCTCGCACAGCAACGCGCCGAAGCCGAAGCGCGGCAGGCGACGCTGCGCGAGCAGCTTGCCGAGGTCGAGGCGCAGGAGCGCACCGCCGAAGCCGCGCTGCGCGAGGCCGAAGCAGCGCTGTCGGCGATCCGCGAGCGCGTCGCCACCGCGCGCGAGGCGCGCGCGGGCGCCGTCGCGCGCTCCGAAAATGCCGAGATGCGGCGGATCGAAATGGGGCGCCTGTCGGGCGAGCGCTTCGAATGCCCGCCGCCCCTGCTTCCGCAAAAAGCAGGGTTCGACAGCGCGTCCGTCGGCGATGCAGCCGCCGAATCGGCAGCGCACGATCGGCTGATTGCAGACCGCGAGCGGTTGGGTCCGGTCAATCTGGTTGCCGCCGACGAGCTTGCCGAGCTCGATACCGAGCGCGAAAAGAGCGCCGCCGAGATCGAGGAGCTGCAACAGGCGGTCAATCGGCTGCGCGGATCGATCGGCAACCTCAACCGCGAGGGCCGCGTCCGCCTGCTCGCCGCCTTCGAAGCGGTGAACGGACATTTCCAGCGCCTGTTCACAACCTTGTTCAACGGCGGCCAGGCACATCTCGAGCTTGTCGATTCGGACGACCCGCTCGAGGCGGGCCTCGAAATCATGGCGCAGCCGCCGGGCAAGCGGCTCGGCACGCTCACCTTGCTGTCAGGCGGCGAACAGGCGCTGACTGCGGTCGCGCTGATATTCGGCCTGTTCCTCACCAACCCCGCCCCGATCTGCGTCCTCGACGAGGTCGACGCGCCGCTCGACGACGCGAATATCGAGCGTTTCTGCGATCTGCTCGACCGGATGACGCGCGAAACGAAAACGCGCTATCTGATCGTGACGCACAATGCGGTGACGATGGCGCGGATGCACCGTCTGTTCGGGGTAACGATGATCGAGCGCGGCGTCAGCCGTCTCGTCTCGGTCGATCTGGGCAGCGCCGAGGAATTGCTCGCCGCCGAATAGGCCTCAGGGCGCGCTGCCAACCACGAGCATCGCCGCGAAGACAAGCAACCCCGCAAAGCGGTTGCTGCGGAACTTGGCGAGCGCGTCCTCCCCGCTTTTCGGGTCGAGCGTCACCACCTGCCCCGCAAAATGGAGTGTCGCGGGGACGAGCGCGACGAAGACGAGCGGGTCGGGCCGGACCGACCACAGCGCCCCCGCCCAGCAACCTATCGCCGTCGCATAACAGAGCGCTACGCCGCCGCGGACCTGTCCGCCAAGCGCGCGCGCGCTCGATTTGACGCCGACGTGCATGTCGTCCTCGATATCCTGCAGCGCATAGATGGTGTCATATCCGATCACCCAGGCGATGCAGCCCGCATAGAGCAGCGGCAGCGCAAGCCCCTGCGCGCCGCCGACCGCGACCCAGCCAACGAGCGCGCCCCAGCTGAACACCAGCCCGAGCCACGCCTGCGGCCACCAGGTGATCCGCTTCATGAACGGATAGGCGGCGACGAGAATCAGGCTCGCGAGGGCGACGATCTGTGCCTTAAGCGGGAGCTGCAGAAGCACGACGAGTCCGACAAGCGCCAATATCGCCGTCCAGATGGCGGCAGCGCGCACCGACACGGCGCCGCTCGCGACCGGCCGCGACGCCGTTCGCGCGACTTTCGCATCAAGATTGCGATCGACGATATCATTATAGACGCACCCCGCGCCGCGCATTGCGATTGCGCCGACGAGCATCCACAGGAATAGCGGCCAATACGGACGTGCACCACCCGCAAGCGCGATCCCGAAGGCGCAGGGCCAGAAAAGCAGCCACCAGCCGATCGGACGGTCGAACCGCGCGAGCAGCGCATAAGGTCGCAGCGCCGCCGGGAGCAGCGCGACCAGTCCCTTGAGCTGGCTGTCGGGAGGATGGGTAGCGGTCATCGACCTGCGCGCGATAGCAGCAGCCGCGCTTCCAATAAACGGTCGATTGGCCGGTTGAACCGATCAGTCGCAGGTGGACGGCGTTACACCGTTCGACGGATAGATGCGCGAAAGGTCGCGCCCTTCGCGAATATTGAACGCAGCGGTCGACCGGATTGTCCGCGGCCCCATCCAGCTTCCATAGGCAAGCGGCTTGTACTGATAGACGATTTCGACGAACATCACGGCCGATCCCAATGGCGCGGTCACTTCGCGGGAAGGCGGACCCATTCCGGGAAAATCGGTTCCGGTCTCTCCGTCGCCCTCCTTGCCAAATGAGGACTCGACGCCCAGATTGCCGTAGCAACGCTGCCAGTGGATCCACTGGCCACCGTCGCTGTTGCGTTCGAGGCTCGACAGGATGATGCGCCCGCGCGCACCAAGATCGAGACCGCTGCCTTGCTGTTCGGCACCCGTGAAAACTTCATTCACGTCGACTTCGCGGACGCGCGGCAACGACAGGTTGCTGCCGACGGCGATACGCGATGCGTTGTCGGCCGCGCTCAGGCCGATCTGGCTGATCCGCGTATGCGAAAGCGTGAGCCACGCCATTTCCATCCCACCGATCCCCAAAAGGACGAGCAGCGGGATGCAGAATGCCATTTCGATCATGACGGTCGCGCGTCGGTCGCGAAGCAGCCGCACGCGGCGCATGGCGCGAGCCGCCGCGATGCGGCAGCGGCGAGACGAACGTTTCATCATTTGCATATGACCTCGCTTGTCGACGAGTCGGCGGCATAAGGCTGGTTGCGAAGGACGGTCGACGACGTCAGCGTCATCTCCTGCGGCTGGCCAAGCATGTTCCACACCGGCAATACCCGGTCGAAGGTCATCGACACGCGATAGAGCACGACGTCGTCGGCGCCACCGTTGCCGCTGGCACCGCGGTCGGCTTCCCAGCTGCCGGTGCCGTTCAGATCCTCGAAGCATTCGCCCGGATCCCAGACGCCATTGCCATTATTGTCGCTCAGCGGCTCCGGCTTGCCGACATCGCTGAAACTTTCATAGGCAAGGCGTTCAAATTCGACGTCGGCGTGACCGAAAACCTCGAGCACCCGCGCCTCGACGCGCGCGTCGAGCGCCGCCTGGTCGTCGGCATAGCTTTCCAGCGTCGACAGGCGTGCGGCCTGGGCGACGGACCCCTGGAGAACCTGCTTGGCATAGAGCTGCCAGCAATAGTCGAAGACACCCATCAGGAGCAGCAGGAACACCGGTGCCGTCAGGGCGAACTCGATCAAAGCGGTCCCGCGCTTGTTGCGGCGAAGGCGGCGGATGAAAGACAGGCGCCGGGTCATTGCGACAGCCTCAACTTGGAAATTTCGCGCGCGATTGCCTGGAAATTATCGTTGAGCTGTTGGGCATTATTGGCCTGATATGCCTTGCCCGGGGTCGCGCAATTTTGGAGCCTTGTGGTCAACGAGGTCCCGAAGCTGACGACCCAGACAGTGATATTCTTTGCCTTTGCGCGCTCGCAAAGCTGACTGAAGCGGTTGTTGTGGCGATTGACGGCGTCACTGTCGCTTGTGGCGCCGATGCGCGCGATCACCTGTTCGAGCCCCTGATGCGAATAGTTGGACCGAGGCGTATTCATGTCGCCATCGGTCATATAGAGAATATGGCGCGCGATAGGACGGTTGTTGGGCGCGGTGGCGTTTTCGCTGGCGAAAAGCCCTGTCGGCGAGATCATCCGTGCACCCCAGACCATCCCCGAATCATGATAAGTAAATCCGTGCGCCTTCAGTTTCCCGATATAGTCGACGAACACTGACCGGTCGGCCGCTTTGAGCGGCGTGAGCTTCATGACCGGCACAGGGCAGGCCCCAAGGTCACCCTTGACCGCCTTGTCCTCGAAACTGTCGACATGGCTCGTGCTGCTCGAGGTCGTCGTCGCCGATGAATTTCGGCTGTAGGCAAAATCGGGCAGAAACAGCTTCCACTTGGTCGCGTCGTCTGACGTCGGGACCATGTCGATGTCCATGTCATACGCGCTGCTCGGCGCCGTTGTCGAAGAATTGAAGGCGGTCGTTTGCCGCTCCATCACGCAGCCGTCCCAATTGGCGGTAACATCGACGCCCTTGGTCCCCGTGTCGAGCGTCAGCGCTCCTCCGGACTTGACTGCAGAAACATCGACATCGTCCCGGTTCTGGTAGGTGAAGTATGAGAAAACCATCACGGGCGGCTCTTTGAGCGTTCCCGGCGTTGCGCGCACATACTCCATCGTCCGCGACTGCAGCCGGCACTTGTTGCTTGCCCAATTGTACCGATATTGCTTGTACCGATAGGCCTGATTTTCGTCGAAGTCCGTAATGCGATTCTGCTCGCCGTCGATATATTGTCCGGTCTGCGTTGACGTCGCGGATCCCGAAGGCGAGGCCGGATCGTCGGGGGGAGGCGTGAGCGCGGAACAAGCTGCGCTGTTGTTCGCATAGCTTTTCCCGCCCTGGTTCGACCATCCGGTGATCGCGCTCGCAGGGCCATTTGAAGGGGAGCCGTAGGTGGTCGTCCCGCCATTATAGGCGGGAGTAAATGTGGGGACGCGCGACGGGATCGTAACCTTGTCCGACAACCAGTTGGGGTCAGCCGAGTAAAGGACCGATCCGACGTTGACCGTGGCGCTGTAGGGGACAACGCCGAATCGCAGGCGACCATCGCCCAGCTCGGCCGTGGTCAGCGTGTCAAAAAAGTCGATCGACGCCTCTTTCAGCGCCTCAAGTCGCGAAACCGAGTCGCCCGAATTGACCGTGTCCATCGACCCCGTCACGTCGAGCACGAGCATGACGTCGGCATTCGAAATTTCGAGCTTGGCGGCGCAATTGGCCGTCAGGTCGAAATTTTCGAAACCAAATACATGCATCATCGACGTCGGAAGGCGGGCGGTCGCCGTTCCGACGACGTCGGAGGTTCCTTGCGGCTGCGATTCAAAGGTCACGCCCTCGCTGCCATAGACGCTCGCGGGATAGTTGAAGTCGAACATCTTGGCCGCTTCGGCCTTGGCGTCTTCGGTATAGGTCGATGCGCCCATGTAGCGGCGACCCGCGAGCACACCCGCGTCGCAAGCCTGTTGCAGGCGCAATTGCGCCATATAGGCGCGGCCGATGTCGATCCCCGATCCGACGATGCCGACCACGGGTACGATAGCCGCCGCAGTTAGCATCATGGCGTTGCCGCCCGAATCGCGAACCAGTTTCGCTGTCCCTTGCCGCAAGCGGCTGATCCAGGTCCCTCGCATGGTCTAACACCCCTCTTGGGCCAGACACGCGCCCCACTAGATGCGTGACTGGCATCCTGCACCTAGGGCGCAACTGCTTACCAAAGTGCTAATCGGCGAGTGCGCGAACCGCATGAATCCGCGATTCTGCTTCGATTTGGGACAAGTTCGGTCGTTCCATGGCGGTTGATGCACAAAATAGCGCAAGCTGCTATCGGACCTCCATGCCCGCCACTCCCGCATGGCCGCCCGCCAGCACACCCCGCCTGTTCATGGATTCGCCGTTGGCGCCTACGGCCACGCCGGTCGTCGAAGGGGCCGCAGCCCATTATCTGCTGAACGTCATGCGGATGAAGCCGGGCGATCCCATATTGCTGTTCGACAATCGCAGCGGCGAATGGCTCGGCACCGTCGCCGAAGCCGCGAAACGCGCGCTTACTATCCGGATCGAACGGCAGGTGCGCGCAATCGAAGCCGTCCCCGACCTGTGGCTCTGCTTCGCCCCGGTCAAGAAGGCGCGGCTCGACTGGATTATCGAAAAGGCGACCGAGCTCGGCGTCGCACGCCTGCAACCTGTGGTTACCGAACGCACGATCGTCGAGCGGGTCAAGCGCGAACGGATCGCGGCGCAGATTGTCGAGGCCTGCGAACAATGCGGCCGCACAGCCCTTCCCGAACTTGCCGATCCGGTAAAGCTTCCCGCGCTCCTGAAGCACTGGCCTGCCGATCGCGCACTGCTTTTCGCCGACGAGGTGGGCGGAGCCGCGATCGGCGACCTCGACGCACCAGCCCCCGCCGCGATTCTGACCGGGCCGGAGGGTGGCTTCACCGACCGCGAGCGCGATGCCCTGCTGTCGACTGCCGCCACCCGCAGATTGTCGCTGGGCCCGCGGATCCTGCGCGCCGAAACCGCTGCGATTGCGGCGATAAGCCTGTGGATGGCACAGTACGGCGACTGGAACGGCACCCCCGAGCCGCTTCGTTAGCATCAAACAGGCATGTTCGCGCGAAAGCGCACGCATGATAGGTGGGGGCACGGCGATGTCGCTTGCGCGGGGACGAGCGGTGCCGGCAAAAGTCCCCCCTGGGGCCGGGCCTTTGCAGGCGGCACCCTTTTCGCAGCCACCGCGCCGCTGGCCCCGACACCCGCGATGGCGATCGCCTTCACCGTCAACCGATCACCAACGGCCCCGATTGAATTTTATACCGAACCGTCTAAATGCGCGAAATGAGCACGCGCACCGTTTCGGACAGCAACGATCCTATCATCGAGAATCGCGACCAGCTCGCGGCCCCCATGGCAAAGGGCGAAAAGCCCCGCGAACAATGGCGTATCGGCACCGAGCACGAGAAATTCGTCTATCGCACCTCCGACCATCGCGCGCCCAGTTATGACGAGCCCGGCGGCATCCACGATCTGTTGATGGCGCTTACCCGCTTCGGCTGGGAGCCGGTAGTCGAGGGCGGCAAGGTCATCGCACTGTCGGGCAGCGACGGCACGGTCAGCCTCGAACCGGCGGGCCAGCTCGAACTGTCGGGGGCACCGCTCGAAAATCTCCACCAGACCTGCGCCGAAACCGGTCGCCATCTGAAGCAGGTGAAAGAAGTCGGCGCCGAGCTTGGCCTCGGCTTCCTCGGGCTCGGCATGTGGCCCGACAAGGCGCGCGCCGACCTGCCGATCATGCCCAAGGGGCGCTACAAGATCATGCTCGCCCATATGCCGCGCGTCGGCAGTCTTGGACTCGACATGATGCTGCGCACCTGCACCATTCAGACCAACCTCGACTATGCAAGCGAGGCGGACATGGCGCAGAAATTCCGCGTCAGCCTGGCCTTGCAGCCGCTCGCGACCGCGCTCTTTGCCTCCTCGCCCTTCACCGAGGGCAAGCCCAACGGCTTCATGTCGTATCGCAGTCACATCTGGACCGACACCGACCCTGCCCGCACCGGGATGCTCCCCTTCGTGTTCGAGGAAGGCTTCGGCTATGACCGCTATGTCGACTATATGCTCGACGTGCCGATGTATTTCGTCTTCCGCGACGGCATATATATCGATGCTGCGGGGCAAAGTTTTCGCGATTTTCTGAAGGGCGAGCTTCCCGCGCTGCCCGGCGAGCTGCCGCGGCAATCCGACTGGACCGATCATCTGTCGACGGCGTTCCCCGAGGTGCGGCTCAAAAGCTTCCTCGAAATGCGCGGCGCCGATGGAGGACCGTGGAACCGCATTTGCGCGCTTCCCGCGCTGTGGGTGGGCTTGCTCTACGATCAGGGCGCCCTCGATGCCGCGTGGGATCTGGTCAAGGGGTGGAGCATCGAGGAACAGCAGGCACTGCGCGACGCGGTCCCGCGCGAGGGACTATGCGCCCCCGCGCCGGGTGGCGGAACGCTGGGCGACCTCGCCCACCGCGTACTCGACATCGCCGCCGCCGGCCTCGCCGCGCGCGGCGAGGTCAACTCGATGGGCGATAATGAGGTCGGCTTCCTCGAGCCGCTTCGCCGGATTGCCAAGACGGGCAATTCGCCCGCGCACGACCTGCTCGATCGCTTCGACGGCGAATGGGCGGGCGATCTATCGCGCATCTACGACGAGCTCAGCTTCTGACGGACGTAACCATTCGCCAAAGTGCAGCAATTTCGCAACACTGTTGACATGAATGTCGGCCGGGAACGCGCGAGCGGTTGACGCTGCCCGTTTCGGCGGCCACGCATTGCGCGTTTTTTTGCCTCTCCCACCGTCCCATCTTTGTCAGGAAGCTTGCCATGCGCCACTTTCCTTCCGCTATCGCTATATCCGTCGCCCTCGCCTCTGCCGGCTGGGTAGCCCCTGCCGTCGCACAGGACGCACCTGCCGTTGATCAGGGCGGGCTTGGCGAGATCATCGTCACCGCGCAGCGCCGTGAGGAAAATCTGCAGGACGTGCCGATTTCGATCACGGCTGTGTCGGGCGACAAGCTCGACGCGATCGGCGCCGGCGGACAGGATGTGCGCGCGCTTTCGGCCCGCGTCCCCAGCCTCGTCGTCGAATCCTCGTTTGGCCGCACTTTCCCGCGCTTTTACATCCGCGGGCTCGGCAACACCGATTTCGACTTCAACGCATCGCAGCCGGTCAGCCTCGTCTATGACGATGTCGTCCTCGAAAACCCGATCCTGAAAGGCTTTCCAGTGTTCGACGTCGACCGCGTCGAAGTGCTGCGCGGGCCGCAGGGCACCCTTTTCGGCCGCAACACGCCGGCAGGGATCGTGAAGTTCGACTCGGCCAAGCCGACAGACTATCTCAGCGGCTACGGCCGCGTCTCCTATGGTCGATTCAACGCGGTCAACGCGCAAGGCGCGGTCAGCGGCCCGCTCGGCGAAAAGGTCGATGTCCGCCTGTCGGCGCTTTATCAGCGTCAGGACGATTATGTCGACAATGTGCTCCCCGGTGGCACCCAGGAAAACGCGCTTGAGGGCTTCGACGAATTTGCGCTCCGTTTTCAGGGGCTCGTCAAGCCGACCGACAATCTCGACATCTTGCTGACGGGCCAGCTTCGCCGCCTCAACGGCACTGCGCGCGTGTTCCGCGCCAATGTCTTCACGCGGGGCGAAAAGGGACTCAACGAAAATTTCGATCGCTTCCGCGTATCAACCGACGGCCAGAACGAACAGCGCGTGCGCACCGGCAACGCCTCGGCACGCATCACATGGGATCTCGGCCCCGTCTCGCTGATCTCGGTCACCAGCCTGTGGAAGGGGCACGCCACCTCAGTCGGCGACGTCGACGGCGGCTTTGGCGCCAACTTCCTGCCGCCGAACCTCTATGGTCCTGGCGAAATCCCCTTCACTGCCGAGACGCGCGACAGCGTTCCGCACCTGTCGCAATTCACGCAGGAGGTCCGGATCGCGAGCAACGGCAACACGCCGGTGAGCTATCAGGCCGGCTTCTTCTATTTCGACGAAGACCTCGACATCGTCAGTGAAAATTATTCGACGCTCGGCGATCCGCTCAACGCGCCCGGCGGCGTCAACATTGTCGTCAGCCAGATGCAGCGCAGCAAGGCCTATGGCCTGTTCGGCTCGCTGACCTGGCAGGCGACCGATCAGCTCAGCATCACCGGCGGCATCCGTTACAATGACGACAAGCGGCGGTACGAGGTCGTGCGCAGCCACGATTCGCAATTCCCGGTCTTCCTGCAGAACCCCCTCGGGACGGTGACCCGCCGCGTCAGCGACAATAATGTCACTTGGGACGCGAATGTTACCTATGCAGCGACCGACGACATCAACCTCTATGCCCGCGTCGCGCGCGGCTATCGCGCGCCGAGCATCCAGGGTCGCATCCTCTTCCCGCCCGCGACCGCTACGCCGCTCGAATCGGGCGTGACGATCGGTGATTCGGAAACGATCACCTCCTATGAAGCCGGGCTCAAGTCGACGTTGCTCGACGGCCGCGCGCGCTTCAACCTGTCGGGCTTTCTCTATGACCTCAACGATGCGCAGCTCACCGCGGTCGGCGGCGGGGTCAATGCGAACCGCCTGATCAACGCGAAGAATGTCCGCGGCTATGGCATCGAGGCCGACCTCGAACTTGCTCCCGTAGACGGCATGCTTCTGACGGCAGGGCTCAGCTACAACCATACCGAGATTCGCGATCCGAACCTGACCACCGCCGCATGTGGTGCGACGCGCGTCGACACCTTCCCCAATGTGTCGCTGTGCACGATCCTCGACCCGATCGTCACGCCCGCCGCGCCTTTCGCGCCTGCGATCGTCAACATCGACGGCAACAGCCTGCCGCAGGCGCCGCGCTGGATCGCGAACTGGACCGCCAAATATGGCGTGCCGATGGGCGACGGCGAACTCTATGTCTTCACCGACTGGTCCTATCGTTCGAAGATCAACTTCTTCCTCTATGAATCGGTCGAGTTTCAGGACGGCCACCAGCTCGAGGGCGGCGTACGCGTCGGGTACAAGACCGACAGCTTCGACGTCGCGGCCTTTGTCCGCAACCTGACGAACGACAAGTCTGCGGTCGGGGCGATCGACTTCAACAACCTGACCGGCTTCGTCAACGAGCCCCGTATCTGGGGCGTCGAGGCGGGCTTCAAATTCTGATGATCTGATTGTCGGGCGGGCGCTCGCGGGCGCCCGCCTGCATCAGGCGACCGGTCCGACGCGAGGATCGGGTTCCAGCGTTACCAGCGGGCGTGAACGGCCCGACAACCGCGCGACGAGGCGCGGCAGTGGCGCGTGCTTCTGCGCCCAGTTCCAATAGGCGACATAGGCGGGATCGGCGAGGAGATGCTTCTCCTCTGTCTTTGCGCGCCAATAATAGACGCCCGAGACGCAGCCGAGCAGGATCACGTTGCGCGCCGCCTCGACCCAGCCGCCCGCGGTGACGAGAAAGGGCAGCGACCCGATCCACCAGGTCAGATTCTTGGACACATAGGCAGGGTGGCGCGTGAGGGCATAAGGCCCGTGCGTGATGATCCCGCGATGCGTGAGGTTCGAAAAGCGGATGCCGAAGGCCATCGTCGCCCAGCTATAGACTGCGGTCAGCGCGGCGAGGACGACCGCCCACACCATGAGCAGCGTCTCGTGCCCCGCCAGCCAATGCCCCCAATCGGCACCGCTTACCTGATAGTCGAGCGGCCCACCGTTCATCAGGATGAAGGGCGGATAGCAGACGAGCGCCGCGACCCATGCCATGCCATAGGGATTGGCGGTGCGGATGTGCGAATCGAGCGGCTTCAGCGTCAAGATATAGCCGACCGTCGCGATGTGGACGTCGACGAGATAGAGGAGGTTGATCGTCCAGATCCCCGTCAGATAGGGGTTGGCGAGCACCTCGGTCATAGGCACCGTGACCAGCGCCGAAAAATTGCCGGGCACGATCGACAACATGAAGGCCGTGAAAAAGCCCTTCACCGCCCATGCACGCAGATGGTGGCCGATCGCGCGAGTATCGACCGGCTGTCCAGGCGCGATCAGCCAGCGCCCAAAGGCGTAGCAGCCGTCGCGCGGCTCGATCGCGCGGCGGTCGAGCCACAGCATATAGGGCACCGAAACGAGCAGCAGCCACGGAGCGGCGTACGTCAGAAGGTCCATCGCAAAGGCATAATTGCCCGTCCAATAATAGCGCATCGTCGCATAGATGAGCACGATGAGCCCCCAGGTCGCCCAGAGTCCGGCCAATTTCGTGAGACTGATGTCGAGCGTTTCGCGCCACGGTCGTCGCCGCGACCAGTCGATTCCGGTCGACGGGTTCCGATGCACCTTGTCGACGAAAACCGACCACAGCACCATCGGGATACCGCAGGCCAGCACGCTCGCAAGCGCCGACGCGGGACCGCTGAGCGGGCCGCGGTCTGCCCAGTCGACGCCGAACACTGCGGCGACCTGCGGCGCATAGCGGGCAAGCAACAAATAGGTGAACAGACCGGCAAGACCCACGAAACCGACTCCGGCGCTCACCGCCGACTGCGGACGGCGCGCGGGCAGTTCGGCCGAATCGGCGTCGGCCGAAGGGGCAAGAGTGGTGATCTGGTTCACCGCGCCGACCTAGCCAAAAATGGTAAGCAAGCCGTCAATGATGTTCGGCGATTCGCGGCTATTGTCACTTCGAATGTCAGTATTTTTTCCGGTTTGACACCGTTCACCCCATCACGGTTTCGATTCGCCGCGAGTCGGGGGTCAAAGATTCGCCTGCCGCGATTTCGGCTGTTAGGTCGCTGTCTTGTCGGGGCGGAGGGCTCCATCAAAAAATAAGACGGGGTCGTAGCTTGTCTTCGAAATCGACGGGTCTGCGCCAGTGGCGCCAGCGCTTTTCCGCGCTGTTTCAGGACCATGAAATATTTGTTCGTACGCGGGGGCACGTTCGTTTTCTGCGTGTCAGTGCGCTTTGGCAGAAACGCGTCGCGTTGATCGGCGGCCTCGTGCTGGTGGCATGGGCCGGCATTACCGCTGCCGTGTTCATCAACCAGCTGCTCACCGCGAACGAGCGTGCAGAGGTTGCGGCGCAGCAGGCCGCGGCCGCCGCCTCGGAAGCACGCATCGCCCAGTATCGCGACCGGGTGGGCGAAATTGCCGCCGACCTTGACGAGCGCCAGGCGCAGCTTGAGGATTGGCAACGCAATTATTTCGGCGCCGACGCCGTGCCGGGCGAGGCTGGCGAGGCGGCTCCGCAAGCCGATGCCGCGCAACCCGCGGTCGAAACGAGCGCGATCGATCCGCGCCTGCCCCCCGAAGCCCAGATTCTTGCGCGCATCGCGGCGCGGCAGGAAGCGCTGTCGGCGCGTTTGCTCGCGGCGGTAAACGAGCGCGCGGCCAAGGCCGAAACCGCCGTCGCGGCGCTCGGCCTCGACCCCAAGACGCTTGTTCGCAACGCCGCGAGCGGTCGCGGTGGTCCGTTCATTCCGGCGCGCGACCGCGACGCGCGCGGAAAGGCGCTCGGCCCGGCATTTGCCGCGCTCGAAGGCGCGCTGTTTCGCATGGAAGTGCTTGAACGCACGCTCGTCGCCGCCCCGTCGGGCAATCCGGCAAATGTGCTGATGATGTCGTCGGGCTTCGGACATCGCCGTGACCCCTTCACCGGTGCGAGCGCGATGCACGCCGGACTCGATTTCCGCGGCCCCGTCGGCACGCCGATCCTCGCCGCCGCCCCCGGCCGCGTCAGCTTCGTCGGCCGCAAGGCCGGCTATGGCAATGTGATCGAGGTCGATCACGGCCAGGGCATGATGACCCGCTACGCCCACTTGTCGGGTTTCACGACCAAGGTCGGTACGCAGGTCACCGCGGGCCAGCAGATCGCCAAAATGGGCTCGACCGGCCGTTCGACCGGCAGCCACTTGCATTTCGAAGTCCGTCTTAACGGCGTCGCGGTCAATCCGCGCCGCTTTCTGGAGGCCAAAGCCGATGTTCTCGAAGTCAAAAACGACGCCCGACAACGTGTCGGCGCCCTCGCAGCCCACCGCGGTGCCCGCTAAGATGGCGACCGGCGCGCGTCACACGACCTTTTCGATCCTGGGATCGGACGTCGTCGTTACCGGCAATGTCGCCGCGAGCGTCGACCTGCACGTCGACGGCAAGATCGAAGGCGACCTTAAGTGCGCCAATCTGGTGCAGGGCGAATCGAGCGAGATCAAGGGCGCGGTCGTCGCCGACACCGCGAAGGTCGCCGGACTGATCGACGGGTCGATCGAAGCGAAGACGCTGATCGTCCATGCCACCGCGCGCATCACCGGCGATGTGACGTACGAGAATATCACCATCGAAAATGGCGGCAAGGTCGACGGCAAGCTCAGCCACCGCCGCGCCGGCGCCGCGGGCTTCGCCAAATCGCCGCCGCCGCTTGAGGTTGTGGAGAACAAGTCGGCGACGCTCGGGGCTTGAGGGCGCTGTAAGCCAGCAATTCGCTCCATCGGTCATCCCCGCGAAAGCGGGGGGCCCGGAGCGAGCTTGAGCTGACCCCGCCCCGGCTTCCCGCTTTGGCGGGAATGCAGGAGCGCTTTATCTGCGCGACGAGGCGATGGGCTCGGTGGGACAGGCGGTGCCGCCCGCGCGGCTCAAGACGACAGGGGACCAATCCGACGCCGCACGTCCGCATATTCTGTCGGTTTAGAGCAAGCGCCTATTCGGCTTCGTCGACGGCGGGCTTGCCGATCTCGGTGACGAGCAGCTTGTCGATCTTGCGCCCGTCCATATCGACGATCTCGAACTTCCAGCCGCGGTCGACGAAGCTTTCACCCTCCTTGGGCAAATGCTTGAGGATCGCGAGCGCGTGGCCCGCGGCGGTCGCATAGTCACGGTCGTCGTCGAGTTCGATCCCCAGCCGGTCGGCCATCTGGTCGGCGGGCATCGACCCCGCGATGAGCAGGCTGCCATCGTCGCGCTCGACCACAAACGGTTCGCTGCCGATGTCCTGATCCGACGCAAACTCGCCCGCGATCGCCGACAACAGGTCGGCGGGGGTCACAATGCCTTCGAAATGGCCATATTCGTCGTGGACGAGCAGCATCGGCACATCGGCGGCGCGCAGATTTTCGAGCGCGTCCATCGCGTCGACCTGGTCGTGGATGATCTTTGCGGGGCGGGTCAGCCGGTCCAGGTCGATCGATTCGCTGCGGAACAGCGCGGTCGCAATGTCGCGCGCCTGTACGACACCGACAATATCGTCGACCGAGCCGCGCGCGACCGGAAGCCGCGTGTGCGGGCTGGCGAGCAATTTGGCGCGCACCGCGTCGGCGTCGGCACCGACATCGATCCAGTCGACTTCGGTGCGCGGCGTCATCACCTCGCGCACCGGCCGGTCGGCGAGGCGCACGACGCCCGAAATGATCGCGCGCTCGCTTTCCTCGATCACCCCCGATTTCGACGCTTCGGCGACGATCAGGTGAAGCTCTTCGGCGGTCACGCGATCTTCCGATTCGCGGTTGAGGCGCAGCAGCCGAAAGACGAGCGCCGAACTGTTGTCGAGCAACCAGACGAGCGGCGCCGCGATGCGCGACAGCCATTGCATCGGGAGCGCCATGACAATCGCGATACGTTCGGGCGCGCGCAGCGCGAACTGCTTGGGCACAAGCTCGCCCGCGATCAGCGAGAAATAGGTGGTGATGACGATGACGGTGGCAAACCCTGCGGTCAGCGCAGTGTCGGGATCGAGCCCGAACCAGCGTTCCAGCCGCTCGCCAACCGGCCCACCCAGGCTCGCGCCCGAATAGGCGCCCGCGAGAATGCCGATCAAGGTAATCCCGACCTGCACCGTCGAGAGGAAGCGTCCCGGGTCCGCCCCAAGCTCACGCGCGATCCGCGCACCGCTGCTGCCGCGTTTTTCCGCCGCCTGCAGCCGCGGCCCGCGCGCCGACACGATCGCGAGTTCGGACATGGCGAACAGGCCGTTGAGGAGGATCAGCACCGCGATGATCGCGACGTCGGACCAGGGAAAAGGGGTCATCGGGCGGCCCGTCGGCGTTTCGGCGCCCGGCCCCTGTCAGCTTCGGTCATCGCGCTCCTATAGGCGAAGTCGACCGCGATGCAAAACCACCAATCGACAGCGCCCGTCAGCCAAGGTTCAGCCTTGTTTTGGAACCAGTTGCCCGCGCAGTATGTTATCGGATTGTCATGACGCGGGTGCAGGACCGATCCCGCTGTCAGAAAAGGGAGCGACAAGATGAAAAGCAGTATGATCAAGCTCACGATGATTGCCGCAGCCAGCGGCCTGACGCTCGCCGGTTGCGTCACCGATCCCGAAACCGGGCAAAAGCGTATTTCCAACACCGCGATCGGCGGTATCGGCGGCGCACTGGGCGGCTATCTGCTCGGCGACCTGATCGGCGGGCGCAGCGACCGGACCGAAAAGATCGTCGGCGCGGGCATCGGCGCAGTCGCGGGTGCGGGCGTCGGCTATTATATGGACCAGCAGGAAAAGAAGCTGCGCGAACGCACGGCAGGCACCGGCATCGACGTCGATCGTCAGGGCGACGAACTTGTCCTGAACATGCCGGGCGACGTCACCTTCGATTACAACAGCGCGGTCGTGAAGGGCCAGTTCCGCGGCGCGCTCGACAATGTTGCCTCGACCCTCGCCGAATTCCCCAGCACCTATATCGACGTCTATGGCCACACCGATTCGACCGGCAGCGACGCCTATAACCAGGGATTGTCCGAACGCCGCGCGGCATCGGTCGCCGACTATCTGGCGGGCCGCGGCATCCAGCGCGCGCGCATGGCGACGATCGGCTATGGCGAAACCCAGCTCAAATGCACGCCCGAGCGGACCGAGGCCGATTATCAGTGCAACCGCCGCGTCGAAATCCGCATCGCGCCGGTGACGCAGAACGACGTCAACGCCGCCCGATAATCAAAAAGCAAATCCCTCCCCTTCAAGGGGGAGGGTAGTGAGACCTGGCAGCTGGCTGCCTCGTCGCAGCGGGTGGGGGCCATCGGCCTTGCGTAAGGCCGATGGCCCCGACCCCAACCCCTCCCCCGAGGGGAGGGGCTTGATGGTCACCCCAGACTCGGAAAACTTGCCTTCAACCCGTCGATCACGAATTGCGCGGCGAGCGCGGCGAGCAAGACGCCGAGCAGCCGCGTAATCACCGCCTCGCCCTTGTTGCCGATCAGCCGCATCAGCGGTCCGGCAGCGAGCAGCGCAGCGAGCGTCAGCAGGAGGACGAGCAGGAGCGCGCCGAAGATCACCATCGACGCTTCGATCCCGCTGTTCTGCGCGACGAGAAGCATCACCGATGCAATCGACCCCGGCCCCGCGAGCATCGGCATCGCCATCGGAAAGACCGAGACGTCCTCGATCTCTGGCGTCGCGATGACCTTTTCGGCACGTTGCTCGCGGCGTTCGGTCCGCTTTTCGAAGACCATGTCGATCGCGATGATGAACAGCATGATGCCGCCCGCGATACGGAAACTGTCGAGGTCGATGTGAAGGAAGGCGAGCAGCGCCTCGCCGAACATCGCGAAAAAGATCAGGATGGCGCCCGCGATCAAGGTCGCGCGAATCGCCATCGACCGCCGCTGCGCCGCGCTCGCGCCGCTCGTCAGGCTGGCATAGATGGGCGCGCAGCCCGGCGGGTCGATCACGACGAAGAGCGTGACGAAGGCCGAGATGAAAAGGTCGATCACGGCTGCTTCGGCGCCGCCACATTATCGTCGATGACCGTTTCCATTGCGCTGCCGGTCCATAGCCGCACCGTCACGCGCCGCGCCATGTCAGCGGAAACGGTGGAGGTCCAGCTGAGCGTCTGGTCGGGCGACAGGCCGACCGCCATGTCGGCGCCTTCGCCCGCGGTCGTAATCGCTGCGTCGGAGCGCGAGCCGCACACCGCCTGCTTCGTCTCGATGAACTCGGGCGCCGGACGCGGACTTGCCAGCGTGTCGCCATGGTCGAGCACCCAGCGCGTCTCGCCACTCTTCGGATCGCGCAGCCAGACGGTCGTGAAATAGCCGTTCGCCGGACCCTTCTGCCACGCCCCTGTCGTCGCCGCGGCATTGCCGTCGCAGCTGACGTAAACGGCGTGCGGCTGCCATTTGACTGCCTCGGCGGGGTCCTTTTGCGTCTTCAGCCAGTCGCGCGCCCGGACGCGCTGCGGCACGAACATCACGGCATCGGGGTGCGAGGTTTCGCGGAACGCCGTCCATTGCCCCTTTTCCTGCGCGAGCCGCGCAAAGGCGAGTTCGGCGGCGACGAAGCCGCTCGGATTGGCGGCAAGCGGGCGGCGGTAGAGGTCGCCTTGCGGCGCGCATCCCGCAAGCAGAGCGAACGCCGTTGTCGCCAGAGCCCATCGACGCATCACAAACCCTCCGGATCGGCAAGCCCCGCGCGGCGATGCGCGGCGACGAGCGTGTTGCGGAGCAGGCAGGCGATGGTCATCGGCCCGACACCGCCGGGGACCGGCGTGATCGCGTCGGCCACGACCGACACCTCTGCATAATCGACATCGCCGACAAGCCGCCCCTTCGCTTCGCCCGCCGCGGGCGGCAGGCGGTTGATGCCGACGTCGATCACGACGGCGCCCGGCTTGATCCAGTCGCCCTTGACCATTTCGGCGCGCCCGACCGCCGCGACCACAATGTCGGCGCGGCGCACGCGTTCCGGAAGATCGCGCGTCCGGCTGTGCGCCATCGTCACCGTGCAATTGGCGCCGAGCAGAAGCTGCGCCATCGGCTTGCCGACGAGGATCGAGCGGCCAACGACGATCGCCTCCTTGCCCGACAGGTCGCCGAGCCGGTCCTCGAGCAGCAGCAGGCAGCCATAGGGGGTGCAGGGCACCATGCCGGGAATCCCCAGCGCGAGCCGCCCGGCGCTCACCGGCGTCAGGCCGTCGACATCCTTGTCGGGGTCGATCGTCGCGACCGCGCGCTGCTCGTCGAGATGAGCGGGGAGCGGCAGTTGCAGCAGGATACCGTCGACGGCATCGTCGGCGTTGAGCGTCGCGAGCAGCGCCTCGACCGCGTCCTGCGTCGCGCTGGCTGGCAGGCGATGCTCGAAGCTCGCCATACCGGCGGCCAGCGTCGCCTTGCCCTTCGACCCGACATAGACCGCGCTCGCCGGATCGTCGCCGACAAGCACGACCGCCAGCCCCGGGACGCGCCCGGTCGCGGCGCGAAAGGCGGGGACGGCCTCGGCGATCCGCGCGCGCAGCCCCGCGGCAAAGGCCTTGCCGTCGATCACGTGCGCGGCAGTCGCGACGTCACCCGCCATCGTCAGGCGAGCCCCGCCTGCATGCCGAGCTGGTAGAGGTAGTTCATCACCGGCCCCTGCAGGATGATGAGCAGGATCAGCACGACCATCGGCGTCAGGTCGATGCCGCCGAAATCGGGCATGATCCGCCGGAAGGGACGATAGAGCGGCTCGGTAATCCGGTCGAGCACGTGCCAGAGCTGGCCGACGAAATCATTGTGGGTGTTGATGACATTGAAGGCGATCAGCCACGACATCACCGCCTGGACGATGATGATCCACCAAAGGATGTTGAGCAGAATCGCCAGGATCTGGAGGAACATGAGATACAAGGATGGTCTCCGGCCGAATGGTCGATAGCCCGCTTCTTAGCGGTGAATGAGCGTGCCCGCACCCCTTGCGGTGAAAATTTCGAGCAGCATCGCGTGCGGGATGCGCCCGTCGAGGATGACCGCGGCGTCGACCCCGGCGTCGACGGCGGCGACGCAGGTGTCGACCTTGGGTATCATGCCGCCGGTGATCGTGCCGTCGCCCTTGAGCGCATCGACACCCGCGCGGTCGAGATCGGTGAGCAGCGCGCCGCCCTTGTCGAGCACGCCCGCGACATCGGTGAGCAGGAAGAAGCGCCGCGCGCCCAAGGCGCCAGCTATCGCGCCCGCCATCGTGTCGGCGTTGATATTATAGGTCGCGCCATCGGCGCCGAGCGCGACGGGCGCGACGACGGGGATGAAATTGTCGTTCGCCAGATTCTTGAGGATCGTCGGGTCGACCGCGACAGGCTCGCCGACAAAACCCAGGTCGACGTGGCGCTCGATCCCCGAATTGGGGTCGGCCTCGGTGCGCTTGACCTTTTCGGCGAGGACGAGGTTGGCATCCTTGCCCGAAATGCCGACCGCACGGCCGCCAAGCCCCGCGATCCAGCCGACGATTTCCTTGTTGATCTTGCCCGCGAGCACCATTTCGGCGACCTCCGCGGTCGGGGCGTCGGTAACGCGCAGCCCGCCGACGAAGGTCGATTCGATCCCGAGCTGTTTGAGCATCGCGCCGATCTGCGGCCCGCCGCCATGGACGACGACGGGATTGATGCCGACAGCCTTCAAAAGCACGACATCCTCGGCAAAGTCGCGCTGCGCCTCGGGGTCACCCATTGCGTGGCCGCCATATTTGATCACAAAAGTCTCGCCAGCGTAGCGCTGCAGATAGGGCAACGCCTCGACGAGCGTTTCGGCCTTGGCGAGAAGGTCGGGCATTTTCGAAGGGTCGGTCACGGTCATCATCCGGGGTTCCTGGTGTCAAGGCTGCGGCCGAGGGCGACAAGGCCGGTAATCACGAACGGGATCACCGTGATCGACAGCGCGACCTTTGCCAGCATCTGTCCGCCCATCAGGTTGGCGATCGGGAAGACGCCGTAAAAGGCGATCGTCACGAACAGCAGCGTATCGACGATCTGGCTGAGCGCGCTCGCAATCGCACCGCGGATCGCGAGCCAGGTCGAGGTCCCGGCGCTGTCGGTGCGGCCGCGAAGCTTGGAGAAGATCGTGACGTTGAGGAATTGCGACGTACCATAGGCGACGATCCCGGCGGCCATCAGGCGCGGGCTTTGGCCGAGTATCATGTCGAACGAGGCCAGCCTTTCGGGCTGCATCTCGGGGGAAGCCGGGAGCGCGAGCACGAGCGCGGTCAGCAGGATCGACAGGATGAGCGGGACGAACCCCCAGAGCACGATGCGGTTCGCGGTCGGCTGGCCGTGGAGTTCGGACACGCTGCTCGACAGCGCAACGAGCATCAGGAAGGGAAAGATTCCTGCCTCGACCGCGAGCCAGTCGCCGAGCGCGACCTGCTTGTTGCCAAGCACGCCCGCAAGCACGACCATCCCGCCATAGACGATCGCAAACAGGAAGAGCGAAGGAGAAAGCGTGCGCGGCAGCGCCGCCGAAGTGGTGTCGGTCATGCCGCCCGATAGTCGCTTTTTCGAGCGCTGGAAAGATGCGGGGTCAATCGGGCGGGTTGTGCCGCGCCAGGAAGCTTTCGATCGCGGCAAGCAGCGTCGACCGGTCGGCCTCGCGCGAAAAATAATGGTCCGCGAGCGGGATGGACACGAACTCGACGGCTTTGCCTTGCCGGCGCATCGCAGCGTACATTTTTTCCGACTGGATATGGTCGACGGTGACGTCTTTCTTGCCGTGAACGAGCAGAAGCGGCGTCTTGATCCGGTCTATGGCGTTGATCGGCGACACCGCGGCAAAATCGGGCGTCATCTTCTGCCACTGGCTGCGATAGAGGCGTTCGCGCATATGTCCGCCGAAATCATTGACCTCGCGCCGCAGATTGGCGACCCCGGCGATCGAGATGGCGCAGCGATACTGGTCGGGGTCCTTGGCGATTCCCCACATCGCCGCATAGCCGCCATAGGATGCGCCGACGATGCACACGCGCCTGGCGTCCGCGAGCCCTTCCTTGACGGCCCAGCGCACCCCGTCGCTGATGTCGTCCTGCATCGCAAAGCCCATCTGCCCCTGCCCCGCCAGCTCAAAAGCCGTACCGTAACCGGTCGAACCACGAAAATTGGGCTGCAGGACGCCATAGCCACGCTCGGCAAGGAACTGCACCCAATAATCATAAGCGAGTTCGTCATGGGCCCACGGGCCACCGTGCGGCATGACGATGAACGGCAGGTCCGCTGCCTCGCGGCGGCGGGGAAGCGTCAATACCGCCTCGATTTCCAGCCCGTCGCGTGCCCGGTAACGTATCATTTTCGACCGCGACAGACGCTTGGTCCCGATCGCTTCATTGACTTCGGCAAGCGGCGTCAATTGTCTTGCCGCGGCGTCGTACAGAAACAGCAGCCCCGGATTGTCGGCTGTTCCGAAATGCACCAGCATTTTCTTGAGGTCGAAGCTGTAGCTGATAATCCGCACCTTCGACGCGGGCGAAGCCGCCTCCAACCACGCCTGATGGCTCGCCATCTCCTCGTCGAGCCAGTGCGTCGGCCGGTCGCGGTCGCTGGTGCGAACGCCAAGCAGCCTCATCCTGTCGGGCAACAAGACCACGCCTTCGACATTGGCGTCGGCCGCAGCATAGACAGTCCGGATATCGGCACCCGTCGCCAGATCGACCTCGATCAGCGCCGCGCGGCCATTTTCCGCCTCTCTGATGACATGGCCACGATCGCTGCGCGGGCCAAAGAAATAAGGGATCGTCAACCCCTCGTCATCGCGAAGCCGGGCGCGCTCGATCGCCTTGAACCCGCCTTCGCCGCCCGCGCGGTAGAGCAGCGCCGTCTTGGTCGAATCGTCGTGATAATTGATCCCGTAACGGACATTGCCGAAATTGTCCGCGCCCCAGTCGACCACGCTCGAGCGCCCGCGCTCGACGACGCGCTTCTTGCCCGTCGCGACGTCGACGCGATAGACGGTCGGCCAGAAATCGGGTGTATTGCTATAAACCGAGTTCTGGCCGGCAGCCAGAATCTCCGTGCTGCCGTCCGACGGCACCCAAAGCACGTCGGCGCCATTCTGTCCGTTCAGCTCCCAAAGAAGCTTCGTCAGTTTCCCGGTCTTGCGGCCAAGGCCGACGAGCCGCGAAATATACCAATTCTCCCCCTCGACGGGACGCAACGCATAGGTCGACAGGATGATGTCGTCGTTGCCGACCCATTGCAGCCAGCCGATCTCGGTCTGGTCGGGGACCTGGACCGTCACATTCTTGCTGATGTCGTCGGAGAGCGGAACGATGACGATGCGCTGCTCGCCCCCGACAGCGAACAATCCCGCCAAATGCGTGCCGTCCGGCGAAAGCGTAGCCTTTTCGACAAAGGGCAGTCGCGCGAACGCAGCGACCGGTAATGGACCGGCATCGGACCGCGCCGCCGGTGTCGCGGTCGCAGTGGAATCATTTTCGGCATCATGAGCCGACGCCAAGGCCGGACCAGCCAATAACGACAGCGCAATCAACAAACGCAGCATGGCACCCCCAAAGCGCCGACTTTCCATAGAATATTTGTCTTGCCTAGCCCTCTTGCTCCGTCGCCAAACACGTTTAGACAGGCGCATTATCTTTGCGGGGGACGCACGAAAATATGGAACGCCTGATCGGTTTGCTCGGCATCGTCGCATTGCTCGCGATCGCCGTGGCTTTTTCGTCGAACCGGCGCTGGATCCGCCTGCGCGTCGTCGTTCCCGCCTTTCTGTTACAAGCCGGATTCGCGCTGCTCGTCCTCGGAACGCCATGGGGGCGCAATGTCATCCAGGCGATGTCGAACGGCGTAACCAACCTGCTCGGCTATGCCAAGGCGGGCACCGATTTCATCTTCGGGCCGCTCGCTTCGCCCGAAATGGGCGCGAACAGCTTTGCGATCGCGGCGCTCCCCGTGATCATCTTCTTCGCCTCGCTCATCTCTATCCTCTATTATCTCGGCATCATGCAGCTGGTGATCAAATGGGTCGGCGGCGCGATCCAGAAAATTACGGGGATCACCAAGGTCGAAAGCCTGGGCGCGGCGGCGAATATCTTTGTCGGCCAGTCCGAAAGCCCGCTCGTCATCCGCCCCTATCTCGCCGGCCTCACGCCCTCGCAGCTTTTCACGATCATGAGCGTCGGCATGGCGGGCGTCGCGGGGACGATCCTGGGCGCCTATGCCAGCATGATCGGCGCGCACCTGCTGCCCTATCTGCTCGCCGCGAGTTTCATGTCGGCGCCGGGCGGCATCCTGATGGCCAAGATCATGATGCCCGACGATCCCAAGGACCTCGGCGTCGAACCCGTGATCATGCCCGAGGCAAGCCATGACGAGGAAAAGCCCGCGAACATCATCATGGCCGCGGCGCAAGGCGCGCAGACCGGCGTCAAGCTGGCGGTGGCGGTCGGCGCGATGGTGCTCGCCTTCGTCGCGCTCGTCGCGCTCGCCAACGGTCTGCTCGCGGGGGTCGGCAGTTGGTTCGGCTATCCCGACCTGTCGTTCCAGGCCGTGATCGGGGCGATCTTCCGCCCCGTCATGTGGCTGATGGGCGTGCCGTGGGAAGAAAGCGCAATTGTCGGCGGGCTTTTCGGGACCAAGGTGGTGCTCAACGAATTTGTCGCCTTCATCGACCTGGGGCAGGTCCAGCAGGGACTTTCGCCCGCGGGAATTGCTATCGCGACCTTCGCGCTGTGCGGCTTCGCCAACTTCAGCTCGATCGCGATCCAGATGGCCGTGACGGGGGGCCTCGCACCGAACCAGCGGCCGATGATCGCGAAGCTGGGGCTGAAGGCGCTGCTGGCGGGCAGCATGTCGAACCTGATGTCGGCTGCGCTCGCGGGATTGATGCTGGGGCTTGTCTAGGGTCGGGCCCCAGGGTCAGGACACTAGGGGCGAGCGGGCGCCTTGCACCGGCGTTCGAGCCCCACCCCTTTCAGGAAACCGCGCCGAACCGTCCCGGCATAGACTGCGACGGCATAGCGCTTGCGCTCGGCATTGGCACCGGTGATCTCGCCGATCAGGCCGCCGAAGGGAATGAACGAACCCGCCACCGTGCCCGCGACGCGGCCCGCCGTTTGCTCGCGCTTTTTCGCGCGGCTTTTTTCGACCTGGGCGTTGACGTCAGGACCGAGGACGGCGTCGAGTTCCTCGATCTCGCGAATGATCGCCGAACAACGCGCCAGCCCGTCGAGCGAATAGGGATCGTCCTGAATGGCGAGCAGCTTGGGCGGCACCTCCTTGCCGTCGAAGGGCTCGGTCACCGAATTGGCGGTGTCCTTGATAACCGGGTCTTCGGGTGCGCCCTGTTGCGCGGCGGCCGGAAGGGCCAGCGCAAACGCTGCGACGCAACCGCTGAAGGCAATCAAGATGCGCATGGCCGGTCTCCGTGGCTGGAGATATGATCTTACGCCTCACAGTCCGCGATACAAGGGTGGCGCGTCACCGCGTCGGAACGGGCGCCTCGCCGGTCCAGTCGTAAAAGCCGCGCCCGGCCTTTCGGCCGACCCAGCCCGCCTCGACATATTGGACGAGCAGCGGCGCGGGGCGGAATTTGGGGTCGCCGGTGCCGCTGTGCAGAACCCGGATGATTTCGAGGCAGGTGTCGAGCCCGATGAAATCGGCAAGCGTCAGCGGCCCCATCGGGTGATTGAGGCCGAGGCGGCAGCCGGTGTCGATATCCTGCATCGTTGCGACGCCTTCACCCAGCGCAAATACCGCTTCGTTGATCATCGGCATCAGCACGCGGTTGACGATGAAGCCCGGCGCGTCGTTCGCATGGACGATCTCCTTGCCGAGCCCGCGCCCGAACGCCTCGACCGCGGCGAGCGTTTCGTCGCTCGTCACGAGGCCGCGGATCAGCTCGATGAGCCCCATCACCGGGACGGGGTTGAAGAAATGCACCCCGATGAAGCGCGCGGCATCGGGCGCTGCCTGCGCGAGGCGGGTGATGGGAATCGAGCTGGTGTTCGAGGCGAGGATCGCGCTGTCCGACAGATGCTGCCCGACACTCGCAAAGATCGCGCGCTTGACTTCCTCGCGCTCGGTCGCCGCCTCGATGACGAGGTCGGCAGGGGCAAAGGCGGCATGGTCGGCCACCGGCGTGATGCGCGCGAGCAGCGCCTCGGCGTCCGCCCCGGTCATTTTTTCCTTTGCAACGAGGCGGTCCAGCGCCTTGGCGATCCCCGCCTTGCCCGCTTCGGCGCGCGCAAGGTCGATGTCGGAGAGCAGCACATCGTGTCCGGCGCCCGCCGATACCTGCGCAATCCCCGCGCCCATTTGCCCCGCACCGATGACGCCGACGATCATTTTGCCCTCCGGAAATATATGCCCATCCACGTCATCCCGGCGCAGGCCGCGATGACGAAACGAAAGGCTGCCCTAGGTGATCGCTCGCCCTCGTCAAGGGGCCGAACGGAACTCGGTCGCCTCGGCAAGGATCAGCGCGAAGGCGGGATCGACATCGTCCCAGCTCGCAAGCGGCGTCCAGCCGCCCGCGCGGAGCAGCAGGCTGGCGTCGCGCGGACCGTATTTGTGGCTGTTCTCGCTGTGAATCGTTTCGTCCTTCACCATCGCATAACGGCGCCCGTCGACGCCGAATTCGACGTCGCAATCGGCGACAAGGTGCATTTCGATCCGCGCATGGACGTCATTCCAGACCGCGCGGTGCGAGAAATTCTCGACCGGGATGTCGCCGCCCAGCTCGCGGTTGATGCGTTCGAGCAGATTGAGGTTGAACGCCGCGGTGACACCGGCCGGGTCGTCATAGGCGCGTTCGAGCAATGCGACATCCTTGATGCGGTCGACCCCGATCAGCATCAGCGCGCCGTCGCCAAGCGTAGCGCGCCAGTTGCGCAGCAGGTCGACCGCGGTGCGCGCGACCATATTGCCGATCGTGCTGCCGGGAAAGAAGCCGAGCTTGGGCAGCGGACAAATCTCGCGCGGCAGTTCGACGCGCTGGGTGAAATCGGCCTCGACCGCATAGACGGGGAGACCGGGGAAGCGGGACGCGAGCCCGGCCGCGCTGTCGCGCAGGAAATCGCCCGAAATGTCGACGGGAACATAGGCCGAGGGCGCAATGGCTTCGAGCAGCAGCGGCGTCTTGGTCGAGCTGCCCGAGCCGAGTTCGACGACGGCACGCCCCGCACCGATCGCCTCGGCAAGTTCGGCCGCGTGGCGGCGCAGCAATTCGGTCTCGCTGCGCGTCGGATAATATTCGGGAAGCGCGGTGATATCCTCGAACAGCGCCGAGCCGGTGGTGTCGTAGAACCAGCGCGCGGGGATCGCCTTTGGCCGTTGCGACAGGCCCGCATGCACGTCGGCGCGAAAGGCGACGTCGACCCCTGCATCGTCGGCCGATACCTGGCGGAGATTGCGCACGACGCCCATGTCACAGATCCTTTGCGAGCCGCAGGCCGGTGAACTGCCAGCGCTGGTGAGGGTAGAAGAAGTTGCGATAGGTCGCGCGCATATGGCCGCGCGGGGTCGCGCAGCTGCCGCCGCGGAGCACGAACTGGCCGCTCATGAACTTGCCATTATATTCGCCGACCGCGCCCGGCGCGGCGCGAAAGCCCGGAAAGGGGCGATAGGCGCTGCCCGTCCATTCCCACACGCTGCCGAACATTTGTTGCAGCCCAGTGTCGCCGACAGCCGCAGCCGGTTGCACTGGCGCGGCATCGTCGAGTTGGTCACCGCCCAGCGGGTCGAGTGCAGCCGCCGCGGCTTCCCATTCAAATTCGGTCGGCAGCCGCGCGCCCGCCCAGCTTGCGAAAGCATCGGCCTCGAAAAAGCTGATATGCGTCGCCGGCGCCGCGGGATCGATGTCGCGCCAGCCCGACAGCGTGAAATATTGGCCGTCGCGCCAATAGGCGGGGGCATCGACCGCTTCGGACTGCACCCACGCCCAGCCGTCGCTGAGCCAGAGCGACGGCGTTTCATAGCCGCCGTCGTCGATGAACTGCTGCCACTCGCCGTTGGTCACGGGGCGGCTCGCGAGCGCGTGCGGCGTCAGAAGCACCTCGTGGCGCGGGCCTTCGCAGTCGAAGGCAAAGCCGGCGCCGCGATGGCCGAGGGAGATGACGCCTGCCTCGCCCTCGATCCATTTCATGGCGGAAAACTGCGCAACTTCACACGCGATCGGCGTTTCCCACATCGCCGGACCGAGCGGATTTTGCGCGAAGAGATGCTTGATGTCGGTGAGCAGCAATTCCTGATGCTGCTGTTCGTGGTGGATACCGAGCTCGACGAGCGCGAGCGCCGCGGGTGACAGGCCCGGAAGCGCGCGGCCCAGCGCCGCATCGACATGCGCGCGCCATTCGCGCACCGCGTCGAGCGACGGGCGCGTCAAAAGCCCGCGGTGCGGGCGCGCGTGGCGCGGCCCCTCGGCCTCATAATAGCTGTTGAAGAGATAGGGAAAGCGCTCGTCGAAGAGGCGATAGCCCGCGACATGATCGCGAAGGACAAAGGTTTCGAAAAACCATGTCGTGTGCGCGAGGTGCCATTTGGCGGGCGAGGCGTCGTCCATCGACTGCGCGCTCGCATCGGCGTCGGACAAGGGCGCCACGAGGTCGAGCGACAGCCGCCGCGTCGTGGCAAGCCGCCGCGCCAACGCCCCGTCTTCGAGCGCTGTTCGGGACTTTGCATCGGTCTTGCTGGCCATGGTCGAATAATCCCCCGAGGAGCGATTCGGTTTCGTTACGCGGCCCGACTATGGTTACACGGCATTCCGATGTCTAGAACAAACAAAGAACATTTAGCGCGTCGCGCCGGGCTTCCACAAAATGTCGCCGCTTCCTGCGGCGTTGACGTGCCGCGCCATCACGAAAAGATGGTCGGACAGGCGGTTGAGATAGGTGAGCGCAGCCGGGTTGAGCGTGCGACTTTCGGCAGCGGCGACCGCGGCGCGTTCGGCACGCCGGGCGGCCGCGCGCGCGACATGCAGCCGCGCCGCAGCCTCGCTTCCGCCCGGCAGGATAAAGCTTTTGAGCGGTTCGAGCGCGCCGTTCATCGCGTCGATCTCCTCTTCGAGCCGCGCGATCTGGCTGTCGACGATCCGCAGCGCCATGTCGTGCGGACCGAAGCCCAGCGCGGGATCGGGCGGCGTTGCAAGATCGGCGCCGAGGTCGAACATCTCGTTCTGGATACGCACCAGCATCGCGTGATGCCCGCCGTCGGACGCCAGCGCGGCGGCGGCAAGGCCGATCAGGCTGTTCGCTTCATCGACGTCGCCGATTGCCGCCATCAACGCCGCCGATTTGGCGATACGCGACCCGTCGGCGAGCCCGGTCGTGCCGTCGTCGCCGGTGCGCGTGTATATCTTGTTGAGCTTGACCACGCGGTCGCTTGGCTCAGCTGCTCGCGGCTGTAACGCCGATGATGACGAGCAGGATGATCGTGATCGCCTGCCATTTGACGCGCGCCATCATCATGCGATTTTGCGCGACCTGATTTTCGTGGACGGTGCCGTCCATCGCGGCGCGATGCCCCTGTGCGAAATGGAAGAGTCCGCGCGCGAGCGCGAAGAGGACGAGGCCGGCCGCGACAACGACCGCGAGGACGAGCAGGATTTGCATGCCCCCTATCTAGGGCATTTGCAGCGAATATCCAGTGGGAAGCCGTGCGGCGAGAATATCTGCGGCGAGCGCGATGCCGTCGGCGCCGCCTTCGCGCAGCGATGCGAGCGATGCCGCGGCGTCGCGCTTGGCGAGCCTTTTGCCATCGGGACCGATGATCAAGCCATGGTGACGATAGACAGGCGTCGGAAGCCCGAATAGCGCCTGGAGCAGCCGGTGGACGTCGGTCGAGGCGACAAGGTCGGCGCCGCGGACGACATGCGTGACGCCCATTGCGGCATCGTCGAGCGTGCTCGCGAGGTGATAGCTCGCGGGCGCGTCCTTGCGCGCGAGGACGATATCGCCGTGCGCGCACGGATCGGCGCGGCGCATCCCCTGCCCCTCCTCTTCCCAAGCAAGGTCGCCCGCAACCGCTGCGGCATGCGCCATGTCGAGCCGCCAGCAATGCGGCTCGTCGGCGAGGCGCAGTTCGCGCGCGTGCGCGCCGAGCATCCGGCAGGTGCCGGGATAGACGGCCCCGGCGGGGCCGTGCGGCGCCGCGACGCTCGCGGCGATGTCGGCACGCGTGCAGAAACAGGGGTAAACGAGCCCGCGCGCGCGCAATTCGTCGAGCGCCGCGGCATAATCGCCGAGCTGCGCCGATTGGCGCAGCGGCGCCCCGTCCCAGTCGATCCCGAGCCAGGCGAGGTCGCGCAGCCCCGCCTCGACATATTCCTCGCGCGAGCGCGCGCCATCGATGTCGTCGATGCGGAGGCGGAAAATCCCGCCCGCACGGCGCGCCGTATCATGCGCGAGCAGCGCGCTATAGGCGTGGCCCAAATGCAGCTCACCGGTCGGGCTGGGCGCGAAACGCGTCAGCATGAGTCGCCGCCCGACTCCAGATACTGTGGCATCAACGCCACAATCATTCCATATGTTGAGGCAGATGCCCCCTTGACGCGCGAGTCAGATACGTCATGTAATGATGCTGTCACTCGGGAACGGCAGTGGCGCGCCATCCCGCGCAGCATAGGGGGCAGCGTCCAAAAGCCATGTTCCATCCCGATCTCGCCCGGCATCCCGATTCCTGTCCGGCCCTCGTTCTCAACGCCGACTATACGCCGCTCAGCTATTATCCCTTGAGCCTGTGGCCGTGGCAGACGGCGGTCAAGGCGGTTTTCCTCGACCGCGTCACCATCGTCGAAAATTACGAGCGCGAAATCCATTCGCCGACGCGCACGATGCCGATCCCCAGCGTGATCGCGCTGCGCCAGTATGTGAAGCCGTCGCAGCATCCGGCGTTCACGCGCTTCAACCTGTTCCTGCGCGACCGTTTCGCGTGCCAATATTGCGGGTCGGGCAGGGACCTGACCTTCGACCATGTCGTCCCGCGGCGGCTGGGCGGCCGCACGACGTGGGAAAATGTCACCACCGCCTGCGCGCCGTGCAACCTCAAGAAAGGCGGGCGCACCCCGGCGCAGGCGCATATGCCGATCTATCGCCAGCCGTGGCGCCCGACGAGCTGGCAACTGCAGGACAATGGCCGCGCCTTTCCGCCGGGTTACCTCCACGAAAGCTGGATCGACTGGCTCTATTGGGATGTCGAACTGGAGGGGTAGCAGGCCGCGCGATATAATGGACCAAGGCGCGATGCCGGCGCATAATCGAGGCCGTGAGAAAGCCGCCAGGCGCGCACAAAAGCTGCGCGCATAGCTATGCGCCGCTTGACCCTGTGCCTTCGCAGGTGCAGCAAAGACGCATTATGGGCCCACCTATCCAGATTTCGCAGAATCCCGACATTCGTTATCTCGGGCGAATCCTCGGCGACGTCATTCGCGCCTATGGCGGCGACAAGCTGTTCCGTCAGACCGAATATATCCGTTCGTCGAGCGTCGACCGGCATCGCGGCATCGCGGGGGCCGAGGCGATCGACCCGGGGCTCGATGCACTCAGCCTCGACGACACCATCGCTTTCGTCCGCGGCTTCATGCTTTTTTCGATGCTCGCCAATCTTGCCGAGGACCGGCAGGGCGTCGCTGCCGAGCTCGAGGCGACCGTCGCTGCCGCGCTCGACAAGCTGAAGGCCGACGGGATCGACAGCGAAGCGGTCGCCGCGCTGCTCGGCGCCGGGTTGATCGCGCCGGTGCTCACCGCGCATCCGACCGAGGTGCGCCGCAAGTCGATGCTCGACCACAAGAACCGCATTGCCGAGCTGATGCGGATGCGCGACGCAGGCGCCGACGAGACGCCCGAAGGCGATGTGATCGAGGATGCGATCCGGCGGCAGGTCGTGCTGTTGTGGCAGACGCGCCCGCTGCGCACCGAGAAATTGTTCGTCGCTGACGAGATCGACAATGCGCTGACCTATTTGCGCGACGTCTTCCTGCCGGTCGTGCCGAAGCTTTATGCGCGCTGGGAAAAGGAGCTGGAGCAGCGCCCCGCGAGCTTCCTGCGCGTCGGAAGCTGGATCGGCGGCGACCGCGACGGCAATCCCTTTGTCACCGCCGAGACACTGAAGCTCGCGACGAGCCGCAATGCCGCGGCGGTGATCGGCCATTATATCGACGCGGTCCACGCGCTCGGCGCCGAGCTGTCGGTATCGGCGAGCCTCGCGCCCGTCCCCGACGCGGTGATCGCGCTCGCCGAAGCGAGCGGCGACACTGCGCCGAGCCGCAGCGACGAACCCTATCGGCGTGCGATTTCGGGCATCTACGCGCGGCTGTGCGCGACCTATTCGGCGATCGTCGGCAAGGCGCCGCCGCGGCCGTCGGCGCTCGCGGGCGAAGCCTATGCCGCGCCGGGCGACTTCCGCCGCGACCTCGTCACCATCGCGAACGGCCTGACGGCGAGCGGCGAAGGCCAGCTCGGCGGCATCGGCGCGCTCGGGCGGCTTATCCGTGCGGTCGAGGTCTTCGGCTTTCACCTCGCGACGCTCGACATGCGGCAGAACAGCGCGGTCCACGAACGCGTGCTCGCCGAACTGCTCAAGGTCGCGGGGGTGTGCGACGATTATCTGGCGCTGGACGAAGCGGCGCGCGTCGCGCTGCTCACCGCCGAGCTGCAGAGCGACCGGCCGCTCGCCGCGCAATGGCACGAATGGAGCGAGGAGACCGCGGGCGAACTCGCGATCGTCCACGCCGCCGCCGAAGTGCGCGCGCGGCTGGGCCAGGATGCGATTTGCCAGTGGATCATCTCGATGGCGCAGGACCTGTCCGACCTGCTCGAGGTGCATGTCCTCGCACGCGAAGGCGGGCTGTGGCGGAGCGGCACCGACGCCGGCGCGGGCAACCTGATGGTCGTGCCCTTGTTCGAGACGATCGACGATTTGAGCCGCGCGCCCGACATCATGCGCCGCTATTTCGCGATGCCCGAGGTCGGCCCGCAGGTCGGGGTGCGCGGTCATCAGGAAGTGATGATCGGCTATTCCGATTCGAACAAGGACGGCGGCTATTTCACCTCGACCTGGGGGCTGCATCAGGCGTCGCAGGCGCTGACCCCGGTGTTCGAGGAAGCCGACACCGCGATGCAGCTTTTCCACGGCCGCGGCGGCGCGGTCGGGCGCGGCGGCGGCAGCGCCTTTGCCGCGATCCGCGCGCAGCCCGCGGGCACGGTGCAGGGGCGCATCCGCATCACCGAACAGGGCGAGGTCATCGCCGCCAAATATGGCACCGTCGACAGCGCCGCGACGAACCTGGAGGCGATGGTGTCGGCGAGCCTGCTCGCGAGCCTCGAGCCCGAGAGTCTTGGCGGCGATGCGAGCGAGACCTTTACGGCCGCGATGGACGCTTTGTCGGACACCGCCTTCGCCGCCTATCGCGACCTTGTCTATGGCACCCCGGCGTTCAAGGATTTCTTCCGCGCGATGACGCCGATCGCCGAGATCGCGACGCTCAAGATCGGATCGCGCCCATCGAGCCGCAAGAAGAGCACGGCAATCGAGGATCTGCGCGCTATCCCCTGGGTGTTCAGCTGGGCGCAGGCGCGCACGATGCTGCCCGGCTGGTACGGCACGGGCGAGGCGTTCGCGGCGTTCGACGATCAGGCGCTGCTCGCCGACATGGCGCAAAGCTCGCCCTTCTTTGCCGCGCTGCTGGGAAACATGGAGATGGTGCTCGCCAAGTCAGACATGGGCATCGCGGCGCGCTATGCCGAGCTCGCGGGCGAGGTCGTCGGGCATGATGCGATCTTCGCGCGCATCCGCGACGGCTGGCACCGCGCGCACGACGGGCTGCTCAAGATCACCGGCCAGTCGCGGCTGCTCGAAAAGAACCCGGCGCTCGAGGCGTCGATCCGGCTGCGGCTTCCCTATATCGAACCGCTCAACCTTTTGCAGATCGAGCTGATGAAGCGTCACCGCGCGGGCGAAACCGACCCGCGCATCGCCGAGGGCATCCAGCTGACGATCAACGCGATCGCGACGGCGCTGCGGAACAGCGGGTAGGCTTGTCCACCCACGTCATTGCGAGCGAAGCGAAGCAATTTCCGGCCACCGGCCTTGCGCATGGTCGATAGCGGGAGATTGCTTCGTCGCTACGCTCCTCGCAATGACGCGAAATTAGGCCTCAGCTCTTGACGAGCCGCACCTCGCCCTTTGACGCTGCGCCGTCGGGGCGGAAGTCGATGGTGAAGGCGTCGCCATCCTCGTCGGTGCCCGACAGGCTGTTGCCGCTGCGCGTCACGGTCTTGCCCTTTTTGGCGAATTCGGCGGCCATCCAGTCGGCCGCGACCGCAGGCGTCGCCGGCGAGGTGAAGCCGAGCGTCACCGTCGCCTTTGCACCGTCCTTCCGGTCGCGGGCGTTGACGTCGACCTTGGTCACCTTGCTGTCGGGGTAGAGCGAAACGCCGTCGATATCGAAATCGCCCTCTACATCGAGGTCGACGAAATCGGGTATATCGATGTTGATCGCAACCTTGTCGCCGCCGATGCGAACCTTGCCGCCGTCCTTGCCCGAGGTGATCTCGACATTGCCGCCATCGCCACCCGCGTTGATAGAGACGTCGGGGATGTCGCCCTTTGCTTCGGATTTCTCCTCCTGCCCGCACGCGGCGAGGAGGAGCGTCGGGACAATCAGATAGGCGAAACGCATGGCGGGTCTCCTTGGTGAGTTAGTTAAATAATACACCAAGGAGCGAGGGAGTCAATTGCGCCGCACGCCGTCATTGCGAACCCGGTAACGCCGGGTGAAGCAATCTACAGCGGGCAGCGCGACAATCGGCTAGCTCGAGATTGCTTCGCTTCGCTCGCAATGACGTGATCGCCTCAGGCGTCTATGCTCGTCCGCACATCGCCATGCACGAGTCCGCCGTCGACGGTGATCGTGTCGCCGACGACATAATCGCCCGCCTTTGACGCGAGGAAGATGGCCGCGCCGGCCATGTCCTCGGGCACACCGATGCGTTTCGTCGGGATCGCTTTCGCGACCGCATCGCCATGGTCGCGCGCGGCCTTGTTCATGTCCGACTGGAAGGCGCCGGGGGCGATGGCGGTGACGAGGATATGATCCTGCACGAGCCGCGCCGCCATGCGCTTGGTCAGATAGAGGATCGCCGCCTTCGACGCATGATAGCTGTACGTCTCCCACGGGTTGAGGCGCATGCCGTCGATCGAGCCGATGTTGATGACCTTTGCCGGACGATCGTGGGTACCGCCCGCCTTGAGCAATCCGTGGAGCGCCTGCGTCAGGAAGAAGGGCGATTTGACGTTGATGTCCATCACCTTGTCCCAGCCCGCCTCGGGGAAGCCCTCGAACGGCTCGCCCCATGCTGCGCCGGCATTGTTGACGAGGATGTCGAGGCGTTCCTCGCGCGCTTCGAGTTCCTTGGCGAGCGCGCGGCAGCCTTCGACGGTCGACAGATCGACGGGCAGGCCTATGACCTTGCCCGGATAGCGCGTTTCGAAATCCGCGACGGCTTCCTCGATCTGCGCGATCTTGCGCGCCGAGATGTAAACGCGCGCAGCGCCCGCGGCGAGATAACCCTCGACGATCATCTTGCCGATCCCGCGCGAGCCGCCGGTGACGAGAGCGATGCGGCCGTCGAGGCCGAACATGTCCTGGAGGTTCATAAGCTGGGCTCCTTTGAAGCCCCTCCCCTTCAGGGGAGGGGTTGGGGTGGGGCTTCGCGGGGTTGCGCAGACTTCGATGCCCACCCCGCTGCGACTAGGGAACAAGTTCCCAAGTCTCACTGCCCCTCCCCTGAAGGGGAAGGGCTTTCGATCGCTCAGTAGCCGTTCATCCGCGCGACCTGGTCGATGTGATAATGCACGTCGCCCATATATTCGGCGAGCGCGCGGTCGCGCTTCATATAGAGGCCGATGTCATATTCGTCGGTCATGCCGATGCCGCCGTGCATCTGGACGCCCTCGCGGACGGCAAGGTTCGCGGCGCGACCGGCCTTGGCCTTGGCGACCGAGACCATCAGCCTTGCGCCCTCGCTGCCTTCGTCGAGCAGTTGCTGCGCCTTCATGACGGTCGCGCGCGCGACTTCCATCTCGCCATAAAGATGCGCGGCGCGGTGCTGGAGGCCCTGGAACTCGCCGATCAGCTTGCCGAACTGCCTGCGCTCCTTGAGGTAGGTGACGGTCATGTCCATCGCGCCCTGCCCGACGCCCACCATTTCGGCGGCGGCGCCGGTGCGCGTCGCGGCGAGCAAGGCGTCGAGGATGTCGCCGCCCGCATCGACCTCGCCGATGACTGCGTCGGCATCGACTTCGACGCCGTCGAGGGTGACGTGGCTCGCGAGGCTGGAGTCGACGAGGCGGCGCGGATCGGCGGTCACGCCCTTGGCATCCTTGGGCACCGCGAACAGCGTGATGCCGCCGTCGGTCTTCGCCGCGACGATGCTCATGTCGGCGACATGGCCGTGGAGGACGAAGCTCTTCTTGCCGTTGAGGCGGAAGCCGTTGCCGCTGCGCGTCGCGGTCGTCGCGATGCGGTCGGGGCGGTGCTTGGCGCCCTCGTCGATCGCGAGCGCAACGATCGCCTCGCCGCCCGCAATCGCGGGAAGCCAGCGGCCCGCCTGCGTGCCGCCTGCCTTGGCGAGCGCGGCGACTGCGCCGACGCTGGTCGAAAGGAAGGGCGAGGGGGTGAGGTTGCGGCCGATTTCCTCGAGCACGATACCCGCCTCCAAATGCCCCATGCCGAGGCCGCCATGCTCCTCGGGAACGAGCATGCCCGGCAGGCCCATTTCGGTAAACTGCGCCCAGAGGTCGCGCGAGAAGCCGGTGGCGTCGGAACTGTCGCGGAGCTTGCGAAGGTGCGACACCGGTGCCTGTTCGGCCACGAAAGGCGCAACGCTGTCCTTGAGCATCGCCTGGTCGTCATTGTGATAGAGCGGCATGTCTTGTCTCCTATGCCCCTCCCCTTCAGGGGAGGGGTTGGGGTGGGGGGCTGTCGATGTAGCGCAAGGCCGATGGACCCCACCCGCTGCGACTAGGGAGCAAGCTCCCAAGTCTCGCTGCCCTCCCCTGAAGGAGAGGGCTTGATTCCTTCTACGCCCCCGGCAGGTCGAGGATACGCTTGGCGATGACGTTGAGCATGACCTCGCTCGTCCCGCCTTCGATCGAATTGGCCTTGGTGCGCAGCCAGGACCGCGCACGCGCGCCGCCCTTGCTTTCGTCGCTGTCCCATTCGAGCGCGTCGGCGCCGCCGCCTGCCATGACGAGTTCGTGGCGGCGCTTGTTGAGCTCGGTCCCCACATATTTCATCATGTTCGAACTGGCGGGGTGCGCGCGGCCGGTTTTCCACATGTCCATGAAGCGCTCGCCCATCGCGCGATAGGCGAAGACGTCGGTGTCGAACGCCGCCATTTCGGCGCGCAGGATCGGGTCGTCGAGTTCGCCATTGGCGTTGAGCCCGAGCGATTTGGCGAACAGCGCGCCGACGCTGATCATGTCGCCGCCCGCGCCGCCGCCCGAGATCATCTCGCGCTCGTGGCCGAGCAGATATTTGGCGACGTCCCAGCCGCGATTGACCTCGCCGACGAACTGGTCCTTCGGCACCTTCACATCGTCGAAGAAAGTTTCGCAGAACGGGCTGTTGCCCGAAATCAGCAGGATCGGCTTGGTCGACACGCCTTCGCTTTCCATGTCGAAAAGCATGAAGGTGATGCCCTGATATTTGTTCGTCTTGTCGGTGCGGACGAGGCAGAAGATCCAGTCGGCCTTGTCGGCATAGCTCGTCCAGATTTTCGAGCCGTTGACGACCCAATGGTCGCCCCCCACTGGATCGGTAACTTCTTCGCCAAAGGTCTGCAGGGAGACGAGGTCGCTCCCCGCGCCGGGCTCCGAATAGCCTTGGCACCAGCGGATTTCGCCGCGCGCAATCTGGCCCAGATAATGGACCTTCTGTTCCTCGGTGCCGAATTCGAGGAGCGCGGGGCCGAGCATCCAGATGCCGAAGCTTTGCAGCGGCGGACGCGCCTTGATCCGCGCCATTTCCTGTTTGAAGACCTTCGTCTGTTCGGGGGTGAGCCCCGCGCCGCCATAGGCCGTCGGCCAGTCGGGGACGGTATAGCCCTTTTCGACGCAGCGCTCGAGCCACTGCTTTTGCGCCGCGTTCTTGAACTCGAACTTGCGTCCGCCCCAGCAGATGTCATCCTCGTCGCGAACCGTTTCGCGCATTTCGGGGGGGCAATTGGCTTCCAGCCAGGCGCGCACTTCGGCGCGGAAAGCGTCAAGATCGCTCATCGCAAAGGCTCCTCTTCCTTTCGCCAGACTAAGGCGTCACCGCCACTTTACGCAAGCGTCAACTTGGCCCGAGTCGCGGCCGTTACGGCGCCGTAACGTCAATTCGCGGGGCGTTGACGCGCCCCGCTTCGCCCCTAAGCTAGGTGGCAAAAGAAAACGGGAGAGCAGGTCCATGCGATTCGCAGGCAAGGTCGCCGTCGTCACCGGCGCGGCATCGGGTATCGGCAAGGCCGCGGTGCTGAAGCTCGCGGGCGAAGGCGCGCATGTCTTCGCCGCCGACATCGACGAAGCGGGTGGCCGCGCGCTCGCCGAAACGTCGAACGGCAAGATCGAGTTCGTCCGCTGCGACGTCATGGTCCCCTCGGACATCGAGGCGCTGATGAACGCCGCCGCGGCGAAGGTGGGCGGGATCGACATCGTCTTCAACAATGCCGCCGCGGGCGGCGACCGCGCGCCGATCGACGAAATCACGCCCGAGGGCTGGGATGCGACGATGAACCTCGTGCTCAAGTCGGTTGCGATGGGCATCCGCTATGCGAGCCCGCACATGAAGGGGCGCAAGGGCGCAGCAATCATCAACACGGCGAGCGTTGCGGCGCTCGGCGCCGGCTATTCGCCGACCGCCTATGCGGTGGCAAAAGCGGGCGTACTCCACCTGACCAAGGTCGCCGCGACCGATCTTGCTCAATATGGTATCCGCGTGAACGCGATCTGCCCCGGCTTCATCAACACCAATATCTTTACCGCATCGCTCGACGTACCCGGCGCGATGAAGGACCAGGCCAATGCGGTGATCGCCGAGATGAGCGCGAACGCGCAGCCCGTCGCGCGCGGCGGCCAGCCCGACGATATCGCCAATGCCGTCGCCTATCTGGCGAGCGAGGAATCCTCCTTCATGACCGGTACGCACATGCTCGTCGACGGCGGGCTGACGATCGGCCAGCGCCATGCGTGGGACAAGGAAACGCCGGGCATGTTCGACGCGCTGATCGCGATGGAGGAAGCGGCGAAGGCCGGAGCCGCGGCGTGAGCACGGCGGCCGGTTCGGCGCATGTCCCGACCGCGACGCGGATCACATACGGTTTTGGCGCCGTAGCCTATGGCATCAAGGACAATGGCTTTTCGGTCTTTCTGCTGATCTTTTACAATCAGGTCATCGGCCTGCCCGCGGCGTGGGTCGGATTGATCCTGCTCATCGCGCTGTTGCTCGATGCTTTGATCGATCCTGCCGTCGGGCACTTGTCCGACCGCACGCGCAGCCGATGGGGGCGCCGGCACCCGTGGCTCTATGCTTCGGCGATCCCGATCGCGCTGACCTGGTTCTTCCTGTGGATTCCGCCGACGGGCGAACAATGGGTTCAGCTTGGCTATCTGCTGGTTCTCGCGACGCTGGTACGAATGAGCATTTCGCTCAATGAAGTTCCGTCGATCGCGCTCGCCCCCGAAATGACGCCGGACTATCACGAACGCACCGCCGTGCTCGGTTGGCGCTATCTGTTCGGCTGGACCGGCGGACTGCTGATCCTCGCTGCGGGATACGGCATTTTCCGGCTCAACGAGGCCGGCAATATGACGCGGGAAAACTATGCGGACTATGCGCTGGCGGGGGCGGTCACGATGTTCGTGGCGGTGCTGGTGTCGGCACTCGGCACCCACCGTCGCTATGCGCGGCCGCTTTCGGGCGAGGTGCATCAGCCGAGCCTGCGCGAAATGGCGAGCTGCCTGAAGTTCAAGCCGTTCCTGCTGCTGTTGCTCGCGGGCTTTTTCGCTTTCGCCAATCAGGGCGTCACCTTTGCGCTGACCAACTACAACCTTGGATATATATGGAAACTCGGCACCACCGAGCAGGTGGTATATGCCTTCGCCTTGTTCGGCGGCGTCGCGCTGGCGCTGGTCGTCGCGCGGTGGGCGGGGCAGCGTTACGGAAAGCCGGGCGCGGCGGTCCGGCTGGCAATCGTCACCACGCTCGTCGGCATGACGCCCTATGCCCTGTTCGTCACGGGACAGGTCCCCGCCCTCACGCCGATGCAGACGCTGGCATTCATCCTGCCCTTCATCACCATCTCCACAGCGGCGAGCATCGGCGTGATGATTACCGCCGCATCGATGATGGCCGATGTCACGTCGGCGAGCTACCGTATCACGGGCCGCCGGCAGGAAGGTGTTTTCTATGCCGGATATTTCTTCATGCAGAAATGCGTCACCGGGGTCGGCATTTTTCTTTCGGGGCAGATATTGGGGCTGGTCGGCTTCCCCGAGCGCGCCGACCCGGCGACAATCCCGCCCGCAATCGTCGATAATCTGGCGCTGACCTATATGCTCATTTCGCTGACGCTCGGCTTTCTGACCGCCTGGGCCTTCTCGCTGTCGATCGGCGGCGAGGCCAATGTCCCCGCACAAGCGACGGCGGCCGCGCGTCCGTGAGAGAAAACTGCGCGGTTTGACCAGATGAGGTAATTTTCGCAGCGCAGGGGTTGGCAAAGGGGGGCGAATCGGTCCAAAAGCTTACGTGAACGTAAAGGGAAAGGAAGCGACGATGGATTTCGACCTCACCGAACGGCAGAAGCATTGGCAGGGCCGTGTGCGCGAATTCATCGAGCGCAAGGTTCGCCCCGCGGTGCCGACCTATTATGAACAGGATGCCCAGGGCGACCGCTGGAAGGTGATCCAGGTCGTCGAGGATCTGAAGGCCGAAGCGAAGGCGGCAGGCATCTGGAATCTGTTCATGCCGCCGCGCAGCGCCGCGCACCACCATGTCGACGAGACGTTCGAGTTCGAGGGCCCGGGTCTCACCAACCTCGAATATGCGCTGTGCGCAGAGGAAATGGGGCGCATCGGCTTTGCGAGCGAAGTGTTCAACTGCTCGGCGCCCGACACCGGCAATATGGAAGTGTTCCACCGCTATGGCACGCGCGCGCAGAAGGACAAATATCTGAAGCCACTGATGGAGGGCGAGATTCGTTCGGCCTTCCTGATGACCGAGCCGCAGGTCGCTTCGTCCGACGCGACCAATATCGAGACGCGGATCGAGCGCGACGGCGACGATTATATCATCAACGGCACCAAATGGTGGTCGTCGGGCGCGGGCGATCCGCGCTGCAAGGTCGCGATCGTGATGGGCAAGACCGATTTCGGCGCCAAGCGCCACCAGCAGCAGTCGATGCTGGTCGTGCCGCTCGACGCGCCGGGGATTACCATCAAGCGCCACCTGCCCGTCTTTGGTTATGACGACGCGCCGCACGGCCATATGGAAATCGAACTCAAGGACGTGCGCGTCAATGCCGAGGAAGCGATGCTGCTCGGCGAAGGGCGCGGGTTCGAGATCGCCCAAGGCCGCCTCGGCCCCGGCCGCATCCACCATTGCATGCGCACGATCGGCGTCGCCGAAGAGGCGCTCGCGAAAATGTGCAAGCGGCTGCAATCGCGCGTCGCCTTTGGCAAGACGATCGCCGAACACAGCATCTGGGAACAGCGCATCGCGCGTGCGCGCATCGACATCGAGATGACGCGCCTGCTCTGCCTGAAGGCCGCCGACATGATGGACAGGATCGGCAACAAGGCCGCCGCCGCCGAAATCGCGGCGATCAAGGTGCAGGCGCCCAATATGGCGCTGCAAATCATCGACGATGCGATCCAGGCGCATGGCGCGGGTGGCGTCAGCGAGGATTTCGGCCTCGCCAAGGCCTATGCCCACCAGCGCACGCTGCGCATCGCCGACGGCCCCGACGAGGTCCACGCGCGCGCGATCGCCCGCATCGAATTTGCGAAGCATTCGCCCGCGGCCGACCCCGGTTTCTCGTCAGGCGACATCGGGGTTTCGCGGTAAGATCGCAGACTGACGCAGAAATATCGTCATTGCGAGCCCGGCTTTCGCCGGGGTCGCAATGACGGGAATGGTTAAGCGGGTTTAGCTCCGCGCAAATGGGAAAGGTTGCAGTTCCACATGACCAAAGCCGCAATCCTGATCGAACCCGGCAAGCCGCTGTCGGTCGAAGACATTGTCGTCGACAAGCCCGGCCCGCACGAGGTCCGCATCCGCACCGCCGCCTGCGGCCTCTGTCATTCGGACCTGCATTTCATCGACGGCGCCTACCCCCACCCCCTGCCCGCGATCCCCGGCCATGAGGCGGCAGGGATAGTCGAGGCAGTGGGAAGCGAGGTGCGGACGGTGAAGCCCGGCGACGCCGTCGTCACCTGCCTGTCCGCCTTTTGCGGGCACTGCGAATTTTGCGTCACCGGGCGCATGTCGCTGTGCATGGGCGGCGACACGCGGCGTCCCGCAGGCGCGAGCCCGCGCATCACGCGGCCCGACGGATCGCCGGTCAATCAGATGCTCAACCTGTCGGCCTTTGCCGAGGTGATGCTCGTCCACGAACATGCCTGCGTCGCGATCGACCCCGATATGCCGCTCGACCGCGCGGCGGTGATCGGCTGCGCGGTCACGACGGGCGCGGGAACGATCTTCAACGCGTGCAAGGTGACGCCGGGCGAGACCGTCGCGGTCGTCGGCTGCGGTGGTGTCGGCCTCGCGACGATCAACGCCGCAAAGATCGCGGGCGCGGGGCGGATCATCGCCGCCGACCCGGTTCCCGAAAAGCGCGAACTCGCCAGAAAGCTGGGGGCAACCGACGTGGTCGATGCCCTCGCCGACGATGCCGCGAAGCAGATCGTGGAACTCACCAAAGGCGGCGTTGATCACGCCATCGAAGCCGTTGGCCGCCCCGCCTCGGCCAGCCTCGCGGTTGCCTCGCTGCGCCGCGGCGGCACCGCGACGATCCTCGGCATGATGCCGCTCACCGAAAGGGTCGGCCTGAGCGCGATGGACCTGCTTTCCGGCAAGAAATTGCAGGGCGCGATCATGGGCGGCAACCGCTTCCCCGTCGACATCCCGCGCCTCGTCGATTTCTACCTGCGCGGGCTGCTCGACCTCGACAGCATCGTCGCCGAGACGATCCCACTCGAGAAGATCAACGAGGGTTTCGACACGATGAAGAAAGGCGACGCCGCACGGTCGGTGATCGTGTTCGACCAGTGATGCAGGCGACCATCATTCACGCCCTCTCCTTCAGGGGAGGGCGGCGAGACTTGGCAGCTTGCTGCCTAGTCGCAGCGGGTGGGGGCCAGCGGCCTTGCGCCATGCCGATGGACCCCACCCCAACCCCTCCCCTGAAGGGGAGGGGCTTATGACCTTGGACGCCCAGAAGGCTTTTAGCGGCACCGTCGCGCCAGAGGGTGCCGACCGCCTCGACGAGGCGAAGCTCACCGCGTGGATGGAAGCCAATGTCGAAGGCTTCAAAGGCCCGTTGACGCAGCGCAAGTTCGCGGGCGGCCAGTCGAATCCGACGTACAAGATTTCGGCTCCGTCGGGCGATTATGTGCTCCGCCGCAAGCCATTCGGCAAGTTGCTCCCCTCGGCGCATGCGGTCGACCGCGAATATAAGGTGCAGGCGGGGCTCCATAGGATGGGCTTTCCCGTCGCGCGCCAATATGGGCTGTGCACCGACGAGGATGTCGTCGGCAGCTGGTTCTATGTGATGGCCATGGTCGACGGGCACACCATCTGGGACGGTGCGATGCCGGGGTCGACCCCCGAAAACCGCCGCGCCACCTATGAGGCGATGATCGACACGCTCGCCGCGCTCCACAATGTCGACGTCGAGGCGGCGGGCCTTGCCGACTATGGCAAGCCCGGCAATTATTTCGGGCGCCAGGTCGAACGCTGGACCAAACAATATAAGCTCGCCGAGACCGAGACGATGGACGAGATGGAACAGCTCATCGCGTTCCTGCCCGCCAGCTTGCCCGAACAGACACGCACCAGCGTCGTCCACGGCGACTATCGCATCGACAATATGATCTTTGCGCACGACCGGCCGGAGGTGGTCGCGGTGCTCGACTGGGAGCTGTCGACATTGGGCGATCCGCTCGCCGATTTCACCTATGTCGCGATGGCATGGGTGACCGAAAATGGCGGGCGGTCGGGGGTGATGGACGTCGACCGCGCGAGCCTCGGCATTCCTGAACTGGACGAAATGGTCGAGCGCTATTGCGCGGCGACGGGACGCGACGGCGTTCCCGACATGAACTGGTATTTCGCCTATAATTTCTTCCGCCTCGCGGGGATCATCCAGGGCATCAAGAAGCGGGTGATCGACGGCACCGCCTCGTCGCAGCATGCGAAGGACATGTCCGAACGCGTCCGCCCGCTCGCCGAGCGGGCTTGGGAATTTGCACGAAAGGCAGGAGCATGAGCCTGTTCGACATGCGCGGCGAAGTCGCGCTGATCACCGGATCGTCGCGCGGCATCGGCAAGGCGACCGCCGAGGCGATGGCCGAGCAGGGCGCGAAGGTCGTGATTTCGAGCCGCAAGCAGGATGCGTGCGATGCGACCGCGGCAGAAATCAACGCGCGCTTTGGCGAAGGCACGGCGATTGCGGTCGCGGCGAACATCTCGTCGAAAGATGCCCTGCAGAATCTGGTGAACGAAACGCGCGCCGCCTTCGGCAAGATCACCGCGCTGGTCTGCAACGCCGCGTCCAATCCCTATTATGGCCCCGGCCTCGGCATCGCCGACGAGCAGTTTCGCAAGATCATGGACAATAATATCCTGTCCAACCACTGGCTTATTTCGATGGTCGCGCCCGAAATGCTCGAACGCGGCGCGGGGTCGATCACGATCGTCAGCTCGATCGGCGGGCTCAAGGGATCGCCGATCATCGGTGCCTATTGCATTTCCAAGGCCGCCGACATGCAGATGGCGCGCAATTATTCGGTCGAATTCGGCCCGCAGGGCGTGCGCGTCAATTGCATCGCGCCGGGCCTGATCCGCACCGACATGGCGCGCGCGCTGTGGGAAAACCCGGAAAATCTGAAGCGGTCGACCGCCGCCTCGACGCTCAAGCGCATCGGCGAGCCGCACGAGATCGCGGGCGCCGCGGTCTTCCTTGCCAGCAAGGCGGGCGCATTCACCACCGGCCAGACCATCGTGTGCGATGGCGGGGCGACAATTTCGGGAGGCGCATGATGGGCGCATTGGACGGCAAGATCGCGATCATCACCGGCGCGGGTTCGGGAATTGGCCGCGCGAGCGCGCTGCGCTTCGCCGCCGAGGGCGCAAGGCTCGTGCTCGGCGACAAGACGGCGGTGGTGCATGAAACGGCGCAGGCGGTGACGGAGGCTGGCGGGACGGTCGTGGCGCTCGAAATCGATGCGGGCGTCGAGGCCGATGTCGCCAAGCTCGTGGCGACCGCCAGGGACAGCTATGGCGGGCTCGACATCGCCTTTGCCAACGCCGGGATCATCGGCGACATGGGCGGGATTTTCGAATTCGATCCCGCCGCCTGGGCCGAGACTTTGCGCGTCAACCTGATCGGCCCCGCGCTGATGGTGAAGCATGCGGGTAAAGCGATGGTCGATCAGGGGCGTGGCGGCGCGATCGTGCTGACCGCGAGCGTTGCGGGGCTCAACTCGGGCGCCGGCCCCGCGGCCTATTCGGCGTCGAAGGCGGGCGTCGTCAATCTCGCCAAGACCGCCGCACAGCAGCTCACCACCAGCGGCGTGCGCGTCAACGCCATCTGTCCCGGACTGACCGAAACGGGGATGACCAAACCGACGTTCGATTATGCCAAGGACAAGGGCGTCACGCACAAGCTGGGCCAATTGAACCCGCTCAAGCGCGCGGCGCAGCCCGAGGAACTCGCCAATGTCGCGCTATTCCTCGCGAGCGATCAGGCAAGCTATGTCAACGGGCAGGCGATCGCGGTTGACGGCGGGCTGTCGAGCTCGCACCCCGTGACGCGGCAACTGCTTGGCCAGACGTCGCATTGACAGGAGTATCATGACCCAAGGCTTCGACCCCGCGCGGCTCGACCGCATCCCGGCTTTCCTCGCCGCCAAATATGTCGACTCCGGCCGCCTGCCGCACGCCGCGACCTTGGTATCGCGGCGCGGCGAGATCGCGCATCTGTCGTGCATCGGCGACGCGCGGCCGGGCGCGGCGCTGAAGGAGGATGCGATTTTCCGTATCGCCAGCATGACCAAGCCGATCACCAGCATCGCCTTCATGATGCTGCTCGAAGAAGGCAAGGTGGCGTTGTCGGACCCGCTGGTCAAATTTTGCCCCGAATTCAAGAACACCGGGGTTTTCGTCGCGGGGGGCGGCAATATCCCCTTTGTCACGCGCCCGCCCGCAGCGCCGATCCGCATGCTCGACCTGCTGCGCCACACGTCGGGGCTGACCTATGGCTTTCAGGAGCGCACCCCGGTCGACGCCGCCTATCGCAAGGCGCGGATCGACGATTTCGACGCCCATTATACGATGGACAGTTTCATCGCGGAGCTCGCGAAATTTCCGCTCCAGTTCGACCCGGGCGCGCACTGGAATTACTCGATGGCGACCGACGTGCTCGGCGCGGTGATCGAGCGGATCGAGGGCAAGTCCTTTGCCGACGTGCTCCACGAGCGCATCTTTGCGCCGCTCGGCATGGTCGACACGGGGTTTCAGGTTCCCGCCGAACAGCAGCATCGGCTGACCGATTGCTATGCTTTCGACCCCAAGGAAAAGAAGCAGCTGTTCGATAGCAGCGACCGTAGTCGCTGGGCAAAGTCACGCAGCTTTCATTCGGGTGGCGGCGGGCTCGTCTCGACGCTCCACGACTATCACCGCTTCTGCCTGATGCTGCTTCGCGGGGGCAAGCTGGGAGACACCAGGATCATCGGCCGCAAGACGCTCGACCTGATGACCGCGAACCATCTGCCGGGCGGCGGCGACCTGACGCAGCACAGCGTCGGCGTCTTTTCCGAGGACGAAAATGCCGGCATCGGTTTCGGGCTCGGCTTTGCGACGACGATCGACCCCGCGCGCGCGGGCCTGCCCGCATCGGTCGGCGATTTTTATTGGGGCGGCATGTTCTCGACCGGTTTCTTCGTCGATCCGGTCGAGGAGATCTGCATGGTCTTCATGACGCAGTTGATGCCCTCTTCCACCTATCCCGTGCGGCGCGAGGTCAAGACCCTCGTCCACGCCGCGCTCGATGACTGAAATGACAACCCCTCTCTCCGCTCGTGTCGAGCGAAGTCGAGACACCGCCAGGGTGTGTGCCAACGATAGGCATATCGACGTCGCTCGACGCGAACGGGGTCAAGACCAAGGAGCCTGAAATGTCCGACGAAACCCCCGTGTCCGTCACGATGGAGAAGGATGGCGACATCGCCGTCATCATCGTCAACAATCCGCCCGTCAACGCGCTGAGCTGGCACGTCCGCCAAGGGCTGGAAGACAATATCAAGGCGGCGATCGCCGACGACGGCGTGAAAGCGATCGTCCTGCGCTGCGACGGCGGCACCTTTATCGCGGGCGCCGACATCAGCGAGTTTGGCAAACCGCCGCGCGGTCCCGATTTCAACGCGGTGCTCAACAGCATCGAAGCGGCGCCGAAGCCGGTGGTCGCGGCGATCCACGGCACCGCGCTCGGCGGCGGGCTGGAGACGGCGCTCGTCTGCCACTATCGCGTCGCAGTGCCCTCGGCGAAGCTCGGCGTTCCCGAGGTCAAACTCGGCTTGCTCCCCGGTGCGGGCGGTACGCAGCGCCTGCCGCGCGTCGTCGGTGTTGAGGCGGCCGCCGAAATGACCTCGACCGGCAACCCTGTCCCCGCCCCCAAGGCGAAGGAGATGGGTCTCGTCGACGAACTCGCGGGCGAGGACAGCCTTGCCGCCGACGCCATCGCTTTTGCCCGCGCCAAGATCGCCGACGGCCCCCGCCCGACGCGCGAGCGTGCGGTGTTCGGCGACGTGGGCGCGATCGAGGAGCTCAAGAAAAAGAACGCCAGGCGCTGGCGCGGGTTCGAGGCGCCCTACGCCAACCTCGCCTGCGTCGAGGCGGCAACGCGCCTGCCTTTTGAAGAGGGCCTCGCCTATGAGCGCGAGCAGTTCATGAAGCTGATGTTCGGCAGCCAGTCGGCGGCGCAGCGCCACATCTTCTTCGCCGAACGCCAGGCAGCGAAGATCGACGGCCTGCCCAAGGACACCAAGCTGCGCGACGTCAAAAAGGTCGGCATTATCGGCGCCGGGACGATGGGCGGCGGCATCATGATGAACTTCCTGCAAAAGGGCATCCCCTGCACCATCGTCGAGATGCAGCAGGAAGCGCTCGACCGCGGGCTGGGCGTGGTGCGCAAAAATTATGACGCCAGCGCCGCGAAGGGCCGTTTCAAGCCCGAACAGGTCGATCAGATGATGGGGCTTATCACCCCGACGCTCAACCTTGAGGATCTCGCCGACTGCGATCTGATCATCGAGGCGGTCTATGAGAATATGGACGTCAAGAAGGAGATTTTCGCCAAGCTCGACAAGATTGCGAAGCCCGGCGCGATCCTCGCGTCGAACACATCCTATCTCGACATCGACGAAATCGCGACCGCGACGAGCCGCCCCGGCGACGTGCTCGGCATGCACTTTTTCTCGCCCGCCAATGTGATGAAGCTGCTCGAGGTCGTGCGCGGCGACAAGACCGCGCCCGACGCGCTCGCGACCGCGATGGCGATCGGCAAGAAGATCGGCAAGGTCGCGGTGGTCGCGGGCGTGTGCGACGGCTTTATCGGCAACCGCATGCTCAAGCCCCGCCAGATGGAAGCGATGAAGCTGCTGATGGAAGGCGCCACCCCGGCGCAGGTCGACAAGGTGCATGTCGAATTCGGCATGCCGATGGGCCCGTTCCAGATGAGCGACCTTGCCGGCGTCGACATCGGCTGGCACCGCGACCCCAATCGCATCGAAAGCATCCGTGACGCGCTGTGCGCCGAAGGCCGCTGGGGGCAGAAGAAACAGGCGGGCTTTTACGATTATGACGAGAAGCGCCAGCCGTCGGAAAGCGCGCGCGTCGCCGAGATCATCGAGGAGTTCCGCAGCAAGGCGGGCGTCGAGAAGCGCGAGATTACCGATCAGGAAATCATCGAGCGCACGCTCTATCCGATGGTCAACGAAGGCGCGCTGATCCTGGCAGAAGGCAAGGCACAGCGCGCAAGCGACATCGATGTCGTGTGGATCTATGGCTATGGCTGGCCCGTCTATCGCGGCGGCCCGATGTTCTGGGCAGGGCTCGAAGGCACCGACAAGATCGTCGCGGCGCTGGAAAAGCACGGCTTCGAGGTCGCGCCGCTGCTGAAGGAAAAGGCGGAAGCGAAATCGGGCTTCTGAATCGCGCGTCCTTGCGACGCTCCGCAGGAGCCGCGGCAATCTCCCGCTATCGTCCTTGCAGGGCGCAAGCGGGAGATTGCTTCGTCGCTACGCTCCTCGCAATGACGACCAAGAAAGGAAGAGCCGGGGCGGGCGGCGTTTTTACGGAGGATCGTCACCCCGGGGCTTGACCCGGGGTCCAATTGGCTGTGCCCTGCCCTGCCCTGTCTGGACCCCGACTTTCGCCGAGGTCCACGCAATTTGTCTGAGTGGGATCGTCATCCTCGCCGAGTGCCCTTTATGGATCCCGGATCAAGTCCGGGATGACGAAAGGGGGGAGGGACCGGAAACCTATCCCTGCAGGGTCTTGATGATCGCAGAAAAGTCGCGCCCTTCCTTGTCGGATTCGACAAAGGCTTCATAAAGGTCGCGCGCGCGGCTGCCCATCGGCACATCGGCGTCGACGCTCGCCGCGGCTTCCATCGCGAGGCGCAAATCCTTGAGCATGAGCGCGGCGGCAAAGCCGCCTTTATAATCGTTGTCGGCAGGCGTCGTCGGCCCGACACCCGGAAGCGGCGCATAGCTTGTAAGCGACCAGCATTGCCCCGACGACACGCTGGCGATGTCGAAGAATTTCTGCGGATCGAGCCCGAGCTTCTGCGCGAGCGCGAGCGTTTCGCAAGTCGCAATCATCGAGGCGCCAAGCAGCATATTGTTGCAGATTTTCGCCGCCTGCCCCGCGCCCGCATCGCCCGCATGGATCACCGCCTTGCCCATCTTCGCGAGGATCGGCTCGGCGCGTGCAAAGCCCTCTTCGGTGCCGCCGACCATGAAGGTCAGCGTCCCCGCGTTGGCGGCGGCGATTCCGCCCGACACCGGCGCGTCGACCGCGACGAGGCCCTTGGCGGTTGCGGCTTCGATGTTCGAGCGTGCGGTCGCTACGTCGATCGTCGAGCAGTCGAGGAGCAGGGTTCCGGGCCCGGCGTTCGGGAAGATGTCGGTTTCATAGACGCCCGCGACATGCTTTCCGGCGGGTAGCATCGTGACGACGGCTTCGGCGCCGGCGACGGCCTCGGCCGCCGATGCGGCGCGCGAACATCCCGCTTCGACGGCGCGGGCAAGCGCGTCTTCGCTGAGGTCGAAGGCGCGAACGTCATGCCCCGCCTTGGCGAGGTTCGCGGCCATCCCGCCGCCCATATTGCCGAGTCCGATAAAGGCGATTTTCATCTCTTCTCTCCGAATGCCCACTCCCCTTCAGGGGAGAGGGTTGGGAGAGGGGGACGCTGCCAAGCCCCTCTCCAACTTCGGCCAGGCGCGTGCCGCGCCAAGCCTCCCTACCCTCTCCCCTGAAGGGGAGAGGGCTTAGTGCCTCACCGCCCCTTCCACACGCCTTCGCGCTTTTCGATGAAGGCGGCCATGCCCTCGGCCTTGTCCTCGGTCGCGGCGAGGATCTGGAACAGGCGGCGTTCGTAGATCAGCCCCTGGTCGAGCGTCGTTTCGAACGCGGCGTTGACCATGTCCTTGTTCACCATCGCGGCCATCGGCGGCATGCTTGCGATCGTGGTCGCGGTCTTCACCGCTTCGTCGACCAGCGTCGCATGTTCGACGACGCGCGCGACGAGGCCCGAGCGCTCGGCCTCTTCGGCGTCCATCATCCGGCCGGTGAGGCACATTTCCATCGCCTTCGCCTTGCCGACCGCGCGCGTCAGCCGCTGCGATCCGCCCATGCCCGGCGCGACGCCGAGCTTGATTTCGGGCTGGCCGAATTTGGCCTTGTCGCTGGCGATGATGAAGTCGGCCATCATCGCAAGCTCGCAGCCGCCGCCGAGCGCAAAGCCGTTCACCGCCGCGATCCACGGCTTGCGTATCTTTTTCACAAAGTCGCTCGTCCATTTCGAGAAAAAATCCTCGAGATAGAAATCGGCCGCAGGCTTGTCGGCCATTTCCTTGATGTCGGCGCCGGCGGCGAAGGCCTTGTCGCCCGATCCGGTGAGGACGGCGCAGCGCTGGCTGTCGTCGGCCTCGAACGCGGCGAAGGCGGCGATCAGCTCGTCGAGCACCTGGCTGTTGAGCGCGTTGAGCGCCTGCGGGCGGTTGAGCGTGACGAGCGTCACCGCGCCGCGCTGTTCAACGAGGAGGGTTTCAGAGGTCATTCGTATATCTCCATGATCGTCATGCCGGACTTGATCCGATATCCATTCCGACGCTGCGTGAATGGACCCCGGATCAAGTCCGGGGTGACGAAGTTAAATGAGCGGGGTCCATTTCTCGTTTTCGGGCAGCGGCGCAAAAATCGCGTCGATCCAGTCTTCGGTGACGGCCTCGGGCGTGGCCGGATCCCATTTCGGGCTGTTGTCCTTGTCGATGATCAGCGCGCGCACGCCTTCGAGGAAATCGTGCATCGCGACGACGCGCGCGCCGATCGCATATTCCTGCTCCATCTCGGCGGCGAAGTCGGGCATCGCCGCGCCTTCCTTGAGCTGCCGCAATGCAACCTTGCACGTCTGCGGCGATTTGGTGCCGAGCGTGTCGCGTTCCTTCTCCGCCCACTCCGAGCCGTCGGCTTCGAGCGCGGCGAGAATGTCCTCATATCGGTCGCTCGCGAACAGGCGGTTGATCTTGTCGAGATGGTCCATCACCGCCGCGTGCGGCGCGGTCGCCGACAGTTCGCCCAAAATGCCGCCGATGCGGTCGGGATGCGCGGCGATGCGCGCCTTTGCCTCGGCGAGTTTTTCGGACGGCAGGTAGTGCGTCGCAAGGCCGAGCGCCAGACACTCGGCCCCGTCGAGCCGCGCACCGGTGAGCGCGAGATACTGACCGACGCGCCCTTCGAGCCGCGGCAGATACCAGCCGCCGCCGACATCGGGGAAAAGCCCGATCCCCGTTTCGGGCATGGCGAAGCGTGTATGTTCGGTCGCGACGCGATATTTGGCCGGCTGCGAAATACCGACGCCGCCACCCATGGTGATGCCGTCCATGAAGGCGACAACGGGCTTGGCATAGGTAAAGAGCAGGTGGTTGAGCCGATATTCGGTGTGGAAGAAGGCGCGCGCCGCCGTGCCGTCCTTCGCGCCGCTTTCCGCGAGCATGCGAATGTCGCCGCCGGCGCAGAAGCCACGGCCTTCGCTATGTTCGATGATGACCGCTTCGATAGCCTCGTCGGTCCGCCATGCGACGAGCGCGTCGATCATCGCCTTGCACATCGCGAGGTTGAGCGCGTGGATCGCGCGCGGACGATTGAGCGCGATGCGGCCAATGCGGCCGTCGGTCGAGATCAGAACATCTTCGGTCATTGGCGCAGCAGGTCCCTTCCGACGATCATCCGCATCACCTGGTTGGTGCCTTCGAGGATCGAATGGACGCGCAGGTCGCGCCAGAAACGCTCGATCGGATAATCGCGCAGATAGCCGTAGCCGCCGAACAACTGGAGCGCGTCATTGACGATCTTGCTGCCGCTGTCGGTCGCGAGCCGCTTCGCCATTGCCGAAAAGCGCGTCTTGTCGGGCGCGTTCGCGCTGACCTTGGCCGCGGCGAGATAGAGCAGCGCGCGGGCGGCTTCGAGCTCGGTCGCCATGTCGGCGAGCATGAACTGGGTGTTCTGGAAATCGGCAATCGGCTGGCCGAACTGCTGGCGATCCTTCACATAGGCAAGCGCCTCGTCGAGGCAGCGCTGCGCCCCGCCGAGCGAGCAGGCGCCGATATTGAGACGACCGCCGTCGAGTCCCGCCATCGCGAAACGGAAGCCGTCGCCTTCGGCGCCGACGCGGTTCTCGACGGGCACATGCACGTTGTCGAACATCACCTGCGCGGTCGGCGAGGCGTTCCAGCCGAGCTTGCGCTCCTTGGCGCCGAAGCTGACACCGGGCATGTCCTTTTCGATGACGAGGCACGAAATCCCCTTCGGCCCCGGCTGCCCTGTCCGCACCATCGTCACATAGATATCGTTGACTCCAGCGCCCGAGATGAACTGCTTGGTGCCATTGACGACATAATGGTCGCCTTCGAGCTTCGCGGTCGTCTTGAGCGCCGCGGCGTCGGAACCCGAGCCCGGCTCGGTGAGGCAATAGCTCGCCATCTGGTCCATCGTGACGAGCGAAGGCAGGAATTTCGCCTTCACCGCATCGCCGCCGAAGCGGTCGATCATCCAGCTCGCCATATTATGGATCGAGATGAAGGCGCTCGTCGCGGGGCAGCCATAGGACATTGCCTCCATGATCAGCGCGGCTTCGAGCCGGCCAAGCCCGATGCCGCCCGATTCCTCGCTGACATAGATGGAAGCAAAGCCGAGCTCGGCCGCCGCCTTGATCGTGTCGCGCGGGAAATGCGCCTTTTCGTCCCATTCAGCGGCATGCGGCGTGATCGCATCGGCGGTGAACTTGCGCGCCATCTCCTGAATGGCGAGCTGGTCGTCGGAAAGCTGGAACTGATCGGTCATGCGGTCTTCTCTAAAATGGCCTCGGCCTCGATTTCGACTTTCCATTCGGGGCGCAGCAGTCCCGCGACGACGACCATCGTCGCTGCGGGCCGCACGTTCCCGAACATCGCGCCATGCGCGCGGCCGACGAGGTCGGCGTCGGCCGCGTCGGTGATATACATGCGGGTACGCACGACGTCGGCGGGCGAGCCGCCGAGTGTTGCGAGCGCATTGGCGATGATCTCCAGACAGCGCGCCGCCTGAACCCCCGCGTCACCGACGGTCGACGAGCCGTCGGGCTCGATCGGCGCGGTGCCCGCGACCTCGATCCGGTCGCCGACACGAACCGCGCGGCTAAAGCCGTAGAGCGGTTCGAACGGCGAAGCCGACGCGAGGCGATTGCGCTCCAATGTCGGTGCGGCGCCGTCAGCCACAGCTGACCTGCGTGACCTTTGACGCGTCGTCGTACATGATGTTCAGCCGATCTTCGCGGTAATCCATCGTCATCGCCGAGCGCGGCGGACCCCAGCGCAGGGTGCGCGCGCCGCTGGCCTTGAGCGCCGCGGCACCGAGTTCGGCCGATACCGATTGCCCGACATAGCTCTGCACGGCATCGGCATTGCACACCATGTCGGCGGGGGGCGGTGGCCCCATATCGCCGCCGCCGCCATAAGCCCCCGCGCAAGCGGTGAGCGGCAGCACTGCGGCAATTGCGATCCAGCGAATATCCATCCCTCTATCTCCCTTTCTTCCGAGTCTGCCGCTCAGGCGGCGCAGCGGGTATAGCGCAGCGCTTCGCCCGTCGCACCCTCGCCATGGTCGCGGCGCACAAGCGTCCGCCCGCCATCGCGAAGGTCGAGTTCGACGCGCTGCCGCCACGTCTCGCCCTCTCCGCTGAAACGGTAATCGGCGACAAGACGGTCCGCCGCGCTTTCGCGAATACGCGCGAGTTCGCCGTGCGATTCATAGAAGCGCAGACTGGCGGCATCGATCGTGAGTGCGGTGAGGTCGGTGCCCTTGCCCGCCGTGCAGTGCGCGACATCGAGCGCCCAGCGTCCACGGATCGCGCGCGGGATCGCATTCGCGCCCCCGACATCGGCGCCGCTGCCTTCCGCCGGTTTTTCGGTCGGGGCAGGCACGGCCGGTTCCGGCGCCTCTACAGACTCCGGACGCTCGGCCTTTTGCAGCGGGCCGAAATCTGCTGTCGCCTCGGGACCCGACTCCTCATCCTTGCCACCGCTGCACGCCGCGAGCAGCAGCACAGCCAGAGGAGTTATCCATCGCTTCATCGTCCTTCTCCTTCGGCAGGAGAAATGGTCGAGCGCCGCACAGGGTTGCCCCGTCAGCCCATCGTCGGGATGACGAAGGCGTTGCCGCCATCGGGCGAGCCGTCGGGCCAGCGCGCGGTGATCGTCTTGACCTTGGTCCAGAATTTGACGCCTTCCATGCCATGCTGGTTGGTGTCGCCGAACGCCGAGCGCTTCCAGCCGCCGAACGTGTGATAGGCGACGGGCACGGGGATCGGCACGTTGATGCCGACCATGCCGACATTGACCCGCGCGGCAAATTCGCGCGCGGCATGGCCGTTGCGGGTGAAGATGGCGACGCCATTGCCGTACTGATGCTTCGAGGGCAGTTCGAGCGCGGTTTCGAAATCGGGCGCGCGGACAATCTGCAGCACGGGCCCGAATATTTCTTCCCTGTAGCTTTCCATATCGGGGGTGACGTGGTCGAACAGCGTCGGGCCGACGAAGAAGCCGTCCTCATGCCCCTGAAGCGTGAAGCCGCGTCCATCGATGACCAGCTCGGCGCCCTCGTCGGCGCATTTCTGGATCCAGCCTTCGACCTTCTGCTTGTGCGCAGCCGTAACCACGGGGCCGTAATGCGCCTCGGCATCGGTCGACACGCCGACGCGCAGCGCCTCGATCGCGGGGACGAGCTTTTCGCGCAGGCGCGTCGCCGTATCCTCACCGACCGGAACGACCACAGGGAGCGCCATGCAGCGTTCGCCCGCCGAGCCGAAGGCGGCGCCGGTGAGGTCGTTCACCACCTGGTCGAGGTCGGCGTCGGGCATGACGATACCGTGATTCTTCGCGCCGCCCATCGCCTGCACACGCTTGCCGTTCGAAACGCCGCGGTTGTAGACATAATGGGCGATATCCGACGATCCGACGAAGCTGATCGCGCCGATGTCGGGATGGTCGAGGATCGCATCGACCATCTCCTTGTCGCCGTGCACGGTCTGGAAAATCCCCTCGGGCATCCCGGCTTCGAGGAAGAGTTCGGAGAGGCGCACGGGAACCGACGGGTCGCGTTCGCTGGGCTTCAGGATGAAGGCGTTGCCGACTGCGGTCGCGACGCCGCCCATCCACAACGGGATCATCGCGGGGAAGTTGAACGGGGTGATGCCCGCGCCGATGCCGACCGGCTGGCGCATCGAATAGACGTCGATGCCGGGGCCGGCGCCCTGCGTATATTCGCCCTTCAGCACATGCGGGATGCCGCAACAGAATTCGATGACCTCCAGCCCGCGTTGAATGTCGCCCTTCGAATCGGCGATCACCTTGCCATGTTCGGCCGAGAGCATTTCGGCGAGCTGGTTCATGTTCGCTTCGACGAGGCGCTTGAATTCGAACATCACGCGCGCGCGGCGCTGCGGGTTGGTGGCGGCCCAGGCGGGCTGCGCCTTTTTTGCCGCCGCGACGGCGCGGTCGAGGAGCGCGCGGTCGCCGAGCGCGACCTCGGCCTGCACCCCGCCATTATTGGGGTCGAAGATCGTGCCTTTGCGCGCGCCCCCGAGTCCCCCGGCGCCGCCGGCAATATGGTGGTCGATCTGTCGCATGGCCTCTGGTCTCCCTTATCTGGTTGCAGTCGAATGAGACCAACAGAGAATGAATTGCAAGGGATAGACTTGCAGTCCGAACCTGCATAATTGCAGCTCATGGATTGGGACGGGCTGCAATATTTCCTGATGGTCGCGCGCCACGGCACGCTCGCGCGCGCGGCGCAGGCGCTGCACGTCGACCCGACGACGGTCAGCCGCCGCGTCGGCGCGCTCGAAAAGGCGCTCGACCAGACCTTGTTCGAGCGCGTGCCCGCGGGCTTCACCCTGACCGCTGCCGGGCGCGCGCTCGTCCCGCACGCCGAGGCGATGGCGGCGGCGGCGGCGCGTGTCCACGCCGGCGAAGGCCGCGCGGCGCTGTCGGGGCAGCTTCGCATCAGCGTCTCCGAAGGCTTTGGCAACAGCTTCATCGCACCGCGACTCGGCGCCTTTGCGGCGGCGCATCCCGAACTCGAGATTGACCTTGTCGCCTCGTCGGGCTTCCTCAATCCTTCGCGGCGTGAGGCCGACATGGCGATCCTGCTCGCGCGGCCGCGCAAGGGACCGCTGATCACGCGCAAACTCGCCGACTACAGCCTTGGCCTTTACGCCCCTGCGGAACGGCAGGACTGGACGGAAGCCGTCGAAGCCGCGCCGTTGTCGCGCGCCGCCATTCCGGTGATCGGCTATATCCCCGACATTCTCTATGCGCCCGAGCTCGATTATCTGGGCGAGATCGAACCCGGACTGCGCGCGACCATCCGCTCCTCGTCGATCCTCGCGCAGCGGCGGATGATCGCGGGCGGCTCCGGCGTCGGCGTGCTGCCCTGCTTCCTCGCCGAAGGGGATCCAGCGCTGATGCGCGTACGGCGCGCACAGACAATCGCGCGCAGCTTCTGGCTCGCGCTCCATCGCGACGTCGCGCAGCAGCCGCGGATCCGGGCCTTCATCGACTGGCTGGATAGCGAGGTGAAAGAGGCGCGGGGCTTGCTGGCGCCATCCTAGCCGTCATCCCGGCGAAGGACGGGATGACGCCGGAGCGTCATACCTCGACGATGCGATCCCGGCCTTCGCCTGGAGGGGATTAAACGTTGGGTTCGGGGCGCCAGTCCGACGCGATCAGCCCGCCCTTGCCGAACAGCCGTTCCATTGCGTCGGGGGCCGCCGCCGCGTCGCGCAGCTTGTCCGCGAGCGGATCGTCGATCGGATGGTCGCTCCGCAGGAAGGCGATCCACGCCGCGACAGCAGCCCCCAGCGAAACGCAGCGCTGCCCGCGCCTCTGGTGCCACGCCAGCGTCTCGAGCCAGCGCTGCGGGATCTTCTGGCTGCCGTCCATCGCGATCTGGATCAGCCGGTGGTCGAGTGCGGGATTGGCGAAGCGACCCATCAGCGCCTCGGCATAGGCGGAAAGGTCTTGCCCCGGCGCGGCGTCGATCGTGGGGGCCGCCTCTTCGCGCATCAGCCGTTCGATCAGGGGGTGGATGTCCGGGTCGGCGACCGCCTGATGGACATAGAGGTGACCACGACCGAGCCCGATATAGGCGAGCGCCGAATGCGCGCCGTTGAGCATCCTCAGCTTTGCCGTTTCATAGGGCGCAACGTCGGCGACGAGCTCGGCGCCGACATCCTCCCAGCGCGGTCGCGGGCCGGCAAAATCATCCTCGATCACCCACTGGCTGAAGGCTTCGGTGACGACCGCACCGTCGTCGCGCGCACCAAGCACCGCTTCGACCGCAGTGCGGTCGGCGTCGGTGGTCGCGGGAACGATGCGATCGATCATCGTCGCGGGGCAGCGGCATTCGCGTTCGAACCAGTCAAGAAGGGCTGGCTGCGCGGCGGCAAGATAGTCGCGCATCAGCGCGCGCAGCACCGCGCCATTATTCGCAAGATTGTCGCAGCTGAGCAGCGTCAGACCGGGGAGCCCCGCCGCGCGGCGCGCCGCGAGTCCCGCGCCGACGAAGCGATAAAGGCTCGATGCCCCGCGCGCCGCCGCGAGGTCGAGCGAACCGTCGGCTGCGCGCAAATAGCCCTTCTCGGTAACGGTGAAGCTGACAATATGCGTCGCGGGCGAAGCGATCGCGTCGATGACATCTTGCGCCGTTTCGCCCGCGACGAGCACCCGCTGCACGGCACCGATGAGACGCAGGTCGGTTCCGGCTGCGCTGCGGGTGCTGACGGTGTAGAGGCCGTCCTGCGGATTAAGCTGCGCCGCGACATCGCCCGAGCGTAACGACACGCCGGTGATCCCCCAGTCGCGGTCCTCTGCGCCCATCGCATCGTCGGTGTAGACCGCCTGATGCGCGCGGTGGAATGCACCGATGCCGATATGGACGATACCCGCCGCCTGCGCGCTGCGGTCATAATCCGGCGTCCGCACCGACGCCGGGATCGGGGTCTTCGCCGACAGCCTCACAGCCTATAAGCCGCCTTGGCGAGATTATAGCTGAGGTCGACCGCGAGTTCCGCCGCCTCCCATTCCTCCAGCCGATGTTCGGCGACGAGCTGCGCAAGGAAGCCGCAGTCGATACGCCGCGCGACGTCGTGCCGCGCCGGGATCGACAGGAAGGCGCGCGTGTCGTCGTTGAAGCCGACGGTGTTGTAGAAGCCCGCGGTCTCGGTCACATGGCTGCGGAAGCGCCGCATCCCTTCGGGGCTGTCGTGGAACCACCAGGCGGGGCCGAGCTTCAGCGCCGGATAATGGCCCGCGAGCGGCGCAAGTTCGCGCGCATAGCTCGTCTCGTCGAGCGTGAAGAGGATGATCGTCAGCCGCGCTTCATTGCCATAGCGCGCGAGCAGCGGGCGCAGCGCGTGGACATAGTCGGTCGCGGTGGGGATGTCGGCGCCCTTGTCACGGCCATAGCGGTCGAACAGCCATGGGTTATGGTTGCGGAAGCTGCCCGGATGAATCTGCATGACGAGCCCGTCGTCGAGGCTCATTCCGGCCATCACCGTGAGCATATGCGCGCGGAACAGCTCGGCATCGGCGGGCGACACATCCGCCCCGGTGACGCGCGCGAACAGCGCCTCGGCCTCTGCATCCGACAGGTCGGCGGTCGCGGCGGTCGGATGGCCGTGGTCGGTCGATGTCGCACCCATTTTTGCGAAAAAGGCGCGGCGGTTGCGGTGCGCGGCGAGGTAACCGGCATAAAAAAAGGCGTCTTCGCCCGACAGGTCCGAAAGCCTCCCGAGATTTTCGCGGAACCCTTCGAATTCGGGATCGACCACCGGATCGGGGCGATAGGCGGTGATGACGCGCCCACCCCATTCACCGCTGGCGTTCGCGTCTTTGACGACTTGATGATGCTCGAGCGTGTCGATGGGGCTTTCGGTCGTTGCGATCACTTCGATCCGAAAGCGGTCGAAGAGTGCGCGCGGGCGAAAGGCATCAGTCGCGAGCGCTTCGGTGATGCGGTCGTAGTAAAGGTCGGCGGTGGCAGCCTCGAACTGGACTTCGATACCAAAGGCTTCGGCGAAGACCCAGTCCATCCACATCCGCGTCGGGGTGCCGCGAAACAGATGATAATTTTGCGCGAACAGCCGCCAGCTTTCGCGGGGGTCGGCCGCGCGGTTGCGAATCCCCAGCGCGTCGAGCGACACGCCCTGCGAATAGAGCATGCGAAAGACATAATGATCGGGATGCAGCAGCAGTTCGGCGGCGTTGCCGAAATTGGCGTTGGTCGCGAACCAGGCCGGATCGGTGTGCCCATGCGGGCTGACGATCGGCAGGTTCGCGACCTCGGCGTATAGACGACGCGCAATATCGCGCTGCCCCGCATCGGACGGAAAGAGGCGGTCGGGATGCAGGGTCAGCGGATGCGTCATTATTGGCTCAATTGCCTTCGACACTCACCGGCGCAAGGCGCGGGCTGAGAAGGTGGATCGCCAGCACGGCGAGGAAATAAACGGTCGTGCAAGCCGCAAAGATCAACGTGTAATTGCCGTCGGTCGCGTCGAGGACAAGCCCCGTCGACTTGGCCATGATCATGCCGCCGACGCCGCCCATGAAACCGCCGAGGCCGATGACCGACCCGACCGCTTTCTTGGGGAACATGTCCGGCGGGATCGAAAGGATGTTCGATGAAAAGGACTGATGCCCCGCAAGCGCAATGCCGATGAGCACGACCGCGATCCACATATTGTCGAGCCCGGTGACGAACAGCAGCGGAAGCACGCAGCAGCCCGAGAGCAGCATCGTGATCTTGCGCGCGAAATTGACGCTGTGTCCCTTCTGGATCAGCTTTGACGACATCCAGCCGCCCGCGATGCTGCCGACGTCAGAAAGCAAATACATGATGATCATCGGGAGCAGCACGATCTTGAGGTCGACGTCATAGGTCGTGCTGAAATATTTGGGCAACCAGAAGAGCATCAGAAACCAGACCGGGTCGGTCAGGAACTTGCCTATCGCAAAGGCCCAGGCTTCGCGCTTGCGGACGATCCGACTCCAGCCGATGCGCTCGACCTTTCCGGGCGGGTCATGCTCGATCCACGCGAGTTCGGCGTCGCTCACCTTCCCGCTTTCGCGCGGATTGCTGTAGAGCCAGAGCCAGAGCAGCAGCAGCGCGATGCCGAAAAGACCGGTGTAGATAAAGGTTTCGCGCCAGTCGAAACCGAGCACGACCATGAAGAGCGCGATCGTCGGCGCGGTCAGGATGACGCCGATCGTCGTCGCGCTGTTGACCCAGCCGATCGCATAGGCGCGCTCCTTTTGCGGAAACCATTCGCTCGATGCGCGGACGACCGACGGGAAATGCCCCGCTTCACCGACGCCGAGGATGACGCGCGCCGCCATGAAGGAGACGACCGACGAGGCAAAGCCATGCGCGACATGGCCTATCGTCCAGATCGAGATTGCAATGGCATAGCCGATTTTCGGGCCGAAACGGTCGATCAGCCATCCCATGATGAGGAAGCCGAAGGCATAGGCAGCCTGAAAGGCGGTGACGATGTTGCCATAGTCATTCTCGCTCCAGCCCATCTCTTCGCCGAGGACGGGCGCGAGCAGACCCAGCATCGTGCGGTCGATATAATTGACCGTCGTCGCGACGAAAAGCAGCGCGATGATCAGCCACCGGTATCGTCCCGCGCGGGGAACGGGCTGCGCCGCTCCGGCTGCGATTGCCTCTGCCATTTTCCTCTCCCGTTTGTTCTTAGATGCTCCTTATGGAGCAGTTGACGCGGATGTCATGATTGAACACCGCATGGGCCGTCTGGCCCGCCTTCACCTCGTGGATTCCAGTAATCGCGCCCGCCGAAACCCAGGTCCCTGGCGGAATCGCGATGCCGCGCGCACGCAGGGTACGGATCAGGAAAAGCGCCGAACCGAACGGTCCGTCGAGCATGGCTTCCATCGTCGCAGCGCCGACGCATTGGCCGTCGACGAACATTTCAACGGGCATCCGTATCAGTTCGGCGTCGCGCCAACCGGGAATGGCGGGGCCGAGAATCAGCCCCTTGTTGTTGCCATAATCCGACGCAGTCACCGCCGGACCGTGAAGATTGATTTCAGGAAAGGGCGAACTCGCGATTTCGATCCCCGTCCGCACCTGCGCGATGCAGTCTTTGACCGAATCGATGTCGTAATCGCGCGCGCCCACCTCACCGAAGCACAGCAGAACTTCGGCTTCCGCCGCGGCGAAACCCGGCGAATAGATGGGCATAGAGGGCGCCGAGCCCGCGCTGCCGTCGAAAATTTCGTCGTCGAAAATCGGGCCGGTCAGGCGATTCTCGCCAAAGCGGTCGACCAGCGCATCGGGAATCCGACCGACCTTCCAGCCGCCGATGCGGCGCCCGTCGAGGGCGATCGCCGCATCTTGGATCGCATAGGCCTCGGCCATCGTCTGCGGCATCGGCCCCGGATACAAGGTAAGCGGTGTCTTTAGCGCACGCGCGTCGATCAGCGCGCCCGCGATTTTGTCGATTTCCAAGGTCTCTGCCATGTTTGTCATTTCCCTCTACCGAAAAAGTCTTTAAGAGACACCGGTGTCAAACGCAAGTGAATAGCGGACGCCCGAAGCGATTGATCGCCCATTCAGGCGGACGGGCGTATATCCGGGCTTGCGGTGAACCAGCCAAAGCAAGTCCGCATCGGTCCGAGCTGAGAGCCATGATATGAAGAAAGCCGTCCACATCGTTTCGACCGATAATGTCGCCACCGCGGTTGGCGACCTCGGCGCCAACGAAGACATCATCGTTGATGGAGTCCCGGTGCGGCTCGCTACGCCGATTGGGCGCGGCCATAAATTTGCGGTCGCGCCGATTGCGCAGGGGGCCACCGTCGTCAAATTCGGCTTTCCGATCGGAATCGCAAGCGCCGCCATCGCCGCGGGCGAGCATGTCCACAGCCACAATCTTGTGACTGCTCTCGACGGCAGCGACGCCCTTCGCTTTCAAGGTGCCGACGCGCCGTGTCGCGAGCAGAGCCCGGCGATCGCCGCCCAGGGATTTCAGGGCTATCTGCGCGCCGACGGACGCGTCGGGACACGCAACGAGATATGGATCATTCCGACGGTCGGCTGCGTCGGCAACCTCGCCGCGCGCGTTGCGCGAATTGCCGGCGCACGCCATGCCGGACGCGTCGACGGCGTGCATGCCTTCAAGCACCCCTTCGGCTGCTCGCAACTCGGCGACGACCTCGGCCATACGCGCGCGCTGCTCGCGGCGCTCGCGCAGCATCCCAACGCAGGCGGCGTGCTGATCGTCGGGCTGGGGTGCGAGAGCAACCAGCTCGGCGCGCTGCTCGACCTGATCCCAATGGAGCGCCGCGCACATATCCGCACGCTCTCGGCACAGGCGGTCGAGGATGACGAGGCGGCGTGCCTTGCGCTCGTCGACGAGCTGGTGGCGGCATGCGCCGATACGCCGCGCAGCGAACGCCCGCTCTCCGACCTCGTGCTCGGGGTCAAATGCGGCGGGTCGGACGGCTTGTCGGGGCTGACCGCAAACCCCCTCGTCGGGCGCATGGCCGATGCCGTCGCCGCTGCAGGCGGCAAGGTGCTGCTGACCGAAATTCCGGAAATCTTTGGCGCCGAGCAGATTTTGATGGATCGCGCAGCGTCGCGTGCGGTGTTCGACGATGCAGTCGCACTGGTGCGCGATTTCAAGGACTATTTCATCCGTAACGGCGAGCCGGTGAGCGAAAATCCGTCGCCGGGCAATATCGCGGGCGGCATCACGACGCTCGAGGAAAAGTCGCTGGGCGCGGTGCAGAAAGGCGGCAGGGTGCCACTCGTCGACGTTCAGCGTTACGGCGGCGTGGCGACACGGCCAGGACTGACTTTGCTCGAAGCGCCGGGGAACGACGCCGTATCGTCGACCGCGCTCACCGCCGCGGGGGCGACGATCATCCTCTTCACCACCGGACGCGGCACCCCGCTCGGCTTTCCCGCCCCCACGCTCAAGATCGCGTCGAACAGCGCGCTTGCCGAGCGCAAGCAGGGCTGGATCGATTTCGATGCCGGCCAGGTGCTCGATGCCGGTTTCGATGCGGCGTCGAACGCGCTGCTGAACCTGATAAGCGCCACGGCATCGGGCGCCCCCAGTTGCGCCGAGCGCAACGAGGAACGCGACATCGCGATCTGGAAATCGGGCGTTACGCTTTAGTCCAGCGCCTCGAAGCGGAAATTGCGAAAACGCGCCTCGCCCGCTCCCGCCGAATAGAGCCCCGGACGCAGCATCAGGAAGCCGCCGCGGACATTATGGTGGTATCCCGACACCTCCATCCCGCGGTCGAAGCGTTGCCATGTCTTGCCGCCGTCGCCGCTCGTGTCATAGGTCACGATGTGCCGGTCGTTGGTGACGCGCATCCGCATCCGCCGGCCGTGCGGGTTGGCGGGACGCGCGCGCTCGATGCCATATTGATGCGTGACGAAACGCTCGCCATCAAAGCCGAGCCCGCAATAGAGCTTGTCGTCATAGAAGAGGATCAGCCCCGCGGTGCCGCCGGGCGCAATTTCGATGTCGCACTCGAAACGATAGGCCTGGTCGCCCGCGATGAGCAGCAGCGGCGACGAATCGACCGGCGCCTTGCCGCGCGCCTTCAGGACGAGCGCGCCGTCCTCGACCTGCGCGCGGGCGGCCTCGTCGGGCGCCGGGCGGAAAAAATTCCATTTCGCGCCAAGCGCAAGCGTCGAAAAATCGTCCGACAGCGCCATGCCGTGCGGTCCCGCGACCGTCCCGCCGCGCGGTTTCGCGATCGGCTGCGACAGGTCGCCGCCCCTCATCCGGAACCAGCCGTCGGGGGTCCATTCGATGGGGTCGAGCAGCGCCTGCCGCCCGAGCGTCCAATAGCCGTTTTCATAGCCGTGATAGACGCTCCACCAGTCGCCCGCGGGCCCCTCCACCAAAGTCGCATGGCCGCGCGACCACCATTTTTCGGATATGGAGGTCGTGCGAACGAGCGGATTATGCGGGCAATTTTCCCAAGGGCCGTGGATCGACTTCGACCGTGCGGCGATGACCATATGCCCCGTGGGCGGCCCGGCGGTCCCGCCGACCGCGGTGATCATGTAGAAATAGTCGCCGTGGCGGGTAATCTTTGGCCCCTCGGGCGCGAATCCCTCGACGACCCAATCGGACGGATAGCGCCACGGATCATAAACATGTTCGGGTTCACCGATGCGCGACAGGCCGTCGTCCGAGAGGCGCACGCGGTCGCCGCCCGACAGGAACAGCCAGCGCGACCCATCCTCGCCCACGGCATGGCCGGGATCGATATGGTTGGGAAGGTTGAGGTCGACGGGGTCGCTCCACGGCCCCTCGATCCGGTCGGCCCAGATCACCCAGCTGGTGTTCGGTCCTTTGGTCGGGATGTAGAGATAATAACGCCCCCGGTGCTTGCAAAGCTCGGGCGCCCAGACCGCGCCGATATTGCGCGTGAGCGCCGGACCGACGGGGCGCCAGTTCACCAGATCGCGCGAGTGCCAGATGACCAGTCCCGGATAGGAATCGAAGGTCGAGAAGGTCATATAATAGTCGTCGCCATCCTTGAGGATCGACGGATCGGGATGGTCGCCGGCCATGATCGGATTGAGGAAGCGCCCGTCGCCAAGGTCGGCCTTGCGCTGCCCATCGAAGCCGCGCGCCCAGGCAGGAGCGGGGCCAGCGTGGTCGCTTGCGGTCGCCACCGAACCGCCCGGCGCCATTGCGAGCGCGGTGCCCGCCCCTCCAACGCCCGCGGCAAACAGGCCGCCGCCCGCCAGTTTCAGAACATCGCGTCGATCGGTCACCGTCGTTCCTTCTCGCAAAAGAAAGGCCCGGCCCTCGCGGACGAAGACCGGGCCTTTCCTGGGACTATCGTCAAACTCAGATCTTGAAGCGCGCTCCGAACAGGAAGGTGCGCCCATAATGGTTGTTCTCGTAGTTCCGGTTCGCTTCGAGGTCGGTGAAGCGATAGCGGTAGTCGTCGGTCAGGTTCGTGCCCTCAATCGACAGTTCGATATTGTCGGTCAGCTGGTAGCGGATCGACGCGTCGACGTTGAACGAGCTGCCATAGCCTTCGAAGACATTGTTGTTGCCGCTCGTGCTGTCGTTGAACGCGCTACGCCATGCGGCCGAGGTACGGACGGAGAATTTGCCATCGTCATAATAGATGGTCGCATTCCACGCCCGCTTCGCGAGGCCGAGCAGCGGCTGCGTATAGGTGCCGTTGGGCTGCGCCTCGAGCCGGTTTGTGACCGGGTTATAGGCGAGCGGCCCAGCGATGCTGTAATCGACGTCGCTCTTCACGAACGTCGCGTTGCCGAGCACGCCGAAATGGCGCAGCGAGTCCGAGAAGACCGAGAAGGGCAGTTGCAGCGAGAATTCCACACCCTTCAGATTCGCACCCGGACCGTTGCCCGTCGTGCGGAATTCGAACTGACGGTTGGGGTCGGCGCCAACGACGACGGCCGTGTGCGCGGGCGTTCCCGGCGTCAGCAAGGATGTCGGAAGGCCGCTCGACGCATAGGTGCCCTGCAGCGAGGTCGAGATCGGGAAGCTCTCCACATCCTTTGCGAACAGCGCCACCGAAGCCAGCGCGCCCGGCGCGAAATACCATTCGGCCGCGAGGTCGAATGTCGTTGCGCGATAGGGTTCGAGGAACGGGTTGCCCGACGTGATGCGGAAGTTGAACTGGTCGACCGCACCGCCCGGAGTCAGACTGCCGAGCGTCGGCCGCGTGATGACCTTTGCGATTGCGCCGCGCAGGATCACGTTCTCCGTCGGGTGCAGGTTGATATTGAACGACGGGAGCCAGTCGTCATAGGTCCGGTCGACCGTCACGAACGTCCCGCTGGTGAAGCCCGACGAGCTCTGATCGGTCTTCACATAGCGCACACCGGCATTGCCCGTCATCCGCATGCCGAGAATGTCGGTTTCGAATTCGGTCATGAACCAGCCGCCATAGGTCTTTTCGGTGACCTCGCGCTGTTCGCCCTGCTGAAGGACGGCCGGCCGGTTGTAGAGGTCGATGAGCGCCGTACCCGCGGCAAGATCGGGGACGATCCAGGCGTTGGTGTTGCCCGACGGCTGTCCCGCCTTGCCGAGCTGGAACAGCTCGGCGATGTCGGCCGTGACCGGCAGGCCGCTGGTGCCGGGAGCGCAGGGGAATGCTGCGCAATAGGTGCTGTCGCGGCGGAAGCCGACCGTTTCGAAATCGAACTGGCGATAAAAGCCGCCGCCGAGCAGCTGGAAGCTGTCGGAGACGTCGAGTTCGAAATCGCCGGCAAAAGTCTTGAACTTGTTGGTCAGAAAGGACGGACGATCGCGGAACTCAGCGAGCACGAACGAACCCGGATTTTCGATCCCCGCACCAAAGGTCAGCAGCGGGAACTTCATATCGCTATAGTCGTAGCGATAGCCGGTCGCATCGGTGTCGTCGAACGCGAGCGTCGTTTCGACGGGGATGTCGGCGTCCGAGCGCGAGAAGCCGCCGAGCAGCTTCACGCGGAACGTGTCGCTCAAGGCCTGCTCGATACGGCCCGACAACTGATAGAATTCGGTCTCGCTCTCGCGCGAATAACGCTCGGTGCGGACATAGACATTGTCGAGATCGGCCGAGATCAGATTATTGTTGGCGTCGATGACATAGTTGGAGACGTCGATGTTGCGCTCGTTGCTGCGCAGAAGCACTTCGCCCCAATATTCGTCGCGCGTTTCCTTGAACTTCGAATAAAGCCCGTCGATCGAGATTTTCGTGTTCTCCGACGGCTCGAACTGGATCGACGCGGTCGCACCAAGGCGTTCGCGGTCGTGCGCGACGAGGCCATAGCGCGGGATGCGCGGGTGGAAGGCTTCGGCGACGTCGATGCAGGCCTGCGACGGGTTGGCGACGAAATTCGAGCCCGACATGCAGGTCACGCCGTTGACGCTGCGGAACGGCGCCTGCGCCCAGCGGACGCTGTTGTTGCCGAGCTCGTGCGTCGTGTAGTCGGACCAGGCGACCGATGCCGAAACCCCGAAAGTGCGGTCGACATTCGTCCAGGCGATCAGCCCCGCGACACGCGGGTCAACGTCCTTCGTCAGATCGTTGTAACGCGCCTGCGCCGATGCAACGACGGTCAAGCCTTCCTTGCCGCCGAGCGGGTTGCCCGTGTTGAGATCGACGACTGCGCCGAGCGAGCCTTCGTCGAGCGATGCCGACGCCGTCTTGTGAACAACGAGCGAAGTGAAAAGCTCGGACGCAAAGACGTTGAAATCGAACGCGCGGTCACGGTTCGCCGAGGCGCCGTCGGTCGAAGTCGCGATTGTTTCCATGCCGTTGAGGCGAACGCGCGTAAATTGCGCGCCAAGACCGCGAACGGTGATCGCGCGGCCTTCGCCCGCGTCACGCTGGATCGAGATGCCGGGAATACGCTGCAGCGATTCGGCGAGGTTCTGGTCGGGGAATTTGGCGATGTCTTCGGCGACGATCACATCGATCGCTGCGGTCGAGTTGCGCTTCTGATCGAGCGCCTTGTCGAGCGATGCGCGGAAACCGGTGACGACAATCTCGTCCTCTCCCGCGGGTGCATCATCGATCGCATTCTGCGCCCATGCCGGCGACACCGCCATAGCGGCGAGCGACGCGCCGCATGCAAGCCGGGTCAATATACGCGTGCCTCGCGCCGTGTGATTAGACATTATCATCCTCCCTTATCGCCCCGCGCCCTTGCCCATGCAAGAAATGACACCGGTTACTTTGCCAATCGCAAACGAATCGAACGATTCGTCCTGTTCATATTTTCCGAAGAGTGACGTCGGCGGCCTGCATCGTGCGGCCAGCCGGGGCAATCGCTCTCCCACCGACAATTTTCTCGTTGACCGATTGGGGTAACCGGTGTCAGAAAGATCGCGGATTGTCACACACTTGTCAATACCCAAAGAAAAAGGATGGACAGGATGCTCAAAAAACCTTGGCTGGCCGCGCTTTTCCTCGCGTGCGTTGTGCCCTCTGGCGCAGCCCAGGCAGCCGCAGCCGATGTCGCCGCGACAGCCTTCCCCGGCGCGGTCGGCCCCGCCGCCGCCACTCCCGGCGGACGCGGTGGGCAGATCATCCGGGTGACGACGCTCGCGCCCGACGGCCCGGGATCGCTCAAGGCCGCGATCGATACGCCCGGACCGCGCATCGTGGTGTTCGAGGTTGGCGGCGTCATCGACATGGGCCGCGAATCACTCGAGATCAAACATCCCTATCTGACGATCGCCGGACAGACTGCACCCGGACCCGGCATCACACTGATCCGCACCGGCATCGACGTCAGAACGCACGATGTCATCCTGCGCCACCTGCGCGTCTATACCGGGGTCGATGGTCAGCCGAAGCGCAGCGGGTGGGAGGCCGACGCCTTTTCGACGGTCGCCGCGCACAATGTCATCGTCGACCATTGCACCTTCCTGTGGGCGATCGACGAAAATATGTCGGCGTCGGGCCCGCGCTTCACCGGCAAGACTGTCGATGAATGGCGCAAGGGCACGAGCCACAACATCACTTTTTCGAACAACCTTGCCGCCGAAGGCCTCGCCGATGCGAGCCATCCGAAGGGCGAGCACAGCAAGGGATCGCTGATCCACGACAATGCGACGGGCATCGTCTTTTACCGCAACGTCTGGGCGCATAATGTCGAGCGCAACCCGCTGATCAAGGGCGGCGGCCAGGCGCTGATGATCAATAATCTGATCTACAACCCGCAGCACCGTGCGGTGCAGTACAACCTGATGAATCTCGAATGGGTCGGGCACGACTATGTGACGGGGCAGATCACCGCGGTCGGCAATGTGATGCGCGGTGGCAACGACACCGACGAGGGGCTGCCCTTCCTGATGCTCGGCGGCGATGGCGACCTCGAATATTATGGCAAGGACAATCTCCACGTTGATCGCCACGGCAAGCCGCTGCCCGAATTCGGGCGCTACGGAGAAACCGAGGCAAAGCTGATCCGCGCCAAGGCGCCGCTCGCGCCAACCACGGGCTATCGCATCCTACCGTCGCGCGCGGTCGAAACCTCGGTGCTCGCAACCGCCGGCGCGCGGCCTTGGGCACGCGACCCTGAAGAGATCCGCGTGTTGTTCTTCGTCGCCGAGGGGCGCGGCGAGGTGATCGACGACGAGCGCGAAGTCAGCGCCTATCCTGAGGTCAAGGAGCCGGTCCGCGCGCCCTTCGTCGAGGCCGAATGGGACCTCGCGACGATGGAACCGAAATCGGGACGCTATCCGGCGCAGACCGCACCGCTGCCGCAGGAGCATCTGTCGGCGCGCGACCGCGCCTCGCGCGGGCAGCCGCAATGAGCGCGCTCGCCGCCCTGCTGCTCGGCGCTGCGGGCGCCCCGGCGATGGTGGTGATCGACGAAGGCGAAACGGTGCGGCAAGAGGCCCCGCCGCATGGCGCGATCGGCATGTCGACCGCATGGCGGATCAGCGACCATGTGCCGGCGCCGCGCAGCTTCGAATTTCGCAAGCGTGCGCTGCACGTCGGCGCTGCAATCGGCATCCACCCGATTTCGCACGACGAAATCTATTATGTCGTGTCGGGGACCGGCATCGTCCACTCCGACGGCGAGGAGGCCGAACTGAAAGGCGGAATGGCGGCGTGGCTCTACAAGGGCGCCAATGTCGGCATTCGCCAGACCGGAAGCGAGCCGCTGGTGCTGATCATTGCCTATCCGAACGAAAAGCCTGCGCCATGAAGGTCGGGCGCCGCGCGCTGCTCGCGGGCAGCCTCGCCCTGCCTTTCGCCAGTGTCGCGGCGCGCGAGGCCTGGACCCGGCCTGCCGGACTCACGCCCGATGCGAGCATCGCCCTATGGCCCGACAGGCATCTGACGCCGCCCGCGGGGCTTGTCGAACGGACCGTCCAGCGCAGCGACGACCCGCAAGCAAGCGACCGCATGCTCGAGCATATCACGCGCCCGCGGCTCGACATTTTCCGCCCGGCAAAGCCCAATGGCGCGGCGGTCATCCTCGCGCCGGGCGGCGGCTATCGCTATGTCGTTGTCGACAAGGAAGGATATGAGCTTGCCCGCTGGCTGACCGCGCGCGGGGTCACGGTTTACGTTCTTTTCTATCGACTGCCCGGCGATGGCTGGGCGAACGGATCCGACGTCCCGCTCGCCGACGCACAGCGCGCGGTGCGGCTGGTGCGCAGCCGCGCACAAACCGACGGGATCGACCCGGCGCGCGTCGCCTTCGGCGGCTTTTCGGCGGGCGGCCATGTCGCGACGAGCCTGCTCACGCGGTTCGATGCGGCGGTTTATGAGGCGGCGGACGCCGCCGACGGTCTTTCCGCGCGCCCCGATACGCTCGCCGCCATCTATCCGGTCGTGTCGATGGATGCGGAGGTCGCGCACCCCGGAAGCCGCGAGAAGTTACTCGGCCCCGCGCCCGATGCCGCGCGCACGCGCCTTTATTCGCCCGACCGCAATGCGCGCGCCGACCAGCCGCCGCTGTGGTTGCTCCACGCCGAGGACGACAGCGTGGTGAAGATCGAGAACAGCCTGCGATTGCATCAGGCAACGCGCGCGGTCGGCGCACCGGTCGAGGCGCATTGGTTCGCGCGCGGCGAACATGGCTTTGGCCTGATGAAGACCGCGGGGCTACCCGTCGCCACCTGGCCCGAATTGCTGTGGAACTGGTTGGAATCGCAGGGGGTCGTCTAGGCGTTGTCATTGCGATCCCGGCGAAAGCCGGGGGAAGCAATCTCCAGTTATCGATCTCGCACAAGGCCGATGGCTGGAGATTGCTTCGTCGCCTTCGGCTCCTCGCAATGACGGCCTTTTACGTTCCCGGCTGGATATAGGGCACGCGCGCGAACAATTCGCGCTCCCAGCGGCGCGGGTCGCTTTCGACGCGGCTGACCGTATCGAAGATCATCGTCGCGCGCCGGTCCAGCTCATAGGCGGGCCAGCCCGGATCGCCCGTACGCGCGAAACGGACAAAGGCGTCCATCATCCGGTCGCTCATCGCCCGCTGCGCGGGGCTCGCATCGGGGGTGGTCCCGAAAGCGAAACCGATATCGTCGGTGTGCTTCGCATCCTCGAAATCGAGCTGATAGACGAAAGCGGGCACGCCAGCCTGGGCCCGCGCCTCGGCCTCCTCGACCTGCCCGCGCCAGCTTCGCGCGGCGGTGACGATGCGGTGAAAGAGCTCGGGCGGCGGCGAATCGGGATAGCGCGCCCGAAATTGCTTCACCACCCACTCGGGATGAATGTCGATGCGCATCTCGGGCGCGATCCGCTCGGCGAGATTGGCATAGTCCAGCCCCGCGAGCTGCTTCCCGTCGGGGGCATAGAAGGCGCGCGTTTCCAGCACCGTATTGCCGAGCAGCATCGGGATGGCGCGCGACTGCGGCGCGGCGTCGGGCCAGAAGGGGTGGCGCATGAGGTGCTTCATATCGAGCACCGGGCCCATATAGACGCCCCCGCCGAGCACCGGATCGGTGGCGTCGAGCGCATCGACGAGCGCCTCGACGGGAGCCGTCGCGGGATCGACGCCCGCGCCCAGCCTTGCAAGGAAGGCCTCGGCGCGCTTCGCTGCGTTGAGCGGCCCCGACGCCGTCACCTGCTGCCCGCTCATCGTGATCGCCTTGTGGAACAGCCCTTCGGCGGCAGGCATCGCCATCAGGGTCGCGATTTTCGCGCCGCCGCCCGACTGGCCGAAGACGGTGACATTGGCCGGATCACCGCCATAGGCCGCGATATTGCGCTGCACCCATTGGAGCGCGGCGATCAGGTCGAGCTGCCCGGCATTGCCGCTGTCGGGGAAACGGCCGGGCAAATAGAGATAACCCAGCGCGTTCAGCCGGTGGTTGACCGTGACGACGACGACATCGCCGCGCGCCGCGAGCGCCGCACCGTCGTTGATCGGATCGGTCACGCTGCCGGCCGAATAGGCGCCGCCGTGGAAATAGACCATGACGGGACGCCTGGCGCGTGCCTCGGTCGACGGCGTCCAGATGTTGAGGAAAAGACAGTCTTCCGACTGCGGCTGATACCGGCCTCCCCGCTGCGGGCAGGCGGGACCGAAGGCGCCGAGCGCCTTGCGGTTGTCGAGCAGCGCGACCGGCGCCGCAAAGCGTTCGGCGGTTGCGTAGCGAATGCCCTTGAACGCCGCGACCCGCGGCGCCGTGCGCGCGAACAATGGCGGGGCAAACGCGGCCACGGCCCACGCCGCGAGCAGCGCGCGGCGCGTCGGCCTAGCGCCGGACATCGAGCCCGCCACCGTGAAAGGCGTCGATATCGCCCTGTCCGAAGCGGCTGGCATCGCCGGGAAGCGAATGTTTGAGGCAGGTGAGCGCAAGCCCGCTTTTCGCCATCGCCTCGGCGTCGCCGCCCGCAAGATGCGCGTGGAGCACGCCCGCGGCGAAGGCGTCGCCCGCGCCAATGCGGTCGACGATGCCGGTGACATCGATCTCGCCCGTCTGGTGCGCGCTGTCCCTCAGGTCGACGCGTGCCGCGATGCGGTGATGGTCGGCGGTCACCGTATGACGCGCGGTCGAAGCGATGAGCCGCAGCGACGGGAAAGCGGCAAAGCCCGCCTCCGCCGCCTCGCGCCGCCGGTCCTCGCCGTCGCCGCTGAATTCCTGGCCCAGCACGAGCGACAGGTCGCGGTGGTTGCCGAACAATATGTCGGCGCTGCCGATGAGTTCGGACAGGATGGCGCGCGGGTCGCTGTCCCACGCCTCCCACAGCATCGCGCGGTAATTGCCGTCGAAGCTGACCGGCACGCCCAGACGCTTTGCCGCGCGTGCCGCCGCCAGCGCCGCATCGGCCGAGCGCGGCCCGAGCGCCGGGGTGATCCCCGACAGGTGCAGCAGCCCTGCGCCAGAGAGCAGTGTTTCCCAGTCATAATCCCCGGCCCCGCTCGCCGCGAAGCTCGACCCTGCGCGGTCATAGACGATTTCGGAGGAACGAAGGCCGGCGCCAACGCTGAGGAAATAGAGCCCCATGCGCCCGGGGCCAGTAGTGACGGCGGTGCAATCGACGCCTGCGCCGCGCACCGCCGCCACTGCTCCGCGACCCAGAGCATTGGAAGGAACCTTGCCGACCATCGCGCAGTCATGGCCGAGATGCGCGAGGCCGATCGCGACATTCGCCTCGGCCCCGCCGACATGCAGGTCGAGCGCGGGCGACTGCATCAGCAATTCATTGCCGGGCGCGGTCAAGCGGATCAGCAATTCGCCGAAAAAGACCAGCCTGCCCATCTCAACTCCCGTTTGCCGACGCGGTCGGCCCTTTATTGTTCTGCTGTAGCGCCGAGCCGGTCGATGCTAGCGCGCGAGCCAACCGCCGTCGACCGCGAGGATATGGCCCTGCACATAATCGGACGCCTTCGACGCGAGGAAGACCGCCGCGCCGCCGATGTCGGCAGGATCGCCCCAGCGCCCCGCCGGGATACGCTCCATGATCTGGCGGTTGCGCGTTTCGTCGGCCTGCAGCGCGGCAGTGTTGTTCGTCGCGATATAACCCGGCGCGATCGCGTTGACCTGAATGCCCTTCGCCGCCCATTCGTTGGCGAGCAGCTTGGTCAGGCCGCCGACGCCCGACTTCGACGCCGTATAGCTCGGCACGCGGATGCCGCCCTGAAAGGTGAGCATCGAGGCGATGTTGATGATCTTGCCGCTTCCTCGCGAAATCATGTGGCGACCGACCGACTGGCAAAGGAAGAAAAGCGTCTTGAGATTGGTGTCCATCACCGCATCCCAATCTTCCTCGGTGAAATCGACCGCGTCGGCGCGGCGGATGATGCCGGCATTGTTGACGAGGATGTCGATGCGCCCGAATTCGGCGATTACCGCGTCGACGAGCGGCTGCACCGCCGCGACGCCCGACAGGTCGGCCTTGAAATTCTCGGCCTTGCGGCCGAGCGCGCGGACCTTGTCCACCGTCTCGGTCGCGGGCGAACGGCCGGCGGCGGCGACATCGGCCCCCGCCCCTGCAAGCGCGAGCGCGATGCCCTGACCGATGCCGGTGTTGGCGCCGGTGACGAGCGCGATGCGGCCCGTAAGATCGAAGGGAATCGTCATATCAGGCGAGCGCCGCCTCCGCCGACACGCTCTTCAGATAGTCGCTGATCGCTTCGTCCTGCGAATTGGCGTAGAAATAGTCGGCGAAGCGCTCGCCCGCGATCGCGGCGCGAAGCAGGTCCTGATCGACATTCTTGAGCACGGTCAGCATGTCGTTGCACGATGCGGCCTTCAGGTCCTTCAGGATGCCGCGGTTCTTGCGCATGATTTCAGCGCGCTCTTTCGGATAGCCAAGGCCCGATTCGCCGTCGAACAACTTGCGATAGCAATCCTGCAGGTTGAGCTCGGCGGCCCAGCCGAAACCCTTGGCATAGGGCATCGAAATCGCGTTGCCGTCGTTGATCTGGGCAAAGAGGAAGGCGTCGGTCGGATCGATCACGAGGCCGCAGAAGACGCCGGGCATCGAATTGCAGGCGAGCATCGATCCCATGCCGGTGCCGCAGCCGGTGACGACGAAGTCCGCCGCCTTCGAATTGAGCAGGATGCCGGTGAGCAGGCCGTTCATCACATAGGTCAGCGATGCGCTGTCCTCGGCCGAATACATGCCATAGTTGAACACTTCATGGCCCAGCGGTTCGGCGACCGCGGCCAGGGCTTCGTGGATGACGCTGTTCTTGGCGGCCTGGCTGTTCTCGGTGATCAGCGCAATTTTCATGATCCGGTTCCTTTGATGGGTTTTGCGGCAAATTAGTCATTTTGGTAACCGGTGTCAATAATCTTGGTCGCGTTGATGCGGCGCGCGGCCCCCGACACCGGTATCAAATATCGCCGGACAGGGAATGGTCGCGGTTGATTTCGCCGCGCCGAGCGCCCATCACAGGCGCAACAGGGGCTTGGGCACAATAATCCTGGCCTCGCAAAGGGAAGATGCGTTTATGGCGGCACAGGGCAAGGGGCCGGGGGGCAAACAGCCGACAATCAACGATGTGGCGGCGCTCGCGGGAGTGTCGAAAAAGACTGTCAGCCGCGTCATCAACCGGTCCGAGTTTCTGACCGAAAAGACGCGCCGCGCGGTCGAGCAGGCGATCGAGCAATTGGGCTTCGTTCCCAATCCGCAGGCGCGCGCGCTCGCCTTTCGCCGCAACTTCCTGATCGCACTGCTCCACGACAATCCGAATGCGCAGACCGTGCTCAATTTTCAGCAGGGCGTGCTCGACGCGATCAAGGACAGCGATCTTGCGCTGCTCGTTCGCCCGGTCGATCGCGGGTCGGACAAGATGCTCGACGATGTCCGCGTCTTCCTTGAAAAGCAGCGGCCGATCGGCGCGATGCTGTTGCCGCCGATTTCGGAAAATGACGATCTTGCCGCGCTCTGCGAAAATCTGGGCGTCCGCTATGTCCGCGTCGGTTCGGCGCTGCTCGACGATGCGCGCCATTGCGTGTCGTCGAACGACCGCGAAGTCGTGGCCGAAGCGGTGCGCGGGCTGATCGCGCGCGGGCACCGCCGCATCGGTTTCGTGCGCGGTCCTGCGGGCTTCCGCTCGGCCGCCGAGCGCGAAAAGGGGTTCATGGAGGCGCTGGCCGAGGCGGGGCTCGAACTTCCCGACGCCTATCATGCGCGCGGCAATTATCGTTATGCCTCGGGGGTCGAGGCGGGCGAAGCGCTGCTCGCACTCGCGTCGCCGCCGACCGCCATTTTCTGCTCGAACGACGAAATGGCCGCCGGGGTGATGGGCATCGCGCACGGCAAGGGCATCGCGGTGCCCGGCCAATTATCGATCATTGGTTTCGACGACAGCCCGACCGCGACGCATATCTGGCCCGCACTGACGACGGTGCGCTGGCCGATCCGCGAAATGGGATCGCGCGCGGCACGCACGCTGGTGCCCGATTTCCTCGGTTTCGGCGCGAAGGTCGCGAGTGACGAAAGCCCGGTGTTGCCGTCGATTCTCGTCGAACGCCAGTCGGTCGCCGCTGCTCCAGCCGACGCCTGAGGCAGCGGCCGGCAAAGCTGCGCCGCAGCATCTTCGTTTCTCCTGACTCCGCTTGACAAGCGGCGCCCTTGGCGCGCTAATAGAACATATCAGGAACAAATGATGCGCGAGTCGTCCCCTTCTCTCGCCGGGCTGCGGAAACGTGTCGCCCGGCTGGCCGCCAGCGGCGGTCCCGCGAGCCTCCCGGCCGAAGCCCGGCTGACGAGCGGCCATGCGGGATTCGACGCCGCGCTCGGGGGCGGGCTGGCAAAAGGCAAGACGCATGAATTTTTTGCCGCCGACGCGCTCGATGCGACGAGCGCCGCGGCCTTCGCCGCGCTGCTCGCGCTGCGAAGCGACGCGCGCGCACCGCTCATCTGGCTGCGCACTGCCGACGCCGCGCGCCGCATCGGGCACATCTATGCGCCGGGGATCGCCGAGCTTGGCGGCAGCCCCGACCGGCTGCTGATCGTCGAGGTTCGCGATGCCAAGATGCTGCTCGCCTGCGCGAACGATGCCGCGCGCTGCACCGGATCGGCGGCGGTCATCATCGAAAGCTGGGGGCGCTTCCCGCTGCTCGACCTGACCGCAGGACGGCGCCTCGCGCTCGGCGCACGCGATGCGGGTACCACTTTGTTGATGCTGCGCCTCAATGCCCTTCCCGCACCGAGCATCGCCGAAACGCGCTGGAGCGTCGCCGCCGCACCGTCGCGCGCGCTCGCGGCCGATGCCCCCGGCGCGCCCGCCTTCGACCTCGAACTCTTGCGCTGGCGCGCCGGCCCTGCGGGCGGACGCTGGCGACTGGACTGGAAACATGACGAACATGCCTTCGGGGAGCCGGCGCTATCTCGCGCTGTTCTTCCCCTACCTGCCCGCCGAGCGGCTCGTCCGCACGGCGCCGCAGCCGCCTGACGCTCCGCTCGTCTTTGTCGAGAAGATACGCGGCGCGCTGCGCATCGCGCACATCGACGCAGCCGCGCAGGCAGCCGGGCTGGCTGTCGGCATGCCGCTCGCCGACGCGCGCGCGCGCGTTCCCGAACTGCTCACCGTCGCCCACGACCCGATTGCCGATCATGCCTGGCTCGACCGACTCGCATTAGGCTGCAACCGCTACACGCCGCTCGTCGCGCTCGATGCCCCCGACGGGCTGATCCTCGACATTGCAGGGGCCGAACATCTTTTCGGGGACGAAGCCGGTCTCGTCGCCGATGCCGAGATGCGGCTGGCGCGGCTCGGCATGAGCGTGCGCCACGCCTTCGGCCCGACCGCCGACGCGGCGCGCGCGCTCGCACGCTACCAGACGCGCCCGGCGCCCGACGAAGCGGCGGCGGTTCGCCGCCTGCCCGTCGCCGCGCTCGAACTCGCCCCCGAAGCGACGACCGCGCTCGTCCGCGCGGGACTGAAAAGCATCGGCGACCTTGCCGGTCGCCCGATGGCGAATATCGCAGCGCGCTTCGGAGGCGATGCGACGACGGCGCTCCGGCGCATCCTCGGCGACGCGCCGAGCCCGCTCGATCCGCGCATCGCCTTACCCCCGATCGCGGTCGAGCGCCGCTTCGCCGAGCCGCTCGGCAGCACCGCGCATGCGACCAAGGTCCTCGCCGAGCTTGCCGCCGAAGCCATTGAAGAGCTCGGCGAGCGCGGCAAGGGCGGGCGGCATTTCCGCGCGACCTTCTTTCGCAGCGACGGCCTTGCGCGAAGCATCGATGTCGAGACGGGCCATCCGACGCGCGACGCGGGGCTGGTGATGCGCCTCTTTGCCGAGCGGATGGACAGCCTGACCGACCCGCTCGATCCCGGCTTCGGTTTCGACATGATCCGCCTTGCCGTCCCGCGCCTCGACCCGCTCGGCGCGACGCAATTGAAGCTCGAGGGGGGCGAAGTGCGCAAGTCGATCGAGGACGGGGCGATGAACGAGCTGGTCGACCGGATGACGACGCGGCTGGGACGCAGGCGCGTGCAGCGACTGCGCGCCGAGGATACGCATATCCCCGAGCAGGCGCAGCTCGCGCTCCCCGCGATCACCGCGCCGCCGCCGATGCCCTGGCCCGCGCCCGAGCCCGGCGAACCGCCGGCGCGCCCCTTCCACCTCTTTGACCCGCCGCAACCGATCGAGGTGATCGCCGAAGTCCCCGACGGCCCGCCGCACCGTTTCCGCTGGCGCCGTGCGATGCACGCGGTGCGCCGTTACGAAGGCCCCGAGCGCATCGCCGCCGAATGGTGGCGCCGCCGCGACAATGCGGGCCTGACGCGCGACTATTACCGCGTCGAGGACGCGCAGGGCCGCCGCTTCTGGCTCTTCCGTCACGGCCTTTATGACGAGAAGCCCGACCCGCGCTGGTATATCCACGGGCTGTTCGCATGAGCGGGGAAGACGCCCCCCTTTTTGCCGAACTGGTCGCGGCGACCAACTACAGCTTTCTGCGCGGCGCCTCGCACCCTGCCGACATGGTAGCACAGGCGATGGCGCTCGGCATGGCGGGCATCGGCATCGCCGACCGCAACAGCGTCGCAGGGGTGGTGCGCGCCTTGATCGGGTTGCGTAAGTTGCGCGAGAAGGCCGCCGAAAGCGGGATCGAGCTACCGCCCTTCAAACTCGTCGTCGGCGCGCGGCTGGTGTTCGACGACGGCACCCCCGACATCATCGCCTATCCGGCGACGCGGCGCGGCTGGGGTCGGCTGACGCGCATGCTGACCCTCGGCAACCGCCGGACGACCAAGGGCAATTGCGTGATGAAGCTCAAGAATCTGCTCGTCCATTGCGAGGATTTGCTGCTCATCGCGATGGCCGGCGCGGCGGACGAAGCGGTCCTGCACCGCCTCGCCGCCGTCGCGCCGGGGGCGCTTTGGCTTGGCGCAACGATGCCGCGAAGCGGAAGCGACCGCCGCCGCCTCGCCGGGCTGCAAGCGCTGGCGGACCGGGTCGGCATTCCGCTGCTCGCGACCAACGATGCGCTCTATGCGACGCGCGCGCAGCGCCCGCTGCACGATGTCGTCACCTGCATCCGCGAAGGCACCAATCTGGGCGATGCAGGGCGTCTGCTCCGCGCCAATGGCGAGCGTCATTTGAAATCGCCGCAGGAAATGCGGCGCCTGTTTCGCGACCGCCCCGAAGCGGTCGATGAAAGCCTGAAAATCCTCGACCGCATCTCCTTCGCGCTCACCGATCTTGCCTATGAATATCCGCACGAGCCGGTTCCCGCGGGCTGGGACCCGCAGGGCTGGCTCGAACATATGGTGATGGAGGCGGCAAAAAAGCTGCATCCGGACGGATTGCCGCGGCGCTGGCGCGAGGTGCTCGACGAGGAACTGACGCTCATCCGCAAATGCAATTTCGCCTGTTATTTCCTGACCGTCCACGACATCGTCAATTTCGCGCGAACGCAAGACCCGCCCATCCTCTGCCAGGGGCGCGGCTCGGCCGCCAATTCGCTCGTCTGCTACCTGCTCGAAATCACCTCGATCGACCCGGTCGCGAACAATCTGCTCTTTACGCGCTTCCTGTCCGAACAGCGGCGCGAGCCGCCCGATATCGACGTCGATTTCGAGCATGAGCGGCGCGAGGAGGTGATGCAATATATCTATCGCCGCTACACGCGGCGGCGCGCGGGAATCGCCGCGACGGTGATCCATTACCGGCCGCGCAGCGCGGTGCGCGAGGTCGGCAAGGCACTCGGCTTCAGCGAGGATGTGACCGCGCGGCTCGCCGACACGAGCTGGGGAAGCTGGGGCAGCGAGATGCCGATCGAGCGTTTCGTCGAAGCGGGGCTCGACCCCGCGCAGCATGACATTGCGCGGCTGCAATGGATCGTCAGCCAATTGCTGACCTTCCCCCGCCACCTGTCGCAGCATGTCGGCGGCTATGTTCTGACCGAAGACCGGCTCGACGAGACGGTACCGATCCACAATGCCGCGATGGAAAACCGGACCTTCATCGAATGGGACAAGGACGATATCGACGCGCTGAAACTGATGAAAGTCGATGTCCTCGCGCTCGGAATGCTGACCTGCATCCGCAAATGTTTCGACCTGATGCGCCTGCACAATCTGGGCGATCACGATCTGAAATCGGTCCCGCCGGAAGATCCGGTCGTTTACGACATGCTGTGCGAAGGCGACAGCATCGGCGTGTTCCAGGTCGAAAGCCGCGCGCAGATCAACATGCTGCCGCGCCTCAGGCCGCGCGAATTTTATGACCTTGTGATTCAGGTCGCGATCGTCCGTCCCGGGCCGATCGAAGGGGACATGATTCATCCCTATCTCCGCCGCCGCAACAAGGAGGAAGAGGCTGAACTCCCCTTACGTTCGGGAGGCGGAGCCAATGAGCTGGAAGATATTCTCGGCAAGACATTCGGGGTGCCGCTGTTTCAGGAACAGGCGATGAAACTTGCCATTACGGCAGCGGGCTTTTCTCCCGATGAAGCAAATGGACTTCGACGAGCGATGGCGACTTTTCGGAACGTCGGGACAATCCCCGAATATCAAGACAAGATGATCGAAGGGATGGTCGGGCGGGGCTATGAGCGCGCTTTCGCCGAACGTTGCTACAATCAAATCAAGGGGTTCGGCAGCTATGGTTTTCCCGAAAGCCATGCCCAGTCCTTTGCCAAGCTCGTCTATGTTTCCTCGTGGCTAAAATGCCATCACTCCGCGGTCTTCACCTGCGGCTTGCTCAATTCGCAGCCGATGGGCTTCTATGCCCCCGCCCAGCTTGTCCGCGACGCGCGCGAGCATGGCGTCGAGGTGCGCGCGGTCGATGTCAATTTCAGCATATGGGACAACAGCCTCGAGCGGCGCGAGGACGGTCGCCTCGCGCTGCGGCTCGGCTTTCGGCAGATCGACGGCTTTCGCGAGGCGTGGGCCGACGCGATCGTGCTTGCGCGCACGACAAACTTTGCCTCGGTCGAGGAACTTGCGCGGCGCGCCGACCTGCCGTCGCGTGCGCTGCGTCTGCTCACCGATGCCGATGCGTGCCGGTCGATGGGGCTCGACCGCCGCCCCGCGCTCTGGGACGCGCGGCGCGTGCGGCAAGGCGTGCTGCCGCTGTTCGGTGCGGCGGGGGCGAACGAGCTGGGGGCCGAGGAGGATGCGGCGCTGCCGCCGACGCCAGCGGTCGAGCAGGTGCTCACCGACTATCAGACGACGCGGCTGTCGTTGAAGGGACATCCGATGACGTTTCTGCGGCGCGATTTCAAACGCGAAGGCGTGCTGAGCGCCGCCGAAGTCGCGGCAGCGAAAAACGGCTCGATCGTCCGCACCGCGGGCGTCGTGCTGATCCGCCAGCGGCCGGGCAAGGGCAATGCGATCTTCATCACGATCGAGGACGAGGGCGGGATCGTCAACATCCTCTTATGGGCGCGCCATTTCGAACGCTATCGCCGCGCCGTAATGGCATCGCGGCTGATGCTCGCCGAGGGCGAGGTGCAGCGGAGCAAGGAGGGCGTCATCCACCTGATGGCGTCGCGGATCGTCGACCGCACCGCGATGCTCGACGCGCTCGGCAGCGACCGCCGCTTCGACCCCGACCTTTGCCGCGCCGACGAGGTCAAGCACCCGCAACCGCCGCGCGGACGTTCGGAAGGCGAATATGCGCAGCGCCACGGCCACCCCCGCAACGTCCGCATCCTGCCCAAGTCGCGGGATTTTCATTGAGGGCTTGTTTTCCGGCTTACGTAGAAGGCTGCTCCAGCCAGCCCCCCCGCAAAAAGAAGACGCCCCGGCTGCGGGGGCCGGGGCGTCGGATCAGGCTATTAAAGGGACCAACCAATATAGCCCTAATTATATACCCTGCGCTTAGCGGAGCAGGTTCATCACGCCCTGCTGGCTCTGGTTCGCCTGGGCAAGCATCGCGGTCGAGGCCTGCGACAGGATGCCGGCCGCAGCAAGCTTCGTCGATTCAGCCGAGAAATCGGCGTCTTCGATGCGCGACTTCGATTCCGACAGATTGGTGACAGTCGACGTCAAATTGTCGACAGCCGCATCGAGACGGCTCTGCTGGGCACCGAGGTTGGCGCGCTGCGTCGCAACCGTCTGGATCGCCGTGTCGAGCGTGGCAAGCGCGCCCGAAGCGCCGCCGGCGGTCGAAATGTCGAGCGCGTTGACGCCGAGTGCCGTCGCCTGGAGGTCGGCGATGGCGATGTTCACGACCTCGCCCGAACCGGTTCCGGTCTGGATGTCGAAGCCCGCGGCAACGCTGCCGTTGAGCAGGACGTTGCCGTTGAACGTCGTGCGGGTCGCAATGTCGCCGATCTGGGCGATCAGCGCGGTAACTTCGGTCTGCATCGCAGCACGGTCGGTCGTGCCGTTCGTGCCGTTGGCCGACTGCACAGCCAGTTCACGCATGCGGACGAGAATGTCCGAAATGCCGCTCATCGCACCTTCGGCGGTCTGCGCAAGCGAGATGCCGTCGTTGGCGTTGCGGACGGCCTGGTTCAGGCCACGGACCGTTGCGTCCATGCGGGTGGCGATGGCGAGGCCGGCAGCGTCGTCCTTCGCGCTGTTGATGCGCTTGCCGCTCGACAGGCGTTCCATCGCCTGCGACTGCATTTGGCTCGCCACGCGCGAGCTGTTCTGGGCGCGGAGCGCGCTCACATTGGTGTTGATGACAGTCATGTTGTTCCTTTCCGGCCCAAAGGCCATTCCCGTGATGTGATGGGCTCGGCGAGCTTCACGCAGCCAGTAACGGCGGGCGGCGACGCGGTTTAAGCACCGGGCGTCAAAAAAACGCCGGAAGCGCTCCACGCGCGCCACGTTACCGATATAAGTATATGTTTTTCCGATGTTTATAATGTTGGCATGACCTTTGCATTTCTGTTTGGCGTGCGGCGCATGGCCGCGCAAAGGACGGATGAAAGCCAATGAGCACGATCGATACGAGCCGACTGATGCAGATGCGCAGTTCGATCCTCAATCAGAACCAGGCGCTGCAACGCGCCGCGGGTCGCGGCGGCGTGGGCGGCGCAGAAGGCGCAGAAGGCACGGCCGATTTCGGAGCGGCGATTTCCTCCGCGCTCCAGCAGGTCAACGCCCAGCAGACCAAGGCAAGCGAGCTTAGCGAAGCCTATGAGCGCGGCGACACGCACGACATCGTCAGCGTGATGATCGAGCGCCAGAAAGCATCGCTCGGTTTCGAAACGACGCTGCAAGTCCGCAACAAGCTTTTGTCCGCCTATCGCGACATCATGAACATGCCGGTGTAATCCATGGCCGAAACCCAAGCCCTCAGCCCGATCGATCCTTCGACCGCGAACCGCCTGCCCGCCCCCGCGCTGGGCGACCGCTTCGCGCCGTTCGCCCAGTTCGCCCGTCAGCCGGCGGTCCAGCGCGCGCTGCCCGCCATCGCCACCTCGACCGCAATCGGCATCGCGGCGCTCGCCTGGTTCATGACGCAGTCGGCGCCGCAGACCCAGCTGTTTGCAGGGCTCGAGGACAGCGACAAGGCCGCCGTCGCCGACGCGCTGCAGGGCGCCGGAATTGCGCACAGCATCGACCCCGCCACCGGCGCGCTGACCGTCGATGCCGACAAACTCCACCAGGCGCGCATCGCGCTGGCCGGTCAGGGTCTTCCCAAGGCGCAGCCGAGCGGCGACAGCCTGATCGCGGCGCTGCCGATGGGTTCGAGCCGCGCGATCGAGGGCGAAACGCTGCGCTCGGCGCGCGAGGCCGATCTCTCGCGCACGATCGAAACGATCGACGCCGTCAGAAATGCCCGCGTCCACATCGCCGCCGCCGAACCGAGCCTGTTCGTCCGCGAGGACAAGCCGGCGACCGCGTCGGTCATGCTCACGCTGATGAACGGCCGCAGCCTGTCCGACGGTCAGGTGCAGGCCATCCGCTTCCTTGTCGCCTCGTCGGTGCCGGGAATGAATGCCGATCAGGTGTCGGTGATCGATCAGCGCGGCGCCTTGCTCTCCGACACCGCGACGAGCAGCGACATGAAGGCGTTCCAGCTCCAGACGCAAGTCGAGGACCGCTTCCGCCGCGCGCTCGACACCTTGCTCGGTCCGATGCTCGGCGCCGGCAATTATACGGTCGAAGTCCACGCCGACGTCGACATGTCCGAAAGCCAGGCGACGCGCGAAAGCTTCCCCGAGAACGATCGCGCGCTGCGCAGCGAGGAAATTTCGCGCCAGATCAGCGGTCAGGGCACCCCGCCCGCGGTCGGAATTCCCGGTGCGCTCGCAAACCAGCCGCCGCAGGCAACCACGATCGCCGCCGCCGCGCCCGAACCGGCCGCGGCCGGGGTCGCGACCGAGACGCAAAGCAATGAGAATTCGGCGCGCGCCTATGAAGTCGGCCGCGAGATTTCGGTCACCCACCAGCCGCAGGGCCGGCTTCGCCGTGTTTCGGTCGCGGTCGCGCTCAATCAGGGCAAGAAGGCGCTGACGCAAGCCGACATGACCAAGATCGACGGGCTGGTGAAAGGCGCGATCGGTTTCGATGCCGCACGCGGCGACATGGTCGCGATCAGCCAACGCCCCTTTGTGAAGGTCGAAGAGGAAGCCCCCGCCATCTATGACGAACCCTGGTTCATGCCGGTCGTCACGCAGGCGGGCGCGATCCTCGCCGCCCTGCTAGCCTTCCTGTTCATCGGTCGCCCGCTGATCCGCGCTGCCAAGAACCGCGCGGCCGAACGTGCCGAGCGCAACGCCGAACTTGAAGAATCGCTTCTCGCCGCGACCGAGGCGCGCCCCGCGCTCGGGTCCGATGCCGCAAACGGAGCGATCACGCTCGAGATGATCGAAGCCGCGCCAAGCTATGAGGACCGGGCCAATCTGGTGCGCGCCTTCGTCCGCCAGGATTCGGCGCGCGCCGCGCTTGTCGTCCGCCAGCTGATGCAGGAGGGTGCCCGTGGCTGACGCCGTCGACAACGCCCCGCCGCCCGTCCACATCAAGCCGCCGATCGACGGCTCGGCCGCCGCAGCCATCCTGCTGATGCTGCTCGACGAAAGCGAAGCGGCGACGATCCTGAAGCATCTTGATCCCGAAGAGGTGCGCAGCCTTGCCAAGTCGATGTTCGACACGGCCAATGCCAGCGAGCATCAGATCGGTCAGGCCCTCGACCAGTTCGTGCTCAGCAGCCGCAATGTCAGCGCGCTCGCCATTGGAGCCGACACGCGCATCCGCACGGTGATCAACCAGGCGGTCGGCAATGTCCGCGCCGACAATATCCTTGCCGCCGTCGCGCCGCAGTCGAGCGCTGCGTCGCTCGAAATGCTGCGCTGGATGGACGTCGATGCGATCAGCGCGCTGCTCGAAAGCGAACATCCGCAGGTCGGCGCGCTGATCCTGTCGGTCCTCGTCCCCGATATCGCCGCGCGCGCCATCGAAACGCTCGACGAGGTGAAGCAGGCCGACCTGGTGCTGCGCGCCGCGCAGCTGACGTCGGTTCCGGCAGCCGCGATCGAAGATCTGGAGGCGGTGCTCAGCAGCGCCAATGCCGATGGCCAGCGCGTCGCCAAGCAGGCGATCGGCGGCCCGAGCGATGTCGCCAAGATCATGAAGATGATGCCGAAGCAATTGTCCGAACGCACGATCCGCGCGCTCAAAAAGCACGACAAGGCGCTCGCCCAGATCATCGAGGAAGAGATGTTCATCTTCGAAAATCTGCGCGATCTCGACAAGAAGAGCCTCGGCACCGTGCTGCGCGCCGTCGATGCGGCGCAGCTCGCGATCGCCCTCAAGGGCACCGAGGAAGATATGGTCGACCTCTGCCTGTCGACGATGTCGCAGCGCGCGTCCGAAACGATCCGCGACGAAATGGCCGAAATGACGATGGTCAAGCGCGTCGATGTCGATGAAGCGCAAAAGGCGATCATGCAGATCGTCCGCCAGATGGCCGCGTCGGGCGAGATCATGATCGCGGGGGCCGGCGATGATTATATCTGATCGCGCCTCCGAAGCCGGATATTCGACGGTGACGCTTGCCGACGCGATGGCGCGGACCGGCGGATTTCGTCCGCTCCATTTCGCACGCCCCGTCGGCGAAGCGCCGCCCATGCCGATCGAGCCGGACATCGACGAAGGCGACGATCCCTTCGCGCGTGGCCTGGCCGAAGGGCAACGCATCGCCGAAGCCGCCTTTTCGGTCGAACGCCACCAGCTGCTCGCATTGCTCGCCAGCGCCGAAGCGCTGCAGGACGAGCCGAGCGAAGAGCTCGCGCAGCTGATCGCCGAAACGGTCGAACGGCTGGTCCGCCAGATCGTCGAAACGGCGCCGATCGATACCGCGTGGCTCAAGGAACAGGCCGACGTCGCCGCCGCGCTGGTTGCAGACGCCGACAAGGCGCGCACCTTGTGGGTCCACCCCGACGACGCCGCGCTGCTCGTCGATTGCGCCCTCTCGCTGCCGGTGCAGGTCGACCCTGCGATGATGCGCGGAACGGTACGGATCGAAACCTCCGCAGGCTGGATCGAACATGGCCGCGCCGTCTATCTCGGCGAATTGCGCGCGGCGCTCGGCAGCGAAGGAATGGGCGCATGACCCGCCGCCTTGCCATGACCGCCCAGCAACTGCTCGGCCCCATCGAACTGACGCACGCCTCGCCGCGACGGATCGGCACGCTCGTCGCGCACGAGGGCATCATGCTCGAAGTGTCGGGCTTTCCGCAGCCGCTCGGCAGCAATGTCCGGATCAAGTCGGCCGACAATGACTATGTTTATGGCGAGGTCGTCGGCTTTCGCGGTCACCGGAGCCTTGTCCTGCCCTTCGACACCAACAAGCCGCTCGTCACCGGCGCGCCGGTCGAACCGCACGGCGCGAGCAGCATGGTCGCGGTCGGCAAGGCGCTGCTCGGACGGATCATCGACGCGCAGGGAAATCCGCTCGACGGGCGCCCGCCGGTCAAGTCGCAGTTCCAATGGCCGCTCGCCGGCCGCAAGGTCAATCCGCTGCGCCGCGGCCGTGTGACAAAGCCGCTCAACATGGGCGTGCGCGCGATCAACGGCCTGCTCACCGTCGGGGAGGGCCAGCGCGTCGCGATCATCGCGGGCTCGGGCGTCGGCAAGTCGGTACTGATGGGCCAGATGATCGCCGGAACCGAATGCGATGTCATCGTCGTCGGGCTGATCGGCGAGCGCAGCCGCGAAGTAAGCGATTTCGTCGAAACCAAGCTGCCGCCCGCCGTCCGCAAGAAATCGGTCGTCGTCGCGGTGCCTGCCGACCATCCACCGCTGCTGCGGCTGCGCGCCGCGATGCGTGCGACCGCCATCGCCGAAGCCTTCCGCCAGGAAGGCAAGAAGGTGCTGCTGCTGATCGACAGCCTGACGCGCGTCGCGCATGCGCAGCGCGAAATAGGGCTGACGCTGGGCGAGCCGCCGACGATGAAGGGCTATCCGCCGTCGGTCTTCGCGCTCATTCCTTCGCTCGTCGAGCGCGCGGGCAACGACAATGCCACCGGCGGGTCGATCACCGCGCTATATACCGTACTCGCCGATGGCGGCGACATCGACGACCCCGTCGTCGACAGCGCGCGCGCGATTGTCGACGGCCATATCATCCTCTCGCGCCAGCTTGCCGAACAGGGCGTCTATCCCGCGATCGACGTCGCGCGCTCGCTTTCGCGCACGATGGCCGATTCGGTCGATCCCGAGCATGCCGCCGCCGCCGCGAACTTTCGTCGACTCTGGTCGGCCTATGAAGAGAACCGCGACCTCATGCTGATGGGTGCCTATGTCGCAGGGGGCGATCCCGTCCTCGACGCTGCCATCGCGCGCCACGCCGACCAGCTCGCATTCGTGACCCAGCCCGCTGGGGCGCAGGTCGATTTCGCAACCTCCCGCCAATCGCTTATCGAAGGATATTCCGCATGAACGCCCGCACCGCACGCCGCAAACGCATCATCCGCGTGCGATCCGTCGAACATCAGATGGCGGAAGCCAATTTTGCGCGCGCCAACGGCGAGCTTGCGAACCTCGTCGAGCTGGGCAAGCGGCTCGAAGCGCTGCGCGTCGACCTGGCGGTTGCAAAAGGCGCCGTCGCCGGTCGCGCGCTCAACTCAGTCGGCGAGCTCGGGATGCGGCTCGACCTTGCGCAGGAGAATCTCAGCGCGCCGCTCCACAGCGCGAGCGAGCGCCGCGACCAGATGGGGGCGCTCGCCCAGTCGGCGATGATCAAGGAAGAATCGGCGGTTCGCCTTTATGAACGCAGCCGCAAGTCGGCCGAAGCCGAGCATGAACGACGCAATGACGCCAACCGCCCGCACCGCCGCCGCGCGATGAGCCTGCGCCTGATCGACGGGGGCGCGGCATGATGGCGAATTCCAACCCGCTTTCGGGACAGCGGCCGGGTGCGCAGGGAATTGCCGCGCTCCTCGGCGGCGGCTTTCCTGTCGCGGCAGGCGGCGAAGCGCAGGGCGGCTTCGACCGCCTGCTCGCGGCGGTGCCCGTCGCCGGCCTTCCCGCCAATGGCGCGTCCGCTCTGCCAGCGGCTCTGCCTACCGCGCTTGCGGCCGCGCCCGTTTCGGCTCCGGCTGGCGAACCCCAGTTCGAGGGCTCGGCCCCGGCAATCGTCGATATCGAAGTCGACTTCGATCGGGGTGCCGACGAGGTCGGCGGTCCCGCGGCCCCCTTACCGGATGGCACGCCTGCGCCCGCCATTGCACCCGGCGCTGCCGCGACAAAGGCGGTCGAAAACCTGCTGAAGGCCCATGCCGGCAAGGCAACGAAAAACGCGACCGGCATCGACGCCGACGGCACGGTCGCGAAGGGCGAAAGGCTTGCAGGCGACGCGGTGTCGCCGACGGACGGCGAGGCAATCGAAACGCCCCCCGTCGCTTCCGCTCCCGATGTCGATGCGGAAGCCGCCCCGGACAGGACAGGCGTTCCCGTCACGATTGCGGCAACGACCAATGGCGCGACCAAGGCGGACGAAGCAGCCCCCGCAAAAACGCAGAATGTCACGACGAACGGCACGCAGCTGCCAGCGCCCGCCGGTGCGCGCACGCCGGCGAATGGTGCCACGGCCGACGAAGCGCGTGCTGCCAACCGCCAGAATGCCACGCCGGTGCTTCCTGCGAGCGCCAAGGCTGCCGATCATGCATCGCCGATGTCCGCCGTGTTGGCGGCCGCCAGCGACCGCAGCCGCCCCGCGCCGCAAGTCAACGATGTCCCGTCGATGGCCGTGCTGCTGCACCGCCCCGAAGCGGCCCCCGTTCCAGGCGCGCCGAACAACGTCGCCGCCGGCCCCGTGGCCGACCGCATCCTCGACATGACGAGCGACGATGTCTGGATCGAGCAGCTCGCGCGCGACATTGTCGCGACCAAATCGGACGAAGGCGACATCAGCTTTCGCCTGATGCCGCGCCATCTCGGCCGCCTTGACGTCGCGATGCGGATGGAGGGCGACGGGGTATCGCTCAAGCTCGAAACCCAGCATGAAGCCACCGCGACCATCGTAACCGCCGCGCAAGGCCGGCTGGTCGAAGACCTGCGCCAGCAGGGCGTTCGCGTGACCGGTGCCGATGTCACTTGCACCCATGGCGACGCCGGACGCCAGTCGCAGCAGGGACAGGGCCGCGCCGCGACCGCCGATCCCGCCCATCTAATTGAAACCGCCACCGATCGCGCCGAAGCGCGCGACGACAAGCGCGCCGCGGACCGCCGCGGACGCTTTGCCTGAACCGGAAGGACCCGATCATGAGCAAGGAAAAGACCGAAGTCGCACCCAAGAAGGGCGGGAAAATGAAAAAGCTGCTGGTAATCGGCCTCGGCGCCATCGTCCTGATCGGCGCGGGTGCGGGTGCGGGCGTCTATTTCGGCGCGCTATCGGCGCATGAAGCCAAGCCCGAGGATCATTTCCCGAAGCTCGTCCTGCGCAGCACCAAGGCCGAAGAACCCGCCGCCGCAAGCGACGACAAGGACGTGCCGCTGAAGGTCGGAACGGTGTCGGTGCCCAACGACCGCTTCAAGGTCGATCCGCGCAAATATGAAATCACCTATTACCCGATGGGCGACAGTTTCACGACGAATCTGGCCGACGGATCGGGTTTTCTGCAGATCGGAATCAGCCTTTCGACATTTTATGACGGCAAGGTCATCAACAATATCAAACGACAGGCTGTGCCGATCCGTTCGGTTGTGCTTATGGTGCTCGCCGAACAGGACCCGGCGCTTCTCGCCACATCGCAAGGAAAGCAACGGCTGCAGCGTCAGCTGACCGCCGCGATCAACGATGTGCTGCGCGAGAAGGAGGGATTTGGGGGTATCGACAATGTCTATTTCACGAACCTGGTGATCCAGTGACGACCGACACAAAATCCCTGAAGGCGGTCAAAGCTGGCGCGCCGAAGGCAGCCGGTACGGCCGAAAGTGACGCCAAGGCGTCGCTGCTGCTGCGCCGTGCCGAGGGCAATTATGCCTTTCCGGCGCTCGACGCGGTGGCGACGCAATTCGCGCGCAGCCTGCGCGACCTTGTGCGTGCGCTCGGCGCGCCGAGCGTGCAGGTCGAGCGCGCGGGCACCGACCAGGTGGAATTTTCGGACTGGAGCAAGGATGCGGCGCCGGCAATCTTCTGGCGCTATCACGCGCCGCCGCTGAAAGGCCCTGTCCTGCTCGCCATGGCGCGCCCGACGATCCTGCAACTCGTCGACATATTCTATGGCGGCAAGGGCAAACTCGCGGCCGAACGCGAGGAATTGACCGATGCCGAGGAGCGCTTTGCGGCACGGCTCGGCCGCGACATGGGGTTGCAACTGGCCGCAGCGTGGCGCGACAAGCTGTTTCTCGAGCCCGAACTCGACTGCGTCACCGGCAACCCCGCCAAGCTGGCGGCGGTCCGCGGCGACGACGAAATGATCGTCCAGCGCTTCACGCTGCGCGGCGCCCCCTTCGACAATCGCACGATCACCTGCGCCTATCCGCTCGCGGCGCTGCGCGGTATCGCGGGCGCCGAGCCCGTCCCGACCGCGCCCGAAAGCGCGGTCGATCCTGTATGGAGCGCAACGCTGAACCGCGCACTGCGCGGCGTGCGCCTGCCGGTACGATCGGTGCTTGCCCGCCCGGAAATCAGCCTCGTCAAGCTGCTCGCACTCGAAGTCGGTGACATCATCCCGCTCTCGATGCCGCGCAACGTACCGGTGACCGTTGCCGGGCGCCGTTTCGCTACCGGCAGCATCGGCGAGGCCAACGGCAACGCCGCCATCATGATCGACCATATCGAAGAAGGACCGGACCATGACTGACATGAGTGAAGCCCCCGCGGCGGTCCGCCGCGATCGCCGCGACAACAAGGATATTGCCGCGTCGCCCAATTTCGACCTGCTCGCCGGCGTTTCGCTGCGCGTATCGGTCGAGGTCGGATCGACGTCGATGACGCTCGCGGAACTGCTCGCGCTCGGCGAGGGCAGCGTCGTCGAGCTCGATCGCGCGGCGACCGACCTGCTCGACATCTATGCCAATGGCACGCTGATCGCGAAGGGCGAGATCGTCAGCGTCGACGGCCGCTATGGCATTCAGGTTGCCGAAGTCGTCGCGCCCGATCGCGGCTTCGCCGGGCTCGAGCGGAGGGGTTGATGCTCGAATATTTCCTGCGCCTCCTGATCCTGCTGCCGCTCGTCGGCGCTCTCGCATGGGGCAGCCTGTGGCTGTGGAAGCGTGTCCAGATGGGCGTGCCGCTGGGCGGCGCCACCAAGCAGGGACGCCCGGTCGAGATGATCGGCGTGCTGCCGCTCGGTCCGGGATCCAAGCTCGCGGTCGTCGAATTTGCGGGGCAGCAGATTCTGCTCGCGGTGTCGCGCAACGGCATCACGCGCCTCGCCGACAATAGCGAGGGCGACTTCCATGTCGATTGACGTCAAGACGGCGATCCGCGGCACCGCGATCGTCGGCGCCGCCGCGCTGCTGCTCGCGGCGCCCGCTGCCTATGCACAGACCGCCGACGGCCTCAATCGCGCGGTCGCCGACATCGGCGGCGACGGTCGGCCGCTGAGCCTGTCGCTCCAGATCCTCGTCCTGATGAGCCTGTTGACGGTGCTGCCGTCGCTGCTCCTCATGATGACGAGCTTCACGCGTATCATCATCGTGCTCTCGATCCTGCGCCACGCGCTCGGGCTGCAACAGACGCCGCCGAACCAGGTTCTCGTCGGGCTCAGCCTGTTCCTGTCGCTGTTCATCATGCAACCGGTGATCAGCGAGGTGAACCGCGTCGCGATCGAACCCTATGGTCAGGAACAGATCGACATCGGCGAAGCGGTGACGCGGTCGGGCGATGCGCTCCACGGCTTCATGATGAAACAGACGCGCAAGACCGACCTGATGATGTTCGCCAAGATCGCCAAGGCGCCAAGCTATGCCAATCCCGCCGACGTGCCCTTTTCGATCCTGCTTCCGGCGTTCGTGACGAGCGAACTCAAGACCGCATTCCAGATCGGCTTTCTGATATTCCTGCCTTTCCTCGTCATCGACCTGATCGTCGCGTCGGCGCTGATGTCGCTCGGCATGATGATGCTGTCGCCGACGATTATCTCGATGCCCTTCAAGCTGCTGCTCTTCGTCCTCGTCGACGGCTGGGCGCTGACGATGGGGTCGCTCGCCTCCTCCTTTATAGGATAGCGCGATGGAAGCGGATTATTTCATAGGCGTTGCGCAGCAATCGCTGTGGATCCTGGCTCTCGCAACCGCGCCAATCCTGCTCCCCGTACTGGCGATCGGCGTGCTGCTCGGCATGGTGCAGGCAGCGACTTCGATCAACGAACAGACGTTGACCTTCATTCCGAAGCTGATCGTCGCGGCGATTTGCCTCGCGATTTTCGGTGGCAGCATCCTCGTGCTGCTGACCGATTTCACGCGCGATCTTTACGCGCAAATCCCGGGGCTGGTGCGCTAGAAGCCTTATGGCTCCTGCCGATATCCCCAATGTCGAGGCAATGCTCCAGCTGTGGATGCTGGGGATGATCCGTCCGGGCGCTGCCTTTCTGGCCGCGCCCGTCTTCGGTGCGGCCAATGTGCCGATCCAGCTGCGGCTGGTGATCGCGCTCGCGGTCGGCGTTCCGGCGGTCGCGGCGGCGGGCCTGACGCTCCCGCCTGAAGGAATCGTGTCTTTCCCCGGCCTCGTGCTGATCCTGGGCGAAGTCGTGATCGGGCTCGGCATCGGCTTCGTCCTCCAGATGGGGCTCGCCGCGGCCTTGCTGGCGGGCGAGACGATCAGCAATGCGATGGGGCTCGGCTTCGCATCGATGGTCGATCCGCTGAGCGGGACCGCAAGTTCGGCTATCGGGCAATTTCTTTCGATGCTCGCGACGGCGCTTTTCCTCGCGACCGACGGACATCTGCTGCTGATCGGCATCATCGTCGACAGCTATTCGGCGCTGCCCCCCGGCGCGGCCTTCCCGTCGTTCGGCGCGATCGAAGGCATTTTGCGCTTTGCGAGCCTGATGTTCGTCGCGGGGCTTTCGATTGCCCTCCCCGTCGGCTTCGTCCTGATCCTCGTCCAGATCATCATGGGCGTCATCGGTCGTTCGGCCCCCGCGCTCAACCTGTTCGCGGTCGGCATCCCCGCGACGCTGCTCGCGGGCGTTGTCCTGCTCGGCGTCGCGACGCCGGTGATGGCCGAAGCGATCGCGCGCATCATGTCCGACGCGGTCGACACTGCCCGCCTGCTCGCCGGAGGCTGAGGCATGGCGAGTCAACCCGACAAGGACCAGAAAACCGAACAGCCAACGCCCAAGAAGCGCGCCGATTCGGCGCGCGAGGGCGACGTGCTGATGTCGCGCGAACTCGCCACCGCGCTGATGATGCTGGCGGCAGCGGGGTGGATCGTTGCGGCGGGGGGCTGGTTCGTCGAATCGGCGAGCAATCTGGTCCGCCGCGGGCTCACGCTGTCGGCGGGCGACATCACCCATTTCGCGCCCGGAGAGGCGCTGTTCCGCAACGGCGTCGACATATTGCTGCCGCTCGCAAGCCTGTTCGCGCTAGCCGTCGGTGCCGCGTTTGCAGGCCCCGCGCTGCTCGGCTCGTTCGGCTGGCGGAGCAAGGCGCTCGCATTCAAAGGCAACCGCATCAACCCGCTCAACGGCCTCAAGCGCATGTTCGGGCTGCAGGGCGCGACCGAGCTGGGCAAGGCGCTCGCCAAGGTGCTGCTGCTCGGCACCATCGGATATTGGCTCGTCGCGCAAAGCCTGCCCGCGATCATGACGATGGCATCGACCGACCTTGGCGGGGCCGTCGGGCAAGCCGGGAAAGCGGTCGGCCACGCGATGCTCGCGATGGCGGGCGGGCTCGTCGTCATCGCACTCATCGACGTGCCGGTGCAGATGTTCCAGCGCAACAAGCGGCTGATGATGAGCAAGCAGGAAATAAAGGAAGAGATGCGCCAGACCGACGGTGCGCCCGAACTCAAGCAGGCGCAGCGCCAGCGCCAGCACGAGATTTTGAGCGGGTCGGCGCGCAAGGCGGTGTCCGACGCGACGGTCATCCTCACCAACCCGACGCATTTCTCGGTCGCGCTGCGCTATCGCCCCGGAGTCGATGCGGCGCCCGTTGTCGTCGCGCGCGGGCGCGGCGATGTCGCCCTGTCGATCCGCGAGCTTGCGCGCGGCGCCAACGTTCCGATCCTCGAATATCCGCAACTGACGCGCGCGATCTATTTCACTGCGCGTGCCGGACGCACGATTCCCGAGGAATTGTTCGTCGCGGTCGCCACCGTCCTCGCCTTTGTCTTCCAGCTCGAACGCGCCGCTGCCGAGGGCCAGATGCCGCCGCCGGTCGATATTCCGCCGACCCACCGGTTTGACCCTGAAGGCCGCCGACAAAACTGACAATTTCGGCTTAATCCGGCGTGTGCGCGGCCGTTAAAGGGTTCGAAGGACATTTGCCATGGTCACGTCTATCGCCAACAGCCTCGGCTTCGGGTCGGGGATCGACATCAAGCAGCTCGTCACCGACCTGTCGAACGCGTCGCGCGAGCCAAAGGTCACGCGCATCGCCAGCCTCGCGCAGCAGAACCAGGCACGGATCAGCGCGGTGGCGCAAGCGCGCGCCGACCTTGACGGTTTTGCCAATTCACTCGAGCAGATGGTGTCCGACGGCGTTCTGCGCAGCACGCCCAGCGTGTCCGACGAGAGCGTCCTGTCCGTAACCGCGCGTTCCGGGCTGCAGGCCGACAGCTTTGCGGCGTCGATCGTCGTCAACAGCCTCGCCCGCGCCCAGACGGCCTATTCGGCTGTCGTTGCCGACCGGAGCGCCGCGATCGGCACGGGCAGCATGACATTGACGATCGGGGGTGCGAGCCACACCATCACGATCGACGCGTCCAACGACAGTCTCGATGGACTGGCCACCGCAATCAACGGCAGCGGCAGCGGCGTCACGGCCTCTATCGTCGCGGATGAAGGTGGGCATCGCTTGATCCTGAAGGGTCCGACGGGTGCTGCCAACAGCTTCACCTTGACGGCGGACGCCGGCGCCGATCCGGGTCTTTCGAACTTCGCCTATGGAACGGGCGGCGCGATGACGCTCGGGCAATCGGCGGCCAATGCCGAATTCACACTCGACGGCGTCGCATTCAGCCGCGCGTCCAACACCATCGACGATGTCATACCGGGAATGTCGCTGTCGCTCAAAAAGGCGTCCCCCGGCCAGACCGTCGACATCGGCGCGACGCGGCCGCTCGACATGATCCGCCAGACGGTCACCGATTTTGTGGCGGTGTTCAACCAGCTCAAGAAGAGCGTGAAGGCGGCCGCCTCCATGTCGGGGTCCACAAACTCGCTCCGGCAGCTCGAGCGCGATCTCAACGGGCTCGTCAATACCGTCCTGACCAGCGAAAGCGGCATTTCGAAACTGTCGGACATCGGCATTTCGACGACCAAGGAAGGGCTGCTCGCAGTCGATAGCGCCAAGCTCGACGCGGCGCTCGAAACCAATGCGGGTGCGGTCGAAGCCTTGTTCAATCCAAGACGCGATGCGACACACGATGCGACGACGGATCCCGGCATCGCCGGCATTCTCGATGCACTGCGCGATCAGGCAGTCGGAACCGACGGGGTCCTCGACCGTGTTTCCAAGTCGCTTGAAGCGCGCAAGGAAGAGCTGCTCGACAAGCTCGAAAAGGTCGAGGAGCGCGAGGATGCGTATCGTACGCGGCTCGAGAAGAAATATAGCTCGCTCGATGCGCGCCTCGCCGCCTTCAAGGCAACCCAATCCTATCTCGAACAACAGATCGAGATGTGGAACAACCAATATAGTCGCTGAGGAACGGGTTCGTGGCCGCTACCGCTTCGACCGTCCGCGCGACGGGGCTCTATCGTCGTATGCAGCAGGAAAGCCGCGTTGCCGCGGCCGACCCCGTCGAGCTTGTCACGATCCTGTACGACGAACTGGAGACTGCCGTCGGCGTCCTTGCCGCGATGGTCCGACAAGGACAGCGTGTATCGGCGACCGAGCCGGCACACCGTGCACGCGCCATCCTCATCGGACTCGACACCGGGCTCGACCGCGATGCGGGCGGCGACGTCGCGACCGCGCTGTCGCGCGTCTATCGCAGCATGCGGCGCAAGCTCGACGATGCGGTGGCCGCGAACAGCGAGGCCGATCTGTCCGAACTTCTCGACGGCATCAAGACCATCAGCGCCGCCTGGCGACAGCTCCGCTAATTGCGACCGGAACCCGCGCACCCGTCCGGAACTAAGGGAAAGCCCGGCCGCCCGGGTGGGGATGGGCGACCGGGCCGGGTAAGGAGGCGGACCAGAGCCTCCCCATTCAGCATTTTCTGAAACTTGTTGCGTCGTCAGGCGGCCTGTTGCTGGACCCCATATTTGCGCATTTTCTCGATGAGCGTCGTGCGCTTGAGCGTCAGCAGGCGCGCCGCTTCGGAAATGATGCCGTCGGCCATGTCGAGCGCGACGTGGATCTGTTCGAGTTCGATCGTTTCGATCTCGCGCTTCAGGTCGATCGGGCGGCCGGGCGCCGGCGTCTTGGGAAAGAGCGCCGCATTGCCGGGAATGTCGATTTCGATCACAGTGTCCGGTGATGGGGCGGGGCTGCTGGAGATAGCGCGCCACGCAGCCGGTGCTGCGGTGGGGTTCAGGAGCATGGCGACATCGTCGGCACCGAGCGTCTCACCGCCGTGCAGCACGCTGGCGCGCTCGACGAAATTGCGCAGCTCGCGAATGTTGCCCGGCCAGCCATGATGCATGAGCGTCGCAAGCGCGGCGTTGTCATAGCGGCATTTGACATCTGCAGGCATCTTGCGCTGGAAATGCCGGATCAGCGCCGGAATGTCTTCGGCGCGGCTCGCGAGGCTCGGCACCTGCAGGACAACGACGCCGAGGCGGAAGAACAAGTCTTCGCGGAATCGGCCTTCGCCGATCGCTTCGTCGAGATTCTGGTGTGTCGCCGAAATGATGCGAACATCGACGGCGCGCGGTTCGCTGCTTCCGACGCGAACGATGGTGCGATCCTCTAGCACGCGGAGCAGCTTGACCTGCATGTCGAAGCGCATGTCGCCGATTTCGTCGAGGAAGAGCGTGCCGCCTTCGCTCGCTTCGAAATGGCCGATGCGGCGGGCATGGGCGCCGGTAAAGCTGCCCTTTTCATGCCCGAAAAGTTCGGATTCGATGAGGTCGCCGGGGATGGCGCCGCAGTTGATCGCGGTGAACGCCTTGCCCGATCGCACGCCTTCGTCATGGATGGCGCGCGCGACGAGTTCCTTGCCCGACCCCGAAGGGCCGCACAGCATTACCGAAGCATTCGAGCGGGCCACACGGCGGATCATTTCGCGCAGATGCTGCGCCGCGGGGCTTGCCCCGATAATCAAAGTTTCAAGAGCAGCCTGGTCGCTGTCGAATTGCCCCACCACGGTCATTTTCACCTCCACCGCGCGCGCCGAAATCCGGCGCCTTTCCGATGGCCATGAAATTGACGAAAATGGTAAACAAATGATTATCCGGAATGGCATCTGCCTGCCAAAACAGGAAAATAATTCGATATTGGCACCGATAATGTCGATTGTTTGTCGTTGGCGGCCCTTTTTGCCGCCAGATTGAATTCAACCTCCTTCGCCGCTGCGCCAGCCGAGCGTGATCGCGATGCGGCGATTGCGGGGGTCGAGGACATCGGTGGGCACATAGGGTTCGCGATCGGCGACGCCTTCGATTCGGGCGAAACGACCCGCGGCGACGCCGCGGAAGGCGAAATATTGGCGCGTCACCTCGGCACGCTCGACCGACAGCCGCCAATTGTTGGTTCCCGCGCCGGCCGACCAGGGCGCTGCGTCGGTGTGACCGCGGATCAAAAGCTGGTTGGGCAGGTCGGTCAGCAATCCGGCGATCTCGCCGAAAAGCCGCGCGCCCTGCGGGGTGAGCTGGCTCGACCCCATGGCGAACATCGAGAAATCGGCATCGTCGATGACGTCGATGCGCAGCCCTTCGGCGGTTTCGGTGAAGCGGAGGTTGCGCGCCAGCATGCGCAGTTCGGCCTTTTGCTGGACGCGTTCACGGAGCGATTTGGCGACCTGCTGGAACTTCTGCCGTTCGCGTTCACGCCCCGATGCCTCTTTCGGTCCGCCGACCACGTCGCGTGGGATGGTGAGCGAGCGCGACCCCGTCTGCGCGGCGCGGTGCGGATATTGGTCAGCCGACACGATCGAATCGCCGCCGAACACACCATCGCCGCCGGCAGTCTCCTGCTTCGATGGAACCAGCGTCGGCGCGAAATAGTCGGCGAGCGCCTTGCGCTGCTTCTCGGTCGTCGCGCCGAGCAGCCACATCAAAAGGAAAAAGGCCATCATCGCGGTGACGAAGTCGGCATAGGCGACCTTCCACGCACCACCGTGGTGGCCCGCGTGACCGGCCTCGACCACCTTTTTGACGATGATCGGGCGCGGGGGCGTGTTGGGACGTGCAGCCATCAGCGGCCCCGCATCCCGTCGAACACTTCGGCAAAGCTCGGCTGGTTGGCGTGATCGACGCCCGAGCGCGCGGCCTCGATGACCAGCGGCTGGGGATGCCCGTGCAGCGACGCGATGATGAGCTGTTTCACCGTGTGATAGATGGCGGCGTCGCTTTCGATCACCGTCCGCGCGCGCGTCGCGAACGGACCCACGAACCCATAAGCGAGCAACACGCCAAGGAATGTCCCGACGAGCGCCGAACCGATCATCCCGCCGAGCACCTCGGGCGGCTTGTCGATCGAGCCCATCGTCTTGACGACGCCGAGCACCGCCGCGACGATCCCGAGCGCGGGCAGTGCGTCCGCCAGGCTCTGCAAGCCGTCAGCCGGTTTGATCGCGTGGTGGTGGTGGCTCTTGACCGCATTGTCCATCACCTCTTCGACCGCGTGCGGGTCGAGCGTCCCCGACGACACGACGACAAGGCGCAACGTATCGCAGATCAAATGGATGAGCGTGTCGTCCTTGAGCAGCTTGGGATATTGCTGAAAGATCGGCGAGTTTCCCGGATCCTCGATATGCGGCTCGACCGCGACCGGACCCTCGGTCCGCATCATCTTCATCAATGTCGAGACGAGCAGGATGCAATCGAGATAGTCGGCCTTCTGATAGGTCGCACCCTTGAACACCTTGCCCATGCCGCCGGCCAGCGCCTTTAGATCCCGGCCCGAATTGCCGATGATGAGCGATCCGAGTGCTGCGCCGCCGATGATGAGCATTTCGTGCGGAAGCGCGGCCATCACCGGCGCCAGATTGCCCCCTGCAAGCGCGAATCCTCCGAATACCAGCAGGATCAGTACGAAAATGCCGATAGCGGGAAACATGCAGCACAAACTCCATCCGGACCGTCGCGGGTCCGGCAAAAAGGGACGTTATGGTGATTAACGGCAGCGGACGCCGCAGATTGAGGGCGATCAGTTCAAAATATCGAACAAGGTCTGCCGGTTGATCTTGGCAAAGGCCGCCTGCGCGGCCCCGAGCGTAAGATCCTGCGCGCTCAGCAGCGCGATCGCGAGCGACAGGTCGGTGCTTTCACTGTCCGAGCGTTCTTCGGTCAGCGTAATGTCGCGGCTCTTGAGCGCGTCGCCGATGCGATCGAGCCGCCCGCCCGAAAGACCGATGGCGGCGTTGCGGTCGGCGACATGACCGATGGCGGTCGCCAGCGCGTCGAGCGATGCGCCCATTCCGGGCTTGTCGCCCGCGGCGACCGCGGTCGCTGCATCGCGCACCCAGGTTGCGATGCTGTTGCCACCGACGACGAAAGTGTCGGCGGCCGAAGGGACGGGGGCAAAGCTGACGTCCGAATCGAAGCGCATGACGCGCGCCGCGCCCGTCGAAAAGAGCGGATCGCCGTTCGAATCCCGCGTCGCTGCAAGGGCATCGAGTTCATCGGCAATCGCGACAAGTTCGGCCGCCATGACGGCGCGGTCGGCGGGATTGGTCGAATCGCTCGACGCGGCGAGCGCAAGCTCCTTGGCCCGGATCAGCAGGTCCGACGCCGACACGAGGACATTGTCGGCCTGCGACACCAGCGCCTGCGCCGAGGTGATATTGGCGTTCCAGCTTTCCAGGCTGGCCTGCGCCTTGCCGATCGTCGCGATACGCCGAGCGGCCACCGGATCGTCGGACATGCGCTGCAGGCGCTTGCCGCTCGAAATCTGGACCTGCGTGCGTTCGATCTGCTCGGCGAGCTTTTGGTGGCGCGCGATTTCGCGCGTCATGCGATTGCCAACGGCGTTAATCATCCTGAGACCCCCTTAGATCGAGCTGAGCAGCGTCTGCATCGTTTCGCGCGCGACCTGAATGGTCCGCGCGGCCGCCGAATAGGCCTGCTGAAAGCGCAGCAGGTCGGCCGCCTCGCGGTCGAGGTCGACCTCGCTGACGGAATCGCGCGCCGCGGCCGCGGCGTCGGCGCGCGTCGCCGCCGCCGCATCCTGCGCGCGCGCCGAGGCGGTGGCCTGCGCCTGCGAAGCAAGATGGCCCGACCAGCGCGCTTCGGGATCGCCCGCGCCGCGCATCGCGCCGATCGCCAGCATATTGCCGTTGCTGCCCGACGCATTCGCCGCGGCGACCTGGCCGGTCGTCAGCGGTGCGGCGGTAAGGCCGGCCGCGCCCGTTCCGGTGAACAGCGGCGCGCCCGGATTGCCGTTCGCGTCGGTTCCGGCCTGATGCGCGGCATTGAGCTGCGCGGCAAAATCATTCGCGAAGGTGTCGAGCGCCGCGCGCTGGTCGGCGACATGGTTCGCGGCCTCCGACAGACCGGCAAGCGATCCGGTGGTCATCGCGAGCGGCGCGCCGCCGATGCTGAAGCCGAGCCGTCCGTCCGCCGCCGTCGTCACCGCAATCGGGGTGACGGTCCCGCCGCCGACGAGCAGTTCGCCCGAGCCGGTAACCCGCAAAGTCGCCGCGCCGCGGTCGTCGAAGGTCGCGGTGACACCGGCCTGTGCCGACAATTGATCGATCAACCGGTCGCGCTCGTCGAGCAGGCTCGCCTCGTTCGTCGAGCCCGGCCGCGCCTTGCGAAGCCCGATATTGATCTGTTCGAGCGCGTCCAAATTGGTGTTGAAGCGGTCGACCTCGGTCGTTGCCGCCCCGGAAATCCCGTCCGCCATGCCGGAAAGCTGGCCCGAGGCCGAACGGAACCCCGACGCGACATCGTCGACCGAATCGAGGAATTGCGCGCGCAGCGTCGCATTCGACGGGTCGGCGGTGAGCAGGTCGGCGGTCGTAAAGAGCTTGGTCAGCCCCGACGAAATTCCGTTATTGTCGTTGCTGAGCGCGCCTTCGACCTTTTCGAGCCAGCCGAGCCGCGTCGACGCGCGCTCCGCATCGCTCGACGAAATGCGCGAATCGGCGATCAGCCATGCGTCGACCGACCGGTCGATTCCGCGAATATCGACGCCGCCGGGGCGCACGCTGCCGCGATAAAAGACCGAGTTTCCACCGCCGACCGCCTCCATCAGGTCAAGCCGGCGCCGCGCGTAGCCCGGCGTCTGGGCGTTGGCGATATTGTCGCCGACGGTCGCCATCGCGCGCGAATAGGCGCGCAGGCCGCTATAGCCGATGCCGAGCAGGTCGGTCACTGGATGCCTCCCCCGCCTGCGCCGAGCTGGCTGCGAAACTGGCGCTCGACCATGTCGGCGATGCCGAACTGGCGCATCGCGGCGATGCTGTCGGCGGTTTTCGCGTCGGCCATTTCGCGGAAATTGTCGGTCGCGCTCGATCCGAAAATATCCTCGCCGAGTTTTGCCTGGCGCATCGACGCCATCAACTGGCGCAGAATCACCGCCTCGAAGGCTTCGGCCGCCTTGCGAAGGCCGCCGTCGCCGCCCCCGGCCGCAGCCGGAGCGGGGGTCGAACCGATAGGGGAAATGGGCGTCGTCATATGATCACCAGTTCCGCTGTGAGCGCGCCGGCCTGGCTCAGCGCCTCGAGGATGGCGACAAGGTCGCCGGGGGGAACGCCCATGCGATTGATCGCATCGACGAGTTCGGAAAGCGATGCCGTCGGATTCACCATCATCACCGGGCGATATTCCTCTTCGACGCTGATCTCGCTCGACGGCTCGATCGCGGTCTGCCCGCGGCTGAAAGGTGCTGGCTGCACCACCGTCGGCGATTCCTTGATCGAGACGGTCAGCTTGCCCTGCGTCACCGCCGCGGTCCCGACGCGGACCGCGCCGTTGATGACGACCGTTCCGGTGCGCGCGTTGACAATGACCTTTGCCGGCGGTTCGGCGCGGTTTACCGTCAGATTCTCGATCTGCGACATCAGCCGCATGCGTTCGTCGCCGTTTCCGGCGGTGCGAATGGCGATGCTCGCGCCGTCGATCATCGAAGCGCTACCCGGGATCGCCGCGTTGATCGCGTCGGTGACGCGCTTGGCGTTGGTTGCGTCGAACTGGTGAAGGTTGAAGGTCAGCCAGTCGCTCGTGGCAAAGCCGGTGTCGACCGCGCGCTCGACCGTCGCACCGCCGGCGATGCGCCCGCTCGATGGCACGTTGACCGTGAGTTTCGATCCGTCGGCAGCGCCGACGCCGAGGCCGCCGATGACGAGATTGCCCTGCACCATCGCATAGATCTGGCCGTCGGCGCCATAAAGCGGCGCGAGGACGAGCGTGCCGCCGCGCAGGCTTTTCGCCTTGCCGATCGCCGACACGGTGACGTCGAGCCGCTGGCCCGGCTTGGCGAAAGGCGGAAGCTCTGCCGTAATCATCACCGCCGCGGCATTCTTGAGCGCGGGATTGACTCCCGGCGGCAAGGTCAAGCCAAAGCGCGACACCGCACCCTTCATCCCCAACGTCGAATAGTCGAGGCTGTCGTCGCCCGTGCCCGCAAGCCCGACGACGATGCCATAGCCGGTAAGCTGGTTCGCGCGCAGGCCCTGGAACTGGCCCATATCCTTGATCCGCTCGGCGGATGCGGGTGCGGCAAAGCCGAGGCTGGCGAGCAGCAGGGCCAGGAGTGCGAAGAGGGCGGGACGTTTGGTCACGGTCATATCCTCGTCAGAAGGGGCTGATGATCGAGAAGAAGCGCTGCAGCCAGCCCTGCTTGCTCGCGCGGGCGATCTCGCCCTTGCCGGTGTAGCGAATGTTGGCATTGGCGACGCGCGTCGACAGGACGCGATTGTCGGGGCCGATATCGATCGCGCGAACGATGCCCGAAATCTGGACGCGCTCGTCGCCGCGGTTGAGCGTCAGCAGCTTCTCGCCTTTCACCAGCATCGTGCCGTTCGGATAGACTTCGGCGATCGTCACGCTGACCTCGCCCGAGAGGGCGTTCGATTGCGACGCGCTGCCCTTGCCGGCGAATTGTTGCCCACCGCCCATCGCGATGTCGCTCGGGTCGAACAGCGACAGCGGCCCGGTCGACGGCGGCGTCAGGCCGACGCTGCCGTCGCGCTGCGTGCCCGCCGCCGTGCTTTTGGTCGCGGCGGTGCGCTCGACAAGCTGGATCGTGATGATGTCGCCGACCTGCCCCGCGCGCCCACCCGAGGTGAGCGGAACATAGCCGGCCTGGAATATCGAGCCATTGGCGGGCGGCGCCGGCGGCGGCGCCGGCAGCGAGACCGCAAAGGCGTCGGGCGGCAGCTTGTCCTTCGCGAGCGCCGAAAGCGGCGCGCACGCAAGGGCGAGCAGCAGCAAATTACATGGTCTGTGCAGCATTTTTCATCATCTCGTCGGTGGCCGAGATCATCTTGGAATTGACCTCGTAAGCGCGCTGCGTCTCGATCATGTCGACGAGTTCCTCGACGACATTGACGTTCGATCCTTCGAGCATCCCGCCGCGAAGAAAGCCGCGGCCTTCCTCGCCCGCGGCGCCGACCTGCGGCGCACCGGAGGCGGCGGTTTCGACAAGCAGATTGTTGCCGACCGCCTGCAGCCCCGCGGGGTTGGCGAAGCGCGCCAGTTCGAGCCGCCCGAGCTCGACGACATCGGCCTGCCCCGGCACGCTCGCCGAAACGGTTCCGTCCGCGCCGATCGTGACGCCGGTGGCATCCTCGGGAACCTGGATCTGCGGCTGGACCGGCTTGCCGTCCGACGTCACGATCGTGCCGTCGGGCGCGCGACCGAAATTGCCCGCGCGGGTATAGCCGATGCGCCCGTCGGGCATTTCGACCTGGAAATAGCCAGGACCGTCGATCGCGACGTCGAGGCCGTTGCCCGTCGTCGAGAAATTGCCCTGCGTATCGATGCGCGCGGTCCCCGACAGCGCGACGCCGGTGCCGAGGTTGAGCCCGGTGGCGTAACGATTGTCGGCGGCCGACGGCGCGCCGGGCGCGGTCATCATCTGATAGCTCAACGTCTCGAAGCTGGCGCGGTCGCGCTTGAAGCCCGTCGTGTTGACGTTGGCGAGGTTGTTCGCGATCACCTGCATCCGGAAGCCCTGGGCATCCAGACCGGTTCGTGCGACGTGCAAGGCACCGAAGCTCATCTCATATTCTCCTTATCGGGGCAGCTGCATCAAATTGGCGGTCGCGCTGTCCATGTCGCGCGCGTCGCCGATCATCTTGAGCTGGGTATCCCAGCTCCGGCTCGCCTCGATCATCTCGACGAGCGCGGTGGTGGCCGACACATTCGATCCCTCGATCGAGCGAGTTATCACCCGCGCCTCGGGGTCGTCGGGCAGAATGCCGCCGCCCTTCACGCGGAACAGGCCGTCGAGTCCCTTGACGATGTCCGACCCGGCGGGGGTTGCCAGCCGCAGCCGGTCGACCTCCTGCGGATTTTCGGGATCGCCGCCGGCGGGGACGACCCACACGCGGCCCTCGGCATCGATGCTGATCCGGTCGGCCGGCGGGATCGTGACCGGCCCCTGTCCGCCCTGAACGGGGCGGCCGTCGCCGGTCGTGAGGAGTCCGCTCGACGAGAGCTGCAGGTCGCCGCGCCGCGTATAGGCTTCCTCTCCATTCACCGCCTGCACGACGAGCATTGCATCGCCCGCCATTGCAACGTCGAGGTCGCGCCCCGTCGCCGTGACCGTTCCGGCGCGCATGTCGGCGCCGATCACCTCTTCGGATGCCATCGCGCGCGTTCCGTGACCGCCGCCGTCGAGCCACAGCGTCTGCGCCTCCGCCATGTCGGCGCGAAAGCCGGGCGTCTGCGCATTCGCCAGATTGTTGGCGATGGCCGTCTGCCGGGCCATGCTGCCCCGCATCGCGGTAAGGCTGGTATAGATGAGGCGGTCCATGCTGGATCTCCCGGCAATCGGTCAGTCGCGTGGCATCAACGCATGTTGATGATGGTTTGCGAGATTTGCGACGCGCCTTCGATCGCCTTGGCGTTGGCCTGGAAGTTGCGCTGCGCACCGATCAGCATCACCAGTTCCTCGGTGATATCGACGTTCGAGCGTTCGAGCGCGCCCGAGCGGATGGCGCCCATCGGTCCGTTGGTGGCGGCATCGATGGTCGGCGGGCCGCTTTCGCCCGTCGACTGCCAATGCGCGTCGCCAACGGGGCGCAAACCTTCCATTGCGGGAAAGGTCGCCATCGCGATCTTGCCCAGAATCGTATCGCTGCCGTCGGTGAACGTCGCGGTGACAAGGCCATCGAGACCGATCGAGACATTGACGAGTTCGGCCGTCGGATCGCTCGGCGACGCCGCGGGAATGACGAAATCGAAAGCGCCGGCAAGCGTGTTGTCGGTGACATTGCCGTTGGCGTCGACCGGAAGCAGCTGCAGCTTGGCGCCGGTCGAATCGACGACCTGGTTGTCCGGACGCTTTGTGAAAGATCCGTTGCGCGTATAGGCGACCTGCTCGCGCGGCGGCTCGCCGCGAACGACGAACATGCCTTCGCCGACGATCGCCATGTCGAGCGTTTTCTCGCTCGATTCATACGAACCCTGCGTGAACTGCTGGGTGATGCCGTTGAGGCGCGTGCCCTGGCCGGCGATCATCTTGGTCGACTGGGTCGGCGACGATGCGAAAATGTCGCCGAACTGCGCCTTGCTGCGCTTGAAGCCGATCGACCCGGCGTTCGAAATATTGTTCGAGATGACCGACATGTCGGTCTGGGCGGCCTTGAGGCCCGAAAGCGACGTATAGAATGACATGGATTTATCCTTCCTGCGGGTTGGTCTGGGGTGCCGGCTGCGGGTTCGCGGCCTTTAGTTCCTTGAGAAGCTCGGTCTGGGCAGCAAGCTGCTCCGAAATCTGCTGGAGTGTGACGTTGGTCTCGCTGATCCCGGCAAGGCTGGAAAATTGCGCCATCTGCGCAACCATCTCCTGGTTATCGACCGGGTTGAACGGGTCCTGCTGCGAAAGCTGCGCCGTCATCAGGCGCAGAAAATCGCTCTGGCCCAGCATCTGCGGCTTGGTCGTTGTGGTGGTCGTGGTCGGGCTTTGCCCGGAAATGGCGCTCACGCTCATATTATTGTCCCATCCTGAGAGTTTCGTTGATCAAGCCCTTCGCGGTTTCGAGGACCTGGACATTGTTCTGATACTGGCGGGCGGTCTCGACCATCTCGACGAGCTCGGCGGCGCTATCGACCGCGGCCTCCCACACATTGCCGTCGGCGTCGGCGAGCGGATTGGCCGGATCGTGGCGTTTCGACGGCGCCATTTTCGACGTCGTCACCTGGTCGACCTGGACCGTCGCGCGGCCGTGCGCATCCATCACGCTGCGGAACACCGGTTTCAGCGAGCGATAGGCACCGCCCTCGCTGCCCGACACCGTGCCCGCATTGGCGAGGTTCGACGCGGTGGTGTTCAACCGGACGAGCTGCGCCGACATCGCGCGCCCGCTGATGTCAAAGACGGAGAAGTTGCCGTTCATCGTCACTCTCCCTTGATCGCGCGCGTCAAAGTGTTGACGCGGCCAGAGAGGAAGGCGAGGCTCGACCGATAGGCGAGCGCGTTTTCGGCAAAGGCGGTCTGCTCGGTCGCCATTTCGACGGTGTTGCCGTCGAGCGAAGGCTGGACTGGGACGCGATAGCGCATCGCGCCTTCGGTCGAGCCGCCCTGCTGCGCCAGATCGAGCGCCTTGGCGAAATCGAGGTCGCGCGCCTTGTAACCCGGCGTTGCGGCATTGGCGATGTTCGACGCGAGCATCATCATGCGCTGGCTGCGCAGCTGGAGCGCGGTCGCATGCATGCCAAACAGCTTTTCGGTTGCCATCCTCTTGTCCTTCTTTCACCGCCGATTGGCCCGAACGGCCACAGCGCGGAAAAACACGCAAGGATAGATGCAATCACCGTGCCAAACTGATTTATATGTTATTTTTCAACAATTTATTCTGGTACCCAATGACCCTGCCCCGGCGCCCGCCATGCGCTCGTCAAAAATCCGACGCGCGCGCCTGGTTCCGCGGATCCGTCGGCGGAAAACAGGGCTTGGCACGCATCGTGCACAATTGGTTGCAATGGATTCTGGATCGAAGGAGAGAGTCATGATCCGCAGCATGATTGTCCTTGGCGCGACATTCGCTGCCATCGGCGCGACCGCGCAGGCCCAACAGGCGACGCAGGATTGGCAGACGGTGGATATGCTGACGCAGGCGGTCGCTGGCGCAATGGGCCGCACCGCAACGCCCGTCGACCGACGCATCAAGCTCGCGCGATGCCCCGAACAGGTTGCCGTGACGGCGAGCGACGCGCAGACGCTTGCCGTGCGTTGCGCGTCGCTCGGCTGGCGCCTGCGCGTCGCGATGACCGGACCCGCTGGCGCAGCGCCGGTGTCGGCCGCCTTCGCGCGGCCGGCGCAGAGCGCCCCCGTTATCCGCCGCGGCGACAATGTCCGCGTCACCATCGATGCCGCCAATTATTCGATCAGCTACGCCGCCGTCGCGACCGAGGACGGCCGGGTCGGCGAAACCATCGCGCTGCGCGGCAGCGACGCCAAGTCGATGCTCAGCGCCATCGTCGTCGGCCCCGGAATCGCGCGCATGCCCTGACGCACACGCCGACAGTCTGGTTGCACCCCGGCCCGGCGGCCGTCGAATTTCCGACGCCGCCGGGCTTTTTTATCTTTTTTCGCCCGCCACCTTAATCGCGGACTGCGCCAACCGTTAAAGCTCTCTGAACAAGGCCGTCACTTTTCCGACGGCATGGATGGAGGCAAAGATGGCAGGTGACGACAAACTCAACCTGCAGGTCAGCAGCATCAGCCGGATCGCCCCGGCGCGCCGGGTTGCGAACGGCAGCGAGAGCCCGTCAGTCGCGACGGCACGCGCGGTCGGCAATGCGCCGGCATCGGTGCCCGTGACGCGGCTGACCAGCCTGGCGAAGGAGCTCGGCGAGCAGGGACCGCCGGTCGATCATGCGCGCATTGCGATGCTGCGCGACGCGATCGCGAGCGGTGCCTATACCGTCGATGCCACCCTGATTGCCAATGCCGCCGTCCGCTTTCACCAAGGCAGCTCTAACTGATGCACAGCGAACTCGACGATATGCAGGCAAAGCTCGACGCGCTCACCCATGCGCTCGACGGCCACGATGCTGGCGAAATCATCGCCGCGACCGAGGCGCTCGCCACCGCCGCCATCCTCGTGCGCAGCGCGGCGGTCGTCCCGGGACAGGAGGCGCGCGCGCGCAGCCTGATCGGCAAGACGCTTGCGCAGCTCGAAGCGGCGGCGATCCGGGTCAACGTCCTAAAAAACTGGACGCGTCAGAGGATTGACAGAAATCACGAGATCCGCGGGATGACGCCTCGAGGGCCTGCGCTGACCTACTGATATACGGACCTTTTCCGACACTTTTTACCGAATGGCACGATGATTGCTTTTGGTTCGCCGAACAGCGGAACCAGAGCTTATGAACGCCATAAACAATCCTGCCAGCGCGATGCGCGTCGCCGCCCCCGTCCTCGACGCGGTGCAGAGCGCGTCGGCGCGCACCGGGATCGACTTTGACTATCTGGTCGATGTCGCGCGCGTCGAAAGCCGTTTCGATCCGACCGCAAAGGCCCCGACTTCATCGGCGCGCGGACTGTATCAGTTCACCAAGCAGACCTGGCTCGCGACATTGCGGCGCCACGGCGCCGACCACGGCCTTGGCTGGGCGGCAGCCGCAATCGCCCCCGACGCGGCGGGACGCATGCACGTTGCCGACCCGATGCTGCGCGAACAGATATTGGGACTTCGCGACGACCCCGCCGCCGCCGCCACGATGGCGGGCGCGCTGACCGCCGACAATCGCGATCATCTGGAAAGCCGCATCGGCCGCGCCGCCGAACCGGTCGACCTTTACCTAGCGCATTTTCTCGGCAGCGGCGGCGCGGTGAACTTCCTCGCCGCGATGAACGCCGATCCCGACCAGCCGGGCGCACCGCTGATGCCCGAGGCGGCAGCGGCAAACCGATCGGTTTTTTATGCCGAAGGCGGCCGCATGCGCAGCCTGTCCGAAATCCGCGAACGCTTCCGGGCCAAACTCGAAGAGGGCGGCAAGGACGTGAACTTCAAGTCGCTGCCGACATCGCAGTGGCACGCCGCGGCGAGCAGCCGGAACGGCATTGCCGGAAACGGCAGCGGCCGCCCGCCTCTCCAGATGATGGAATTTCAACCCATGCCCAGGAAATTGTCGATGGGATTTGCCGCCGACGCCTATCGCCGCCTCGCCGCCGCTTCGGGTGAACGCGCATGACCGCCGGTCTGAACCTGCGCAGCATCGCCGCGATCGCCGGCGCGGCCGCTTTGCCGGTCGCGATGCTCGTGGTCGTCGCGCTGATGGTGATCCCCGTATCGCCGCTCGTGCTCGACATCAGCTTCGTTCTGAACATCATGATCAGCCTCGCAATCCTGATGGTCGCGTTGCAGGCCTCGAAGCCGCTCGATTTTTCGGCCTTTCCGACTGTGCTCCTGCTCGCGACGCTCTTCCGCCTCGCGCTGAACGTCGCCTCGACGCGCGTCGTGCTCGTCCGGGGGCACGAGGGTACGCACGCCGCAGGCAACGTCATCGAGGCCTTTGGCCAGGTGCTGATCGGCGGCGATTATGTCGTCGGCCTGTTCGTTTTCGTGGTCCTGTTGATCATCAACCTCGTCGTCATCACAAAGGGCGCCGGCCGCGTGTCCGAGGTGTCGGCGCGATTCACGCTCGACGCGCTCCCCGGCAAGCAGATGGCGATCGACGCCGACCTCAACGCCGGCCTGCTGACCCCTGAAGAAGCCAAGGCCCGGCGCCAGGAAGTCGCGACCGAGGCCGACTTTTACGGCTCGATGGACGGTGCATCGAAATTCGTGAAAGGCGACGCGATCGCGGGCTTGCTGATCCTGTTCGTCAATATCATCGGCGGCCTCATCCTCGGTGTTTTCACCCACGGGCTCAGCTTCTCCGAAGCGGGCGGGACCTATGTCACGCTCGCGATCGGCGACGCGCTCGTCGCCCAGATCCCGGCGCTGCTGCTGTCGATCGCCGCAGCGGCCATCGTCACGCGCGTCGCGTCGCCATTCGACCTTTCGGGCCAGATCGGCAGCCAGTTTGCCTCGCCCGCAATCTGGATGGCGGTGGGCGGCATCCTCTTCATCCTCGGCCTCGTCCCCGCGATGCCGCAGATGCTGATCCTGCCGGCAGCGGCGCTGTCCTTTACCATCGGATGGCAGATGAAGCGCGCGGCAGCAGCTGCGGCGGCGGTCCCGCCGCCCGCCCCGCCGGCGCCCGACCCGCACCTGATCGAATGGTCCGACGTCAGCGACGCGAGCGCGTGTCAGCTCGAAATCGGCTACGCGCTCGTCGCGCTCGTCGACGACCGCAAGGGCGCGCCGCTGATGGGCCGCATCACCGGGATCCGCAAACAATTGTCGAAGGAACTCGGCTTCATCGTCCCGCCTGTGAAGGTGAGCGACGATCTGTCGCTCCCCGGCAACGCCTATCGCATCGCGATAGCCGGCGTGATCGTCGGCGAGGACGAGGTCTATCCCCACGAAATGCTTGCGCTCGATTCGGGCGATCTGGTCACCAAGGTCGCCGGTCGGCCGTGCAAGGATCCGACCTTCGGGCTCGATGCGCTGTGGATTCCGAAAGCGTCGCAGAACGACGCAATCGCCGCGGGCTATACCGTCGTCGACCCCGCCACGGTCGTCGCGACGCATCTCAACAACAGCGTCATCGCGTCGGCGCACGAATTGTTCGGCATCGACGACACACAGGCGTTGATCGACAATCTGAAGGCGCATTATCCGCAGCTCGCCCAGAATCTGTCGCCCGGCGGCTATACGCTGCCGCGCGTCGCGGCGCTGTGCAAGGCGCTGCTCGTCGAGCGCATCCCCTTGCGCGACTTCCGCAAGATTGCCGAGGCGATGGTCGCGCTGTCGGCGCAACAGCTCACCGATTCCGACCTTGTCGAAGCGGTGCGCCAGCGCATCGGCGCGCTGATCGTCCAGACGATCGTCCCCAGCCGGATGCCGTTGCCCGTCGTCACCTTCAGCCCCGAGATCGAGGTGCTGCTCAACCAGGCGGTGCGCGCGAACCCCGGCGCCGAATGGCCGTTCGAACATGGAATGGCGATGAAAATCGTCGAACAGATCGGCGAGGCCGTGGAGCCGTTGCTGCTCCAGACGCGCAGCTTTGCGCTCGTCGCCTCGCCCATCTGCCGATCGGCGCTGTCGCGGCTCGTCCGCGCGACTTTCCCCGACGTCGCCGTCATCTCTTACCTCGAAATTCCCGCGAACAAGGCGACCGAGATCGTCGCGACGATCGGCGCCGAGCGTCCGCGTCTCGCGCTCGGACCGGACGCCCAAATGGAGGATCAGCCGCATGAATATTGAGCCCGCCGAGCATTTCTCCGGCGCGTCCGGGACCGCCTTGCGTCCGCACGGCTATGCAGCCAATGTCGAGCGGTTGATCGAGGAATATGCGCCGCTAGTGCGCAAGATTGCGTGGCAGGTGTTTTCGCGCATTTCGCGCACGGGCGAGCTCGACGACCTCATCCAGGCAGGGTTGATCGCGCTGATCGAAGCCGACCGCCACTATGAGGAGCGCGGTTTCGCCTTCGCCACCTATGCGACGACGCGAATCCGCGGCGCGATGATCGACCAGCTTCGTCGCGAGGCCGATGTCGGACGTTCGGCGATGGTCGCGGCGCGCCAGCTCAATGCGACGCGCGCGCAGCTCGAACAGCAATTGCGCCGCGCGCCCAGCCCCGCCGAAATGGCTGCGGCGCTCGACCTGTCGGCCAACGATTATTTCGCGCTCGAACGCAACGCGACGCACGGACGTTCGACCTCGCTGGACGAAATGATGGAGAGCGGCACCTTCCTGCTCGCCGACGAACGCCTCGGTGCCGCCGATGCGTGCGAGCAGAGCGACCTGCTCGACGCGCTGCGCCAATGCATCGAGCGGCTCGCGGAGCGCGAGCAGCTGGTGCTCCAGCTCTATTTCTTCGAGGAACTGAACCTGCAGGAAATCGGCCTCGCGCTTGACGTCAGCGCCGCGCGGGTATGTCAGATCAAGCGCGATGCAATGGCCAAAATTGACAGCATGATGCGCGAGATGACCGAATAGGGGTTGCCGGGACGGCGACCGACCAGCTGGCCGCCGCCCCGGCCATAGGATCAGGCCGCCAGATTGCTGCTGTTGCGCAGCGCGATGCCAATCTTTTCGAAATAGCTCGTCATGCGTTCGGTTCCGTGGTCAGTCAGCCGGACGATCGTCCGTCGCCGGTCGCGCTCGTCGGTCGAGCGGCGTACAAAGCCCATCGTCTCGAGCGAACCGATCATGCGGAGACCCGACGAGAGCGGGACGCCTGCACCGGTTGCCAGGTCGCTGGCGCTGAGAATGCGGCCATTTGAGGCGGCGAGCATCAGGTCTAGCAGCATGTCCCAGACCGGACCCGAAACCTGCGGGCTGCCGAAATGATGTCGGCGCAAACGCCGAATCTGGATGTTGAAAGCCAACTGGTTCACCAGCACGGCGCGCGACGCGCCGGGGTCAGTTGCAACTCCGCCATCGCCGACCGTCGGGACGGCGGTGCCGCTCCGGCCCGCGAGTAATTCGTGGATCTCGTCGATCCGCGACCTGAGTTCGACAATTTCGTTGTTCGAGAATTGTTGCATTTTCTCATCCATCCGGGAGACGCCCGTCAGGTCGCAACATCGCCTTTCCGCCTGGTCGAACCCGCCGCGTAGAGGATCAGCAGCAGGATCGGATAGGAGATATAGATGGAAAGCAGCGAATAGGGCCGCGCCAATATCTCCGAAAACATCATCTTCTGGATATGGGCAAAAATGGAAATCAATTGCCAGCCGGTAATCCAGTAAGGCCAGAATCGCTGCGTCTTCAAGGCAATGAACCAGAAGCTGAGCAGCACCAGCACGTCGATGATGAAGATATTGGTTTCTATATCCGTCCAGGTCGGAAAAGGAGCGAGGACCGAAGTGAGAATCGAAGCGATCAACGCCGTATAGGCTGCCCACCTTTCAAGGGGACCGCCGCGCTTCGCAGCGACGGCCACCGTGACGAGCAACACCGTATAATAGATCGCGATCGACCACATTGGACTTGATTGATCCAGCTTGTCAGGAAGCCTTGGCGAAGGGCACGACCGCACCATCTGCGCCATCGTCCGTCAGCGTCGCACTGGCCGGGGCCGGTTTCACGCCGGCACCGAACATCCGCGTGCCGAGGCCCACTTCCTTCTGGGTCACGGTCAGCGAGAGATGTGCATCGGTCAGAAGCTGGCGCACTTCGCCGGCAGCCGCGAGCGCATGAGCGACTTTGGCCATCGCTTCCTGGCCGACAATTGCCGACATGTTGGTTTCGCGGCGAACCGTCGGAAGCGTCGCGGCAAGTTGCGCGATGCAAATCATCGTTTCGTCGATCGCATCTTCGGCCTGGTGCAGTTCCGCAGCGATCTTTTTCGCCGCCGAAAGTCGTTCGTTGAGCATCATCTTATTCCTTGCAAGAGAATGCCACCGGTTCCCCCCCGCAGCATTCGGTTCGGACAGTCAGATCATTGCCCGGCCCAGACCGACAAGGATTGAATAGAGAGCGGAGAACGCCAAAATCGTCGCAAAGGCGATCAAGATCGGCCAGATTATCCTTTCCATCAACCCGTGCCGGTTGGCCGGCTGGGACGCGGTAGGAAATGGCGTTCCAATATCGAAAAGCCGCCGAAACGAACCGTGCCCTGCATCGGCATCGGCATCCGGGGCGTCGTCGCCTAGGTCGATCGATTGATATGTCAACGATTGATAGGGGGTAACTTGATCAAAGGCGCCGTTAAGCGCCAAGATCCGAGCCGCTTCTATTCTGTTGGAAACATTCAGTTTTTTCAATGCCTGCCGAACGCGTTCGTCGACAGTGTGCGGCGAGACCCCCATGACGCGGGCGATCTGTTTCGAATTTTTATGTTCGTAAACGTAGCGTAACGTTTCGATCTGCGCCGCCGAAAGCAGGCCGAGATAATTGTCAGGGTCGCCTTGCACGCCCCCGGCATAGAGCATCACGAATCGAAATCAAGTTGCGCAGCGCGGCGATTCGCGCTGTCGCGGACGCCAACAAGCGCGGCTTTGTCACAAAACCCTTATGTGCAAAAAGCGGCGAATGCGGCGTGCCATAACGAACCAATGGAAGAGACGGCCGACGGTTATCGTGCGGGCGGCGTCAAAGCACGCGACGCTACCAGCTCCACATCGTCCCGTCTTCCAGCCGGTTCACGGGCAGATAGGCACGCCGGTATGGATGGGCAGCCGCGAGCGTTTCGTCAATGTCGACGCCGAGCCCCGGCGCGTCGCCGGGATGGAGCATGCCATCGGCAAAACGGTATCCATGCGGGAACACCGCGTCGGTGTCGTCACTGTGACGCATATATTCCTGGATACCGAAATTGGGGATCGCAAGCCCGAGGTGAAGCGCCGCCGCCATCGTCACCGGCGACAGGTCGGTCGCACCATGACAGCCCGTGCTGACGTGATAGAGGTCGGCAAGCGACGCGATCTGCCGCATATGCGTAATCCCGCCGGCGTGCAGCACGGTGGCGCGGATATAATCGATCAGTCGGTTTTCAATCAGCGCCTTGCAATCCCAGATCGACGAAAAAATCTCTCCGACCGCAAGCGGCGTCGTCGTATGCTGGCGGATCAGCCGAAAAGCCTCCTGGTCCTCGGCCGGCGTCGCATCCTCGATCCAGAAGGGGCGATAAGGCTCCAGATCCTTTCCGAGCCGCGCCGCCTCGATCGGGGTCAACCGGTGGTGGACATCGTGAAGGAGGTGGACGTCCCAGCCCAGCGCCTCACGCGCCGCCGCGAAGAGTTCGGGGACGACGCGCAGATATTTTGCGGTCGACCAGAGATTTTCGGTCGGAAGCTCCGCATCCGCGGGCTCATAGAAATATTTGTCCTTCGACACGCCATAGGTCGAGGCCATTCCGGGAACGCCGCACTGGAGGCGGATCGCCTTATACCCCTGCCCCTGGTAATCGAGCGCCGCCGCAATCGTGTCGGCGATCGTCTCGCCATTGGCGTGACCATAGACCATGCAACCCGCGCGCGACGCGCCGCCGAGCAACTGATAGACGGGAAGGCCTGCAACCTTCCCCTTGATATCCCAAAGTGCCATATCGACAGCGGCGATCGCCGCCATCGTCACCGGCCCACGCCGCCAATAGGCGCCCTTGTAGAGATATTGCCAGATATCCTCGATCCGGTGCGCGTCGCGCCCGATGAGGCACGGCACGACATGGTCCGCCAGATAGCTCGCGACCGCAAGCTCGCGCCCGTTGAGCGTCGCGTCGCCGACACCGGTAGTCCCGTCGTCGCATACGACCTTGAGCGTCACGAAGTTGCGCCCCGGCGATGTGACGATCACCCGGGCCGATGCGATTTTCGGCATGTCATATCCTGCAAATGGCTCGATATGCCGTCAGATAGTTTTTGCCGCGCGAATGCAACCGCCAATTGCGGCCCAGGCGCACGCCACCGTCCGCGTCAGATAATCATCGGCACTTCAAGTCGCCGCGGTCGATCGCGCGCCCCAGCAAGCCGCCACCCGCCGCGCCGATGATCGTGCCGACCGTCCTGTCGCGACCCGAATCGAGCTCGCGCCCGACCAGCGCGCCGACCGCAGCGCCGATAATCAGCCCCGTCGTGCCGTTGTCACGGCGGCAATAATAGCGGCCGTCGCTCCCCCGCCAGATGCGATCGCCGCGCGACAGCCTGCGCGGTTCGAGGTAGCGCCCTTGGCTATCATATCGAATTTGCTCTTTCGCGCGCTTGCCGTGCGCCGGCGCCCACGGCGGCGGGTCGGCGAGCGCGGCGGCAGAGGGCATCAAGAGCGCCGCGACAAAAGCCGGAATGAGAATTTTGCGCATCGTGGCTGCTCCTTTGACGCTCGCTCCGACCTGTATCCTCTGACGACAGCGCTGAAAGCGACGGAAGGTTTCCGGCAGCAATTCCGAACCGCGCGCGCCAGCGATCAAGGATAAACCCGGAAAATCGCCGCTATCCCGCCCGCCGCAATTGCAAGACCATAGGCGATCTTTCGGTCGAACAGGCGGGTCCTGGATGCTTCGCCCGACCCGAACCATGTCCGCGCGATGTGCCACAGCATCCGCACGACGACAATCAAGGCGCCGACGAGCGTTGTGACCAGAAGCAGAAGCCAAGCCTGTCCAAGTGCGAACCACAGCGCGATCGCCGCATAGAGTTTCGCATCGCCGCCGCCGAACCAACCGAAGCGGAACAACATCATCCCCGCGACGAGCGCGATCGCAAAATGCGCGCCGTGCGACCAGAACGGTGCAGCGAAAGCAAAGCCCGAGAACCAAGCCGCGACGAACAAGGCGGCAATGATCGCCGGATAGACGTTCGGAATCCGGAACCGGCGCATATCGGACCAGGCAGCGAGGACCAGAACGACCAAAAACGCTGCCTTGAACGCCATATTCACGTCAATCATGTCACTGAGAAACCTTTGCATATTGGCGCCACAGGTCGGTGTCGTAGCGCGGACGCGCAACGAGTGCCTGGGCGTACAGCGCCTCGGCGAGCGCGGCGCGTCCACTACGCTGCGCGCCACCTCCGGCGGCCTCGAGGCGGCGGCTCCACAACGCATCGTCGTCCGCGCGGCCACGGACCGGCATGACGCCCATCATGCCCTTCGCATGATCGAGGTTGAGCGCGACATCGACGCGGCCTGGCGCGACCTTGAGGATATTCGCCAACAATTCGGCCGCGCCTGCCGCGTCGTCGCTTTCGATGAGAGCGACCGCCAAATCGTTGCGAATCTCGACATCGGCTGGCGCGATCGCAACCGCCGACTGCAGCGACTGACGCGCCCGATCGGCGCGACCGCTCGTCAGCTCGGCCTGTCCGCGGAGGCGCCAATACACGCTTTGGGCGCCGCATTCCCGCTCGAGCGGGTCGAGGATCCGACTGGCACGATCCGGCGCCTCCAACTGCAAATAGGTCGATGCCCGCGCAGTGGCCACGCGGCAGGCCAAAGGTGACTCAGCGGGAATAGCGGCCAGCAGGCGAAGCGCTTCGGCGCTACGGTCCCCCTGCAACAGCCAGAGTTCGGCGCGCAGAAGCGCTGCGATGGGTTCGTCCTCTATCGCGATGTCGGACGGCAAGCGATCGAGCAGCGCTTCGGCCTCGATCAGCCGACGGCCCTGAAGCGCACGATCGGCGGCCTGAAGGAGTTCGGACTGTGCGATTGTCGACGCTGGGTCGGCAGCCATTGCGCCGCCTGCCGTCGCCAAGATCGACAGCATCGCACCGACCGCCCCCCAGAGTTTCCCTCGCGTTCGCACATCGGCCCTCAGGCGATTCCGTCGGCCCAGAAGGCTGCACGCCACAGGGCGGCAACCTCGCTCGGCGCGATGCTCTTGTTGAGGTGATCGAGATAGGCCGCGACGAGTCCGAGATACTCCTTGTTGCTCACGGCCGGCGATGGTTCTTCGCCCGCCGCGGGTTCATCGACGCGGCAAAGCGAACCGGCGGGACGCGCTGCAATAAAGACTTCGCCGACACTGATGCGAAACATCGCCATCGGCGCCCCCGCAGATACCGCCGTTTGCGTCCGCGGTTCGCCTGAGCAAACAATCGAGACCTCGTCACGCACGGCAGCCGGTGCAAGTACGGGGCGCGGCGACACATCGAGCCCGGCCTGCACGCGGAGCGGTCGCAGCGCTGCACCGAGCGGGCTGCTCGCCGCAAACACCGGCCGCGGGCGAACAGGGTCGGACTCGGATACGTCCCCATCGCGCGCGGCGGGGGCCTCGTCGGCCTCGTCGGCCTCGACGATCGCCCGCTTCGGCGCCGAAGCGACGGGCGGGGCCGTCGCCAGCAACACGCGCCGCTTTTCGGCCTGCCCCGACGATTGATAGAAGCTGGCAAGGTTGCGCTGCGTCCGCTCGTCGCCGGGACGCGCCGCAAGCGCTTCCTGAAAATACCGCTCGGCAAGGTCGCGGCGACCGATGCCGTCATAAGCGATGGCCAGTCCGTTCAGCGCGTCCGCCGCCAGTTCCGTATCCTGTTTGGCGGCTTTGAACAGCTCGATGGCGAGGCCATATTGACGCGCTGACAGGAATGTGCGCGCACGCGCGAGCGAATCGTGCGCCGACAGATTGGCCAGGACGGGCGCGTCGCGGGTCTGCGCCACGCGCGGTTCGAATTTCGGGCCGACGGCGCACGCGGCAAGCGCGGCGCCGGCAAGCGCAAGGACCGCACCTGTTCTGAATGTGGTCATGTCAACCTCCCCCCGCAAGCGCCGGCGCGACTTCGCGAATGACGCGGATGACCGCCGGCAGCATGAGCACCCCGATCATCACCGGCAACATGCAGGCAACGAGCGGGATTGACAGCAACACCGGCAAGCGATGCGCTTTTTCCTCGGCGCGCATCCGGCGCTTCTCGCGCATTTCGGACGCATAGATGCGCAATGTCGTCGCGATACTCGATCCGAGCTTGTCCGACTGGATCAACAAAGTCGCAAATGCGCGAATTTCGTCGACTGCGGTACGGTCGGCCATATGGCGAAGCGCTTCCTCGCGTCCGGCCCCTGCACGCAGCTCGAGCGTCGTCATCGAAATCTGTTCGGCGACGAGGGGATGCGACGTCACCATCTCGCGACCGACCCGGTCGAGCGCCGCCTCGAGCCCCATTCCGGCCTCGACGCAGACGAGCATGAGGTCGAGACAATCGGGAAACCCGTTCAGGATTTCCTGCCGCCGCCGGTCGGCCTTGGCCGTCAGGAACAGGCTGGGGACGAACAGCCCCATCGCGGCGAAGAAGGCGCCCTGCAAATAGAGGCTGAACAAGGACTTCGGCTCATCGGACATCATCTGCGGCAGCACGACCAGCGACGGGATGACGAAAATGAGCAGGATGCGAACGAGCGTATAGACTTTGGGCGCATGTGGCGAGCGATAGCCGGCGGCGATCATCTTGCGCCGCAAGCCCGGCGCGTCCGAATCGACCAGCGACAAGCCGCTCCGCTCGATCCTTGCGGCGAGCCGCGCCCACGCGCTGTCGGTCACGTCGGATGTCCGAAGGCCGTCGCCTCCTCCGGCGGCTCCCGTCAGCACCGTGTCCGATTCCAGCCGGCCGAGCACCTGCTGCCGATTGACGATCGAGCGCGCGACGATGAACACCAGCGACGAGACGACGGCAAACAGGATGACGAGGAAAGCGATCCGGAGATAAGGCGACGAGGCGAGAATTTCGGCCATTTTATACCTTCAGGTCGACCATGCGGCGGATCGAGATGAATCCGATGAGATAGAGCAGCACCAGCCCGACAAAGCCGATCGTGAAGATCGGGTCGGTCGCAACGTCGAGATAGAATCCGGGGTTCGTCAGGAAGAGCCCGACAAATGCAAGGATCGGCAGCGCGGTCAGGATGATTGCCGTCATCCGGCCTTCGGAGCTCAATGCGCGCACCTTCATGAACATGCTCGCGCGGTCGCGAATGACCCGGCTGAGATTTTCGAGAATCTCCGCAAGATTGCCGCCGGTTTCCATCTGTACCGACACCGACACGACGAACATGTGCATGTCCGGCAGCCCCCAGCGTTCGGCCATGCGCGCCAGCGCCTCGCGAAGGTCGAGACCAAAGGCGATTTCGTCGCTGACGATACCGAACTCGGTCCCGATCGGGTCCTCCATTTCCTCGGTCAGCAGATGCAGCGCGGAGGGAATCGGGTGGCCCGAACGCAGACCCCGCACAAAGATATCGAGCGCGATCGGAAACTGACTTTCCATACGCCGCCGCCGCGCATCGGCCATGCGCGACAAGACCATCCAGGGAATCAGGAAAGCGACCGTGATGCCAAGCGCGGCGGCAAGCTGAGCAACCCCGGCGGTGATCGGAAAGCCCGACAGTCCTGCCCCGACCAGAATGAGGAAAGCGATCGTGACCGCGCCAACCGTCATATAGGCGATGACTTGCAGCTCCGACGCCTGGACATTGGCAGCGTTGAGCGTGCGACGCACCGACTTCAACAGTTCGGACAACCAGGGCGGCGCCCCTGCCAGCCCGCGCGGGACTTCCTTGCGGAGCGCGGACGTCACAACCTCTCGGTCCACCCCGGCCTCGATCATCTGCAGGCGGCGATTGACCGCGCGGCTCTTGCTTTGGCGTTCGACGAAGGTGCCGACAGCAAATTGGGCCACCAACACGACCAGCGCGAAAAGCGCCAGCATGGTCATGAAACGGAGGACGGTGTCGCTCATATCAATCGATCTTCCGGTCCGGACGGAACAGGTCGCTGGGCAGGTCGACACCATGCGTCGAAAGCGTTTCCAGGAATTTGGGACGGATGCCCGTCGCCTCGAAATGCCCGATGACCCGGTTGTCGGCATCGCGTCCCGACATGCGGAACTGGAAAATATCCTGCATGGTGACGACGTCGCCCTCCATGCCGGTGATCTCGGACAGGCTCAGCAGGCGGCGCCGGCCGTCGGACAGGCGGCCGATCTGGACGACGACGTTGATCGCGGACGCGATTTGCGCGCGCGCCGCACGCGCAGGCATGTCGATGCCGCTCATCCCGATCATCTGCTCGATACGCGATAGCGCATCGCGCGCCGTATTGGCGTGGACCGTCGTCATCGAACCGTCGTGCCCGGTGTTCATGGCCTGCAGCATGTCGAAGGCTTCGCCGGCACGCACTTCGCCAACGATGATGCGATCGGGACGCATGCGCAGCGCATTCTTCACGAGGTCGCGCTGCGAGATTTCGCCCTTGCCTTCGATGTTCGCCGGCCGCGTTTCGAGCCGCGCGACATGCTCCTGCTGCAACTGGAGTTCGGCCGAATCCTCGATGGTCACGATGCGTTCGCGTTCGTCGATATAGGAGGAGACGGCGTTGAGCAGCGTCGTCTTGCCCGAACCGGTACCCCCCGAAATAAGTACATTCCGCCGCGCTCTTACGATGCCCGCAAGCACCTCTGCGACCGCCGACGGAACGCTTCCCAATTCGATGAGCCGTGCCATGTCGATCGGAATGCGCGCAAATTTGCGGATCGAGAGCAGCGAACCGTCGATCGCCAGCGGCGGCACGATCGCATTGACGCGCGACCCGTCGGCGAGGCGCGCGTCGACGAACGGCGACGATTCATCGATCCGCCGCCCAACCGCGCTCGCGATCTTCTGGATGATCCGAAACAGGTGTTTCTCGTCCTTGAAGCGCGTCTCGGCGCGCTCGAGCAACCCGCGGCGTTCGACGAAGACGATGTCGTGACCGTTGACAAGAATGTCGGTTATTGTTTCGTCCTGAAGCAGCGGCTCGAGCGGCCCCAGCCCCAGCAATTCGTCGAGAACGTCGCTCACCATCGCGCGGCGTTCGGTCGCGTTGAGCGCCATCTGGTGGCGGTTGAGAATATCGGAAATCACCACGCCCGCTTCGGATTCGACCTGCGCGCGCGACATTTTTTCGAGCTGCGCCAGATTGATCTCGTCGAGCAGTTCGCGGTGGATCTGCACCTTCAGCGACAAAAGGTCCGCATGCCGGTCGTCGCGCCGATCGCCTGCGGCAGCCGCCGCGTCGGACAGCGTGACGCCCGACGCGGCGTCCGCCTTTTCATTCTTCTGTTTCTGAACCTGCCACATCGCGCGATCAATCCTTGTCAAGCTCGTCGCCGATCAGTTCGGCAAGCGCGGCCAAATCGGTCGCGACCCGATTTTTCCTTGCGATGCTGCCCACCAGAACCCCCTGGTCCTGCGCCGACTGCACGACGGCATAATCGCTGTTGACGGTCGCAAGGATCGGATAGCGCAGCGCCTCGGCCGCATCCTGAACGCCGATCGTCTTGAACAGCCGCTTTTCGACGCGATTGGCGACGATGCGGATACGCGACCGGTCGATCCCCGTCTGCTCGAACAGGTTGAGCCGCCGCCGCGCCTGTCGCAGGCTGCCGACCGACAGGTCGATCACCAGCACGATCAGGTCGGCCTTGTCGATCGCCGACAGCGTCCAGTTCGCCCAATTCCCCGGCAGGTCGAGCACGACATGGTCATATTCCTCGCGCACCAGTTGAAGCACGCGGAGGAGTTGGTCGGCATCGACAGACTCGATCGGCGCGATATGCTCGGGCGCGGCAATCACCGCGACGCCTTCGCTGCCGTGCGCGGCGACCGACTGGATGAGTTGCCCGTCGACGCGCCGTCCGGCGGCGAGCAGGTCCTCCATCGTCAGCGTCGCATTGGCGCCCAGATAGGACGCCGCATTGCCGAACTGGAGGTCGAGATCGACGAGGCACACCCCGTGCGGCCCGCTGCGCGCGTGCAGATAATGGGCAAGGTGCGTGGCAACGGTGGTCGCGCCGATCCCGCCGACGCTCTGCGCCACCGCAACGACGGGGGCGAGGCGGGCATTGGCCGCAGCCTCCGAGCGGGTGACTTCGGCGAGCAGGTTGTTGACGACATCGCTGAACTCGGCGCGCTGCAGCGGCAGCGAGATGAGGTCGCCGACGCCCTGCCGGATCAGCGCGCGCGTCGTGGCAAGGTCGGCGTCGCGCATCGCCACGACCAGTGGCAAGGTCGGCCGCCGCGCACGCAGCCCCGTCAGCCGCTGCATCGACCGCGGATCGTCGCCGCGCAGTTCGACGACAACGAGTTCGGCATCGCCGATCGCATCGAGGGGAATCGGGTCGCCGGGGTCGACATGGACAAGCGCAAAGGGAAGGTCGGGACTGTCGTTATGCGCGAGTGACGAACGCGCAAATTCCGCCTCCGAAATGAAAAGCTTGATCTTGCAGTTCAAGTTCAGGGATCCATCTGTAACTGGAGAGCCGATATATTCTTTCTTTCCCACATCCCGCTCCTGTCAGTTCGACCAGCTGCCCGCGCCGTCTTCCATCGTCAGCGAATAGCTGAAGTCGGGAAGCGCGAAGCTGCCGTTGAAGATTGCCGTTGTGAGCGGCGTGAATTGCATGCCTTGAAGCCGCACGTTGATGATCGGCGCGACGTCGGGTCCATTGGGGTCGCCCGCAAAGCCGAGCCCCGAATTGCGATATTCGACGACGACATTCGCCCCCGTGATGTCGGGCTTTATGTCGTTCATCCGGTCGACCAGCGCGTTGAAGGCGGTGGTGTTCGCTGCGGTCGAGAAATTGCACGTCCCCGCGCAGGTGCAATTTGCCGCATTGGTGCAGGTGACGCCCTGAAAGGCGCTCGTCGGCACCGGTGTTCCCGCCGGGATTTGCTCGGTGCCCGTCGCAAAGCTGTAGTTCGCGAGCCCGCTGGGGATGATCGCGGTCGCGGCGGCCCAGCGCGCGCCCGTTTGCGTCGCCTTTTCGGCGCGGTTGAATTCCCACGCAAAGCGGCCGACGTCGATGATGCCGAAAAGGAACAGAATGATCAGCGGCAGCACGAGCGCAAATTCGGCCGCCGGGCCGCCGCGCGTGTCGCGGACAAGATTGCGGAGCGCGCTCATGTCCCCATCACCGCGGCGTTCGAGCTCGCGCGCACGACCGCGCCCGTCGTGTTGAACCCCAACGTCCCGAACAGCGAGGGGTAGTTGACCGTCGTCGATACGGTGACGTGCATCGCGCCGGTCGCCTGCGTCGCATAAATGCCGCCCGAGGTGTAGCTGTTGGCCGCTGGCGCTTGGCACGCGACCGTGACGGTGACATCGGTATTGGCCCAACCCGTGATCTTGGCGGTGCCGCCCGACAATTGCCCCGTGCGCGTCAGGTTGCGGATATTGTCGAGCGTGGTTCCGGTTGGCGCGTTGCAGCCGCTATAGGCGGTGAACGGCTGCCGCGCGGCAAAGCGCGCGCCGTCGCGCACTCCCTTCACCACCTTGTGCTCGGTCCAGAAATAGGCGCCCGCCTCGAACCCGCCAAACAGGATGACGAGGAGCAGCGGCGTAATGAGCGCCATCTCTGCCGCCGCCGCGCCGCGGGTGCATCCGAATATCGGGAAGGTCCGACGCATCGTCATGTCATTCGATCAGATACGGAACGTCGCGTTTGACCGTATTGCTGGCCGTTCCGCCACCTCCGCCCAGCGTGGTTTCACCTATAACCTCTACATATACGTCCTTGGCGCTGGTCCGCACACGATCAAGCGACGGTTCGATCAGGAAGACATCGACCCATTTGGTGACATGCACCCCGGTACGCCGCCCATTTACGCCTTCGGCAGCGCAATTGATCACGGCGACGGTCAACACACGGCGATCGGGCACGGTGGCGCTCGGCGCGATGCTCGATCCGGCGCAAACCCGCTGTCCATAGGAAATGTCGCCGCCGTCGGCATCAGGCTTCAATCGCGTCCCTGCGTTGGCCATTTCATACTTATAGACGTCGTAGCGCGTGGGTGTCGTGCTTCCGTACCAGCTGTTCATATCCCCAGCCGTGGGAACGACCGGATAATTTTCCGAGTTGGACCGGAAATAGGCCATCCTGTCCCAATTGCCGTCCCCTATGCGTCCATTCGCGCACGATCCGTCGACGCTGACCGCATGGCACATATCGCGCGGATATCCCATTGGCGAAAGCGCCGAACCTTGCGCCGCCGTCAACGGAGTCGTCGGCGAGGTGGGGCGGTAGGGGCGGCTCGGTTCGATCCACCCTTTGTTGCTGAAATCGCATTTATTCGCCTTGTCGGCGAGAAGGATGTCCTTGCGCGTGTTGCTGGCCGAGGGGCAAAGCGAGTTGTCGTGGCCGCAAGTGCTATTCAGGCCGTTGTCGAACACGTCGAAACGGGTGTTCAGCGCATCGCGCACGCTGGTCATCGCGCCCGGTTCGGTTTCCACCCCATCGGCAGCGACGCAGTCGCCGGGAGGCGTGGCATGCCCGAGCACCCGGCGAAGCTCGGCCGCGCCATTGCCTGCCCCGGCGGCAAGAAAGCCGAAGTTACCGGGTACATAGCTGCCGTCCGCGATCAGTTTGACGCCCTTGCCGACATAATTGCCGACCGTGAAGTCAAAATCGCCGACCTCCTGCGGATTGCACATCATCACCGGCGGCACCTTGCAGATGGCCGAGCCGATCCCCGCGAAGGCAACGGCGCCCAGATCGCCACGGATCGCGCCCACCAACGGCGTGAAGGCATAGTTGGCCGTCCGCACGTCGATTTCGACCTCGATAAAATTGGCGTTGGCATCGTTCGTCGCGGCCTGTGTCTTCGCCTTGTCCCGATAGAACCGGATATTCCCCACCGCGTCGCAATCGGGTTCGGCGGCGATCGTCACCGCCGTCCCGACGCCGTCGTTGGCGAGCAAGGTCATATTGGCGACGAGCGTCGTCGCGGCGGCGGAGGCGCGCATGCAGGTGCCCGTCCGGCCGTCGAGCTGCGACGCACCCGCGAGCGCGGCCTGGTCGGCGGCGTTCTGAAGCTCGCTGTCCATCCCGGCGAGGCGGGCATAGTCGAAACCCAGCCCGCCGATGGCGACGAGCGCAAAGAGCGAAAGGCCGAATACCGCGGCGGTCGCGCCGCTCTGGTCGGTCAGGAAGCGATGGGGCGGGTGCCGCACCATGATATTTGAACTCCTCTTTCCTTCGCGACCCGCCTGCCCCCTAGCGGGGCGTGCCGCCGCCCTCGCCCGATGTCGTTCGTATCGTGTCGGGCTTTTTGACGCGGTCGGTGCGATAGCGGTCGACCGCGGCGGCGGCCTTGGCCGCGTCGGTGGTCGGTACCGCATCGTCATAGACGGGTTCGGGGTTGACGACCTGCGCCGCCATCGTCGTGCGCACGGCATTGCCGAGCGTCGCGTCGGTGGGGGTGCATCCCGCCGCCAGCGCGGCGGCGGCGGTCATGACGATGATGCGCGCATCAATATTCATAGCCGTCTCCTGCGGTCGAACTGGCCGGTGGCGCCGCCTTGGGCGGCATCTGTTGCTGCACCGGCGGGATTGCCGGGACGGCATTGTCGGTGCGGCCGAGCAGGAAGAGGTCGAGCTCGGTCGGGTCGCCGACGCGTTCGGTCGGCAGCGCGACCTGGTTCGGCTTGATCGGCTGGACGAGCCGCGGCGTGACGACGATCAGCAGCTCGGTCTCGCCGCGCTTGAAGCCCGACGAGCGGAACAGGGAGCCGATGATCGGGATCGAGCCGAGCAGCGGCACCTGCCGCACGGTGGTCGAAAAGTCCTGCCGGATCAGCCCCGCGATGGCAAAGCTTTCGCCGTCGCGCAGCTCGAGCACGGTCGACGCGCGCCGCGTCTGCAGCCCCGGAATGGTGATGTCGTTCAAGACGATCGACGCGGTCGGGTCGATCGAGCTGACCTCGGGCTCGACGACCAGGTTGATCACCCCGTCGGCAAGGATCGTCGGGGTAAAGCCCAGGCTGACGCCGAAGGGTTTGAATTCGATCGTGATCCCCTGTCCGGTGCCGTCGGCGCCGCCGGTGCCGCCGCTGCTCTGGACGACGGGGATCGGGAATTCGCCGCCGGCAAGGAAGCTGGCCTTTTCGCCCGACAGCGCGACGAGCGTCGGTTCGGCGAGCGTTTTCGCCATCCCCTTGCTTTCGAGGCTGTCGAGCATCCCCAAAATGCTGACCCCGCCGATGTTGAAGCTGTGGCGGACGATGCCGATGCTGTCCGAAATCGCGGGCAGTTTCAAAACGCCCTCGCCCGTGTCGGGATCGGGGACGAGGCTGGCGCCGTCGCCCAGCGCGCCGTCCCAGCTTCCCGAACGGTTGCGGAAGAAACTGCGGACGCCGATGTCCTTGCCCGACTGGCGGTTGATTTCGGAAAAGCGTACCTCCAGCATCACCTGCTGGCTCGCGCCTATGCCCATCATGTTGACGACCTTGTCGCCCGCATAGGTTCCGGCGATCTGCACCGCATTCTGCGCGGCTGCTGCGCTGCTGACGACGCCCGACAGCACGACCGCCTCGTTGGAGATGCGCGCGCTGATATTCTCGCCGGGCATCAGCTCGCCGAGCTGGCGGCGCAGCGTGACGACGTCGGGGCCGACCGCTACGTCGACGATGGTGATGACGCGCCCGCCCTTGTCATAGACGGTCAGGCTGGTCGTCCCCATTTTCTTGCCGAGCACATAGATCGAGCGGTCGGAGATGGGGAGGATGTCCGCAATCTCTTCGGACCCGATCATCGCGCGGCCGAACGGGCGGTCGAGCGTCACCGTCTGGCTTTTGTTGAGCGGGACGTCGAGCTGCCCCGCATGGACCCCGCCCGTGCCATATTGGGCAAGGGCGGCGGGCGCGGCGGACAATGCCAGGACGGGGGCCAGCACAGGGGCCAGCACGGCGGCGAGCGGCGCGGCGAGGGTACGCGCGGCGCGGGTGATGTTACGAGCCATGGCGCTTGACCTCATAGGTTTGGGTTTCGGTGCCGCGGACGATTTCGACCGAGGGGCCGGACGGGCGGCGCGGCGGCGCGGGCGACTGACCCGTTGGCGCACGCTGCATCACCGCAGGGGTTTCGGAATAAAAGCCCGGCGGCATTCCCGCGAGGCCGGGCGACGCGGCACGGCGCGCGGGCGCCGAACGCCAGCCGCCGCCGAGGTCGCTTTGCGTGATCGTCATGTTCGCGCCGTCCTCGATGCTCGTGACGTTGCGCAGCGCGAGCGAGAGTGCGCCGACGCGCTGCGCGAGCGCAAGTTTCTGCGCGCCGACGGGGTCGACCTCGACCGTTGCGGTCTTGGCGACATTGGGTTCGGTCTTGTTCTCGTCGGCGACCTGGTCGATCGCGATGACGCGGATTTTTTCGAGGATGATGTCGGTCATCTGGTCGTTGTTGCCCGCGCCTTCGCCCGAAAGCTGGCGCGTCAGCAGCACGTCGACGATATCGCCCGGGGCGATCATCCCGCCGACGCCCGCGACATCGTCGATGCGCACCGCGACGGCGCGCATCCCTTCGGGAAGCAGCGCGGAGATCGAGGCGCGGCCGTCACTGCCCGAAATCTTGGACGCGAGGATCGGTTCGCCGACCGCGATCGGGCGCAGCGCGACGCGCGGCCCGCGCGTATTGTCGGTGACGCCGATGCTCGTCTTGAACGCCCCCTCGGGAACCGAGTTGGCGGGCCAGCCGACAAGTTTTGTGTTCTGCGGGGTGAGTGTCGAGCCGAAGGCTAGTGGTTGCGAGGCGACGAGGACCTGAACGAGACTGAGCTCATCGACGCGACGCTGCTCGCGTTCCTCAATGCCTCTGAAATAAGTGTTGGCGAGAAAAACCACAAGCAGGCCCAGCAAAACTGCCAGCCCCAATATGATCGCGGTTCGGTTACTCGTCATGGCCGCATCCCCCCGATATCAGGCCCAGATGTTGGATTGCCCCGCCGGAACTGTATTCCGACGGGGCTTTTCCAATTTACGAGCAGGTCTTGTTGGTGATGCAGGCGGTCGCGTTGGTCATCGCCCCCGAAATCGCGTTACCAAGGCCGACTGCCGCCAGGGTAATGCCAGTACCCACGATCGCGAGGATCAGGGCATATTCAGCGGCGGAAGCGCCGCTGTCGTCACGGATAAAATCTTTCAGAAAGCTTTTCATGTCTGGACTCCTGTCAAGCCACCGCACGAGGAGCGGTGTATGTCTGCCCTCCCCCCCCATGGAGGCGGCCAGACATTCCTGCCGAAGGAGTGCAAATGGAACCGACGCGACCCGGTGATGAAACTCCGGCAGACGCCGGTTCAACCTGTCAATGCGGTCCCTCAGCAAGGAACCCCCTGATTCAACGCCTTTTGCGCGGTAGCGTCAACACAAACTTAACTTGTTTTAACAGCGTCTTAACATTGAAAATGCGTTAACCATTTTTGCATTCCATGCCAGATTGGCAGTATTTCGTGCAACATTTTGTCGCGAGTCGCCCCCGATTCGCAGCATCATTTCCTAAGGCTTGATTCACTTGGTTAATTTCCGTGCGCGGAAAGGCCGTGGCGGCGATTCATCGCATGGGCCAGGAACGGGTGACCCCCGGCGAAAGCCGGGGCCCATTCCAGGGCAGCGCCGCGCCGCGTGGGCCCCGGCATTCGCCGGGGATCGCCTGCCGGCGGAACCCGACGATGGACGATGGCGGGGGGCGCGGCTCCGTCCTTTGCAAATGAGGAAATATTAACCATATCGGCTTTACATCCGAACCAAGGTACCGAAGGATGATCGCACGATGACCAAGGCCCTGCACCGCCTGTCCACCCGGCTCCACGACCAGAGCGTCCGCTTTGTCGCGCCGCTGGAGGATCGCGTGCGGTCGCTTTTGCTGTGCTGGACGATCATCGTCGCGCTGATCTGTCTGGCGCGCGTCCTGTTTCCTGTCACTCCCGCCGACAGCGCGGCGTCGGCGCTGGTGCTGTTCGTGCCGCACGCGATGATCCTCGCCAGCCCCTTTTTCGCTTACTGGACCGCGAATGCGCTGTTCCCGCGCGGCGTCGCCTTTGCCCAGCCCGACATCCGCCTTGCCCTTTATGGCAAGTGGCGCGCGCTCGACGCGCTGTCGGTGCGCCGTCACCCCGCCTTCGGCCCCGTCGGGATCATGGCGTCGCTGCTGCTCGGCATGTTGCTCAACGTTCCCGTGCGCACCGCCGAATTCATGGCGGCGGTGCCCGCGATGACCGGGTCGGCGCCCGTATGGGGCCAGATGATCTATCTCGCGATGGCAGCCGACCTCGTCGCGATGAATTTCCTCTACACCCTCTGTTTCTTCATGGCGCTGCGCGGCATGCCCTTTTTCCCGCGGCTGCTGCTCCTCACCTGGGGCGTCGACCTGGTGTCGCAGCTGATGCTCGCCGACTATCTGTCGGGCGCGCCGCACCTGCCGCAGGCGGTCGCCGCGGCGATCCAGCCGCTGCTCGACAGCAATATCAAAAAGGTGTTCATCAGCGCGCTCGTCTGGCTGCCCTATCTGATCCTGTCCGAACGGGTGAACGTCACCTATCGCTGGCGCCAGCGGGCTTAATGATTCACTTACACAAGCAGGATCGTACCGGGTGACGACACTGCACGACCGTTCAATCACAAAACCTTCCATGATCGTTGCATGGTCGATTGGGCTTACCCCGATCCTTTTGGTGCTGACGACTTGGAACGAGCCCTTGTCCACCGCGCAGCTTTTTTCACGCTTCTTTTTCCTACCTGTCGTGGCGGTCGAGATTGCCGCCATCGTTTTTTCACTTCGGAATGGCGGCAAACTCGCCCTTCCACCCGCTTTTGTGTCGATCAGTCTGACGGCGTTGGTTGCAATCGCGTGGTACGGGGCGGTTCGCTCGGGAAGTCCGGACTCGATTGGGCAGACGATTTTCTGGATGATCCACTTGGCCTTTGGCGTCGCAATTGCCAACATCGCCGCAATGGACCGGGATTTTTACCGCGAACTGACCACGGCGTTACCGTTAGGCTTTATCGGCTTTGCCATCCTGTTCTTCCTGTTTGCCGTTACACGATATGAACCGAACAGGAATTGGATCACCGACATCCCAGCCTATGCAAATGTTCGATGGATGGCGTTCTATGCAGAAGCAGTTTTTGGCCTGTGTGCATTCGCCTGGCTCCGGGGTCGACGGCTCTATGCTTCGATTGCAGTGCTTGCGCTCGCGATAGCACTCTGGACTGGCTCACGCGGCGCAATCGTTTCAATTATCGTGGGTTATACGCTTGTAACAATTCTCTTCCCAATTGCGCGTGGCGGTTTGTGGCGATTCTGCGCGATCATCGGATTAGCCGTGCTGCTCGCCATAGCTTTGACCGCGATACTACCGTTGGGCAATCAGGGGCCACAGCGTCTGTTGTATGACGGCGGAAATAGCGGGCGCATCGAAATCTGGTCGCAAACGCTGCCGTTAATCACCCAACGCCCCTGGTTGGGCTGGGGGGACGCCCAGCTGCCGTCCCTGCTCGACCATGTTGCCCACATTCACCCGCACAACGTGATCCTCCAGTTGCTATTGGCATGGGGTTTGACCGGGACGATTTTGACCGGAGTGCTGGCAGTATGGCTGGCGCGCAAGGCCCATCCCAATGTCCAAGAAGCCACTTTGCCATTGGTGACAGCCATAGCAATGATCATCATCGCATCAATGTTCGACGGATCACTATTTGTGAACCAATCGGTTGCAATATTCGCGTTGCTTGTTGGTGCTCTGGTCGGCGCACCAAGGGCACCTGACTTCACCGCCAGCGCAAAAAAAAGCGCAGCTCCCGATTCACGCTTTCCGATAATTCCGCTCGATACGAGCGCGGCGGGAAGCCGGTCGAACCGAAGCCCGCACCTTTTTCCCCGCATGTCGCAAAGCTGCCCCGATCAGGGACAGGCGCGCGCGCCGGGTCGGCCGCGTTTCCGGCACGCCGCGACGCCAAGCCCCTGTAAAATTTAACTTAGGCCCCGGTCGGGAACAATCCGCGAAAATCCGCGGTCTGCGCCGGTCGCGAATGTTAAAAATATGTTAACGTGCTTGCGGAGTCGGTTAAGTCTGTGTTTCCCTGAGTTTCTGGGAGCTGCCCGAGTCGTCGGGCCGAGGGTCGCGCTGAAATTGACAGATATTTCGCCTGCGCCGTGTGCGGCGCGGGGCGCGATGGATCGAGGGAAACGAACATGGACGCATTCGACAACCCCGCTCGCGGTGCCAACGGCCTTTCGCGGGCGGACGGCGACGTCACCGGAACCGCCACGGCGAGCGGCGAAGCCCGCGCCATCGCGCTGGCCGACACGGCCGCGGGGATCACCGCAGCGGCATCGGCGATCCCGCTGGCGATCCAGGCGGTGCTCGTTCCCGACGCGCAGGGCCGCATCACGCTGCCCGCCGGCGTGTCGATCGACGACATCAGCGTATCCGGCCCCGACCTCATCATCACCCTGCCCGACGGACAGGTGATCGTCGTTCCCAACGGGGCGGTCGCCATTCCCGCGATCGTCGTCGACGGCAACACCGTGCCCGCGAGCACGGTCGCGCAGCTTCTCGAGGGGCTCGACGAGTTCAACCCCGAGGCGGGGCTGCGCAGTTCGGGCGGCAATTTCGCCGACCCCGAAGGCGCGATCCAGGACGCCTATGACCTCGGCGACCTGCTCCCCTATACCGAACTTGCCTTTCCGGCGCCGCGCGACGAGGAGCTGATCCCCGACCGGCTGATCCCCGACGAGGATGCGACCGTCGTCATCCAGACGCCCGACCAGCCCGCCGGATCGACCGACGCGACGTCGAGCGTCGACGAAGCGGGGCTTCCCGCGCGCGGCAGCGAACCCGCGGGCAGCAACAGCGCCGCGACCAGCGAAACGACCAGCGGCACGATCGTCATCGACGCGCCCGACGGGCTGGCTTCGGTGACGATCAACGGCACCGCGGTCACCAGCGTCGGCCAGACGATCGTCACGCCGCTCGGCACGCTGACGATCACCAGCATCGCGCCCGGCGCCATCGGCTACAGCTATACGCTCGCCGACAATACCGACGCCAATGCGAACCCGACCGATGTCTTCACCGTCGTCGTCACCGACACCGACGGCGACACCGCGAGCGCGAACCTGACCATCTCGGTCATCGACGACGTGCCGACCGCGCGCGCCGACACGGACGCGGTCGCGCCCGCCACCTACACCGCCGAAACGGGCAATGTGATCAGCGGCGCGGGAACGACGAGCGGCTCCGCGGGCGCCGACACGCAGGGCGCCGACGGCGCGACGCTGACCGGCATCGTCGCGGGCACGGGCACCGCCTTTGTCGCGCCGGGCACCGCGATCGCGGGGCAATATGGCACGCTGACGATCAACGCCGACGGCAGCTATTCCTATGTCCGCGCGCCGGACACGCCCGGCGGGGTCAACGACGTCTTCACCTATCGCCTCGCCGACGGCGACGGCGACACCTCGACCGCGACGCTGACGATTTCGATCGGCGACAGCCCGGCGATCATCACCTTTGTCCCGACCGAGGGCGCGGGGACGCTGGTCGACGAAGCGCAGCTTCCGCCGCGCCCCGACGAAACGCCCGGCTCCGAATTCGACGGCGACGATGAATCGACGACCGGCACCATCACCTTCACCTCGCCCGACGGGGTGCAGAGCGTGACGATCAACGGCGTCGCGGTGACGCCGGGCGCGTTGCCGCAGACGATCTTTACCGACGCGACGGGGGTGCTGGTCGTCAACAGCTATGCCTATGATCCCGCAACGGGGCAGGGTTCGATCACCTATACCTATACGCTCGCCGACAATACCGCCGATCCCGACGGCACGACGGTCAGCTTCGACGTCGTCGTCACCGACCTCGACGGCGACAGCGCGCCCGCGGTGCTCAACATCGACATCGTCGACGACGTGCCGATCGCTAGAGACGATGCCGACAGCGTAACCGAAGACGGCCCACTCGTCGCCGACGGCAATCTGCTGACCGGCACGGGCGGCAGCGACGCCAACGCGACCGACGGCGTCGCCGACACGCAGGGCGCCGACGGCGCAAGCGTCACCGCGATCGCGGGCGGCAGCGTCGGCACGCCCTTCGCTACCGCCTATGGCACGCTCACCGTCAACGCCGACGGCAGCTACACCTATGCGCTCAACAATGCGCTCCAGCCCGTCCAGGGCCTGTCGGCGGGCGAGACGCTGAGCGAAAGCTTCGTCTATACG